>Ga0193699_10001019_pt1 | contig 11358 bp, 5 predicted proteins | sample L3c2metaG_FD_160095 | JGI IMG/M metagenome (GOLD analysis project Ga0193699, IMG submission 160095) | Soil microbial communities from a riparian zone of the East river system, Colorado, United States - L3c2 | ecosystem: Environmental > Terrestrial > Soil > Riparian zone | place: USA: East River... | reverse complement strand
CGCACACCGACACTACCGATCATCGTGGCCAGCCTGGCACTCGCCTGCGTCCCCCAGCCACCTGCCGGCTCGCCAACCCCGTTGTCGTCGGCGGGCTGGATCGACGTCACGGCCACCCTCGATCCGGCCACGACGCCAGTCTACGAAGGCGATGCGCCGATGTCGTTCACCTTTCTGAAGGACATGCGCCGCGGTGATGGGTTTACGCTGTCCGCCTATTCGCTCGGCGCGCACAGCGGCACGCACATCGACGCACCGCAGCACTTCATCACCGGCGGGGCGTCCATCGACCAGGTGGCGCTCGCCCCCCTCATCGGTCTGGCTCGCGTGATCGACATCGCCGACGGCGTGCAGGCGATCGACGCGGCGGAGCTGAACCGCCACGACTGGCGCGGTGCGCCGCGCGTGCTCTTTCGGACCCGAAGCTCGCTGCGCGGATGGATGGCGTCGCCCGTCTTCCATCGCGACTTCGCCTACGTCGCGCCCGACGCCGCGCAGCTCCTCGCCGACGCGGGCGTGCAGCTCGTCGGGATCGACTACCTCTCGGCCGAGCAGTTCGGTGCGCCGGCGCCGGCGGCGCACCGGATCCTGCTCGGCAAGGGGATCCCGATCGTCGAAGGACTGTCGCTGGCCGGCGTGCAGCCTGGCGACTACGACCTCGTCGTGCTGCCACTGAAGGTCGCGGGGCACGAGGGAGCGCCGGCGCGGGCGGTCGTGCGGAGGTGGGCGCCGTAGCCCTCCCGGACGCGACGACCGCGCGGCGGACGGCGGCGGTAGCCCGCCCCGTGGTCGCCCACTATTGTCCGTAGATGATGAATACCGATCACGCGCGACGCCTGAGCGTCGCGCTGCTCTTGATGGCCTGCTCCAAGCCCGCTCCCCCCGCCGCCCCGCCCCCGCCCGAAGTCCGGATCATCACGGTCGCCTCGCAGCCGGTGGTGAACGTCATCGAGCTGCCCGGCCGCCTCCAGGCCGTGCGCACGGCCGAAGTCCGCGCACGCGTGGATGGCATCGTCCAACGCCGTCTCTATACGGAAGGCACCGACGTGCGCGCCGGGCAGCCGCTCTTCGCCATCGATCCGCGCCAGCTGCGCGCGCAGCTGAGCGCCGCCGAGGCGACGCTCGCCCGTGCGGAAGCGATGGCCGCCAATGCGGCGCAGGACGTCGCGCGGTACAAGGGGCTCGTCGCGCAGCAGGCGCTGAGTCAGCAGGAATACGACGCGGCGGTGGCGCGCTTGAGAACGGCCGAAGCCGACGTGTCACAGACGCGCGCCCAGATCGCGGCGGCGCGTCTCAACCTCAGTTACACAACCGTTACGGCGCCGATCGCCGGCCGCGCCGGCCGCGCCGAAGTCACGGAAGGCGCGCTGGTGAGCGGGTCGGGCGCGACCCTGCTCACCAAGATCGAGCAGATCGATCCCATCTACGCGAACTTCTCGCAATCCAGCTCCGACGTCCTTGCCCTCCGCAACAAGATCACGTCGGGCACGGTGAAGGTGCCGACGCTGAGCCGGGTGGTCGTGCACCTCGTGCTGGAGGACGGCAGCCTCTATCGGCTGCCGGGACACCTCGACTTCTTCGACCTCAGCATCGACGAAGCCACCGGCACCGCGGCCTTGCGCGCGGAATTCCCCAACCCGCAGCGCGCACTCCTGCCCGGACAGTTCGTCCGCGCGCGCGTGGAGGCCGGCATCCAGGCCAGCGGGCTGCTGATCCCGCAGCGCGCGATAACGGTCACCCCAACGGGTGCCACGGTGATGGTCGTCGGCGCGAAAGACGTCGCCGAGAGCCGGCCGGTGAAGATCGGCGCGCTCCAGGGCGGAGCGTGGGTCATCCAGAGCGGCCTCGCGGCGGGCGAGCGCGTGATCGTGGATGGAGTGCAGAAGGCGATACCCGGCAAGCCGGTGAAGCCGATCGCCGCGAGCACGACACCGGCCGCGGTGCCGGTGGCCGGCGACACGGCACGCTGACGGCACGCCGATGAGCCCCCGCTTCTTCATCGATCGCCCCGTCTTCTCGTGGGTGATCGCCCTCGCCATCGTCTTCGCGGGCGGGATCGCGCTGCGCTCCCTGCCCATCGAGCAGTATCCGACGATCGCGCCCCCGTCCCTGACGATCAGCGCATCGTATCCCGGTGCCGACGCATCTGTCCTCGCCACCAACGTCACGCAGGTGATCGAGCAGGAGCTCAACGGCGTCGAGGGATTCCTGTACATGTCGTCGTCGAGCCAGTCGAACGGAACGGCATCCATCAACGTCACCTTCCGCTCCGGCACCGACATCAACGTGGCGTTGATGGAAGTGCAGAACCGGCTGCGGCGCGTCGAGGCACGACTGCCCGAAGAGGTGCGCCGGCAGGGCGTGCAGGTCGTGAAGGCCAACACGGGCTTCCTCATGATCGTCGCGCTCACGTCGAAGAGCAGCGCCATGCAGACCCTCGAGCTGGGCAACTTCGCCGTCACGCGCGTGGTGGACGAGCTGCGCCGCGTACCGGGGGTGGGCGATGTGCGCTCCTTCTCGTCAGAGTACGCGATGCGGATCTGGCTCGACCCCGCCAAGCTCGCGGGCTACAAGCTGTCGCCCTCGGACGCCCTGGCGGCGGTGCAGGAGCAGAACAGTCAGTCCGCCGGCGGATCGCTCGGCGAGCGCCCGCTGGCGGAGGGGAGCGAGCTCAATGCGGCAATCCTCACCCAGAGCCGCTTCACCACGCCGGAGCAGTTCGCCAACATCATCCTGCGCGCGAACGCCGACGGCTCCGTCATCCGTCTTGGAGACGTGGCGCGCGTGGAGCTCGGCGCCCAGAGCTACGGCTTCGACGTCGAGCTCAACGGCCAGCCGGCGGCGGGAATGGCGATCCAGCTGACGCCGGGCGCCAACGCCCTGGCCGTCGCCGAGGCGGTGAAGACGCGCATGGCGGAGCTGGCGCAGACCTTCCCGCCGGACATCGGCTGGAGCGTGCCATTCGACTCCACGCCGTTCGTCAGCGCGTCCGTGAGCTCGGTGGTGGAGACGCTCGTGGAGGCGATGATCCTCGTCTTTCTCGTGATGTTCCTGTTCCTCCAGAACTGGCGCGCCACGCTCATCCCCACCATCGTCGTGCCCATCGCCCTCGCCGGCGCGTGCCTCGGGCTCTGGCTGCTCGGCTTCTCCATCAACGTGCTGACCCTGTTCGGCATGGTGATGGCGATCGGCATCCTCGTGGACGACGCGATCGTCGTGATCGAGAACGTCGAGCGCATCATGAGTGAGGAACGCCTGTCGCCGTACGACGCGACCGTGAAGGCGATGACGCAAATCACCTCGGCGATCGTCGGCATCACGCTCGTGCTCGTCGCCGTGTTCGTGCCGATGGCGTTCTTTCCGGGCACGACGGGCGGCATCTATCGGCAGTTCTCCGTCACGCTCGCCGTCTCGATCGCCTTCTCGGCGCTCATGGCGCTCACACTCACGCCGGCCCTGTGCGCCACGCTGCTCAAGCCCGTCGAGGCACACGGCGCGACTCCGGGGAACCCGGTGAGCCGCGCGGCCGATCGCTTCTTCGGTGGCTTCAACGGCTGGTTCGCGCGCACCACTGGGCGCTATCAGGGCGTCGTCGGCCGGATCCTCGGTCGCCCGCTGCGCTTCCTCGCCATCTTCGGCGCGCTCGTCGCCGTCACGCTCCTGCTCTTCCAGCGGCTTCCGGGGAGCTTTCTCCCCGTCGAGGATCAGGGGAGCGTGTTCACGGCCATCCAGGCGCCGCCCGGTGCCACCACGGAGCGCACGAACCTGGCGATCGAGCAGGTCAAGACGTTCTTCAACGCACAGCCGCAGGTTCGCACCGTGATCCTGGTCCGCGGCTTCAGCTTCTTCGGGCAGGGACAGGCGAACGCGATGGCGTTCGTGAGCCTCAAGCCATGGGACGAACGGCCCGGCGAGCAGAACAGCGCCCTCACGCTCGTCAACAAGTCGCTCGGCGCGCTGATGCAGATCAAGGAGGCGATGGTCTTTACACTCAACCCGCCGTCGATCCAGGGACTCGGCGTGGCGAGCGGCTTCAGCTTCGTGCTGGAGGACCGCGGCGGCCACACGCTCGACGAACTGCGCGCGGCCCGCAACCAGCTGCTGGCCGCGGCCAGCGCGAGCCCGGTGCTCGTCGGTGTGCGGCCTGAAGCACAGGAGGATGCGCCACAGCTCAAGGTCGAGATCGACCGGATCAAGGCACGGGCGCTGGGCCTGTCGATCTCCAGCATCAACGCCACGCTCGCGATCTCGTTCGGCAGCGCGTACGCCAACGACTTCAGTCGCAGCGGGCGCATCCTGCGCGTGATGCTCGCCGCCGACGCACCCTTTCGCATGACGCCGCAGGACGTGCTCGATCTCAAGGTGCGCAACGCCCAGGGAGAGATGGTCCCCTTCGGCGCCTTCACGACCGTGAGCTGGACCGCCGGCCCGCCGCAGGTCCAGCGGTACAACGGCTACCCCTCGATGACCATCTCGGGGATGTCCGCCCCCGGCCGCTCCAATGGCGAGGCGATGGCCGAGATGGAACGCCTCGCGAGGGAGCTGCCGCCGGGCTTCGGCTACGACTGGACCGGCCTCTCGTTCGAGGAGAAGCAGTCCGCCGGACAGATCGTCGTGCTGATGGGCGTGTCGCTCGTCGTGGTGTTCCTCCTCCTCGCCGCGCTCTACGAGAGCTGGGCGGTGCCGCTCGCCGTGCTGCTCGTGGTGCCGCTCGGCGTTCTGGGCTCCGTGCTGTTCACGATGTTCCGCGGCCTCTCGGCGGACGTCTACTTCAACGTCGGCCTCATCACCATCATCGGCCTCGCCGCCAAGAACGCCATCCTCATCGTGGAGTTCGCGATCGAGGAGGAGGCACTCGGCAAGAGCACCTTCGACGCGACGATGGCCGCGGTGAAGTTGCGCCTGCGCCCCATCATCATGACCTCGCTCGCCTTCGTGCTCGGTATGGTGCCGCTGCTCGTGGCCCGCGGCGCCGGCGCGGCCAGCCGCATCGCCGTCGGCACCGGCGTGGCCGGTGGCATGATCGCCGCGACCGCGTTCGGCATCTTCTTCATTCCGCTCTTCTATCTGGCGGTGCGGCGCTGGGTCAGCCGCCGGCGGCCGCCCTCCCCCGCCGAGATCTCGCACCACGAGCAGGCGACCCATGCGTAGTCCCGCCCTGCTCCTTTCGCTCGCGCTCGCCGGCTGCCACCTGGCGCCGTCACATGTGCGCCCGCCCCTGCCCACGCCACCAGTGTACGTGGCCGCGTCCGACAGCGCCGTGACCGTTGGCGCACGCGCGATCGACATCGGGTGGCGCGACTTCTTTCGGGATCCGCGCCTCGACTCGCTGATCGGCGCCGCGCTCGTGCACAACCGCGATCTCGCGATTGCGGTGGCGCGGATCGACGTCGCGCGCGGCTTCTATCGCATCCAGAATGCCGACCGCCTGCCGACGCTGGTCGCCAGCGCCAGCGCCACGCGAAGCCACGCCGGTGGAGCCGCAGCGGGAATCGCCGGCGTCGGGGCAACGACGTTGGATCGATCCTCGATTGGTGTTGGCGTATCGGCGTTCGAGCTCGACTTCTGGGGACGAGTGCGCAGCCTCTCCGACGCGGCCCGGGCCGAATTTCTGGCGACGGTGCAGGCCCAGCGGGCGTTCCGCCTGTCGCTCATTCAGGACGTCGCGTCCACCTATCTCGCGTCCATCGAGACCGGTGAGGGGATCCGGCTCGCCGAGGCCACCATGCAGAGCAGGCGCGAGGCGGTCCGCATCGCGCAGGTGCGGCAGAGGGCTGGCCTCACCTCGGCCCTCGACTTCCATCAGGCCGAATCGCTGTTGACCCAGGCCGAAGCAGCGCTGGCTGGGTTGCATCTCACCCAAGCGCGACTGAACAACCAGCTGTTCGTGCTCGTCGGCGGGCCCGTGCCGCAGCCGCTGCCCGAGCCGCTGCCGCTCACGCAGCAGACGAATCCAATCGTGTTCGCGGCCGGGCTTCCGTCGGAGCTCCTTCTGGCGCGACCGGACGTCATCGCCGCGGAGGAGCGCCTGCGCGCCGCCGAGGCGAACATCGGCGCGGCCCGGGCGGCCTTCTTTCCGTCCATCTCGCTCACCGGCGCCCTGGGATTCGCCTCCAGCGCGTTGACCAGCCTGGTGGGCAGCGACGGCCTGACATGGAGCGTCGGCCCGTCCATCGCCGCGCCGATCTTCAACCGCGGCCGCCTGCGCGGCAACATGACCGTCGCGCAGGCGGAGCAGGTCATCGCGATCGCCGACTACGAGCGCACGATCCAGATCGCGTTCCAGGAAGTGTCGAACGCGCTCGCCGGGCGCCGGTATCTTGCCGATCAGGTGGCGGCGCAGGAGCGCGGCACGGTGGCGCAGCGACAGATCGCCGCGCTCGCGCGCACGCGCTACCTGGAGGGCGTGGTCGGCTACATCGAGGTGCTCGACGCGGAGCGGAATCTGTTCGCGACCGAGCAGACCCTGCTCCAGCTTCGCCGGGCCGACGCCGACAATCTCGTGGCGCTGTACGTGGCGCTCGGCGGCGGCGCGATCGAGCGGCGCTGACGTCTCGGTGCACAGCGCCGTGCAGCAGCTCGCCGACGTGGGCGTTCAGGTGGCTGGCAGCGGACGAGAACGAGCAGGCCGGATCCAGGTGCCGGGTGATACCCCCGCGGGTCACATCCAGCGAAAGGTGACGACCGCGCCCCCGGGTATCGCGTACAGGATCGACTTGCCGCCCGTGTGAATCGCGAACGACACCTCCGCCGCGGTGGTGTTGAGGACGATGAGCACCTTGGAGCCGTCGTCGGCGTTCCTGAAGGCGACGCTCTGCAGCCCGCCGACATCGGTGCTCGATGCGATGCGGCGCGCACCGGGCTTCACGAACTGGCTGGCGTGGGCCAGCGCGTAGTACTCCACGTTGCGGGTGACGAAGCCGGTGCCCGAGTTGATCGTGATCACGCCACGGCAGTTGCCACAGCCGCCGAGGTGTGGGCCGTAGTTCTCGTCGAGCGCGAGGTTCCAGTACGCCACGCCTTTGGCCCAGCCACGGGTCGTGCCGATCACCAGGTTGCCGACCCACCACTTCAGGTTGTCGGCGAACGCCGGCGCCCATGCGCCGCCGGAACACTCGGTGAAGTAGGCGTCCTTGTCGGGGTACGCGGCGTGCACCGTCTCCTGCACCCCCACGTTGCCGGCGTAGCAGTGCCAGGCGACACCACTCACGTAGCGACGGGCCGCGGTATCGGCGAGCACGCCGAGCGGCTGGTTGGGGAGGTCCCAGTTGTGATCCCAGTCGAGGATCAACGCCGGGATCCCCGCGCTCGCGAACAGCGGCCCGACGTGCTTGCCGATCACCTCCGCGCGCGCGGCCGGCTCGAGTCGCATCCCCGGATAGTCGGTGGGCTCGAACGCCGGCTCGTTCTGCAAGGTGATGGCGAAGATCGGTACTCCCTCGGCGGAATACGCCTGGATGAACCGGCGGAAGTAGTCGGCGAACGGCGCATAGGCTTCGGGCTTCAGCGTCCCCTGAATCAGGCTGCCGGTGGTCTTCATCCAGCCGGGCGCACTCCACGGCGACGCGACGAGCTTGAGCTGCGGATTGATCGCGAGCGCCTGCTTGAGGGCGGGCAGCTTGTCGGTGCGGTCGGCGTCGATGGAGAACTTCGCGAGCGTCGGGTCGGTCTGGCCGGCCGGCATGTCGTCGTAGCTGTAGTGCTTCGACGAGAAGTCCGAGGCACCCATCGGCACGCGCATGAAGCTCAGGCCGATGCCGGGATTCCGGCCGAACAGCTCCTGCATGATGGCGGGGCGCTGGGCGCCGAGCTTGTTGTTGATCAGAGCGGCCGACGCGTCCGTCATCGCGGCACCGAAGCCGATCATCTCCTGATAGCGCGTCGCCTCGTCGACGTCGATCACGACCGGCATGTTGTCCGGGGTCGACCGGATCGCCAGGTCGGGCTCCGGCGAGAGGAGTCGCGCCTGATTCCCGGTGGTGATCCACGCCTGCGCGACGGGGCCGCTCGGGGTGATGCCGGGACCCGGCGGGTCGGATACGACGCTCTTCCCGCAGCCGGCGAGCAGGACGGCGAGCGCGAACGCCAGCGCGAACGCCATCGGCGTCGCGAGGCGCTCGCGCCGGAGCAACATGAAGGACATCACCAGCCGGGATTCTGCGTGAGGAGGTTGTTGTTGTTGATCTGGTCGTTGGGAATGGGAAACAGGTTGCTCTTCACGCCGTGTACCGTGGTCTCGCCGACTTGGAGCGTCTGCATCTGCGTCGTCTTGGCGCGGATCGTGGCGTCGAGGATCCCCCAGCGCGACAGGTCGAACCACCGCTGTCCCTCGAAGGCGAACTCGCGGCGCCGCTCCACCCGGATGGAATCCGTGAGCGCGGCGGCCGAGAGGCCCGACACCGTGGGGATGCCGGCACGCGCCCGGACCAGGTTCAGGGCCGTCTCGGCCGAGCCGTTCGTGGCCGTTCCGCCCGCGGCGACCGCCTCGGCGTAGATGAGCAGCACGTCGGCGTAGCGCTGGATGATCCAGTTGTTCGGCTGCTGCTGCCAGGAGCGCGCCGTCATGTCCTTGGAGTTCGTCTCGTCGAGCCACTTGTGGAACGCCGCGCCGTGCGGCACGCCCCAGGTGGTCGTGCGGCCCATCGCATCCGTGTAGGGCGAGGTCATGTAGGTCGCTCCATTCCCGCGCTGGTCAGTCGCGGCGTACAGGGCGATCAGCTCCGGGTTGACCTGCATGAGACCATACGCGTCGCCGCCCGGGAAGCCGGAGGGGAGGCTGAACAGCGAGTGTACGCTGCCCAGGACGCCGGCCGTCTGCTCGGGCGCGCCGTAGTTGACCTCGAAGATGCTCTCGGCGCTGAACTCCGTCGAAATGCGGAAGTTGTCGAGCCACGCGGCGTTGAGTGCGTAGCGGCCCGACGTCATGACCTGCCCCGCGTAGGTCGCGGCGTTGGTGTAGTCCTTCTGATTGAGGTACACCTTGGCCAGCAGGGCTTTGGCCGCGCCGGAGGTCGCCCGCCCGACATCCGACCCCGAGTAGGTCGCGGGAAGGGCGGCGGCGGCTGTCTGGAGGTCGCTCACGATCAGGGCATACACCTGCGCGGCCGGAGTGCGCGGCACCCGCGCGTCAGCCACCGTCTTGGCCTCGTGCTCGATCAGCGGAATGTCGCCGAACATGCGGACGAGCTCGAAGTTCATCAGCGCGCGCAGGTAATGCGCCTCGCCCAGCACGCGATTCCGCTGGACGGTATCCATGACGATCAGTGGTACCCGGTCGAGCACGATGTTCGCGCGGTTGATCGCGATGTAGGCAGCGGTCCAGGTATCGTTGATCGACCAGAGCGTCGGATCGAAGGTGTATGACGCGAGCTGATGTCCGTCCGGGCCGAAGTTCGCCGAGGCGAAGATGTCGTCGGTCGCGATGTCGGACTGGTACCAGTACCAGAAGTAGACCGACGTGGTCTGCGCGTACACCGAGTTCACCGCCGACACGGCGTCGCCGGCGGACTGGTAGAAGTTCTCCGGCGCGAGGACGTCGGTGGGATTTGGCGCGAGGAAGTTGTCACACGCCGCGAACGAGAGCGCCGAGAGGCACCCCAGCACCGCCGCGGTGCGACGCACGATCGGCCGAAGATTCATTGTCTGCATGGGATTTCGCATGGCTCCGTCGCGCCTAGAAGGCGGTGGTGAAACCGAAGGTGATCTGTCGGGTCTGCGGATAGGTGCCGAAGTCGATCCCCTGCGCGAGGACGCTCGTGGCGTACTCGCTCACTTCGGGATCGAACCCGGAGTACTTCGTGGAGGTGAAGAAGTTCTGCGCGCTCACATAGATCCGGGCGTCGCGCAGGCCGCGGACGCGCGCCGACGACAGGAGTGACTCGGGCAGGCGATAGCCCAGCCGGATGCTCTTGCCCCGGATGTACGAGCCGTCCTCGACGAACAGGGTGGACGCCCGCGCATCGTAGCTGTTGCCGATCTTGGGCACGGGAATGCCGTTCGCGCCGGCGCTCGCTGCGGCCAGCACGTCGGTGAGCTGGTTGTTGTTGCCGGCGTTGCTGGTGAGCACGGCTCGCGTGATGTTGTAGATCTGGTTGCCCTGCGAGAACTGGATGAAGACCGAGAGATCGAAATTCCGGAACGTGAACTGGTTGTCGAGGCCGCCCGTGTAGTTCGCCTGCGCGCTGCCGATGATGCGCTGGTCGGCCGTCGAGACATTGCCGTCGCCATTGAGGTCGGCGTAGGTGGGTATGCTGTCCACGATCCCTTCGTAGACGTAGCCGTAGAACGAATTGAGCGGCTGGCCAACTTTCAGGATGGTGGGATTCTGGACCGCTCCCGCTCCGACGCCCACGGGATTCACGAGCTGGGTGTCCGGGCCGATGTTCAGGATCCGGTTCCGGTTCCAGGCGATGTTGAACGACGACGTCCAGCCGAGCGCGCCGGTGAGGTTGATGGTATTGACCGCCAGCTCGAGGCCGCGATTGCGTACGCTGCCGATGTTCTGGAGCTGCGTGTTGTAGCCCAGCGTCGCCGGCACCTTCACCTCGAACAGCAGGTCCTTCGTCGTCTTGTTGTAGACGTCCGCCGTCACCGTCAACCGGCTCCTCAGCATCGCCACGTCGAGGCCGACGTCGGCCTGGTCGGTCGTCTCCCACTTCAGGAGCGGGTTGGCCAGCGTGCTGGGCGCGTACCCGATCACCTTCGTGCCGTTGAACAGGTAGGTGGAGTTGCCCAGCGTGGCGAGGGCGCGATAGTTCCCGATGTCCTGGTTGCCGGTGCGCCCGTAGCTGGTGCGCAGCTTGAGGTCGTCGAACAGGTCGAAGCGCTTGATGAACGGCTCCTCCGACAGCCGCCACGCGATCGCCCCCGAGGGGAAGAAGCCGTACTGGTTGCCCTCACCGAACTTGGACGAACCGTCGCGGCGGCCGGCGACCGTGAACAGGAAGCGGTCGGCGATGTTCCAGTTGGCGCGCGCGAAATACGAGAGGAGCGACGAGTGCGGCGCGCCGCTCCAGACGCCGAGAAAGGTGCCGCCGCTGTTCAACCCGTTCTGCCCGAGCGCGTCGGTGACGAAGTTCTGCGAGGTCCCCGAGATGTTGTCGGCGTTGGTGCGCTGAAAGGTGAGGCCGCCCAGCAGGTCGATGCCCTGGATGACGCCGACCTGGCCCGGGGTGTAGTGCAGGGTATTCTCGTTCTGCCACGTCGTCACCTGGAGTGCGCCGCGGCTTCCCTGGCCGCTGGTCGAGATGCCCGGGAAGGTCGTCGATGGTGAATAGAAGTCCTGCATCGACGAGAGGTAGTCGGCGCCGAGTGCAGTGCGGAAGGTCAGGTTGCGAAGCAGGTCGAACTCGCCGAACA
>Ga0193699_10001018_pt1 | contig 11359 bp, 14 predicted proteins | sample L3c2metaG_FD_160095 | JGI IMG/M metagenome (GOLD analysis project Ga0193699, IMG submission 160095) | Soil microbial communities from a riparian zone of the East river system, Colorado, United States - L3c2 | ecosystem: Environmental > Terrestrial > Soil > Riparian zone | place: USA: East... | reverse complement strand
CGGCCTTGCTCGTTCCGAATAAGCTATGCTTGGATTGGTCAATGGAAAATGTCTCCGCAATCCCGCGGACATGGTTCGGATCGTCAAAGTCGTAGCGAGTTTCCATTTCCACCAAGTTTATATTGTTGGGAGCATCCCCATAGACTTTATTAGTACTCATGAAGATGAATGGCGATTCAGGGACATGTTTCCTAGTCGCTTCTAAGAGATTGAGTGTTCCGACAGCATTCACTTCGAAATCATCGAACGGAATTGTTGCGGCAAGGTCGTGACTGGGTTGCGCCGCGCAATGGATAATAGCATCTGGACGGGCCTCCTCAATGAGGCGATCAATACCGCTGCGATCCCGAATATCGGTGCTCGAATGCCTATAATTCTTACAATCGGCTTCAAGCTGCGCACGCTGCCAGTTTGTATCGCCATCAGGACCGAAAAACTTGGCCCGCATATTATTGTCGATTCCTATAACGCAATCGGCCTTTGAGTTATAATGGCGTGCGGCCTCTGATCCAATCAGCCCGGCGCTGCCGGTGACTAAAACACATTTCATGTCGTGCGCCTTCCGGGCGTAGTGAACCAGCTGGTCAACATTTGGGTGGAAATAGAAATCGCGAAGAGCGAGTTCGTAACGGCGTACCGTTTAAACAAGCGCCTCGGCTCTTGAATTAGACGAAACAACCATTCCAAAGAGCGATCTTGCATCCATTTTGGTGCCTGCCGCTTTACCCCGGCATGAAAATCGAACGCTGCTCCGACGCAAATGACGGAAGCCTGTACAAAGGGTCGGATAGAGTAGGCAAAGCGCTCTTGGCGGGGACAGCCAAGCCCCAAAAAGACCAGGCCAGCTCCAGCCTCTCTAATTCGAGTTGCTAGCGCCTTAAGCTCTACCTCAGTCAGCGGCCGAAAAAGGGACGGCTCAGCTCCAACAATAGATAGACTTGGGAAGCGTAATTTAAGGCCAGACGTCAGTTTATCGACCGTGTCGCTCGTAGAACCGTACAAGTAGATGCCGAGGTTCTGTTTCGCGGCAGCTTCGCAAAGTTTCAGCATCAGAGTGGGACCATAAACCCTGTCGCTGAGATGAGCATGGTACAACAGATTTAGTGCATAGCGCACTGGCTGCCCATCGGGAACGACGAGTTCAAAGGTCTCAATTTCGCGCAAAAAGTCTTGGTCTCTCGAAGCTTCGACAACGCCGTGGACAGCAAATGCCGTGGCAAGCGCCGGTTGACGCATTGTTGCAGCTGTCATTAGACGCTCGACGGACTCGGAATAAGTCGTAGAACTTACCGGAACGCCCATAACGGAGAAGCGTTTTGGCCAGCTAAGCTTTGGAAGATCATTCAACTCACATCTCCACGAAAAGGAGGCACGACGTAAAATTTAAATTACAGCTAGCCGTGCCATCAGTCCTTCGGTTGATGCACCATGCGGTTCAGACGGTCGATGCGAAACACGTCAACGTGATTTGAATCGTGCCCATTCGCGCTACCCGGTACCGATGCCCCGATTTGCTTGATTTCGGAGAACACCTCAAGGGGAATTGGAGGCCGCTTGCTCGCCGTTGAGGGCGGGGAGCTGTCGTCTGCCGGTCGTTTCAGTGACCCGTTGTTCATCCCCCAAATCGCCGCCTGTGTCCGGTTCTGGACCCGGATCTTGCGAAGGATCGCCTTGACGTGGACCTTCACGGTCGCCTCGGCGATATCGATCTTTCGCGCTATGCATTTGTTGGAGTCGCCTTCGATCAGGCAGCCCAGGATTGATTTCTCCCGCGTGGAAAGCTGCGGCGCGAGCGTGTCCTCGGCCGTGACGAGGATCACTTGGCTCTTTTCGTCGCGCGGAACCTCGCCGAGGTGGTCGCCTTCCGGATCGAGAACGAATGACAGAAATGCCGGCGGGAAAATTATTTCACCCATCATCACCAGTTCCATGGATTTGATGAATACATCGCAGGTCATGACGTCGACTAAATAGCCATTGGCGCCGGCCCGAAATGCTGAAACCAGCTCGCCAAGCCGATAGTGAGCGGCCACGATCGCAATGCGCCCGCCCGGGTACTGGCCCCGCAAAAGTTCGATCTGTTCGACCGCGGCGTCAAAATCGTCGCCGGTATGTACAACGAGAAACAGCGGCTGGGGTAGTTGGAGTTTGCGCGGCAAATCATCGGTGCATGATACCGAGGCTAGGATGCGAAAATTTGCTGAGCGCAGGATTCTGGCAAGTCCTTCTCTGAGTAAAATGCTTTTCCCAACGAGTATGGTTGCAAAAGATTGTCGCCTCCGCATGGTGCCCCTCCCAGCCTTTACGCAAATTCACACTCGACCGGCCTATCGAACTCCGGCCCTCTCATCTTGTGATTTGTCGACGGGTTAAGGACCGCTTCTTCAGTGGAAGTTTTGTTGTCGATATATTCTGGCTTCTTCAGTCGGTAGGGCTCTCCGCTTTCACAGGAAAGGTTTCGTGGTCAAATTCAAAAAGCTCCACGCCTGTTCTCATGAAGCTTTTATTAACGTTAGATTCGAATTCCCGATAGCCCTATATACCTTTGGTTATATGCGGGCGCGAGGGTGCTGAAAACAGGTAATCGAGAAGGGGCGACGCGCTGATAACAATTAGAGGCGACCAGAACGGTCGGCACCGCTACCATAGGTTACTGGAAGGAATTTGAAGCCAGGGTCTCAGCGTCCGCGTCAAGGAATCGGGCTTCCACGAGGCAGAGGTGACCGGTAATCTATGTATATTTTTCGATAGCTTGTTTTGTAGTATATTGCGCCCGACGACCTTGGCCTTGGACCGGACCTACATTGATGTTTCAACTTTTTTGGCGGCCTCGTGCGCACAACTACTTTAAGACCCGCCTAGGCAATCGGGACTTTAGGGCACGCTCAATCGACCGGGACGCTAACACCGATCGGTCGCGCGTGAACTCCATCTTAGAAGCGATTGAGAATGCTTTAAGCGCTGCAGAGCAGGAACGATCGGGCCTTAACCGACGGGTCGAGGATGCTCTGGCGCGCGCCGCTGTTACCATAGGCAATGGAATCGACGAATACCTGGAACGCGACGCCCTCGATAGTCACCATCAAGATTTGTTCAGCACCGAAATTTCCAACGGTCAACGTCGCCTCGAATGCTACCGATTTGGGCTAGGAGCGGTCTTGTGTTTCGACGCCTCCCGGTTCGCTCGTAACGGGCACGACTGGCATCAAGTCGCCGAAATCGGAGTCCTGTAATTATTTTTGAATAAAGTGGCCAGCCCACCATATTGCTTTTTTTTTAATTTGAGAGCATAGACGCTGCAGGCAAGGTTCTCTTGCCATCTGCTGTCCGCCAAACGGCGACGTACCGAACTCTCCGTTTCTTCTAAGTGGCAGCGCTGGTGCCATCGGCAGGCCTTTCAAAACTTCAAGTCTGTCTGAATGCCAACCGCACTCGTATGCGTGTGCGCACTCCTTTCGTCGACTGGGGGCTGGAGGATATAGATAGCTACTCAGTTTTACGAGAACAGATTACCCAGCTGGAGCAGGTGCTCAAGGGTTTGACATTGGCATCCTGAACGGTCGCGTGCCGGCTGCATAATTATCAGCGAGGGCCTGTGGCTGGAGCTCTGGAACTGGAGAATGGCGCTCCGCAGATGTGTCAACAGCACGTCGCTGGGTGAAGTGAAAGACCGCGCGGTTTGCGTGAGCGGCACCGTGAAAAATCCGCGAAAACGCTGTGGGCTTTCCAACCTGCCTTCAGCAATTTACCGGCGATTTTGCTGCTGGACACCCGTTCCCGGAGCCAGAAACGGATAGACACCCTTGCTTAGAGGAGGTCTGCATGGCCGTTCAATCCATCGGGAGCGACTTCATCGTCAACACCAGGACGGCGAGCGATCAGTATGCGCCCACGGTGACGGCGCTGCCGGATGGGCATTTCGTGGTGACGTGGTACTCGTATGACGGTGGCGACGGGTCGGGCTCCCTCATCCGCGCGCGATTGTTCAATGCCGACGGCACCGCGGCCGGCGAGGACTTCGTGGTCAACAGCACGACGGCGAACGACCAGGTTGCGCCCACGGTGGCGGCGCTGCCGGACGGGCATTTCGTGGTGACGTGGCACTCGGATGACAACGGGTCGGGCAACCTCATCCGCGCCCGGCTGTTCAATGCCGACGGCACAGCGGCCGGCGACGACTTCGTGGTCAACAGCACGACGGCGAACGATCAGCTTCAGCCTACGGTGACGGCGCTGCCGGACGGGCATTTCGTGGTGACGTGGCACTCGAATGACAACGGGTCGGACTACGACATCCGTGCCCGGCGGTTCAATGCCGACGGAACGGTGGCCGGCGACGACTTCGTGGTCAATAGCACGACGGCAAGCGATCAGCTTTGGCCCGCGGTGACGGCGCTGCCGGACGGGCATTTCGTGGTGACGTGGTATTCGTATGACGGCGGCGACGGGACCATCCGCGCCCGGCTGTTCAATGCCGACGGCACAGCGGCCGGCGACGACTTCGTGGTCAACAGCACGACGGCGGGCGATCAGGTTGTGCCCACGGTGACCGCGCTGCCGGACGGGCATTTCGTGGTGACGTGGTACTCTGATGACGGTGGGGACGGGTCGGGCTCCCTGATCCGCGCGCGATTGTTCAATGCCGACGGCACAGCGGCCGGCGACGACTTCGTGGTCAACAGCACGACGGCGAACGATCAGTATACGACCACGGTGACGGCGCTGCCGGACGGGCATTTCGTGGTGACGTGGGACTCGGATGACAACGGGTCGGGCACCCTCATCCGTGCCCGGCTGTTCAATGCCGACGGCACGGCGGCCGGCGACGACTTCGTGGTCAACAGCACGACGGCAAGCGATCAGTATAACCCTACGGTGACGGCGCTGCCGGACGGGCGTTTCGTGGTGACGTGGTGGTCGGATGACGGCGGCGACGGGTCGGGCACCCTCATCCGTGCCATCATCATTGAATCATTGATCCGGCAGGAGCCGGCAACCTTGCCCCGACCATCACGTCGAACGGCGGCGGCGACACGGCGGCGGTAAGCATTGCAGAAAACATGACCGCGGTGACGACGGTAGTCGCAACCGATCCAGATGCCGGGCAGACGCTGACCTACGCGATTGCTGATGGCGCGGACGCAGCGCTATTCACGATCAACCAAGACACGGGGGCTGTCCCTGTCGGAAACTCAATCTTGTTGGCAACTGATATCGAATCGGGCGATGCTCCTGCCTTATGCGAGAGGTTTGTAGCCTAATCTGGTTGGCGTTGGTCGGAGCGTTCCGGTCGCGGGCCTCGCTTGAGGCTGAAAACATGATGCTGCATCATCAGCTTAACGTGTTGCAGCGGAAATTGTCGAAACGGCCGACGTTCGGGATGTTGGACCGTCTGATATTCGCCGGCTTGTATCGTTTGGCTCCGAAGGTGCTCGGCGCCTTGGCGATCGTGAAGCCGGAGACCGTGATTAAATGATGGCGCCGCGCCGGGTTCAGATCGTTGTGTGTACCGAAAAGCTAAACCCGGACGTAGTGGCGATGAAGTCCGCCAAGGATCGGATTTGAGGTGATGACTCCGGTCCGCTGAACCGGGCGAGAGACTGGCGCATCTTTATCCAGTGACCGATGTGTTCTAATCTCATTGTAATAGCGAGCAAAGGATCGCAAGATTCGGCGCAGATGCGTCTCGCCCAAGACGATGAAATGGTCAACACACTCGCGCCGGATCGATCCGATCAACCGTTCGGCAAAGCCGTTCTGCCAAGGCGAGGCTGGTGCAGTAGGCTTGTCCCGGATGCCCATGGCGCGTAATCGGCGCGTGACGATAGCGCCATAGATTTGATCCCGATCGTCGATGAGGTAGTGCGGAGCTTCGTCCCAAGGAAATGCCTCGGTTAGCTGGCGCGCGATCCATTCTGCGGTGGGATTTGTCGTGACGTTGATCCAGACGAGGCCTCTGCGATCGAGCCGCACGATGATGAGGGCATAGAGCAGGTCGAAGCCGATGGTCGGGACAACGAACAAGTCCATGGCTGCAATGTTCGGCGCATGGTTACGCAGAAAAGTGTACCATCCCTGGCTTCGCGGCCCACGCCGCTTGGCCATGTATTTGGCGACACTCGACTGCGCGACTTGAAACCCGAGCTTGAGCAGCTCGCCATGGATGCGCGGCGCACCCCACAGCGGATTTTCGATGCTCATTTGCCGGATCAACGCGCGCAGCTCCGTTTCGATTTGCGGTCGCCCTCCCAGTGGGCGCGACTTCCAACGCCAGTAGCAGCGAAAGCCGGCCCTGTGCCAACGCACGAGCGTCTCGGGCCGGATGATTGTGAGAACCTTCAGGATTGATGGAAACCAGCGATACAGCTGGATAAGGAACCAGCGATCATTGTTCGTGAACCGGACGCGACCATGCAGCCTACGCCTCAAGACAATCAACTGATGTCGAAGCACCGCGTTCTCAGCCTCAAGCCGCAACTTCGACTTGAATGGCGAGGACAGGACGGCCAGAGCGAAACAGAGCAGCCCGATCATTCCGCCAGCTTAGGTGATTCCGTCACGTCATCAACTCGGATAGGGTTTTCGGTTCACACAGCCGCATAAATCGCAGCCGCCGCGGCGTCGTATTGCGCCACGTAGCCGCGCTGTGCGCGCCGTTCGCCTTCGCCCGGAGGAGTTGAGCTTTTTCCCATAAGTATCCATAACCGATACTTGATCGATGGGAAGCCACGGCGCAGGTAATCATCGAGTTACAAATCGGCTTGACAGAGCCCAACTAGTCCCGGGCTGCTTGTCACAGCGCGGATATTTACAAAGTGCAGGTCGCGTCTGCGGTGCTGGCGACGGAAATGTTCGTCGTCACCCGGCCCGCCTCTTTCTTTTTCTGATGATCCAGGAATTTTGCCCATACCGAAAACCCCGGCCATGCGAGCCCGAAAGATCAAAGGAAATCAATGGCGGTTTTTCCACTATTGCCCATTGACGAATGTCATATGGGGTCTCGGGCAGGGAGATCACCCTGAAGCGGGTTGCACTCTACATTCGTGTCAGCACGTCTAAGCAAGACACCGACAATCAGCGCCGCGAATTTGAGCCCGGTGGCGGAACGGTCGGGCTGGGAGATTTGGAAAGTCTACGAAGACGCCGGGATCAGCGGCGCCAAGGGCCGCGACAAGCGCCCGGGGCTCGATGCAATGCTGAGGGCCGTCAATGCCCGCGAGTTCGATATGGTCGCGGCCTGCTCAGTAGATCGCCTTGGCCGATCGCTGACGGACTTGCTTGGTATCCTCCAAAACCTTCACGACAAGGGGGTGGATCTGTTTTTGCACCAGCAAGGGCTCGACACGTCGACCACCGCCGGCAAGGCGATGTTTCAGATGTTGGGTGTATTTGCTGAGTTTGAGCGAGGGATTATTCGCGAGAGGGTCAATGCCGGTCTCGCGCGCGCTAGGGCGAAAGGAACGAAACTGGGCCGGCGTCGGGTTGAGCCCAAAGTAGAGGCGAAAATCCTGGAGCTGAAGGCCAACGGTGACGGGATGCTCAAGATCGGCCGCAAGCTCGGCATCGGCACCAGTGTGGTGCAGCGAGTTTTCAAACAAACGCAATCGCTTTCTTAAATGTGACAACGGAAGGTGACTTGGTGGCCCAACCATCTTCGCGGCAATGAGGGCCGGGAACCGGCTGAGTTATGCCAGAGGCAAAATGTCCTCGCATTGCGCATTATCGACGGCTGCCTCGCAATGATGCAATACTTGAAGCAGAGGCATGAAGGCGGTCTGTAAGGCTGGCGGGAGATCAATGTATTGGCCGGAGATTGGGTGAGTTTTGATGAATACGAAGATGTCTTAGCCTCGACAGACCTAGCCAAGCTCCTTCGACGAGGAGGACAAGCCCACACGGGCGGCTTTCGCACGTTACGATTAGCGGATAGCGTAGGCGCGAGGTGCGCTTATGGCTTTTTTTGACCGCGCGTTTGATGATCTGACCGAAGGCGACATAGAAGGTTTGGTCATTGCCCAGGCTATCGAAGACTCAACGATTGAATTCAAGCGAGAAGTCGAGATCGATAGCGCCGGGCGAGTGAGGGACGGCTCCCGCAATGATGTGGCAAGAGAGTTGGTCGCTTTTGCCAATGCTGACGGCGGCACTCTGATCATCGGCATTGAAGAAAGCGAAGACGATCCGAAACGCGCAAAATCGATCAAGCCTGTTCTGAACTGCCACGATGTGGCGGAGAGACTGAGACGCGCCGTTTTCGAGATAATCGAACCAAAATTGCCGATGTTGCATTCGCGCGCGATCGACGCAGGTGACGATGGCGGGGGCGTCATTGTTTTTTCCGTTCCACACTCCCGCCGCGCGCCCCATCGCGTTGAAAGCTTACGTGACTGTTTCCGGCGATTTGGGAACGAAAGCCGAAAAATGACAATGAGGGAAATTCAGGAACTGACGTTGAGCGTAGCCACCGGCGCCGAAAAGCTTGAAAAGCGCTTCCTCGAACTCGATAACAATTTCGCAACGATGATGCCGCGGCTGCAAGCCCGCATGAGGTCTGATCCTAACAACCAAGCACATTTCTGCGACCTTCGCTTTTCCGCTATTCCGCTTAACGCGCTTTGGTTAGGTCGCGTGGTCGGCAGAGGTGAGCTTAAGTCACTGATGCCCACAATCAGCTATGATATTTTCCAACGGAGGGAGACCATCAACTACCCTTGGGGGCGGGAGCCGCGCGCAGGTAGCCCGATCGTTCGCGGCGAACGGCGGCTAATGGTCGGGTCTTCATTGACTTTATTTGATGAAATCCATTGTGACGGCTCGGTAACGATTGCAGCGATCCACCTTTCCGACCGCCTCTTTTTCGGATGGATACTATCCCAGGTCTCTGCTTTGCTCTCGACAATAGATAACTTGCGCAGCGTGGCCGGCGCCCCGGATACCGAATACGCGATCCAACTAAATATTCAGACCAACGGGCAACGCCTAAAATTGACGGGCGATCAAGACGACGAATATCGCTTCACATCTGGCCCTCAGAAATTTCCAACATATTCCTACGGAACGCGAGGGGAGCGGGCGATGCTGGTTAATGAGATCGCCCAGGATATCGTTCATTCCTTGGGAAGTAAGGTTGAATTAGAATTGAACGCAGAAATTCAAGATTGACCTGACCTGCGGGAGATCGAACCGACGCGCTTCACACGGCAGGCGTGGCCCCGAAGTCTACGCGAAATAAGTTTCGTCGGGCTTCGTGGCCACTTAGCGCGCGAACCGATTGCGCAAACCAGACCAGCGGCGTGAGAGCCACCAGCGCCAAACCGCCGTGACGTGCCGCAATTTCTTCAGGGGCCGAGCCCCTTCATCATCTGGACCATCGTGCCAGTGCTCAAGGGCTTGACCGAGATCGCGCATGTCGAACCATTGCCCGCACGCCGGGCATTTCATGTGGTGGTCGGCCTCGGTCCTAGCGATGCCGTTGACGTCCTGACCCGGTTTCGTCATCTACAACGCCTATGACCTCGTATTCAAACACGACGCCTTCAGGATCGTTCACCACGAACCACTCATCAGCAAGGTCCGAGTTTGCAAACACCTTGAGATGGTCACGGTCGCCGACCTGTTTCTTTGTATCGACGTAAATCCAAACTGTTTTCATCGATCTCGCGCCAGCTTGCGGCGTCCCCAGTGGGGTTCCTTGCGAGATGGGTTAAACTCCCGAACGTGGCCCCGGTTCAATGCTTTTATGACGCCGATCCGGACAAACATCGTCGGGCCTCCCAGTTCGACCACCAACATCAACGCCTCGATTGCGGCCTGCCATTCCGGCTCTGCGGCTTCCTTTTTCGGTAGCCCAGTGACGTGGGTTGCCGCGTCATGCAATGTGACCAGCGTTCGGCCGTCGGGTAACTGGATCGGGTCGTCGAAAGCGCGCTGCGAGCCGCGATCGGTCACGCGGCGGCGGCCTTGTCTTCCTTGTCGGCGCCACGATCTTCAACGCATCGCTCTGATGGGATGGGCCGTTTTTTCTTCGGCGCCAGCATCCGATCGATCTGGAGCTGGCTAGTTTAATGCCGGTTGCAGACATGCTCCCTGCGCGTGATCCTGCGACCGTCGTCCTGCTTAATCGTGGTAGTCTCCATGCGGCAGCGCTGTCGTGGGCCGATGGTAACACCGCCTGGACCGACGCCAACTGTGGCGTTGGAGTCATACCGGCGACGGTTCCTATAGTCGGGGTCGTCGAGGTGCAGCCCTGTCTGCATATCGACTTGGGCCATCTTGACGCCCTGGGCCTTGGCCGGAGTAACGAGCGGGACAGTCGTCAGCACCGCTGCCGCCACGACAAAAGCGATTTTCATCATGGGGAGTCCTCCTTGGAATGTTTGAAGCCATGACAGCGAACATGACGAACTTTGAATGGCGAACCACCACATGCCGGCACCGATTATATGCTTCGTTTTGCGATCTCGTCTGCTTGACAACCGCGTTCAGCTCGGTGGTCAGGAACCCATAGACGTTGTGCGGCCCGGGGATCGGTTTCGATTTGGTGCCGCGGTCGCCTTGAATTCGGCCGCCGATCGCGCATGTCGCCTGATACGCAAGGCGTCGTCAAATCCGGCGAGAACAGGAAATGAAGTGCCGGGTGAGGCGTGAGAAGCGCGCCTTCAAGAACCACCTCGCCGTAATTTTTTTCTCAGGACGTGCTGAAAGTAGCCACGCGCAACGGCATCCACCACCGACGCGATCAACTCATCAGGTTCCGAACGGTTACGGCGTTCTGACTCGCGAACATATTCCGCGGCTTGCTCTTGCAAGACGAGCAAGCTCGCATCGTCCGAAATAGGCGTTTCCCGTTGAAGCCTTGCGCGCGAGCGCTCGCATTCGTTTCGCGAGGGCATCACAACCTCCAAATTCTTTGATTTCTGATCTTGAAGGTCGCTGCGCGACCAGTTTCCCAAGCCCGATCAATAACGGTCGGTAATTCTGAGGACGCCGGTTGATGTCCGGTTCCGGAGATCGCCGGGATAACGATATCGGCTTTGTCCGGTTCCGGACTCAGCGAAATTAGCGTCTGAAGCCCCGAGCGATCGGGTTCTTTTCTGACGGGCAGGACAGGGGCGTGCGGGTCGCGGGAGAGTTCCGCGCCATGGGCCGAAGCGCCGGGCTTTAAGCCTTGAGGTCGATGACAGCCTGTCGGTCAGCCTGGTTCTTGGCCGCGGCGACTTCGAGTACGTCGTCGTGGATTACATGCGCTGGAGCTTTCGCGGTTTGGTCGGCCACGAGTTGAACTCTGGCCTGCGTCACCTCGATGGGCACGGGATAGATGACCATGTGACCCTCCTGCCCAACGGTCTCGGGATGAAAT
>Ga0193699_10001017_pt1 | contig 11372 bp, 10 predicted proteins | sample L3c2metaG_FD_160095 | JGI IMG/M metagenome (GOLD analysis project Ga0193699, IMG submission 160095) | Soil microbial communities from a riparian zone of the East river system, Colorado, United States - L3c2 | ecosystem: Environmental > Terrestrial > Soil > Riparian zone | place: USA: East... | reverse complement strand
CTCGCGCGATGCCGGCAGTTATCTCTGCAACTATCTGAGCTGGCGCGCGATCGAGGCGACCTGTGGCGATGATGGTCCTCGTCTCGCCGCGTTCGTGCACGTGCCACCGCTCGCGCGCGGCACGTCGCAACACAAAGGCGCAAGGCATCGCATCACGCTGGAAGAATTGGTCGACGCCGGCGAGGCGATGCTGCTGGAGATGGTGAGGTTGGCGCGACGCGCGCGGCGTGAGGTTGCGTCATCCCCCGCGTAACGCAAGCCCTCCCATTAACCCTACCCCCAACAATCGCCCTGCTCCGCCCTCGCCTTCACCATGCTCCGCCGCATTTTTGCGTTACTCCAGGGCTTGCGGATACGCGTCAAACGCGGCCGCTGGAGACGCGATCATGGACGTCAATCGCCGCCATCTCATCGGGGCATCCGCGGCAGGCTTTGCCGGCGCGCTGGCGATGTCGCCGGACGCCGCGCGCGCGGCGCCGCTCACTTCCGCGCTCGGGCGCGACGCCACCCAATATGGCGTGCGGCCCGGCAGTCCGGACGATCAGACCCGCGCATTGCAGCGTGCGATCGACGATGCCGCCCGCGCGCAGGCCCCGCTGGCGCTGCCGCCGGGGGTCTACCGCACCGGCATGCTCCGCTTGCAAAGCGGCACGCAGCTGGTCGGCGTGCGCGGCGCGACCAGATTGATTTTCAATGGCGGCGCGTCGATGCTGCAGGGCGAAGGCGCCGGCAGCATTGGCCTGACCAACATTACCCTCGACGGCAGCGGCATTCCGCTGCCGTCGCGGCGCGGCCTCGTGCACTGCGTCAGCGGGCGCGACATCCGCATCATCGATTGCGAAATCGCCGGCAGCGGCGGCAACGGAATCTGGTTCGAGAACGTCTCCGGCGACATCAGCGGCAACACTATTTCGAAGATCGCCGTGACCGGGATCACCTCGTTCGATGCGCAGGGCCTCTTGGTCTCGCGCAACACGATTTTGGGCACCAACGACAACGGCATCGAAATCCTTCGTACTGCGATCGGCGACGACGGCACCCTGGTGCTCGACAACCGCATCGAGGATATCAAGGCCGGTCCCGGCGGCTCCGGACAATACGGCAACGCCATCAACGCGTTTCGCGCCGGAAATGTGATCGTGCGCGGCAACCGCATCCGCAATTGCGATTATTCGGCGGTGCGCGGCAATTCGGCCTCCAACATCCAGATATCAGGCAATAGCGTCAGCAATGTCCGCGAGGTGGCGCTGTACTCCGAATTTTCGTTCGAGGGCGCCGTGATCGCCAACAACACCGTGGATGGCGCCGCACTCGGCGTGTCCGTCTGCAATTTCAACGAGGGCGGGCGCATCGCGGTCGTGCAGGGCAACATCATCCGCAACCTCCTGCCGAAGCGGCCGATCGGCACCGCGCCTGACGACGATGCCGGTATCGGCATCTATGTCGAGGCCGATACGTCCGTGACCGGCAATGTGATCGAAAACGCGCCGTCGTTCGGGATCATCGCCGGCTGGGGCAAATATCTGCGCGACGTGGTCATTTCAGGCAATGTGATCCGCAATTCCTTCGTCGGCATCGGGGTCTCGGTGGTGGCGGGCGCGGGCAGCGCGCTGGTCAACAACAACATGATCTCCGAGGCGCCGCGCGGCGCCGTGGTCGGGCTCGATCACGCCCGGCCGGTCACGCCGGATCTTTCCATCGAGGGCGCGCAACGCTTTGCCCAGGTGGTGGTGGGCACCAACGCGGTGCGAAGATAGTCGCGCGCCTGCGGCCGGCCGTCCTACAACGCGTTGCGCAGCAGCGGGTAGCGTTGCTCGATCGCGTCCAGCGTCGGCACCGGAACGTCCTCCAGAGCTGGCGCGTCCATCGCCGGCGCCGATGGTGCTTCGTCCGAAACAACATGCGCGGGTTCCGCTGACATCGAAACATCCGGCGGCGGCGGTCGTTCGGCAGCGATCTCCACCGGCTGCGGCGGACGCCGGTCGGGCTGATCGCGCAGCCTCTCGGCACGCGGCAACGCGCTTTGGACGTGGCCGAGCCAGGACATGTCGACGGCGGAATCGACGCGCGAGGCCTCGCGCATCGACAGACCGCGCCAGATTTCGACCGCGGACTTGGCTTCCTGGATATTTTCGAGAAATGCGACTTCGCTGTGATAGCGGCGCCAGCGGCCGGTCTCGAACAGCTCGGTGAGATGCTCCAGCCGTCGCTCGGCAAGATCGCACCAGCGCGCGACAACGTCGCGGCCACGCGCCACGTCTAATCGATGTGTCATGAACCAGCCCGTAAGGAGAGAAAACGGACGCAGACGCAACGGGGACGAATCAATTAGGCGTGACGTACATATTTTGTGGAAAACTTTTAAATTGTCCAGCGAGAGACGCTACTACACCCCGCTGATCGGCAGAAGGCCGGAGAAATACGGGATTATCCTCCCTAGCCACAGTCAAGCCGCGCGCCTGCATGGCGGCTTTGCGCGAACCTGATTTTTCGCGCGTGGCGTGGCGGCTGATTTCGTGGAGCGGGAACGCGCCAGAAAGATACGCCAGAAACGAAAGACCCGTCCGGGGGGACAACCGGACGGGTCAAGCCATATGGGCGCTTGGGGTGGATGGGCGCTCGCGCCTAATACAGCCTCGATGGGGAGGGATAACCGCTCCCACACACATTAGTCGCAGGAGGGTCGCCGCACGTTCAAAACGGCCGGCGATTTTTTTGAGTTTTTTGGCCGGAGATTTTTGGACGAAAACTATTGCGCGGCGGGGCGAACGGCATCGCCGGCGGCGGATTTGTCGGACGCCATGGCGGCCGTGGGCTGGTTCAGGGCCCTGCTCGCGGGAACTTCTAGCCGGTCCGAAACTCTTGCCGTAGCCGGCGTATCCGGAACCACGGCAACCGGCACGCCCGGCGCGTTGACAGCCGCGGAAACCGCGGCAAAGGCATCCGCGGCACCCGCGCCGAACAAATCGTCGCGGCCGGGGGCGCCGAGATCGCGGGCCGTCTTCATCAGGATCGCGCGCACTTCATCCGGCTTCAACGCAGGATTGCGCTCCAGCATCAGGGCGGCGAGGCCGCTGATATAGGCCGCGGAAAACGAGGTGCCGGAGGTGATCTGGTATTTTTCGTCCGGCGCCGGCAGGAAGATATCAACGCCGGGAGCCGAGATCGCGATATGGCCGCCGCGGTTCGAAGCGGTGAACAATTTGTCCTGGGCGTCGGTGGCGCTGACCGCAATCACATTGGCGTTGGCGGCGGGATAGAGCGGCGGCGATTTCGCGCCGGCATTGCCGGAGGCCGCGACCATCAGGATGCCTCTGGCGGCGGTGGCGGCGATACCGCGCTCGATCAAGGGATCCTTCGGGCCGGCAAAGCTCATATTGATGATCTGCGCGCCATGCTCCGCAGCATAATTGAGCGCCTTCAGGATCACGAACGAGGTGCTTTGCGCGCCATTCGGCGCAGCCCCAAAGGCACGGATTCCCAGAATCCTGGCCTGCGGCGCGCTTCCCATCAACCGCGCATGCGCCACGATCGCACCGGCAATGCCGGTGCCGTGGACATGCGGACCTTCCTTGCTGCCGAGCGCATCGAAGCTGTCCGCAACCGCGTTCACCAGTTCCGGATGTTTGGCGTCGATACCGGAATCGATCACGGCAATGGTGACGTTGGCGCCCTGGGCGAGCGTATGCGCCTGCGGCAATCGCAGTTTTGCGTTGGCATATTGCGCGGGGTCGCCCTCGGTCAACGCCGCCTTCTGGTCCTGCAGCAGATAACGGAAATTCAGCTGCACCGAGCGAACGCCGGCCTCCGCGGCAACTTCGCGGCTCACCAACTCCACCGGACGGCGGTCGACGATACGAAACAGGCCGATGGTGCTGCCTAGCAGCGGAAAGTTCTGCGAACTGATGCGCTCGAGGCGATGACGCCGCGCCAGTTCATCGGCCTGCGCGTCGGACAGCGAACTGTCGAGTTCAGCCACCAGTTCGCCCGTGACCGTACGCAGATTGAGCGCGGTCTGCGGCGCGTCCTGGTTCGAGCCGCCCTTCTTGTTCTTGTTTGCGGCGGACTTGCCGCCGCCGCTGCCGCCACCAGCGGATGTGACCGGCTGATCCCGGCATTCGCCGCTACTGTCGCGATAGGCATAACCGCAGGCCGGATAAAGGTTCGGCGAATAGCGCGTATGGGGAAGCGTCGAGGTGACACCGATCCGCGGCGTCGTTCGCATCGTCGAGGTGGTTACGGTGACGCGGGGCGCGGTGCGGTCGATACCGGCGACCCCGATATTATTCGCCCTGCCGGCGATGTTGGGGTCGATCCGCGGCGTCACGGTCGGATTGATGGAGGGAACGCGCGAGCCGATGTTGAGATTGGGCGTGCGCATGATGCTCTGCGCGTACACCAGGGAAACATCGAGGCTGGCGAACAGCGCTGCGGCCGTCGTCAATACCACCGCCGCGCGCCGCGTCTTCATCCGCCAATTGGCACGATCGTCGAGCATGTGACCCCGGATTGCGCGGTTCGCGCCGCGCGGCTTTAAGGCGTAGCCACCGCGAGACTGACGATCTTCTCGCTTTGCAGTTTGTTCATCAGCCCGGTAATTTCGTCCTTGCTCATCGGCCTGCTGCCGAATTGCAGCCGAAACATGCCGCCCTTGGCGCCGTCGACAATCGAGGCCTGATAGCTGTCGAGCAGTGCGGTGATATCGGCGACGCGCGCGTCCGGCGCGAACCGCACCAGCGCGCGCGGCGGCGTCGTCGCTGCTCCACCCAAATCGCGGGTAATGGGCTGGTTCATGCTCAGCGACGCGGTCTGGAACGACGCGCTCTGGCTCTTCACCAGCACCGCGCCGATCACGGCGGCCTGCAGCAGCAATGCTAGCGCGCCGAGACTGGCCGACCAGGCCAGCGTCCGCGGCGAAAGGCTTGCGAAAAACTCCGATACCCGTGTGGAGAGGCTAAGCGACCGCGACGGATGGCGCGCGGGCTCGCCGTCGATCGCCGCGAACAGCTTCGTCATGGCGCGCGCCGACGGCGCACCGAGGCTTTCGTTGAGCGCGATGGTCCCGGCGTACTCTTCCCGGATCACGGCGTATTGCTTCGCAAGCTCGGGATCGCGCGCCAGCGCTTCCTCGACGCGCCGCGCATCGCGCGGGTTCAGGGTGCCGGCCGCATGCCAGGGCAACAGCAATTCGATCTCGCTGGGTTCTTGATCCAGCATTATTTTGCTCGCTGCCATCATGGCCAACCTCGTTCAATTCCGGCTGCCTTCAGCAGCTCGGCCAATTTCTTGCGCGCATAAAACAGGCGCGTCTTCACGGTGTTCTCCGGAATACCGACGATTTCGGCTACCTCTTCCACGGATTTCTCGTGGTAGTAGACGAGATCGACAATCTCCCGGTGGTCCGCCGAAAGCGATGTCAGGCACTTCCGCAACGCGTCACTGGTATCCTTCTTCTGCACCGCCACTTCCGGATCGTCGGACGCATCCTCGATCGCATTGGCGGCCTCGTCGTCCAGTTCAACGTCCTTCCTGCGGCGAAGCGCAGAGAGAGCCTTGAAACGCGTAATCGCCAGCAGCCAGGTGGAAACGGCGGATCGGCCTTCGAACTTGCCAGCCTGGCGCCACACATCGAGAAACACCTCGCTGATGAGATCTTCCGCGACCTGTTCGTCCCGAACGAGCCGAAGCCCGAAGCGAAACACCCTGACATGGTGCCTTCCGTACAGCACCTGCATGGCGAGCCGGTCGCCTTGAGCGATCCGAGCGATCAGGACGTCGTCCGTAGCCGCCTGTGTCGCACTCAATGGCCGTCTCGCAAGGTTGGTCGGATTTGATCGGCGGGTGGTTCGACGGAAAAGGCAAGATTCTTCAATTTATCGTAAGTCCCGACCTGCATATGTGATGTACCGCACAAATGATTGTTTTTTGTCAGCCCCCGAGGGCGCCAACGCGAATGAACCCGAAAAATCGGTATCCTGATACAGAAATGCATTCTTCACGCCCAGCCCGTCCGCTGCCGACCTTACCAAGGCTTGGTTCACAAAACAGCACCTGCCTGAGCTCACCCCACCACGCCATCCGCATCCGGTTAATTGCCATTGCAAAACAAGGCTCAGAACGACCTTGGACGAACCGGATTCGGCCCTGAAAGATACCAAACCTAAAGGCTTTCTCACTTAGATTTTGGGGCAAAGTTCCACCAACGGCGAGACCATGGGCACCGCTGCCTCCTCTTTTCTGAATCCGATCGCGGCTGAACTGGAAGGCGTCGGTCCCAAACTGACGGCGAAGGCGCTGTCGCGCCGGGCCCAGCAGCGCCGCCAAATTCAGGGAATGATCGGCGTCAGCTATGTCATCGACGCCTTCGTTCTGCTGATCTATGCCCACGCCGGCACCATACCGGCGATCATCGGCCCAACCTACGCCGCCTGCGGTCTGTTCAGCGTCGCCTGCTATATCGTCCTGTCGGAAACCGGCTTCACCGAACGCTTCAAGGATCATTATTTCGTCGCCCCGCAGGCCATCGTCAGCATGGCGATCCTGCTGGGCTTCACCTGGATCTCGCCCGAAGTCGGCGTGATATTTCTCTGCACCCTGTTCGTGGTGTTCAATTTCAGCTCGCTGCGTTCGACACCACCGCAAACGGCAATTGTATGGACCGCGATGGCGTTCGGTCTCGCCGGATTGTTTCTGCTGACCGACAAGCCGATTGCGATGCCGCATGGCAGCTATCTGGAACGCTTCGCCACCATGACGGTGTTCATCCTGACCATCGGGCGCTGCATGTTTCTTGGGATGTTCTCAAGCTCCATGCGTCAATCGCTCTATGCGAGCGGCCTCAAGCTCAAGGAAGCCTACAAACGGATCGAAGAGCTCGCCGAGCTCGACGAACTGACGGGCTCGTTCAACCGCCGCTGCATCATGCGGATGCTGGACGACGAGATCGCCCGCGCCCACCGCAGCAAGGCGCCCTGTTCGATCGCGTTGATCGATCTCGACTGGTTCAAGCGCATCAACGACGCCTACGGTCATCCCACCGGGGACGAAGTGCTCCGGACCTTCGCCATCACCGTATTCGCGAACATCCGCACCATCGACAAGTTCGGCCGTTACGGCGGCGAAGAATTCCTGCTGGTGCTTCCCGATACGCCCGACGACGAAGCCGCGCGCACCCTCGACCGGTTGCGCGCGATCATCGCCGATCTCGACTGGAGCGCGTTCTCGCCCGGCATGCGGGTAACGATTTCCGCAGGGGTCGCGGCCTTGAAGCCGGATGAGACCCCGGACACATTTCTCGCCCGCGCTGACAGCGCGCTTTACGCAGCCAAGGCAGGAGGACGCAACCGCGTCGCCCGCGCCTGATCCGATCATTTCCGTTTCCGGTGATGGAGAATCGTCACCGGCCCAAATTGCCCGAATGCTCCAGGATAGAGTCATGAGTTCGAAGTCCGCCGTCACCTCCGAAAATCTGCTCGACGAGTTGCAGACCACGCTCGCGCATGGAACCGTCGCACGCCGGGTCGAGACCCTGCGCCGGGTTACCGACCTCTTCATCAACGGCGCGGTGGATTATTCCAATGAGCAGGTCGGGCTGTTCGATGACGTATTCCAATGCCTGATGCATCACATCGAAACCTCCGCCAAGGCGCTGCTCGCCAATCGTCTGGCGCAGATCGATACCGCACCGCCGCTCACGATCCGGGCGCTGGCGTTTGACGATCTGATCGAGGTCGCCGCTCCCGTGCTGTCGCAGTCGGAACGGCTCGACGACGACGCGCTGATCGAGACCGCGCGCAACAAGAGCCAGGCCCATCTCATGGCGATTTCGATACGGAAAGTATTGAGCGGCGCGGTGACCGACGTGCTGGTGCTGCGCGGCAATGACGAGGTGATCCACAGCACCGTCAACAATCCCGGCGCGGAATTTTCCGAACGCGGCTTCACCCGTCTGGTCAATCGCGCCGAGGGCGACGACGATCTCGCTACCTGCCTCGGCATGCGTCCGACGATACCGCGGCATCTCTACCTCAAACTGCTCGCCAAGGCCTCCGTGACGGTGCGGGAGCGGCTCGAGGCCGCCAACCCGCAACAGGTGCGGGACGTGCCGACCGCGGTACGGGAGGCGACGCGGCTCGCGCGCTTCGCGCCCTCTGCGATCACCCGGGGCACCGCGATCGCCCACGCCCTGGTGAAATCGCTCTACGAAGACGGCCGGCTCGATGAATTCCAGGTGGCGGCGTTTGCCGAGGCCGGCAAATTCGACGAGGCCAATGCCGCGATCGCCGCCCTCGCCAACGTGTCGGTATCGACCGCCGAGAACATGATGGTGGAGACCCGCGCGGAAGGCGTGATGATCCTGGCCAAGGTGTCGGGGCTGTCGTGGTCGACGGTGAAAGCGATCATCGACATGCGCGACGATCTCTCAGGAATGGAACCGACCGATCTGCAGACCTGCAAGGCCACTTACGAACGGCTGCGGCCCTCGACCGCGCAGCAGGTGCTGCGTTTCCATCGCATGCAGCAGAGCGCGGCGCCGGCGGCGTAAGCTTAGACGCTGGCCGCAAATAAGTCCCAGCGGCCCGGCAGGCCCTTGAGTTCATGCGATCCGCGGTCGGAGAATTTCAAGCCGGCACCGGCCACGAGATCGGTAACGACTCGCGATACCAGCACTTCGCTCGATTGGGATTGCGCCATCACCCGGGCGGCCGCGTGAACCGCAATGCCGCCGATATCGCGGCCTCGCAGTTCGATTTCGCCGGTGTGAAGGCCCGCACGCAGCCGTAGACCGATTTGCTGGGCGGCCATGCTGAACGCCAGCGCGCAGCGGACCGCACGGCCGGGTCCGTCGAACGTCGCCAGAACGCCGTCGCCGGTATTCTTGATCAGATTTCCGCGATGCCTCTCGATAATTTGTCTCGCCAGTTGATCGTGACTATCGAGAGATCGCCGCCAAGCTTGATCGCCCATTGCGGCGGCGCTGCGGGTCGAGTCGACAATATCGGTAAAAAGAACTGTCGCCAGAACGCGCTCGAGTTCGGTAGACGAACTGTCGCGATGTCCTGTGACAAACTCCTCGATATCGCCGAGCAGCGCCTCAGAGTCGCCAGACCAGAAAGCGTGGTCGCCATCCGGATATTCGATGAATCTGGCATTGGGAATCCGTGACGCCAGATCGCGGCCAGCCTCGATCGGAACTCGCACGTCTGTACGACGATGTAGTACAAGTGTCGGAACCTGCAGGGTCGGAAGTATCGGTCTGATGTCGATTTGAGCATTTAACAAGGCGATTGCTCTGAGCGCCCCCGGACTAGCTGAGAGCCGTTCCATCTTCGCAAATTGACGCACAGCGTCCTGATTTGCCGCCTGGCTGGGGATCACAGTCTTCATCAACTCGCCCGTGCCCCAGGCCTTCGCGATCCGCGCAATTCTTTGTTCGAGATCATTCGACAGAAACGTTGGCGCAAGAGCAAAGCCGCCGAAAAGAATGAGTTGCACCACCCGCTCGGGATAGGTCGCGGCGAACAATACGCTCATGGCGGAGCCTTCGGAGAAGCCCATAACCACCGCCCGCTCTGAACCAATGTCGTCCATGACCGCGCGAACGTCGTCCATGCGCTGCTCAAGTGAAGGCGCGCCTGAAATTCGATCAGATAATCCCTGGCCTCGTTTGTCGAAAGTGACGACGCGGGCAAAGGTCGAAAGGCGGCGCAGGAATGCGGTATATCCAGCCAGCTCATGGGTGAATTCGACATGCGAAACGAGACCGGGGACCATGATGATATCCACGGGTCCCGCACCCATCGTCTGATAGGCAATGTTGACGTCGCCGCTGAGCGCGTAACGCGTCTCGGGCAGAGTAAAATCGTTCATCCGTGGCCGACCCCAATTCCGCGGCGATCCTCCTCTGTCGGGTCGAACCGGTCAACAGGACAAATGTCTTCCCGCGCTCCTCACTGCTCGGCGAAGGAGGCAACGACGGTTAAAACTTCAGTACCCTCGATCCGGCCAGCGCGCCGATGGCGGCGACCAGCGCGGTGGCGATGCTGTACCAGGTCGCCACGAACAGCGGTGAATCGTCGGTGCAGTGCGAGGCGTACAGCGTCGCCGCCAGCCCCGCCGACAACAGTCCGGCAATGGCGCCGGCGACCGCGGGCCGTGTCGGCGCGCCGTGACGCAAGCCGAACAGCGCCGCCGCCAGTAGCGGCAGCGACATTGCGGGAATAGCCGTCAGGCAAACCATCGAATTGCGGCCCATCAGCCGGGTCATCATCGGCAGCCGCTGCGGCATCATCATCTCGCCCGAGATTCCGGCGACCAGCAGTCCGGCCGGTACCAGCAGCATCCATCCAAAGCCGCGCAGCGAAGCTTCCGGCCGCGACAGATGCAGGCTGACCGCGATGGCCGAGATCGCCAGCGCCAGCGTCACCGCGAACTTCAGATCGAAGAACGGATTGCGCATCGCGGTCATCACATCCGGCCTGACGCCGAGCTCGGCAAAGAACATCGCCACCGAAACCGGCGCCGCGGCGAGAAGCGCCAGCATCAACACGAACCCGACCGGGCGGGCGCGGTGGCTGTTGTCGGCGGCCAGGGATCGAATGAGCTGATCGGTGTCCATTCTCATTGTTCCCGTAATTTGGCGGTGAGGCTGGCAAGCCCGCGATGCAGCGCCACCCGCACCGCCCCCTCGCTCATGGCGAATTTGGCCGCGGTATCCTTGATCGACGCGCTGTCGACCGCGATCGACTGCAGCACGTCGCGCTGCCGCGCCGGCAGCGCCTGCAGCTGGGCCGCGACCTCGCTCGCAGGCACGGTCTCGGCGGCAGGCTCGCTCGGAATCGTCTCGGCGAAATCGTCGATATTGACGAACACCCGCCGGCCGCGGCGGCGCAGCGCATCGATCAGCTTGTTGCGGGCGATCGCAAACAGCCACGGCGCGAACGGCGCGTTGGCGTCCCAAGTATGCCGCTTCAGATGCACCGCCAACAAGATGTCCTGCACGATGTCCTCGGATTGGTCGGCCGGTCGCCCGGCCCGCGCCAAGCCGCGGCGCGCCGCGGCCCGGAGCACCGGCGTGACGGACTTGAGCAGGCGATGATACGCCGCACTGTCCCCTGCAATGGCCGACCGCATCAGGCCGGTCCATTCGTCCTCACGTTCGCGCACGCGCGCTCCCACAATGCAATTCGGTCGATCTTTCAATTTGTTACGTTAGAAAGCGCCGATCACGAGGTCGTGATCGAGCCATGGAAGCATCGGGATCGCCGCATCCCGGCCGGGAATGGCGACGACGAAATTTGCTCGGGCAGGCTCATAGCATCGTTCGGTCCGGCTGACACCCGCCGCCCTGATTCCAGAACAATTTCGCGGAC
>Ga0193699_10001016_pt1 | contig 11381 bp, 14 predicted proteins | sample L3c2metaG_FD_160095 | JGI IMG/M metagenome (GOLD analysis project Ga0193699, IMG submission 160095) | Soil microbial communities from a riparian zone of the East river system, Colorado, United States - L3c2 | ecosystem: Environmental > Terrestrial > Soil > Riparian zone | place: USA: East... | reverse complement strand
CTGCGTAGCAGCTGATGGCGGAGTTCTGGCGGCAGATCGACCCGGACGCCGGTGTCGACAGCGAGTTCGGGATCGGATTCAGCCTGCGCGACGATGATCGCAAATCCGGCCGCGGAAACGCGCGCGCCGGGATTGCCGACGATCCGCCGACTGACGGATGGGTAGCGGCGGGCCAACAACGCGTCGGTAACGACCTCCTTTAACCACCAACGCCCGGCGATGGCCAACAGGTGCTGCTCGCCCTGTGTTTCTGCGACCTCGATCAGATCTTCCGGGCTAAGACGGGCAGATTCCGTCAGGACGGGACCGGCTACGGTGATTTCGTCGTGTCTTGCTAGGCGGCGGACGACAGACGGGGGCGCTTGGGACACGGGAGCGAGTTGCGCGCTTACTTCCGCAAGAGCTATCCGGGCACTGACATCTGCGATCGTCCGGATCTCTATCGTCTTGATGAGGCGTTCAAGCACTTTGTCGAACAGCTCGACCTGCTCGCTATTCAAGTTGCCGGCGGACGACAGAAACAGGTCCGTGACACGCTTCATCGTTTCCAGGCGTTTGGCCGGGTTGCCGGCATTTATCGCCGCTTCGACTTCGTCGACAATTGACAGTTCTGCAACCGACATCGCTCATCCTGAGCTTCTGGAGCGCTGTTCTCAGCGAGCGGTGACTCATACAGAGAATATCTCAATGTTCGGTAAAATTGCAACTTTGCCAAAAATGGTTGTGGCTGGTGGCTCGCGGCTGCCAGGGGTTGCGGGGGTAAATCGTCAAAGCGGCCCGGCGGCTGACGTCTCACAAGTTTGTTGAATTTTTGAAACGTCGCACCATCCCAGTTTTTTCTCCCAATATTTCAAATTAAATAATATATGTAACTTGACGAAGTGAGATCCTCTAATTTAATCAGCTATTGCCAGCACGGGTACCGGCTCAAGCGAAATCGTTTATGCTCTTTACCTAGATAACCCTGGCTTTGACTTCTTCCACATCACACCTCAGGTCCATATGTGGACGACTTCGGGACTTTTACGGCAACCGTTTCAGCCGTTCCTGAACCGTCGACATGGGCTATGATGCTCCTCGGCTTCGCTGGTCTCGGCTTCATGGCCTATCGCCGGAAGTCAAAGCCAGCATTGCTGGCCGCCTGATTCGCGATCATCAGGTTTGAATTGAGAGCCGCCTTCGGGCGGCTTTTCTTTTGTGCGGCTTACATTCGCGATGTCACGGCCCCAGCGCTCTCAGTGTGATCGCGCCGGGGCCGCAAGTGTATTCGTCCTGTGAACGAACGAAGTGATAATTTCTGCCGGTTACGGTGGCCTGTTTTGAATCTGCGAGTGGCCTATTTCGGCCAGTACCCGTCATTGGGATTTGTTGAGCGTAAGGAACGTGATCCAGACACTCTCAGCTAACAATTGATCGGGGCGCTGAGCGCACATTTTTTCGATCTCATCCAACATCCTTTGCGGATCAATTATCAGTTGATTTTGTTGTTTTGTGACGGCGGCAACGTAGTTAAGCGCGCTCCAAAAGCCTAACGCCCATTTTTCGCCCTCTGCTTTAACTTCCGGCGCTGATGTCCAATAGACGCAGGTCTGTCTGCCGATTCCCGCGATCATCACTTGATCGGCGGCCGAAGCGCCCGTGCTGCCCATAACGGCCCACAAAACAAGTGCGGCTGGCTCTAATTTCATGCGCCTAGGATCATGCTTAACGGGAAGCTTGGCAATACCCTACCTGCTCAGTTGACGGCCTCTTTCATTTACCATCCAGCCATGTGCGCCGCAGCTAGCGGTTAAGATGGTCGATTCCTACGGGTGATGGGTAGTGAGCATTGGTGATAACATCTTGAACTGGCGGGCCAATGACGCATACATACCGCATGGGGGCAGGCTGGAAGTTTGTGGGGCAGTTCAGGCGTGGCCGCAAAGCGAGCCTAGAGCTTGAATGTATTGTTGCGCTTCGTGACCGGAGGGCGGCGGAGGACATCGCCAATAGGAAGCTAGTGGGGGCAGACGTTGTAACAGTGTCGGAACTCTCCCGGGCTGAATTAACGGCTCTCAAAATCGAGGATGGCGAAGTTCGCCTATGACTAGGGACCGCCTCAGTTGCCAGCCTCTTTTAGTTGCCAGCGCGCAGGCGCTCCCTCGCCAAGCACCATTGCGCCGTCACGCCTCCGCAGCGCAGCAAGGATAGCGGCCTGTAGGTCCATCGCTTGCTTGCGCGTGGCCTGAGGGGCTTTGTCGGCCACCAGCGCGTCGCGGTCATCAGCGGTCAGTTATTTTCGCAAACGGGACGAAAAGTCGGCCTGATTAATCCCTGTAATTAGATCGTAGTGCCGTTAACTCATTTAAAAATTGCCATTTGACGAAAAAATCTATGATAATAATGTGGCATTTGGAACTTATTTAATAGTTTAAAGGAAAAAGTAATTATGAGGCTCTTATTCAGTTTGGCTGGGCTGTTGGCGGCCACGGCGCTCGGTCTATCCTCGGCCCAGGCCGCAATCGTCACCTGGGATCTTAGTTCGAAGACCGGAAACCTTGGGACCACGGAAGGCTATATTTCGGGTGGCCTCAGCATCACTACAGCCGGTTTTACCAGCGATAGCTTTTCCCATACGACCGACCTTTACGGCAAGAATGGCGGCGGCGATGAAAAAGGCCTCGGCTTGAACAACGATCCCGACCACGAGATTTCCGGCGATAATATTATCCGGATTGATTTCAGCAACGCTCGAACTGCTGGTCTGACCGGATTTTCGTTCAGCATGAACAGTTCCACCGACGGCGAGAAATGGAAAGTTTTCGGCTCTAACTCGGCAACTTCCGGATACACGCTGGTCGCATCAGGAACGGACGAATCGGTGCACTCAATCTTGGGTGCAAACGGGCTGTTTAAATACTACTTTTTCGAAGAGGACAGCTCTGGCTGGTGTGATGATGATAATGTCCTGCTTCACACGGTTGGAGCAATGACGGCTGCCGTGCCTGAGCCCTCGACCTGGGCCATGATGATTTTGGGCTTTGGTGGCGTTGGTTTCATGACCTATCGCCGGCGCAAGGTCGCTGCGATCGCAGCCTGATCTATTCGGTTATTGAATTGAAGAGCCGCCACTGGGCGACTCCTCCTTATTTCGCTGATTTTCTGCGCGTGCCTGACAGCGGTGCGATGGTGGCGCCCATTTTCGTTGTGTGGCCTGCGCACTCGACTAATCGATGGCCCAATCGGACCTCGAGAGGCCAGAACCATGCTCGATCGAGACGTCAAAGAACCTTTTATCGGTTTTGCGGCGATCGTCCTATTTGCAGCCGCGATCGTTTACCTGCGCCAGTAGCCGCTTGCCGGTTCCAGGATTAACCCGCAGCGCCGGCATCAAGCTTAATGCGCGAGTTTGGTTGCGGCGTCACCCGGACGCGGTATCACTACCGCGCCGGTCAATTTCCCCACCGTCCGGGACCATCCTGGGCAAAGCCGTCAGCGATCCATGCTCCGCTTGGCGGCTTTGTTCGATGAAGTGTAACCGCAACGGTTAATCAAAAATGATCTCTTCAAACTCGCAGCACGGGTCGAAGCTTCGGAAAGCAAAACCATTGGCCTCGGCGGTCGCCCTTGCCAAGCGATTTCTCGAGCTGCAGGCGCTACGCCAGCGAGTCCAAGAACTTGAGCACTCGGCAGCGACAGACCGCCAGCGGGCTTGCGCTGGTACCAGCGAACAACGGCGCCGAAAATGAGCGCGAACAGCCACAATATTTTTCAGAGCCTGAGTGCGAAACCCGCCTGGGCGGAAGTCTGGCACCTTTGGACGGTCATCGTTCCAAGACGATCGATTACCGGCCGGTTCGTGCTCGGAAAAGTCTGGCGGCGCCACGACGGGCGGGGTTGGATCTACAAAAAGCTAGTCGAGTACGGAATTGAGCGATGATCGTGCCGTTGTTTATTGCGCTTCTCATTATCTGTGCCGTCGCTGCTATTTTCCTGTGGCGGTTCGAACAGCATTTGGAGAAGCTAACCGGACCTTGGATCTCCGATTGAAGGCGCAAACTGAAACGAGCGATTGATGTCTGACTTCTTGAGTTGCCGTTGCGCGCCGTTTCAGCTTTTTTGCTAAACATGGAGGTCAATGATGCTATTTTGAGTTGGTGACCGCGGCCATAATTGGGTTTTTTGGCAGCTGCGTTTACTCGATGGTTGAGCAGCAAGCGTCACGTGGGGACTTCTTCTCGGCATTTGTTTGGCGCATCTTCTTTAGGTTGAAGAGTGGCAACAACGCCCGCCTGAACAACGCACAAGAAAGATGCGTGAGCATTTCGCCAACGGCCGCCGCGGGCACGTGGCGAAGGGATGGATAAGTGATTACGCCGGATCCGGCTCCGCCAGCTTGTAGAGATCAGATTGAGGCCCAGGAAGTGAAACGACGATGACGGATCAACCAGACTCGCCAATGACCGGTCTCAGTTTAGACACGGCGATCCAACTCCGCTGGACCCTGCGCGATATCAAAGGCAAGCGAACAAAATTGTCGCCTGTTAGTCCTGATGATCTGAGGACCTTGCTTGAAATGGGCCTGGTCGAGATGCGGGACGAGGTCCCCGAACTCACCGACGAAGGTCATCGCGCGCTCGATTGAAAAAGCCAGACTTTCGTAGAGTGGGGCTGAAGGCGAAAGGGAGAGCGGGCCGCCTCATTAACAGCCGAGCGGCCCTCCGGGCGGTCCTTTTGCTTGAGGCGAGGAGTGCCTCCTCGAGGTTACTGGCATGCACTGCGCACGCGCGCTTGCCAGCCGGGCCGCGCGTCCGGCTTTAGCATATCGACCTCTACGCAGTCCGTTGGATCGATCGGATTGTCGAACGTCCTGTTGTCTTTGTCCGCGACGCTTGGAGGAAGGCCTTCATTGCGACTCGCGCGACCGTCCACCCGGCCGTTGTATTGGCCCCAGTACTGACCACTATATTGGCCACTGTACTGCCCGGAGCTAAAACCGTCCTGCGGGCGTCCGTACTGCTGGGCGACAGAGCGAGTTAGGACTGAGAACGCGAACAGCAGGACCGCTACCGCAAAGATCTTCGGTTTTCTCATCGCCGCAACCCTCATCAGAGCAGCGCCCAGCGCGGCAAGTAAGCTCTGCAAGTGGTTGGTGATACGTGCAGCCGCCTCACATGTTTGTGAGAGGGTTCCAGAATTAACCCGCGGCACCGACATCAAGCTTAACCAGCGAGTTTCGTTGCCAGCTCGCGGAGACAAGATACGGTGATCACACCGGACATTTCCCCAAGTCCGGATCCACCATGGCAAAGCCGTCAGGCGAATATATTCCGCTTGGCGGCTTTGTTTTTCAAAAGGCGTTTGATAACCTTGGAACGGTACGTTTCCCTAGCAGTTAAGGTATCCGATATTTCAGTTGTTGCGGGAATGCCAATGTCCCTACTTCCACGTAGATCCTTGAAAGAGTTGGTTCACGAAATTGTCGACGTGACGCCTTCGCTAGGTCTGACGGATTGCCCAGAAGCCAACGGCTATGCCATCCAGGTTGAAGCAGCACTCTCGCGATCCCGGGCGAACCCCTCGTGCGAGACTTCCCCCGATGTGAACGGAGATGCGCGGGCGGGATAATCCTTGGCGCATTCGCGCTTCCCGTTCGCTGATCACGTGAAAGCCGATCCACTAGCTCTTGCATGCGCGCCACTCACTCAGACTGCCCGAGGGCGATGTCTTTGTTTGTGAGCGCCCGCCCTACAGACGGGACAAGAATCGGGGTGGCCGTCACGGGGACCGACGTGGCGGCAATCGGGTGGCTTTGGCTGATCGCCTGGATGGAATGCGGCTGATTTAATCAGACCGAGGTAGCCATAATAAATAAACCATCAACAAAACGCCCGGCGTCCAAACCAAAAGCAGCCCGAATATTAATGTTTCCAAAACGCTCATGCTCGTCCCCACGCCATGATCGGATTGCCAATGTCTGCCGAGATTCGGTCCCTCGGCAAGTGAAAAGAGGTGGTGCAGCGCAACGCGAATTGATCTATCCCCAAAATTAGTCCACGACCCTAACGACGACAGTTTTGCCTGGCGCACTCCCTGTACTGATCATCACATCCTTGAATGCATGTCCCGGCGCCGTTGCATGCGAGACGGCAGGATGTATTGTTGTTGGCACACACGCCGCAATAGCTTTGTACGACAATGATTTTTCCGTTTTCGTTCCTTAAACGGGTGGCATTGATGTCCGCCAACGACGTGCCATACATACAGAGCAGCATGCCCAGAGCCGAGATGAGCTTCATCGCAATCACCTTCACCAAAACCGGAATCAAGAGGACCTTCCCCCGGAGTTTCGCGATCGTTGTCCACCAAAGTCAATGTCTTCGCCCGGAAGTCGCCTATCCAGCGGAAGCGCAATGGTCGTTGGCGAGGGCGAGGGGGGTACCGGCAAGCGGAAACACGAGTTCGACCGTCCGTGACACCTATTACGGATTGTCAGAGGCTTTGATTACGACATTGGTTCCAGGATCCAAGCACTCGTGGAAGCGCGGATCGAAATGAAAGAGGGCCGCTGCTAACGGTCGATTAATTGAAGGCCCACGCGAAGCTCTCTGCAAGCATCCACAGCCAACCGATCATCGCAACGGCAATGGCGGTAAGATAAAGGATTCTGAACGCCCGCGAACCCATCGATCCTACCGTGAAACGCGACGGTCTTGTCGGGCCGGCTTCATGGCCTGAGTTTCGAGAATGGCCTGACGAAGCCGCAATAACTCGGCATAACGAATGAAGAGTGGCTTCTTTATCCTGAGAGATGTCTTTGTCTCGGCTGTCTTTCTAGTCTTCACGCCCGGACCCCCCAAAAAGTTCTCGTAAACGTAGTCGCAGCCGCAGCTTTCTTAGTTCGACCCGAAGTAAATTAAACCTGCGATTTGGATCACGGTCGCTTGAGGGCTCCGCCATGCGTATCCTTCCCTTAAACCGCTGTCCGATTTTGAGTGTTCTTAGCCTAATGCCCGCGACGGGAGCGTGAACTAGTTCACAAGCTACATCCGCCAAATGATGGTTGACGACATCCGGCCGGAAACCAACATCGAATGGCTTTGGACACTGGATCTCGTCGAGCTGTCTTGGGAAATCCAGCGCTACCGGCGTCTCAAAAAGAGGATTCTGGACGCCCATCGCGTAGCCGCGATCGAAGCGATCTTGCAGCGACTGGACGGCGAAGGAATGCCGTCCGAGGCCATGCCAATGGTCCGGACACGAGCGAGGCGGGTGTCACGCTCGGCTTCCCCGCAAAGCAAGGGGCGTCCGTTTTCCCGGGCCGCCAGATGCCGTCACACCTCAAAACAAGACGGTGCAAGAATGAACGAAAATTCGATTCATTTGGCAAAAAAGAGATGTAAATCTAAAAATGTCATTGTGATCGTTTACCCCTCATGATGGCGCGGATTGCACGGTCTCTCCGCGTGACGGCGCGGCATTCGTATCGGTGCAGCTTGAGCAGATCGGGAAGCGCGCGTCGCACTGCCTCGGCCGTGCGCTGCGGCTCTTGCGAAAGCATCGCTGGCAAGGGATCGACGGCAAATTTTGGGCGTCCCTTCCGCAGCGTCGCCCCGAAACAATGCAACATGATCCACGCGGCCTCATCCTTGGGGGATTGAAAAAGTTTAGGCACATCGAATCGTCCAAGTGCGGCCACGCGTTCGATCAGGGCAGCTTTGACGCGTCGCACGCGGGCAAGTTCGAGGTGCGCCGCTGCGGCATCGCGGGCCCGCTGGATTGTGATGTTGTCCTCGGTGTCGCCCGCGATTTGACGGGCGAGCTCTTCCACCTCGCGGGCGAACTCGGCGCTTGAGATGGGCTTCGTCAGCCCGTGCCGGTAAGCGTTTTGGCTCGCCCGCTTTTTTCCCGAAGTGGAGCGAGGGCCGGTGCTATTGCGGGCGTTGCGCCGGTTTGCCGCGATTTGCCGTTCGTTCGCCATGTTAGTCAGATCGCTTGCGCATTGCGACGAGACGCGGCACCTCGTCGTTGTCAAGGATCCGATCGGTGCTCTGTTGGAGCTGCTTCGAAAGAATCTGCCGATAATCCGCAACGCAGCGCAGCGCCTTGTCGCGGCGGACCTCCGCCAAAGCCTGCATCCGGTCCAGCCGCTCGAGGTCCTCGGCGCACGATCGAAAGGCTTCCGCTTCAATGGCCCCTTCGTCTAACCCAAATTTGCGCAGCAGTGTGGCAACTCTCGCTTGGGCCTTTTTGTCGTCGAACCAGCTGCGGGCCAGATCTTCGGCGGCTTTCTCATGGCCGTCGACATCGAAGTCTGGGCGGCAAAGCAGTTGCTCGAGAATTCCCCGCAGGGCGGCAAGGCGGGAATTGTTGATGATGACGGTTTTGTAGCGGCGGAGGCGCAGGATCTCCCAGATGAGCACGGCGAAATCGTCGACATACATCTGTTCGATCACTCCCTCGGGTTGGATTTCGTTCTTGAGCTCCTTTCGCAGCGCCGCGAATTCGTCAACCGACTCGTTAATCAGTAAAGGCGCCACTGAGCGTAACAGGTCGACATTCTCGTCCAATGACTCGGTCATATTTTGCTCTCCGAAGTTAGCGAAACATCGGCGGCGGGAAAAACCGCAAACAGGCTCATCAAGCGCTAAAGCAATGCTAGCGCCGATGGTTCAATTGTCCCGCGCGCCCTGTCAGATGATTCAGGGTGATGAACGGTAACGAACGGTAATGATGTAATGTGACGGAGCGGCCCAGGCGGAACGAAAGTCTAAAATACGCCGAGCTCGAGATAAGACCGTCGACGTGCATTTTTGGAAATTTGCGGCTTCTTGTCAATGTTATGCAACCACCAGCGTGAGTAACATTCACGAGATCGGCAAGAAAGCTCGTCAGGTTGTGGTTGGCAAGAAAAGCGCAGCCCCATCGATCAAGCGAAGAGACCCGCAGGCTCGGCTATTTCTTCTTCGGTGACGGTCCGCTCGGCTTTCGCAACCTCACGCCGGCGCCGCCGCCGTTTTCGTCGATGAACTCGACCCCAGCAGCTTCTAACGCGTGCCGTAAGGCGGCTTGGTTAGCTTTGGTTGCTGAGATGTCTCCATCGACGACTTCAACTCGGCGGATCGTCGCAACCCCAACCTTTGAATCTTTTGCGAGATCAAGAGCGGTCCAACGAAGCAGCGCACGAGCTGCACGCATCTGTGCACCAGAGATCTTTCCAGACATTCTTGTTGATCTTTTTTATATAATATGATGTAATACACATCGCCAACATTAGCATGGAGAAAGCGATGTCTACGCTATTCAAAAACATAACCGATTCTCCAGGACGGCGCGGATTTCTCGGCGGCTCCGATGCCCGGATCATCATGGGCAGCGACGAGGCCAACCTGGTCCGGCTCTGGCGGGAGAAGCGCGGCGAAATCGAGCCTGAGGACCTGTCCGACAATCTGATTGTCCAGCTCGGGACGGTCACCGAGGAGCTCAATCGGCGCTGGTACGAGCGCAACACAGGCCTTGCGATCAAGGACGTGCAGCGCCGGATCCAGCATCCCGTCATCAAATGGATGGCAGCGACACTGGATGGACTGGTAGATCCCGGTGGGGCGGTGTTCGAGGCCAAGTTCATGTTGCCCTGGACGTTCTCGGAGGAGGCCGCTGCCGAAAAGCACATGGCGCAGCTGCAGCACAATATGTGGGTTGCCAATGCTCGGTCTGCGGTGCTGTCGATTATCACCGGGGGCGGCAAATGGGTGGAGCTCACTCTGCATGCCGATCCGCTGTACCAGCACCTGCTCCTGACCGCAGAGAAGAAGTTCTGGCGCTGCGTGACGAGCGGCGAGGAACCTCGGGTGTTCGGGGTCGAGCCGCCGCGGCCGCGGCTGGAAGCGGTCCGGGTGGTAGATATGAGCGCCTCCAACTCCTGGGCGGAATTCGCTACCGTGTACCGCCGGACCAGACCAGCGTTTCAGGAGCACGAGGGCGCGAAGGCGGACCTCAAGAAATTGGTGCCAGAAGATGCCAAGGAAGCCGTGGGGCACGGAATTCGGGCCAAGCGGTCGAAAAGCGGTGCGGTCAGCTTCGACCTGATGGACATGGAGGCGGCCGATGCACCGCTCCAGTGAGACCATCGGTGCGATCGCAGCGGCCTTGGCCAAAGCCCAGGGCGAGCTCACCAATCCGGAAAAATCCCTCAGCGCCACCATCCGCTCGCCGTTCCCCCGTGAGGGGGAGCGGACCTTCCGCTACGCCTCGCTCGCCAGTGGCCTCGATATCGTGCGCAAGAGCCTCGGCCAGCACGAGATAGCCACGGTCCAGACCACCGCGATCGACCAGGCCACCGGCCAGATCCGCCTCACGACCCTGCTGGCGCACGCCTCCGGGGAATGGATCTCCTCGGACTGGCCGGTCTGCGCGGTCAGCGAGACGGCCACGCCGCACAAAATGGGGGCGGCGCTCACCTACGCCCGCCGCTACGCGCTGTTCGCCCTGGTCGGCATTGCCGGCGAGGACGATCTGGACGCTCCCGATCTCTTGGCCGAACCGTCGCCTGTGATCGACCTTGCTGTCAGCTCCGATCGCAACGTTCGAAGCAGCCGAAAGCCGCCGAATGGGTCGATCCACAAGCCGCGGCAGCCCAAACCCGTCCTCGCACCTGAGCCGTCGGCCGCGCTACGCGACCAACTGGTCACCGAGATCAACAGTCTCAAGGACGTGGATGATCTTGCTTTGTGGGCACACCGTCGTTTGCCTGCCAAGAACACGCTCACGACAGAGGACGCGGGTGCCGTTGAAAACGCCTATCTGGCTGTGCTGGATAAGTCACCTCGCGATGCTCTCGACGGCTTCTCGGAACCGGGCAGCGAATCGCTAGAATCGACGACGGCCAATCCCGGACCCGGAGCGGCTATTGCCGCTATGAGCAGCCCGACTGAGGCCAACGATCAAAAGCCGTCCGCGGGTCAATTGGTCGCGCCTTTGCGCAAGCCGGTCAGACGGCGCGACAAGGCCCATCGGATGTTTGTTGCAGCACAGCCCTGCCTTGTCTGTCAGCGCGCTCCCTGTGATGCCCACCATCTGAAATTCGCCCAGCCCCGGACCCTTGGTCGCAAGGTCAGCGACGAATTTACCGTGCCACTATGCCGAGAACATCATCAGGAGCTACATCGTCACGGCAACGAGATCGCCTGGTGGGCCAACATCAATCTGGCGCCACTTGAGATCGCCAGAAGCTTATGGGAGGCAACCTTGTCCGGTCGCGACAACAAGATCTGCCAGGTGGCGCCTGTAACTCGTGACGTGTCGCAAAGCTCGGCCTCAAAATGAGCGGTCCGATCCATTCGGTGCCGGCCGAGTTGAAGACATTTGAAGAACCGTCGTGTCTGCTACCCGGCGAAAGCAGG
>Ga0193699_10001015_pt1 | contig 11385 bp, 12 predicted proteins | sample L3c2metaG_FD_160095 | JGI IMG/M metagenome (GOLD analysis project Ga0193699, IMG submission 160095) | Soil microbial communities from a riparian zone of the East river system, Colorado, United States - L3c2 | ecosystem: Environmental > Terrestrial > Soil > Riparian zone | place: USA: East... | reverse complement strand
TCTTTGCTGATAGATTCTCCCTCTCTGAGGAGCGGCCGCTTGGCCGCGTCTCGAAGGATGAGAGCCACGCCCCATGGTTCGAGACGGCGCAAGGGCGCCTCCTCACCATGAGGCTGACCCGATCATCCCTCCGACCCCGCCCTTGATTTCATCGCGCAAATTCCGTCATGGTCCCGCGCCATGACAAATCAGCCTTTCTTCACCCGAGAGCGCGACGCCTTTATTCCCACCCCGGTCGCAAACGGACCATGGGACCCCAACTCGCTGCACGGCCGTGTCATCATCGGCCTCCTGGCGTTCGAGGTCGAGCAGCGTCACGGTTCCGACGATTTCGTGCCGGCGCGGCTGACGGTCGACATGTTTCGGCTGCCGAACATGGCGCCGATCGAGGTCAAGACAAAGCTCGCCCGCGACGGAATGCGCATCAAGGTGGTCGAAGCCGAGTTTTTCTCCGGCGGCACCAGCATGGCGCGCGCCTCCTGCCAGTTGCTGCGCAAGACCGAAAATGCTGCGGGCAATGTCTGGTCGCCGCCGAACTGGGACGCGCCGGCGCCTTCGGATATTCCGGCGCCCACCGATCCCAGGCTCGGCATGAACGGCAAATGGACCACGCGCCCGATATCAGGCGCGATGGGCTCGCTCGGCCCGCGGCGGCTGTGGATGAGCGAGGTGCGCGAGCTGGTCGAGGGCATCCCGATGACGCCGTTCGTCCATGTCGCTACCGGCGCCGATTTCGCCAGCCCCTTTGCCAATGCCGGCGACCAGGGCCTCGGCTATATCAACAGCGACGTCACGCTGTATCTGCATCGTCTGCCGGTGACGCGATGGGTCGGATTCGAAGTGGTGAACCACCACGCCACCAACGGCGTCGCGATCGGCGAATGCTGGCTCTATGACGAGCAGGGCCCGATCGGGACATCCACGGTCGCGGCCCTGGCGCAGCGCAAGGCGATGATGGCACCGCCGCCGCCGTAGGATCACGCAATCCCTAAACCGTCATTGCGAGCCAACGGGTCGGCGCAAAGCGCCGCCCGATGACAGGCTCCGCGAAGCAATCCAGCTTTCTTTGCTGCGCTATGGATTGCTTCGTCGCAAGGGCTCCTCGCAATGACGGGAGGGCATCACTCCGCCAGATGCCGCTTCATCTCCGGCCGCGCCTTCAACGCCGCGCCCTGCCTGGCAAAAATCTTCGCAATGCGCTCCGGCGCAAAATTCAAATCGACGAAGGCCGGCGCGGTGTTGGCGACCTCGTGATAAACAGCGATCTTGCCGTCGCGCAGGGTCATGATCGCCACGCCCTCGAACATCGCCCGCGCGCCCTTGGCTTCGGGCAAGGTCGAGCGATAGCTGAAAGTATAGCGCGCATAGAGCGTGGCGCCGTCGCAGACCGCCGCATGCATGTCCCAGCGGAAATCCGTTGCCGTGCGATAGAACCAGTCGTCGATCATCTCGGCGATTCTGGCGCGGCCTGCGAACGCGCCGTAAAACACGTCGTGGTAGACGCCGTCTTCGGTGAACAGTTCGGCGAAGGCCTTGCCGTCGTGCTGTTCGACGGCGTCGCAGAACGATTTGAGCATCGCGGTGGTGTTCATGTTGATTCTCCCTGAATCTCCGCCACCGCCGCGATGATCCGCGCGATGTCCTGCGGCCGCGACAGGCGGTGATCGCCGTCCTGGATCATGGTCAGCACCACGTCGTCGCTCGGCAGCCGGTGTGTCAGCGCGAAGGCGTGCTGCCATGGCACATCCGGATCCTGCGCGCCCTGCAGGATGCGCACCGGGCAGCCCACCTCGATGGCGCTGCCGAGCAGCAGATGTTGGCGGCCCTCCTCGATCAGGGCTCGGGTGATCGGATAGGGCTCGCCATATTGCGACGGCCGCAGCCAAACGCCCATGGTCTCGATCTCCTGCCGGATCTCGGGCGAAAAACCTTTCCACATCAGCTCTTCGGTAAAATCCGGCGCCGGCGCGATCAGCACCAGCCCGGCCAGCGACGCGCCAGTTGCCGGCTGCCGCGCCAGTTCGCGCGCCAAAAGCAGCGCCATCCAGCCGCCCATCGATGAGCCGATCACCACCTGCGGGCCGGCGCAGAACCGCCGGAACACCGCGACGCTCTCTTCCAGCCAGCGCCCGATGGTTCCGTCGCGAAAAGCCCCGCCGGATTCGCCGTGGCCGGAATAATCGAACCGGACGCAGGCGCGGCCATGTTCCGCCGCCCATTCATCCAGCGCGATCGCCTTGGTGCCCTTCATGTCCGAGTTGAAGCCGCCCAGCCAGAACAGCCCCGGCGCGGCCCCTCGCCGGGCCCGCACCGCGATCCGGCGCTGGCCAGGGTGCTGGCCGACCTCGATAAAGGCCGGTTCCAGTTCGGGGACGGCGGAATTTGTCATGGGATATCTGCTCTTGTCGGCTGCTGTTTGATTGAGCACACACGATCCGTCAACGGACGCCAATACCTTCCGCGGGCGGCGCGGCGCTTGCGAAACACGCTCACGCCCTCTATGTCGAGCAGCGTGACCAAAATGCCTCGCATTTGATGGTTTTCGCCAGCCACCGTGCGAGTTAGCTTGCCCGTTAGGCCTTATTCCTTCACACTGTTGCCTTCGTTCACAACATTGGAGAGCTACCCATTCGCCGTCCCAACAGAGCCCCGCCCGCTGCGACCAAAGACGGGCCGCGCACCAACGATGAAATCCGCAACGCACAGGTTCAGCTGATCGATCAGACCGGCCTCAACCACGGCACGGTCGAGACCGCGGCTGCCGTCAAGATGGCCCTCGAAGCGGGCATGGACCTTGTCGAGATTTCGCCGAACACCAATCCTCCCGTTTGCAAGATTATGGACTACGGGAAGTTCAAATATTCCGCGCAGAAGAAAGCCGCCGAGGCCCGCAAGAAACAGAAGATCGTCGAGATCAAGGAGATCAAGCTCCGGCCGATGATCGACGATCACGATTACGACGTGAAGATGCGCGCGATGCAGCGGTTCTTCGAGGAGGGCGACAAGGTCAAGATTACCTTGCGCTACCGCGGCCGCGAAATGGCGCATCAGGAAATCGGCACCAAGCTGCTGGACAAGGTCAAGGCCGACGTCGCCGAATACGCCAAGGTCGAGCAGGACGCGCGTTTCGAAGGCCGTCAGGTCGTCATGGTTCTGGCGCCGCGCTGACCCGCAGCCAGCTTCGCATTAGTCAATTTAGTCGCAATGAAACCGGCCCGTCAGGTCATCTGGCGGGCCCGTTTCTGTCGCGGCTATCAGCTCCGCGACGCCTGCCAGATGCCGCTGCAGCGGTCGCCGGTGATGAAGCCGCTCCAGCGGCCGGCGCCGGAGTTGCCGACCAGACGCCCGCTGCCGTTCGCCCATGAGGCGCCGACGGTTATCCGGACGGATACAATGCCGCCGCGGCTGACGCCGCCGGTGACCTTGCCGCCGCCCGCCGATGAAACGCGCGTGCCGAAAACGTTGAACGGCACGGTGTTGGTGGCATGGCAATTGCCGGCCTGGGGGGCGAAGGTGACATTCCAGATACCGTCATAGGCTCCCGCCCTGACCATCCCGGCCCGCCTGGCGGCGTCGGCGGTATCGGGCGCGGCTGCCCCTGCGAGAATGGCCGCAACGAACACCCATTTGAGGGCGCGCAAAACTTTGCAACTGGCGAAAAAGGCAATCGGGCGGGCTGAAATCGTCATTTTCTTCCTGTTTGGGCTGAGCGGCTGTTGGCATCAGATAGTAAGTCGGAAATCCCGGTTCCACGGTTCATCGTTGCCAATCTCGCTTTGCTCTGCCATAAGCGCAACCTTCATCGCCCGGCTGATCAAGGGCTGCCGTGTCGATGTCCGTGCAGGTTGTTTCATTTCAGAAATAATCAAGCACTTTCAACGCTCTAACGAGCATTTTAGCCGGCCGAACGCCTTCACGGGCGCTTTCGTGTTGCGGCAACAGGAGAGCCAAATGCCCAAGCTGAAGACCAAGTCAGGCGCTAAAAAGCGCTTCAAGGTGACTGCCACCGGCAAAGTGATGCACGCCCAGCGCGGCAAGCGCCACGGCATGATCAAGCGGACGAAGAAGCAGATTCGTCAGCTCCGCGGCACCCGCGTGCTGTTCAAGACCGACGGCGACAATATCAAGAAATATTTCCTGCCGAACGCCTGATCACTCAGGCGACGCACGCCGTCCATCACAGCCGAGCCGCGTTCGCGCGGCGATCCGTCACCCATTTCCATATGAAGGAGACCCGTCATGTCTCGCGTCAAACGCGGTGTGACCTCTCACGCCAAGCACAAGAAAGTCTACAAGGCCGCCAAGGGTTTTTACGGCCGCCGCAAGAACACCATCCGCGCCGCCAAGGCCGCGGTCGAGAAGGCCGGGCAATACGCCTTCCGCGACCGCAAGCGCAAGAAGCGCACCTTCCGCGCGCTGTGGATCCAGCGCCTCAATGCCGCGGTGCGTCCGTTCGGCATGACCTACAGCGTGTTTATCAACGGCCTTTCCAAGTCGGGCATCACGGTCGATCGCAAGGTACTGTCGGATCTCGCGATCCACGAGCCGGCGGCATTCCAGGCGATCGCCGAAAAGGCCAAGGCCGCGCTGGCGGCGTAAAGCGCCCGCTCCTCCGCGAGTCTTTTTGAAGGCGTCATGGCCGGACTTGTTCCGGCCATCCACGCCTTTCTTCTCGCAAACGCAGTAAGACGTGGATGCCCGGGACAAGCCCGGGCATGACGGGCTAGGAGCATCGGCTCAGCGTCCTAGTCAAAAGGGATTGCCATGACCGACCTTGCTCAACTCGAATCCCAAATCCTCGCCGACATCGCCGCCGCCGGCGACGAAGCAGCCCTCGAAACCGTGCGCGTCGCGGCCCTCGGCAAGAAGGGTTCGATCTCCGCGCTGTTGTCGACACTCGGCAAGATGTCGCCGGACGAACGCAAGACGCAGGGTGCTGCGATCAACCTCGCCAAGGACGCCGTGACACAAGCGCTGACCGCGCGGCGCGACATCCTGAAATCCGCCGCCCTCGACGCGCGGCTGGCGTCCGAGACCATCGACGTCACGCTGCCGCTGCGCGAGCCCCCCGTCGAGCAGGGCCGGATCCATCCGCTCAGCCAGGTGATGGACGAACTCACGACGATTTTCGCCGACATGGGATTCGCCATCGCCGAAGGTCCCGACATCGAGACCGACGATTACAACTTCACAAAACTGAATTTTCCGGAAGGGCATCCGGCCCGGGAGATGCACGACACCTTCTTCTTCAATCCCAAAGAAGATGGCTCGCGCATGCTGTTGCGCACCCACACCTCGCCGGTGCAGGTGCGCACCATGCTGACGCAAAAGCCGCCGATCCGCATCGTCTGTCCCGGCCGCACCTACCGCATCGATTCCGACGCCACCCACACGCCGCAGTTTCACCAGGTCGAAGGCCTCGTCATCGACAAGGGCTCGCATCTCGGCCACCTCAAATGGATCCTGCACGAATTCTGCAAGGCGTTCTTCGAGGTCGATCACATCAACATGCGATTCCGGCCGTCGTTCTTTCCATTCACCGAGCCGTCGCTCGAGGTCGATATCCAGTGCCGGCGCGACAAGGGCGAGATCCGCTTCGGCGAAGGCGAGGACTGGCTGGAGATTCTCGGCTGCGGCATGGTGCATCCGAATGTGCTGCACGCCTGCGGCATCGATCCCGACGTCTATCAGGGTTTTGCCTGGGGCATGGGCATCGATCGCATCGCGATGCTGAAATACGGCATGTCCGACCTGCGGCAGTTGTTCGACAGCGACGTGCGCTGGCTCAGTCATTACGGATTCAAGCCGCTCGACGTGCCGACGCTGGCGGGAGGATTGAGTACGTGAGTCTCGCCGAGACTGCGATTGCGGCGAGAGCCCCCACCCTGACCCTCCCCCGCAAGCGGGAGAGGGAATGGACTGCGTTCGGGGCTAGTACTTTCCGTCACTCCGCTTCACTGCCAAGTCTGCGTAAGTATACGATCAATCTATCCCAGGGACAGGTCGAACCCCCTCTCCCGCTTGCGGGGGAGGGTTGGGGTGGGGGTCTCTCCACACGGGAGGTCGCGATGGCTGAAAACAAAGAGCCGACGTGGAAGGTCTCTTCCAAATTGCGCTCAAACGCCCGCGCGCTCCGAAAGAATTCCACCGACGCCGAACGCATTCTCTGGTCGGAGCTGCGGGACCACCGGCTGAACGGCGCCGGTTTTCGCCGCCAGGTGCCGATCGACAACTACATCGCCGACTTCATGTGCCATGCGGCCAGACTGGTCATTGAGCTCGACGGCGGGCAGCATTTCTCCGACCGTGGCGAGCAGGCAGACGCTGCGCGATCGGCCGTGATCGAGGCGAAAGGCTTTCAGGTACTCCGCTTTGGCAATCATGACGTGATCACCAATCGCGCCGGTGTGCTCGAAACGATTGCCGCTGCCGTTGTGGAGAGAGCCCCCACCCTGACCCTCCCCCACAAGCGGGAGAGGGAAGAAAACCTGCCCGCAGGGAAGCCAATATCATGAAATTCACGCTCTCCTGGCTGAAGGAACATCTCGACACCGACGAGCCGCTGGAAAAGCTCGCCGACAAGCTCACCATGATCGGGCTTGAGGTCGAGCATATCGACGACAAGGCCAAGGCGCTGTCGCCTTTCAGCATCGCGCGGGTGATTTCCGCCGAGCAGCATCCCAATGCGGATCGGCTGCGCGTCTGCATGGTCGACACCGGCGACGGTGGCGCGCCGGTTCAGGTGGTCTGCGGCGCACCGAATGCGCGCGCTGGCCTCGTCAGCGTGTTCTCGCCGCCCGGGACCTTCATTCCCGGCAAGAACATCACGCTCGGCGTCGGCACCATCAGGGGCGTCGAGAGCCGCGGCATGCTGTGCTCGGCGGCCGAACTGCAGATCTCCGAGGATCACGACGGCATCATGGAACTGCCGGCCGACGCGCCCATTGGTGCTGCTTACGCGCAATGGGCCGGGCTCGGCGATCCCGTGCTGGAAATCAACCTGACGCCGAACCGGCAGGACTGCACCGGCGTGCACGGCATCGCACGCGATCTCTCCGCCGCCGACATGGGCAAGTTTAGGGACCCCGGCATCAAGCAGATCAAGGGCGAATTTCCCTGCCCGGTGCAGGTGACCGTCGAGGACGCCACGCTGTGTCCGGGTTTTGCCTTGCGGCTGGTGCGCGGCGTCAAGAACGGCCCGTCGCCGGGATGGCTGCAGAAGCGTCTGACCTCGATCGGTTTGCGGCCAATCAATGCGCTGGTCGATATCACCAACTTCATGACCTATGACCGCGCCCGGCCGCTTCATGTGTTCGACGCGGCGAAAGTAACGGGCAATCTCACCGTGCGCCGCGCCCGTGACGGCGAGACGCTGCTGGCGCTCGACGGCCGCACCTACACGCTCGACAGCGGCGTCTGCGTCATCGCCGACGATCACGGCGTCGAGTCGCTGGCCGGCATCATGGGCGGCGAAGCCTCCGGCTGCGACGAAAACACCACCGACGTGCTGATCGAATCGGCGCTGTGGAACGAGATCAATATCGCCCAGACCGGCCGCAAGCTCGGCATCAATTCCGACGCCCGCTATCGCTTCGAGCGCGGCGTCGATCCGGCCTTCATGGTGCCGGGGCTGGAGATGGCCACCAAAATCGTGATGGAGTTGTGCGGCGGCACGCCGTCGGAGAATATCGTCGTCGGCAAGGCCTTCGGCGAAGACAAGGTGATCGATTTCCCGCTCAGCGAGATCAAGCGGCTGGCGGCGATCGAGGTGCCGCTGGGAGAGGTGAAACGCATTCTCGGCCATCTCGGCTTCATGGTGGCCGGCAGCGGCGCGGTGGTGAAGATCGCGGTGCCGTCGTGGCGCTCCGACGTGCACGGCAAAGCCGATATCGTCGAGGAAATCGTGCGCATCGTCGGCGTCGACCAGGTGCCGATGACGCCGTTCGATCGCGGCGACGCCCCGCGCAAGCCGATTCTCAACCCGATCCAGCTTCGCACCCGCCGCGCCAAGCGCGCGCTGGCCGCGCGCGGCATGGTGGAGGCGGTGACCTGGTCGTTCATCGCAAAACCGTCGGCCGAATTGTTCGGCGGCGGGCAGCCCGAACTCGCGCTGGCCAATCCGATCGCATCCGACCTCTCCGACATGCGGCCGAGCTTGTTGCCGGGGCTGGTGGCGGCAGCGCAGGCCAATGCCGACCGCGGCTTCCCGGATGTGGCGCTGTTCGAAGTCGGCCAGGTGTTTCGGGGCGACAAGCCCGAGGATCAGCTGGTCGCCGCCTCCGGCGTTCGCCACGGTTTTGCGTCGTCGAAAGGCATGGGACGGCACTGGTCCGGCTCGGCGACGGCGGACGCGCTCGACGCCAAGGCCGACGCTTTCGCGGTGCTGGCCGGCGCCGGCGCGCCGATGCAGGCGTTGCAAATCGTGCCGGGCGGCCCGGACTGGCTGCATCCCGGCCGTTCCGGCACCATCCAGATCGGTCCGCAAAACGTGCTGGGCTATTTCGGCGAACTGCATCCGCGCACGCTGGAGGCGCTTGCCGCCGACGGACCGATGATCGCGTTCGAGGTGATCCTCGATCGCATTCCCGCCGCCAAGCAAAAGCCGACCCGCGCCAAGCCGGCGCTCGAGCTGTCGCCGTTCCAGCCGGTGTCGCGCGACTTTGCCTTCATCGTCGATCGCAGCGTCAAAGCCGGCGATATCGTCCGCGCGGCGCAAGGCGTCGACAAGAAACTGATCACCGATGTCACCGTGTTCGACGTCTATGAGGGCAAAGGCATCGACGACGGCAAGAAATCCGTCGCCATCGCGGTGACGCTGCAGCCGCGCGAAAAAACCCTGACCGATCAGGAGATCGAGGCGGTGGCGGCGAAGATCGTGGCCGAGGTGAGCAAGAAGACCGGCGGCAGCTTACGCGGATGAGCCTTATTGGCCTCATCCCGACGGACGTCAGCATCAACACTGCGATCGCCATCTGCGCCATCGCTTTCGTCTCGGGAACGGCGCGGGGACTTTCCGGCTTCGGCTCGGCGCTGATCTTCATGCCGCTGGCGAGCAGCATGGCGGCACCCCGTCTGGTCGCGGCCCTCCTGCTCATCATCGATTTTGTCGCCGCACTCCCACTTGCTCCGAATGCATGGAAGCACGCCGATCGCAAGGCGACCGCGGTGATGGTGTTCGGCGCGCTGATCGGCGTGCCGATCGGAACTTATTTCCTCAGCCGGCTCGATCCGGTGACGACGCGCTGGATCATCTCCGGTTTTGTCTGTGCGTTGTTGATGATGCTGCTGTCGGGCTGGCGCTATCGCGGCAAGGATTTTCCTGCGATCTCGGTCGGCATCGGCGCTTTGTCAGGCTTTTGCAGTGGCCTTGCCCAGACCGGCGGCCCGCCGATCGTGGGCTACTGGCTCGGCCGCCCGATCGCATCGATGATTGCGCGCGCCAACATCCTGTTGTTTTTCGCAGCCTCCGATTTCTTTTCCGCCGTGAGCTATTCGCTGACCGGCCTCATCACCGCAGATGCCATCCGATTTTCGCTGCTGGTCGGCCCGGTCTATGCGATCGGCGTCGGGATCGGCGCAGCGCTGTTCGGGCGTGCGACCGAGACGCTGTTTCGCAGTATCTGCTACGCGTTGATTGCGATGGCGGTGATCATCGGGCTGCCGGCGCTGGATGGGGTGTTGAGGTAGAGGCTCCCTCTATCGTCGTCCCCGCGAACGCGGGGACCCATACTCCGCGGCGGTGATGATTTCAAAAGGTATCTAACGCTCGTGTTCTCGTCGATAGGTCACGGCGTATGGGTCCCGGCTCGGCGCTCGCTACGCTCGCTTGGCCGGGACGACGAAATTATTCCATCACCAGATCGCAATACCCATACCCATCGCGCTCGACTCGCTCGCCCGTCACGACTGCGAGGCGTTGCGAAAACATCGACCCCGCCACCACACACGTATGAAATTCGCCGTTCTCACCGCAGGGATCGACGCCTTCGGGCAGGTCCGCCAGCAATTGCGCATCGAATTTGCGCCCCGCGAATTCCGCCGGCAGTTTCTTCAGATCGACGGTGGCAAGGAAGGCTTCCATGCCGCTCGCGATCATCGCCTGCGCCAGCGGCAAGGTCGGTCTTGCCCACAGCGGAAACACCGGGGTGATGCCGGTGCCCCGAAGTTTTTGTTCGCGGTAGGCGCGGATATCGGCGAGGAAGAGATCGCCGAAGATGATGTGGGTGATGCCGTCCTCCACCGCTTTGGCAACGGCTTCACCCATGCGCGCTTCGTAGATTTCGTTCGGACAGGGATAGGGGATCGGCACGATGCGCGGCGGCAATCCAGCGGCCTCGAGTTGCGCGTGCAAGATCTGCTGCCGGACGCCGTGGATCGATACCCGCTCGAACGTTTCGGTCACCGTCGTCAGGGCGCCGACGACGTCGAATTCGCCTGATCGCCTGACTTCATGCAGCGCGAACGCGCTGTCCTTGCCGCTCGACCATGAGATCAGCGCCTTCGGCCGCGGCTCTCTCAATTGATCGGCGCTCCCGGCGGTGCGCGACGCCGCTGCTTCGGCGCGCGCGGAGGCGCCGCGGCCGGCTCCTCCCTGAGCGCACCGATCCGGCGCAGCGCCGCCTCGGCGGCGCGCTCGCCGCTTTCCCAGGCGCCGTCGACCGTTCCCCATAGCGTCTCGTGGGTCGCTTCGCCCGCGAGGAACATGCAGCCGATCGGTTCGGTCAGGATTTTTCGCGATCCCTGCCCGCCCGGCACGGCGCACGACATCGCGCCCTGCACGAACGGCGCGGCGTTCCAGCGGGTGGCGCTGGATTTCTTGACGGCGGATGCGACTTCGCTGCCGAACAGTTTGGCCAGCCATTCCACCGCGAAGGCCACCATGGCCGCCTCGCCCTGCGCCGACAGATCGCGGCCGAACGAGCCCGCGACATCGATCGAGCACAGCGACGACGCGCCCATATTGGCAAACAGCAGCGCCGTCCGCGTCGAATTGCTCTGCTCGATGATGATATCGTCGCGCGCGAGGCCAAGCGGGTTGCCCGGCAGTTGCAGCGCGATGTGATCGAAGCTGCCGAGACTCAGTTTTGCCGCGGCGTCGAGATGGCGTTTGGGAATGTCCGGCGTGAACTTGATATTGCCCGCCGCCAGCACATTGCTCGACACCGTGATGACGGCGGCGCGCGCGACGATCTTGCCGGCCCGCGTCTCCACCGTCACATCGCGGTTGCTCCAGGCGATACGGCTGGCGGGCGTCGACACCGTCAGCGGCACCTGCTCGCCAAGTTTCGCGATCAGGGTGCCGAGGCCCTGGCGGCAGGCGATCGCGGCCGTGCGCTCCTGCGCGCGGGCCTTGTCGATCGCGGAGACATCTTTCAGGTCCTTGCC
>Ga0193699_10001014_pt1 | contig 11389 bp, 17 predicted proteins | sample L3c2metaG_FD_160095 | JGI IMG/M metagenome (GOLD analysis project Ga0193699, IMG submission 160095) | Soil microbial communities from a riparian zone of the East river system, Colorado, United States - L3c2 | ecosystem: Environmental > Terrestrial > Soil > Riparian zone | place: USA: East... | reverse complement strand
ATGGCCGCCATGAGCGCCGCCGAGGTGCTCCGTTCGGATCTGATCAGCAGGATCGACCTTCGAGTGGTTGGTGACAGGACTATGAAACGGATTTGACGTAGCGTGCGGGGAAGAACATCACATCGGGCGGGGGCATGCGGTGCAAGCCGATGACTGCTTTCTCCTCGGCGAAAACGACATCGAAGCGCCGGTCGTTTACAGCGAACACCTGACCGGCGAGGGGCAGGAGATGTTTGAGCACGCCGCCAAACTCGGCTGGGAAGGGATTGTCTCCAAGAGAGCTGACGCTCCGTACCGATCGGAGCGGACAGAAGCCTGGCTGAAAATTAAAACCGTCCAGAAGGGCAAATTCCCGGTCATCGGGTTCGTGAAAGATCCCTCAGTGGTCGCGGCTCTCTACCTGGGTAAACGAGAAGGCAAAGAGCTGGTCTACATGGGCAAGGTCGGCACTGGGTGGAATCGAACCACTTCAAGCCAAATCAGGAAACAGCTCGGTACCGTGGTGAGCCCAAAATCCAAACTGACCAAGCCTATTAGAAAGCCTAAGGCTACGTGGGTAGAGCCGTCACTCACTGCGGAAGTCGAGTACCGGGACATCACCTCAGAAGGGTTGCTTCGATAGAGTTCGTTCAAGGGGCTCAAAAGGAGCTAAGAACGCGTGAAGACGTTGGTAGCGAGGGTGAAAAAAGTTTGGATGGTAGGGATGAGTAAAAGGCCGAAACCCACACCATAGAATGCAGCGATAAAAAGCCTCAGAAACGGTTTGGTGTGATCAAGCGCCATGTAATGCAGTGTCAGCACGTCGTTGCGAAATTGTTCCTTTATCGCCGCATCCTCTAAACTATCGACAAATCCCATCTGAATCCTGGCGCCAGAGTGAATGACGTGCGCAATTTTCGAGGGGTCTGGCCGATGCCTAAAGTCTTCGTATGGATGACCGTTGTCGTCTCCTTCCACGTCCTCTCGTGTGTCGTCTGGTACATCGTCATTTGGCAGGGAAGCGTACATCTCGGTAATGACTGCTGAAAACAGCACGTGGAAGTCGTCAGGTTGCCCCAGGCCACGCATAAATCCAAGCGAGTCCCTATTAACCTCGTCGCCCATCCATCGGCTGTATTCGTAAGCAACAAAAGGGAAAATGAGGGTCATCTTTGGTTTGCTGACCAAGGGCCCTTCGATCGTCTGATATTCGATCGCCGTGGAGTAGTTCTTGATATCGAGGGGACAGAACAGGACGAAAAGAGCCGATCCGACGCCAAGGAATGTCAGGCCAAAATAGACGTAGTACAACCTTGCAAGAGTGAGCTTGCGCGCGGCGTCGGCGGAATCACTGACAGTGAGATGAAACCAGCGGCGCACTAGTTCCGGCGAAAGTGTTAGAACATCCACCACTGCTTGATTGAACAGCAACAGGGAGCCCAAAAAGGGCACAACGATTGTTAGCGCCAATAGCCTCGATTGGCCTATTCGCCGAATGGCCGACCAGGGTATTTTGGAAATCGCATGGCTGTTGCGAACTCCCCACCACCATTCCTTAGCTCGCTCAAAAAAAGTTCGCTGCATTGTCCACCAAAAAGCCCCCGAAGGGGCTGTCGTAATACGTGCACTATTCCAGACCGTCGCCGCAGAGGCAATGACGGTTCACTCGACCGTGCACGTGGCTTCAAAGACGTTTGTTCCGCAATGTCCTCCTTCCTTACCAAAGACCTGTTTCAAGTCATGGCAGGTTTTGCTGATTGCACTATTCGGGTCCCGTGCACATGGAATAAGACGTTATGAGGAGGGCACCTATCCGTACTGTCTGAACGACAAAATACATACTTCACTTCGAGCTTCGGGCCCTTGGTCAAATACTGATACAGTGTCCAAACACCGCCGGCCAATGCCAGTGCTATAGGAATGATTATCGCCGCCTTTTCGCGACTCGTCTTGGTCTTCAGTGAAAACATGGGTAGCCCCCCGCCACAACTCCTAGTCGTACAGCAAAAACCCTCGCTGTGGAGGGCCTTTGTTCGCGCCGAGGGGTGGGGAGGAGGCGCTGAACCTCTGATTATGGTTTCAGCTTGAGCTTGCTGACAAGGGGCCAGTAGAGCTTGCCGTTCACTCTCACGATGTAGCTGCGATGATTGCGTGGCTTATCACCAAGTCGCACAACGGGCCTCGCCGGCTGTTCTATGTCCTCAAGATGCTGCGCCATAATGCGGTTTGCTATTGGACTAAAGCAAAGGAAAGCCCGGCCGGAACGACGTACAAGGTCTACCAAATCTCGCCTGGAGACCGTGAGCGTGCGCGCAAGCTGATAGTCGGGAAGGTGTCATGAGGGGCAAAATCGGCTACGATCGTTTATGGAATTGGTTTGGTTTGAGCCGCGCGACCTTTATTACGCTGCCACGCGCCATGTGCCATGAAATGCCCGATGGCTGGCAAGAACGTATGGCAGCACTGTTGGAAGAATGGGACGAGGCATGACCGCCAAACAGGTACTCGGCCTGGCCTTAATACTCCTCGCGGTCGTCACCTCTGAGGCGTTGTACATCCGGGAAGAGCATATCCGAGAGCATTTGATAGCCAACAGCCCCGACTAGTTTTCCCCCTCGATATTTGCTACTTGAGGTCAGGCCGCGCCTTTTGCTTGGCGCGCAGTTCATGGCGAATATAATGGCCAAAAAGTTGGTAAGCCGATCAGAGATCCGAGAGTTTGTGCAACGGTTCTCCGAGATGGACCATTACGAGGCCATTGGGGAATTCATCTATAAATTCTCTCAGTTAGAATTTCTCATCAAGTACCGTCTGTTCAAGTCATTGGAATTGCGCCAAGAGCTTTTTGATATCATCACCGGGCCTTATGACTTCGCCATGCTTTGCACGGTGAGTGCTGAGACACTCAAGTCGACGCCTGGGATTTCCGATGACAAGAAAAAGGTGATCGAAAAATATTTCAATGCTTGCAAGGCATTCAACCAGGAAAACCGCGTTGTTGTTGCGCACGCCTCATGGAGCTTGAGCGGGGCGCGGCATGTGAAGAGGAATTCTCTGAAGGCGGATATGCATTTCCCCGATGCCAAGGATGTTAAAGCAAAGTCTCAGGAGATTACCAAACTTATGCTCCGGATAAGCGAAACCAATATCTGATTGCCAACATGGTTCAGGCTATGCGCATAGGGCGTGGCTAAAGGGTGGGTTCGTCCGACGCTTTCTTCCGAGCCTCGTAATCATCTATTCTGCGCTGTAGGGTGTCACCCAAGAGGCCAAGCATCGAAGATGTGAAGCGCCAGAGATCGCTGTCTATCAAACTGAAGAGCGAAGCGCCTGCCAGAAAGAGACCCATTGTTTGGGTGCGCTCATCCGTGGGGGTGCCGAATTGAACGATGTTATCGGCTCCCGGCTGCATGAAATAGTAGACAGCCCCGTGAGCATTGGGGTGAACGAATTCTGAGAGCTGCTCGTAATCACGTCTTGCTCCCGGAACGACTTTATCCAGGGCGTCGATTTGTTTGAGGATGTTCACGGCGGTGTAGTCGTACATATCCGTGTTCTTTTCCTTGACCTCGAAGCGTTGGGCTAAGGAGCGCTGGTGAGCCAGTCGAACGGCATCAGGTATATTCCCGGCATCAAGAAGTTTGATCACATGATTGCAGAAGTCGTGGATGCAAGCGGCCGACTCGTACAAGCATCTAATCGCGGTTAGAGCAATCAATCCATGCCCAGCATCCATCGCGTGCTTTCCGCCATCCAGAAATGCCAACGCTCTACGAAGCTGAGCCTGAAAGAATATCTCAACCTGGCCCTGTATCATCGCTATGTCTTCAAGCGATTCAATATCAACGCGCTCCTTTAGGGAGGAACGAACGCGATTAATTGATCGATTGATTGCATCGATGTGTTCGAACATCGGCGTATCGGGCGATATTTCCGTCTTGTCGAACATTGATCGGCCGTTCAGTTGAAAGGCTTGCCAATAGCAGCTTTCCCGTGCGCATAATAGGGCGTGCCTACGAAGCAGCGTTCGCCGGGTCAATCGCAGATGGCTCATGCGGTTTGAGCGGCGGCCGATAATCCTTCTTAAGCGAAGTAAAAACTAATTCGTCGAAGGCCGCCTCAAGGTACGGGAACAGCTCGACCGGTGCCAAGGGCCATTCTGGCGTGCTCAATTGCAAAACCTGCGGTTACCTTGCTGGCGTTGCTGTGCGGCTCATAAACTTGGTTCATCTCGGTTCTAGAGAAGGCCATCGCCGTTGAATGAGCGTGAGAAGATAAATATTTGTAGACACCCGCGGTCCTGTCGTCGCCCCACCCAAAGGCCAGCATGGTCTTGTGCCGACCATGTAGGAACATATTGCTACCATTTAGAATCTTTCCGCGCTGATCTCGGGTAAGAGCCGTGAAGGCGGAATTTGCCTGAAGCTTCGTACGAAGCTCTTCCTCGATTTTCTTCGAGTTGCCCTCTCGCATCTGGCCTATCTGCCGAAGAAACGCGCGACGGTTTATCAAGTCATTGAGATGCATAATCAGCCTTCGGGCGTTCCATTCCTCTTCGCTGACGGCTTGATCGCTAAGATAGATGCACGTTGCAACATTCTCGATGAGCGCGCGCGATAAGGCCGCTATTGAGGCGTGATCTAAGTATCGAGCATTTCCTGCGACATGGGGCTCAAATAGGCGAATCATACTCGCCGAGGTGACGCAGGCACGAATCCAGAGCCACGTTCCGTCCTTGGCGCGGATTGGCGATCTGCGGCCCTATGCGGTTACTAATGAACTGCGCTTGCTCGGTCAGCCATATGAACTTGGATTTTTCACCGTCAAACCATTTGTTCTCCTTCTCGGTATTTGGACGATGGCGCGCTTTTCGGCTCATGATTCTCAACCTGTGCAAGGTGCGTTATACTCTCGGTTGAGATGACAAAGAAGACTGCACGGCGGGGCCAAGGCGGGCCACCAATCCCAGAAGACGAGGTCCAGCGCCTCCAAGAGACCTATCTGGGTCTCCTTCGCCTGGGCAAAACGGAAATCGAAATCAACGCCGTGGATGGCATGGTGAGCTGGGATACCCGGTATCGATGGCTCTCAGACCCAATATTTTCGGCACGTCGGTTAGAGGCGCAAGGCCAAGGTGTTGAATTAGCACTGGTTGCCCAAGATGAGAGAATGGCGAAAGTATTCGACATGGCGCTCGATGACGCGGCCAACAAACCGCTTGTGGATATTGTGAAGGAGATGGGGCAGCACGCGCGCTGGAAGGCCAGTAAGCTGAACCGTCCGGTCTACGGCGAGAAGGTCACGGCAGAGCTGACAGGCAAGAACGGTCAACCGATCAAAACCGAGACTTCAGTGCAAATTTACATGCCGGACAACAGGCGTTGACAGGAATCCTTCGTTGACTCACGCTGTGAGCACAATGAAAGGATAATTATTTGAAGCTGTTTTACTCTCTCGTCACTGCTGGTGCGCTCGTCGCCGGCATCGCTAATGCTCAGACCTGGCCGAAGCCGGACACCAGCGGCAATATGTCAATCCGCAAGGTGACCATTATCCAGTCCGAACGCTCAGGTCTTCGTCACCGGGTGATCCGGTATTACGGCAACAGCGGAGAGAAAATTGCCCACTATGCCGGTGTCCTGAATGAGTGGAAGGCCAAGGGTTACAACTACGGCCGTATAGTCCTTCCTCACGACGCGAAAGCAAAGGATCTCCGGACAGGGAAATCAATCGAAGGAATCATGGCGGACCTCGGCGTCAGCGTCGAAGTGTTACCGCGGACCGACGACATCATTCGAGACATCGACCTTGTTCGGACCATGCTGCCGAAGTGCTGGCTCGATCGGGAGAACACGGGCGAGGGACTTGAGGGAATGAAGCAATACCGCAAGCAGTGGGACGACAAACGCAAGGTGTTTCAATCCCACCCGTACCATGACTGGACCTCAAACCTCGCCGCCGCCTTCCGGCAGTTTGCTGTGGGGTTCATGTCACTTAATCCGGCAGTGGCCTTCAGCCGCCCCCGGAGCGCATACGCGATGTAATTGCTCGTTTGACTTGGAATTCGAGTGCCGGTTGGTCATCGCCTGAAATCCGACGCAGAACGTCATCGATGCCCTGGGGTGGAGGAGTGTCCAGGTCACGTCCAAGTTCGTGGTCACCTCTCGTGCAGATCAGGCCATCAGCGATGAGTGTCCCGACGGATATTGCCTCGTCAAGAAAGTCAAATGGAACGCGCGGCCACGTGGCGCGAAGTGCTGGTACCGCGACAATCCCTCTTGGCCCAAACACCAAGATGAATGAGCCAATTGCTGACCGCGTTTGCATGCGCAGCGCCTGATTTCTGAGTCGCTTATCGCCGTCGTAAAGCTCTTCTTCCCATTTCGCCTGAAGAAGAACTCCCTTGCTGATACCCTTATCCCGGCGAACCAGCGATATGTACAAGTCCGCGCCATTGATGCTTTCCATAGAATGGCGACCGCGATCAGGGACATTTCGGCTCATAACGTCAATTGAGAGCCGGCCAACTACGACGCGGTGATGCCTCAGCTCATTGCGGATTTCGGCGGCAAGGATGGCCGTTAAGGGCGCCTCCTGTGTCAGGGTGTCGTATTCCTCTTGGTGTACGCGAGCGCACACTTTGTCCACGATTTCTCGAAGCTTATCGAACAAGCGACGTTCTTCGTCAGTTAGATCCACCATGATTGAAGCTCGGGGAGAGGGTATTGCTAAACGCAATTTCTAATAGCATGATTCACGCGTCGCCAAGCGACCAAGACAAACAATGAAAGCTGCGCAAGTGGCCAAACCCCAACCGGCCGTGAAGGCTGAGGAGGGCACCGCCAATCCGAACGAAAACGGGCCTCAGTCCAAAGGAAATCCCCTCGAAGGTATCGCTGCCAAACTACTCGATGGACGCCTGGTCGGCGGTTACTCGCTGATCCCCGCCAAGAAGGTGAAGGGCAATCATCAAGTCGTCGACACGGGTAGAGCTGTCATCCTCACGATGTGCGAGTGGGAGCTGAAGAAGCTCTTAGCCTCCGGGTCGGTCTGGCCTTGATGGAAGGCTCCGGTCAACGCGCCTACAACGATCGCCACGCCTACAATTATCGGTTCCCATTATCCTGTCTTCTCATTGATTTATATCCGCCTCGCGACGTGGTAGAATGATGGCGCAATTACATTCAACTGTCACGGTGGGCTAACACATTGAAATACAAACGACTGATGCTCTCTACCTTGATGATTTGGTCAGCGGTCTGGGCAAAGCCTGCACACGCTGACGCGCTCCTGCAGGCCGTCAGTTTCGTGTTGACGGGGAGCGACGGACAAAAGGTCGAAGTCGTTGACCGGAAGTCCTGCGTCTTCCGGCTGGATGCTCGAACCTATTACGTTAACAACATCATTGCCGATCGAATAACCGTCCAGAAGTGGACGAGGCAGCGGGGAGATTACATTCGAGTGGGCCTGCACGGAAAAGCCAAGGTGATGGAGGAGACGTATGCCGGCACTGTGTCTCCCGTAATGGATCACGAGCTGTTCGTTGACCCTCCAGATTATGACCGTGTGGTTCGTGCCTGGAAGTACATCTACGCGAATGGCTGCAAGCCGGCCGTCACCCCCTTCTGATTGCTCACAACGGGATAAGTTCTTCGAGGGGTCTGCATTGGCCACCCCGATGTATCATCGCGTGGCAGTTCGGGCAGACAATGGCGAGGTCCTTCAATAAGATTGGACGCCCCTCCTGCGGTGCTTCGCTCAGTGGCTTCAGATGATGAACGTGTGCAAATTCCTTCCCGATTTCTCCATACCGGGCCACGAAATCAAATCCGCAACGGGGCACCTCGCATTTCAGGACACCACCATTTTCGTATAGGGCAGCTTGGATCTTCTTCCTGCGAATGCTGGCCTCTCGCCTGCGGTGAAGGATATAAAGCCTGCGTGTTTCTCCCTCGAACCCTTCAACCTCCGGATCATCGGCGTCTGTCGCGCTTGTAGGTAGCGCGCCACGGACAATTACGCAGTCTCCAGTGTCCATGTTGTACCGGGCCACCGCCCATGGTTCGGGGTCCAGATATCGCTTTTCAACCTCGGACGATTCGGATTCTGCATCCAGGTGATCGCGTTTGGCACCGTCGAGAATGATGGCTCTTATTGGTAGACCGTCACGATATGCGAGCTGCAAGTTCGCGTCCAACTCGTCCGAACGCTTCCTCCACTGTGCAGCTCCTTTGCCACCAAGGCGCCCGTCTCGCAGACGGATATTCTGATCGTGAACGATGTCATCGCCGACAATCGTCAGGTCTTCGTGGAAGAGCAGGGCAACAACCAATTCGCCCGGCTTCTGGAATGACCAGTTGTAGCAATACTTGGGGTTCTTTGAGGGGCTGGCACCCTTGTAGTTGCTCCAGTCGCTTACATCGACACCGGCTTCTCTGACGAGGTCTATGACCGGCGGCTTTGCGGTAGGCTTTATTGCGGCGAGGTCGGCCATGTTTGCTTGCCAATTGATTCGGTGATGTGCGCACAAAGGACGTAACAGAAAGCAAACAGAAGGTGACGTTCAAAAAAGGTCTAACGCCAGAGGGTCTAAGCCCTTTCCTAAGGGCGTTAGCGGCAACGCGAAGGGGCGGCCCAAGGGCTCGCTCAGTTTGTCCACCCGCGTGCGCAACCTCCTTGAAGGCACTGAGAAGCTCCCGCCCGCCATTGTCGAGACAATCCGAAAAGCCGTTGGCGCGGACAAGAACGCGCTCGATGCCACCATCATTGCGGGCTTGCTGCAGGCGCTGCAGGGCGATGACAAGTGGGCGAAGCTCCTGTGGGAGTACCGCTACGGCAAGGTGCCGGACGAACTCGAAGGCGGAGACAAGCCGATCGAGCATGTCTTCACACTGAAAATCGATACCGGCTAACGCTCAAGCGCTCAATCAAGTTCATAGCCGTTTTTGGCGTGTAGAAGTTCCATAACACTCGATGGGCGCGAGCTTCCGCGGTTGGTGCAAAGCGGACATACGCCGGAACGCCGATGTCTGCTAATTGCCATGAGTAGACTTGGCTTGTTGATCCGGCCCGACGAAGACGAGCACGAATCGGATCCTTTACGGCGGCTTCAACTATCGTGATTTCTTGCGTCGTACCGTCGCGCGCTTAGCGGCGCGAGGAGCCCGCGCCGGCGGCTGCGAGATTGGAAAGACCTCGCGCATGTATGCATCCAGAAACTCGCAAAAATCCTTGGCATACTGAGGAAGCGCGCGGCGTCGGTCCCACAGCACGGTCAGGAGTCCCTGCAATGGTTTGCGTCGATACGTGATGCGGGCGATGCGAAGCCGATAGCGATGGGTTGGGAGGACGGATGGCACAATCGCCACCCCGTGCCCGGCCTCAGCGAGAGCCAATAGGGTATGCGGGGCGCGGCTCTCGATGAAAATCTGAGGTTTGAGCCCGGCGAGACGGCAAGCGGCATCGAATGTCGTACGGGCAAAGAAGCTGGATTCCAGGAGCAGGAGCGGATAGGCGGCAAGTTTGCTTACTTCGATGTTTCCACCAGATCCCAGGCGAAGCGATTCGTGGCTAGCGGCAAGAAATTCGAGCGGCGGCAGCGGAAAGCTCTCGAATTCATGATTTTCGGCCTGAACGGCTTGCAGGAAGTTGATAGCAAGGTGCAGCTCTCCACGTTCGAGCTTTGCAAGCGGTTCGGTGCCTACCGCCTCGCTCAATTTGATCTGCACTTTGGGAAAGCGTGCAGCATAGCGATGCAGGAACGTCGAAAATACGCCGTCGATCATCTGCGGGGTCGCCGCGACCCTGAGGACGCCGGCATCGGCGCGCCGGAGCAGTTCCGCTCGCTCGCCGAGCGAGTTCACCGCGCTTAGGATGTTGCGGCAATCGGCGAGCAATCGCTCGCCTTCGCCCGTCAACACCAGACGTCGGCGAATGCGATCGAACAGCTTGATTCCAAGCTCTACCTCGAGATCAGCAATCTGGCGGGACAATGCGGGCTGAGCAACTCGCAGGCTCAGCGCCGCCTTGGAGACGGTGCCCTGTTCAGCAACAGTGACGAACGTACGCAGGTGCCGCAAATCCATGCCGAAAGTCTATGCTTGTTGGGCATGAACTTACAACTAAATATAGCCTTGGACAGGGCCGTCCAGGCGACCCATCTTCTTGGCGGCGAGAATTGAGCCGAGCGGCGCGAGGAGAAAAATTCATGGCCAAGAGATCAATTCGAGCAATGATTGCGGTCGCAGTCGCCTCGATATCGGCGGCGCCAGCGGCCCTTGCCCAGGATGTAGCCGAAGAGCAATTCGGCAAGGTTCACTTTTCGACCTCATGCAACGATCAGGCGCAGCGGCGCTTCGACCGGGCGATGCGGTATCAGCATTCGTTCTGGTATCGCCCAGCCAGGGAAATCTTCGAAGAGGCGCTCAAGGCCGACCCCGAGTGCGCCATTGCCTATTGGGGAATTGCGCTCACTCTGCTGCTGAACCCGCATATCCCCCCGCCCAAAGACAATCTCGCTCTCGGGCTCTCCACCTTGGAGAAAGCCAGATCGATCGGTGCAAAAACGCAGCGCGAGCGCGACTACGTTGATGCTCTGCTGGCCTTTTATGCCGACCACGACAAGGTTCCGCACGGCCCGCGCGTGCAAGCCTATCTCAAGGCGATGGAAGGGCTAGCCGGGCGCTATTCCGATGACGACGAAGCTCAGATTGGCTACGCAATCACGCTGAACGTTGCCGCGTCACCGAACGACAAGACCTATGCCAACCAGCTCAAGGGCGCGGCCATCCTCAAGCCGATCTTCAAGCGTCAGCCGCGACATCCGGGAGTCGCGCACTATCTGATCCACCTATACGACTACCCTTCGATTGCCGAGAAGGGGTTGGACGCGGCCAAGCGGTACGCGGAGATCGCGCCGGCAGCACCGCACGCTCTGCACATGCCGTCGCACATTTTCACGCGGGTAGGCTACTGGAAGGAGTCGGTCGCATCGAACGGCGCATCGGCGCGCGCCGCAAAGGCCGGCAAGGAACCCCATGACCAGCTGCATGCCATGGATTATCTGGTTTACGCCCATCTCCAGCTCGCGCAGGACAAAGAGGCCCGCGCGGTCATGGAAGAAATGATTGCACTCACGGGCTACGATCCGACCGTTCGCACCGGACCGTATGCCGTCGCGGCCAGCCAGGCCCGCTACATGATCGAGCGCAGCGACTGGAGTGGCGCAGCCGGCTTGCAGGTCCAGCCGAGCCGGTTCGCGTATGTCGACGCGATCACCCATTTCGCACGCGCGCTGGGCGCGGCGCGTTCCGGCAATCTCGATGGTGCCAGGAGCGACATCGCGAAGCTCGCCGAACTGCGTGAAAAGCTGCAGCAGGCCAAGGATGAATATTGGTCGGAACAAGTGAAC
>Ga0193699_10001013_pt1 | contig 11404 bp, 9 predicted proteins | sample L3c2metaG_FD_160095 | JGI IMG/M metagenome (GOLD analysis project Ga0193699, IMG submission 160095) | Soil microbial communities from a riparian zone of the East river system, Colorado, United States - L3c2 | ecosystem: Environmental > Terrestrial > Soil > Riparian zone | place: USA: East River... | reverse complement strand
CTCTTCCGGTGTCCCATAGGACTGCGTCATCCCCATGAGACCGAGGCCGAGGGCGGAGACGGTGAGACCTTGGGTGCCGAGTGTGCGTGTGGTCAGCATAAGGATTACTCGATGCGGATGAATGCGAGACCGTTGTTCGCATTCATCGGAATGACCAGCTGCTTCGCACCGGCGTCGTAGCACATCGACGCGGCGCTCGGAATGTTGCGCGCAATGAGCTCGGCGGGCTTGCCGGTGCGGATGCGGGACACGCCTCCGTTCAGAACGCTGCTCACGTACTTCGTGCCGTCCGGCATGATCACCAAGCCATCGTTGCCCGCCTGTGCCGCGGTCTCGGTCTTGAGTAGTTGGCCCGCGCGTGAGAACGTCACCACCGCGTTGTCGCCGGTATTCACCACGACGATGTTGCCCTGCGGATCGAAAGCGACGCCGTTGGGTTGTCTGAGCGGCGCACCCTGCACGAAGATGGACGCCGTGCCGTCCGGTGTGATCTTCCAGACCTGCCAGGTCGTGGGATCCGGATTGGCGCTGCGATCGCCCGTCTGAGTGGCGTAGACGGTGCCGTCGTCCGCGACCTCGATATCGTTGAACCAGGCGGAGCGCTCAACGCGGAACTCGCCCGCCGGCGCCCCCGTCCGCATGTCGAACCGGCGAATGACGGCGACGCTCGGCTCGGTCGCGGTGGTGCCGCCGTCACGGTCGGCGACGTACAGCATGCCGTTCGCGATGTCGCTGCCGAAGGGTTCGTTCAACACGAGCGGCGGAGTGAGGTTGCCGCGATCGGCAGAGTTCTGGACGCCGATCCAACGCGCCGTGTGCACTGACCCGTCATGGTTGATGAAAGAGATCCAGGCGTTGTTGACTTGAACGGTCTGGGGAACGCCGCGATTCGGCACCACGATGACGCCACGCCCAGGATCGTACGAGCAGCTCTCCGCGGCGTAGATGGCGCCGTAGACTTTCACGTTCGACGACATTGCTTCGAAGGCTCCTCCGGTCGCCGGCTCGACTGGTAGCCCGAGAGGACTCCCGACAAAGAAGGGGCGTGGTCCCTGCGGTTGCGGCGGCGACGGTTGCTGCGCGAGCATCTCGCCAGGAACTGTGGCGATGACGAGCGCGGCGGCGCCGGCGAGGAGCGTGATTCGTTTCATCTGCGATCCCTCAGAATACGAGCGTCTGAATAGAATGCGGCAAGCTGCTGACTTCTGCGGCGTTGCCGCCCAGCCACAAATAATACGGAACCGTTTTGTCGGTCCTGTTCATTACCACCACCGACACTTTGCCATCAGGATTGATGAAGGCGGTAGAGAGCAAAGCACTTCTGCTGGGTGAGCTGGCGATTCTTCTCGCGCCCGGACGGACAAACTTTGAAAAGTGTCCGATGTAGTAATAGGAGTTGGTGTAGATCAGCTCACCCGTTCTCGTATCGGCGTGAACCGGAGCGAAGCAGAAGTTGCCGACGTGATTTGGTCCACCTTGTTCGTCCAGCAATACGTTCCAGTCCGTCCAGCCGACGGCACCGTCGTTGAAGTCATTGATCATCGAGCTTCCGTAACGCTCGCCCAATCGCCAGGCGTTGAGCTCTTCAGCCTTGAAGGCATCGTTGCAGCCTTCGGTGAAGATCAGTTTTTTGTCGGGGAAAGATTCGCGCACGAGCCTGACGTTGTCGAACATCTCCTGGCCGCCGCTCCATGGCTCGTACCAGTGATACCCGATGCCCCAGACGTACTGGGCGGCTTTGGGATCGGCCAGGATGGTGCTGGCTCTCTGGTAGACGAGGTCGCGGTTGTGATCCCAGGCAATGATCTTCTTGTCACCGAGGCCTGCTCTCTTCATCGTGGGGCCGAGATAGTTTTTCAGAAAGTCTCTCTCGTCTTCGGCTGAGTAGATGCACGACTCCCATCTCTGCGTCGCCATCGGCTCGTTCTGAACGCTGATGCCCCAAATAGGGATTCCTTCGCGCTCGTAAGTCTTGATGAACTTCGTGTAGTAGTTGGCCCAGGACTGATAGAACTCAGGTCTCAGTTTTCCACCGTGCAGCATGTCGTTGTTGCTCTTCATGAATGCAGGTGGACTCCATGGGCTGGCGAAGAGCGTGAGCTTGCCGCCCGCCGCAGCCTGCACCTGTTTGATGAACGGAATGCGAAACTGCTTGTCGTGGCTGACGCTGAATGACTGCAACGCCTTGTCGCCTTCACTTACATACGTGTAACTGCCGCTCGAGAAATCGCAGCTGTGGATGTTCGTCCTTGCGAGGGTGTAACCGATGCCTTTACCGACATCGTAATGGGCATCCAGAAACTCCTGCTGTTTGGCTCGGGGGAGCTTGGCAAACACTTCAGCGGACGCATCCGTGAGTGCGCCGCCGATGCCCAGCATCGTTTGAGATCTCTTTGAGGGATCGACGAAGACACATACCTGGGTCTCCAGCGGCTGACCCATTGGCTTGAACGTCAGCGTGTCGGTGCGGGAGAGTTTGTAATTAGTTTTGTCGGCGGTAGTGTAAACCGCTACTTCTCTCGCCTCGATCGTTCCGTCGATCTCGGGCGGGTCCGGGGTTTCGGACGGTTGGGCGTACGCCGCCGCCGATAGCTTCTTGCTGCCCAACACCAGTGCTGAAGACGACGCTACCAGGAAACCACGGCGATCGATTTTCATAGTTGTTGAGTCTGAGATGTTTGTTGCCGCCATTGCGACGGGGTGACCTGCGGGCCCCAACGGCTTCTAATATGCTCGGCGCGGATGGTTAGTCCACAGAGACCCGTCCTGGCAACGACAAACGGCTCTATCATGGAGTTCCGGCATTTCTCAAAGTTCGACCGCCAGTCGGTGACGGTTACTGGAAATCCGGCTCAGCTGTTGGTACTTGCATCACGATAGGCTGAGCCTTGCGTGATGCAAGTGCCGGCCCGCACGCCCGGGGAATGCCCTCTTGTGTCATGCAAGTGTAGCCACTAAACTTGCGGACATGCTTGGTCGAACCTATGAGAAGGAAGTCTGCTCTGCCGCGCGCGCTCTCGAGTTCGTTGGCGAGCGCTGGAGCCTTCTCATCCTTCGGAACGCGGCCTTCGCCGGTATGACGCGGTTCACCGATTTCCAGCGAAGCCTGGACATTGCACCCAATGTTCTCGCCGCGCGGCTATCGCAGTTCGTCGAAACCGGGATCATGTCTATGTCTGACAGGTCCGATGGGCGTCCGACCTATCACCTGACGAAGAAAGGGCTCGACTTCAAGCACGTGATCGTCGCGCTCACTGAGTGGGGGGACCGCTGGGCCGCGCCCGACGGCGCCCCGATCGTGTACGAGCATGAAGGGTGCGGCGGTCGGGTCAGGCAGCGTTTGAAGTGCAAGGAATGCGGTGAGCGCCTGCTGCCCCAGGACGTCGTTGCCCGAGATACTGCCGTGATGGAACGACTCAAGGAGCGCGCACACGAACTGCAAGGGATTTAGCGCGAAATCCGATCAGGGGCGTGATCGGCGTAAGAACGATCGGTTGTTCGATTAACGGCTCAACAGAGGATGGGTCCCGATGATTCTCCTTCGCTCTCCTTCCCCCCGCCAGCTAAGCATCGGGCTCGCGGTACTTCGCGTCGCCGTTGCGGCGGTCTTCATCAACCACGGACGGCAGAAGTTGTTCGTCTATGGTTTTGCCGGCGTCACCGGCGCGTTCACCCAGATGGGCGTCCCGTTTCCGGGCATCATGGGCCCTTTAATCGGCCTGCTCGAGTTCTTCGGCGGCATCGCTCTGTTGTTGGGCCTCCTGACTCGGCTCCTCGCCGTCGGGTTCGTGTGCGACATGCTCGGTGCCATTCTCCTGGTGCAGCTGAAGAGAGGGTTTTCGGCTTATGAGCTCGAGTTCCTGCTTCTGGGATCGAGTCTCGCTCTCGCTCTGATGGGAGCCGGCAGATTCTCCGTGGATGCTCTCCTTTCTGCCCGTCAGGAAAAGAAGACCGCGCTGTGAAGCGGCTCCTTGTCGTCTAGCTCGCCGATTCGCGTCGGCCTGATCGGCTTCGGTTTCGTATCGAAGACCTTTCATGTTCCACTGCTCCAGGCAACGGACGGCTACAAGATCACGGCGGTGTCGTCGAGCCGACCCGCAGATGTATCGGCCATGCTTGCCGGTGTCGAAGTCGTGTCGGATCCAAAAGCGCTGGCGACGCACCCCGACATCGACCTCGTCGTAATCGCGAGCCCCAATGAAACGCACGCGCCGCTCGCCGAGGCGGCGATGCGTGCCGGCCGCAATGTCGTCGTCGACAAGCCGTTCACGATCACCGTCGAAGAGGCGAGACATCTCGCGACTGTCGCGAGAGAGAAAGGCGTCTTGCTCTCCGTGTTCCAGAACAGACGCTGGGACAGCGACTTCCTCACCGTTCGGGATGCAATCCGCCAGGATCTCACGGGACGGGTCGTGCTGTTTGAATCGCGCATCGATCGTTATCGCCCCGACGTCCGCGACCGATGGCGTGAAGTTCCGGGACCGGGCGCCGGACTACTATATGATCTGGGCCCGCATCTCATCGACCAAACGCTGCTCCTGTTCGGAATTCCAGACAGCGTGCAGGCGACGATCGCCAAACAGCGCCGCGGCGCGCGAACCGACGACTTCTTCCAGCTCGTGCTGCGTTACGGCGAAATGATCGCGACGCTCGGCGCCGGCTCACTCGTGTCTGGCGGAAGCGCGCGCTTCGCCGTGCACGGCGATCGTGCGAGCGTGGTGAAGCAGAAGCCAGACATCCAGGAGGATCAGCTCCGCGCCGGAGTCTTGCCGAGCTCTCCCGAATGGGGGCGCGATCCGGATGACGCGATACTATATGAAGGCACCACCAACGATTCGCGCGCGCTGAAAGCGGCGCGGGGCGATCAACGCGGATACTACGTCGCGCTGCGCCAGGCCTTACTCAAGGAAGCACCGAACCCTGTCCCGCCGGAGCAGGGTGCGACGGTGATGGGAATCATCGAAGCAGCCCTGCGATCCGACAGAGACGGCGGTCGAGTGGTCCCCGACCTGACGAAAGAGGAACGCGCGTCGTGGCCCAGATGAAAGGCCACGACGAATCTCACGGTTAAGGTTTCTGCTCTACCCGCGCGGTACGCCACGCATTCAGACCTCCGCGCCGCTCCCGCTCCACGTCGTAGCGAGCCACGGCCCGGCCTAACGCGAGCCCTTCGTCATCGTCGAAGCGATAATGAATCCCGCCGTACAGCCGAGACATGGCCTGCTCCTCGGCGATCCGGGTGAACTCCGCGCGATCCTGCGGGAAGAAGTGCCCGAGCACCCCATCGAACGCGCCGGCACTGCAAGCGTGCCCCGATGGATAGGACGGAAAGTTCGGAAGATCGACGCTATCAGCGAGCACGAGGGTCGTGTCAGCCTGTGAGGGTCGGATCGACCAGTAGTGGTACTTGGCCTCGAAGCAGGCGATGACGGCGTCCGACGACGCAGCGTTGAGCACCGCCAGAACCCGCGCGGCGTCGGCGTCGGATAGGTGGTGGCGGCGGATCGCCGCGGATGCGGTCTCGTTCCAGGGCGCCCACGGGTCAACGGAATTCCATTTCTGCGCCAACTTCGTCTGTTCCGAGGTCCGGCTCCGAGAGATCTGTCGCACCTCTTCGAGTGCTGTCCGGAACGTCGGTGAGCCGTACGCCGGCGGCGGCGCGGAACGGAACTGCGACGCGGAGTCGAGCAACCAGGGGCGTGCTTGCGCCATGAGAATTCCGATCGGCGGGATGCCGGGCGCGCTGTACCACATGCCAGGCCCGGTCGGGATGGTGCCCTTCCAGGGTGCGGCGAAGTTGAGCAGCGGCGGTGACCACGCGAGCACGCGAGCCGCGACGTCTTCTCCCAGACTTCTGCCGGCAATCGCCAGTTCCGCGCCGCGCGATCGTGATCGTGCCTGATCAATGTCTCGAGCCAGCTCCCCCGCGATTGTTGCGCGCACAGCGGAGTCCGTGAACAGCTGCGTGAGCACGGCGGCGGATGCGGCGGCGACAGCCACGTCGGCGGAGACGGCGCGATTATCTCGGGCGGAATTCACCGCTCCGTATTGGGCGACGCTAAGAAGGGTGTATACGCGAAAAAGAATCGGCGGCGGGGTCATCGCGATTCGGCGCAAGGCGGCGGAGTCGTGAGCCGCGGTCGCAGCGCTCCGGGCAGCTCGCCGCCTGGCAGCGGTTTCATCGACGAGCCTTGGCACAAGCCGGTTCCAGCGGACGCTGACCGGGTCGCTGTCTGCCGGTGCCCGCGTGGCGGCATGCGCAAGCTGCGTCTGCGCGGTGAGTGCCGCGCTTCCAGGATAGAGGATGAGTAGTGGGAGCACGAGCAGTCGAGTGGGGATACGCATGAGAGCCTCGGTGTGAGCATTAAAGATTTCGGGAAGGCCGCGATCGAACGCCGGGCGCGGTCTATTGACCCGATCTCTGGTCACTACGAGACACCTAATAACTTAGTTTCTAGTTATTTCGGCAGGGCTACCTGCTGCCTCAGATTTGCGACGTCCTACTGTTTGGGGTGGCCGACTTCCGGGAGTGAGCGGCCGAGGAACGCTTCGACCGGCTGCGTGTCTCCGTCCATCCGCATGTCGTCCATCAGATTGATCGAGCGCGCCTGCTGGAGCGCCGTCGCGACCGGCACCTCACGATACTGGATCAGGTACGCAGCCCACAGGTGACTGGCGCGCCAGGCAATGGTGCAATGCAACAACACCTTCCCTTTGGCGGACGTCATCGCTGCCGCGAACGACTTCACAGCTGCGGGCGAGTACGGAAACTCCGGCGTCCCGCGCATCGGGATGTACACGTATTCCATCCCGAGCTGCTTGACGAGTGCGGCCTCATCGAACGGCACGCGCTTCGACATCTCCTCGGGCGTGCGGAGATTGACCACCGTGGTCACTCCCTGCGCGTGAAGGTCGCGCAGCGCTTGCGCCGTTGGCTGACCACTGATGAACACGTCGCTGCCGACGCCCGCGAATTTGTCCTGGAAGAGTCCGCGTGTCTCGAGGACGACGGGAGCGGGCACGGCTTCTGTTGGATGCGGACCTGTCAGGCGCTGGGCGCCGCACACTCCGGACATTGTCACCGACATCGCGGTGAAGGCCGCGAATTTCGTCATCTTGACGTGGATCATTTCATCCTCTGATTCTGATTGAGTGACTCTCGTGAACGTACGCGCGAGACTACCTTTTGGCCACCATGATCCGACGCATTTCCCGACGCGAAGCGCTCCATGATTTGACAGCGCTCTTCGCCATTCCGTTCGTTCGCTGGCCGGACCGCCTCACGGATCCTCTCGCCGGCACGATTGTCGACTACCAGGCCGGACGCGCGCGTGGTGATTGGACCGCCGCTCAGGTAACGAAGGAAGCGCTCGATCGCATCAACGCTTGGAACGGCGCCTTGCACGCCGTCGATCAGTTGTCTGCCACCGCACTGAGCGAAGCCCGGGACTCCGACGCGCGGGCACGGCGTGGCAGACTGCGTGGACCGCTCGATGGCGTTCCACTGTTCGCGAAGTCGATCTACGACATGAACGGCTTTCCGACGACGGGATCGAGCGCCGAATGGGCAAAGTTGTTCCCACAGAAGCTTCGTCGCGATGCAATCGAAGTCGCGCGCATGCGCGCCGCCGGCGCAGTCGTGCTGGGCAAAACCGCTGCTGACGACTTTGCGTACCACGGCAACGGCACGAGCTCTCTGACCGGTCAGGTTCGCAATCCCTACGATCCTACCGGCACAAAGACGCCGGGCGGATCGAGTGCCGGCTCCGCCGTGTCGGTCGCATGCGGGATTGCGTTCGCCGCGCTCGGCACCGACGACGGAGGGTCGAATCGTATTCCGGCGCAATTCTGCGGTATCGTCGGCATGAAGCCGACGTTCGGACTCGTGCCCCGCACCGGAGTGATTCCAACCTGGCCGTATCTCGACACCCACGGCCCGCTCGCGCGTCACGTCGCCGATGCCGCGTTGCTGCTCGACGCCATCGCTGGACCGGAGCCATCGGATGGTCTCGCGCTCACGACGCCATGGAGACGCGGAAGACTTGCCCATCTACGTGACGATGCTCTCGTCAACGCTCGACTCGGTCTCGTCGAGGCGCACGTGCCGCGCGCCCAGATGACCGCCGAATCACTGTCGGTGTTCGATCGCGCGGTTGCCGATCTCAAATCAGCGGGAGCGATCGTGGAGCTCTTCACCCCGACGGTCACGCGCGCCAACGTGCGGAATCTGTTCGCCGAGGCGGCGAAAGCGCGGGGCGACGTTGCAGTCAATCACAATTCGCCGGCGCCGACGGCGAACGCGTTGTACAGATACTTCGGCACGCACGCCGGTGACGATGCCGCTCATGATGTCGAGCGCGGGCTCGCCGCATTCCGCGCTTTCTATGATGTGCTGCCGAAGGAGTGGGAGGAAATGTCGAAGCTGATCACGCAGCCATACGAGAACGATCCCGCGAGCGTATCATTCGCGCGCTCGCGCTCGGCGGTGACCGAACGGCTGGCGAGGGAGTTTCGCGCGCAGCGCATCGACGCGATGATATATCCGACAATGCCCTTCCCGGCCCCTCGCGCCGTCGACCCCTGGCCGGACATCCGCACCACGCTTGGCTACGGCAATTGGCTGGGGTTGCCGGAGGTTTCAGTGCCGACAGGCCTGGGCGCCGACGGAATGCCGGCGGGCAATATCTCCTTCGTCGGCCTCCCGGGAAGTGATGCCCGGCTGCTCGCATTGGCGCATTCGTACGAGCGGCGATCGAAGCGATTTGTCGCGCCGCCCCCTCCAACGGGGCAACGCCCTCAATAATGGTCCGACGCCCCTAATTGTGTCTGGCCAGTTTCAGGAACTGGTCACAGATTGTCGGACGCTGATTCCGGCGAAACATCTGGTATCTCGCATCAATTCAAGGCGCCTGACAATGACTCCGTGCCACAAACCCGGCATCGCATTGCTGCTCCTGACCACTATCCTTTCAGCGTGCGGGGGCGATTCCACCGCTCCCCCGACGACGGGAACGCTCGACTTCAACATCGTCACGACCGGCGTCGACATCGACGCCGATGGATTTCTGCTGACGGTCGACGGCGGATTACCTCAGGTAATCGCTGCCAACGCGACCCTGACCATGTCAGCCCTGCCCGGGAGTCACACGTTGGCCATCAGCGGGCTCGCCTTCAATTGCGATGTGACCGCGCCGGCCTCGGCAAATGTCGCTCTGGGCGCAACCACGCGGGTGGATGTGCGGGCGAGCTGCGCTCCCTATCTCCGGAACGCCATTCTCTACATCAGTCGGGAGTTCGGCCTGAACAACGTGATGGCCATGCGCCCCGACGGATCCCGGCGTGAGCGGCTGACCAACGATGGTAATTATTATGGTCCCGTAGTGGCGCCTGACGGACAGTCGATCGCCGTTTCTACAGGCCCCTACGCCGGCGGGTCGGATGGGATATTTCTGCTCGATCGGTTCGGCAAAGGGCGCACGAAAGTGGTAGGGCGGTCGATCGCTGATGGCGCTCCCGCGTGGTCACCCGATGGGACGAAGATCGCCTTCCGGAGCTTCGTGTCCGGTGCGGGCGGCGACGTAGGACGAATCTTCATCGTGAATCGCGACGGGACAGGGCTTCGGCAGCTGACCCCGGAGACGACGGACTACACGTTTGACGAGGGTCCCTCCTGGTCACCCGACGGAACGCGACTCGTGTTCATGCGAAATGCGCTGTTGTTCATGATCAATCCGGATGGTTCCGGTCTCGTGTCGACCGGCGTCAGTGGGGAGTATCCGTCGTGGTCCCCTGATGGAAGTCAGATCGTCTATGCCAGCGTCGCTAATGGACCCGGCGGAATCTGGGCTATGGACATGAGCTTCACTTCGCGGCGAATCACGACACCAATTGGGTCGGATCAAATGCCACGGTGGTCGCCGAACGGGCTTCAAATCGTGTTTGAGCGTGTGGAAGGCAGCGTCTTCCATCTATACAGGATCGGCGCGGACGGCACTGGTGGGACGAGCCTTACGGCAGGGCCTGAGGATAGCTGGGCAAGCTGGAGTCCGAATTTCTAGCCGCCGCGGAGTAGCTCGTGGATCGACGTGAATTTCTGGCGGCTGCCGCCGTTGCCGCCACATCGCCGCTACCCAGGCTCGAGACCCTCAGACAATCCGCGGCGCGCCAATACATCGAGCTGCGGCGCTACCACTTGCTTCCCGGCGCGAAGCAGCGCGCGTTCATTGACTTCGTCGGCAAGGCAGCAATTCCCGCGATGAATCGAGCCGGAGTCGGCAAAGTCGGGGCGTTTACGGTCGTCTACGGCGAGAACGAGCCGTCGCTGCTACTCGTCCTCACCCACCAGACGCTGGATGGTATGGTCTCGCTGCGCGACCGCCTCGCGAGCGACGCGTTGTATGCGAGCGCCGGCGCCCCGATTCTCGACGCGCCGATGTCGGACCCGCCTTTCGTGCGAGTCGAGAGTACACTGCTGCGCGCCTTCGAGGCGATGCCGACACTGGAACCATCGGCGGGCGCTGCCAGCGCAACACGCCGGATCTTCGAGCTTCGGACGTATGAGAGTCACAGCGATCGCGCCGCGCTCAACAAGCTGAAGATGTTCAATGCCGGCGAAGTGCCGATCTTCCGCCGGGCGGGTCTCACGCCCGTCTTCTTCGGCGAGACGATCATCGGCGCGAAGATGCCCAGCCTGGCGTACATGCTCACCTTTTCGGACATGGCGGCCCGCGACGCGGCGTGGGCCAAGTTCGGACAGGATCCTGAGTGGAAGACTCTCTCCGCCGATCCGCAATATCGCGACAACGTCTCAGCGATCTCGGACATCATCCTTCAGCCGACTGCGTACTCGCAGATCTGAAATGGGAACGACGCGATTGCGCATTGGCATGTTGATCGGTCTGCTGGCTGCTGCCGATCCAACGATGGCGCAGACTCGCCCAACGCCTCCAACCCGCGATCCACACACGCCGGGATATGTCACCGCGAAGGAGCTGGCGGACGGCACCGTTCCGCCGACAGACGTAGATGGAAACTTCATCATCGGCCCGACGCATCAGCCTGCACCCGAAAGCCTCGAGCGCGAAGGTGTGCCGCGCGGAACGGTTCATACCTTCACGATGAGATCGACGGACAGCAAGATCTTTCCGGGCATCGCCCGGGATTCGGGGACGTTCGGCACTCCAAGTCCAACCGATCCCGCCACGTTGATCGTGACGACGAGCCGTCCCGCTCCTTACACGCGCACCGTCGCCGTCTACGTTCCGGCGCAATACGCCCCCGGTACGGTCGCGCCATTCATCGTCGGAGCCGACGGACCGGATCAGTCGTTGTTCACGGCGCTCGACAATCTCATCGCGCAGAAGCGCGTGCCCGTGGTGATTGCCATCTCGATCGGTAATTGCGG
>Ga0193699_10001012_pt1 | contig 11408 bp, 15 predicted proteins | sample L3c2metaG_FD_160095 | JGI IMG/M metagenome (GOLD analysis project Ga0193699, IMG submission 160095) | Soil microbial communities from a riparian zone of the East river system, Colorado, United States - L3c2 | ecosystem: Environmental > Terrestrial > Soil > Riparian zone | place: USA: East... | reverse complement strand
CTCGCCTATTATCGAGAGGTTGAGCGGAAACGCTCTTCTTTGTGCGCCGTCGCGGAACCCTCGGGAACCACGATCTCGGCGTGCCGACAAGTGACCTTGGGTGGGACGTTCGTCCCACGGTAGCCAGGCGGGCTCGTCCCGTCGCTAAGAAGGAGTAACAACCATGGCAGCAGTGTGCCAGGTGACCGGAGCCGTTCCCGGCTTCGGACACAACATCTCGCACTCGCACCGCCGGACGAAGCGCCGCTTCGACCCGAACGTGCAGAAGAAGACCTACTACGTGCCGAGCCTGCGTCGTAACGTCACCCTCAACGTGTCCGCCAAGGGCATCAAGGTGATCGACGTTCGCGGCATCGAGTCGGTCGTGAAGGACATCCTGGCCCGAGGGGAGAAGATCTGATGGCTAAGGCCCAAGACATCCGTCCGATCATCAAGCTCCGCTCCACGGCGGGTACTGGGTACACCTACGTGACCCGCAAGAACCGCCGCAACGACCCCGACCGTCTCGTGCTCATGAAGTACGACCCCATCGTGCGGAAGCACGTCGAGTTCCGCGAGGAGCGCTAAGCATGGCAAAGAAGAGCAAGATCGCCCGCAACCAGCAGCGTCAGGTCGTCGTCGAGCGGTACGCCGCGAAGCGTCTCGAACTGAAGAAGGCGCTCATCGACCCGACCTCGACCGACGAGCAGCGCGAGGCCGCACGCCTCGGCCTGCAGAAGCTGCCGCGCGACGCGTCGCCGGTGCGCCTGCGCAACCGCGACTCGATCGATGGCCGCCCGCGTGGTGTCCTCAGCCAGTACGGCGTCTCCCGTGTTCGCTTCCGCGACATGGCGCACCGTGGTGAGCTTCCGGGCATCACCAAGTCGAGCTGGTAGACGCCAGATTCTCGAGAGGGACTCCGACTCCGGTCGGGGTCCCTTTCGGCGTCTCAGGGGCCCAAATCGGGCAAGTCTCACCCTCTAGTAGAGCTTTTGCCAGAATCCGGAACACCGGGTGGAAAAGCCCGGAAACAAGGGCAATGTTGGTAGTTTCAAGGCGGTTCAGGGGACACGCGCCTGAGAACTGGCCTCGCAGTAGGCACGCCTCACCGGGCACATTCACTGCGTCACAACAGAAATGCACTAGGTCCGAGGAGGACATTCCATGGCTGATTCACTCAACAAGACCGAACTCGTGGCCGCTGTCGCCGCCGAGTCGGGCCAGAGCCAGGCCGCCGTCTCGAGCGTCGTCGACGCCTTCTTCCACGTGATCGCTGACGCGGTGGGCAAGGGGACCAAGGTCGCGATCCCGGGCTGGGTCTCGTTCGAGCGCACCCACCGTGCCGCCCGCGCGGGCCGCAACCCCGCGACCGGCGCGACGATCCAGATCGCCGCGAGCAACGGCGTGAAGGTCTCGGCCGGCAGCAAGCTCAAGGCTGCAGCTAAGTAGTACCAACCAGTTCCGGGGGCGTCGGCCGACAGGCCGGGGCCCCCGTGCTGTCTTGTGGAGCGCTCGTGGCTCCAACGCGGGACGCTTACCATTGACAGGTGCGGCGCCTCATGTGGGTCAGCGGACCCGCAGTCCTTCTGCTCGCCGCATTCGCGGCGATGCTCTGGGCGTTGTCGGTCGGCGGTGCCGCCGACGCGCTCCCCCTCATCGACCCCGGACCGTTCGTGCGCTACGGACTGTTCGTCTCCAAGCTGCTCGTGAACCTCGGCGGAGCCGGAGCGATCGGCGCCCTCGCGGTTGCGATCTTCGCCCTCAGCCCGAAGGAACCCGGCTTCGGTCGCGCGCTCGACGTCGCCGCAGCATCCGCCGGCGTCTGGACCGTGGCGGCCGCAGCATCCTCGTTCTTCGTCTTCCAGACCGCGTATTCGGCCGCGCCGACCCTCGACGCCGCCTACGGGGACCAGCTCGGTGTCTTCCTGACCCAGTTCCCGCTCGGGCGCGCCTGGTTGACGACGACGCTTGTCGCCGCCGCGGTCACCGTGCTCTGTTTCGCCGTGCGCAACGTCACCGCTCTCGGAATCGTCGCTGTCGTCGCCGTCACGGCCGGACTGGTGCCGCTCGCTCAACAGGGCCACGCGGGTGACACGGCGAGCCACGACCAGGCGATCACGTCGATCTGGCTGCACGTCGCGTTCGCGAGCCTGTGGATCGGCGGCCTGGTGACCATCGTCATCTTGCGGCGATTCCTCGACCCGGCGCGACTGGCAGCGGTGCTGCCGCGCTACTCGACGATCGCCCTCATCTGCTTCGTCGTCGTCGCATCGTCCGGCTATCTCAGCGCCGCCATCCGGGTCGGCGAGTGGTCGAGGCTGCTCACCCCGTACGGCCTGCTCGTGCTGGCCAAGGTCTCGGTGCTGCTCGCGCTGGGCCTGCTCGGCGCCTACCAGCGCCGGCGCTTGATCGGTCGGATCAGTCTCACTCAGGCGGCGAGGCCCTTCTGGTTCCTCGTGCTGTTCGAGCTCGCGTTCATGGGCATCGCCTCGGGCGTTGCCGCGGCCCTCGCTCGCACGACGCCGCCCGTCGTCGAGATCCCGACCACGTCGCTCGCTGCCCCGACGCCGGCCGAGTTCCTGACCGGCAAGCCGCTGCCGCCCGAGCTGACCCCGATCCGTTTCCTGACCGAGTGGAACATCGACCTGCTCTGGCTGCTGATCTGCGCGTTCGGGGTGTTCTTCTACCTGGCGGGCGTCTGGCGTCTGCGTCGGCGAGGCGACCGCTGGCCGTGGCACCGCACCGCGCTCTGGATCGCCGGCATGGCGCTGCTGTTCTGGGTCACCAACGGCGCGGTGAACGTCTACGAACAGTTCCTCTTCAGCGCGCACATGCTCGGGCACATGATCCTGACGATGGCGATCCCGGCGCTTCTCGTGCTCTCGGCCCCGGTCACGCTCGGGCTGCGCGCGATCGCGAAGCGCCCCGACGGCAGTCGCGGTGCGCGGGAATGGATCCTGCTGCTGGTCCACTCGCGCCTCGCGACCGTCATCACGAACCCGATCGTCACCGGCGTGCTGTTTGCCGCGTCACTCTGGGTGTTCTACTACACGCCGCTGTTCCGCTGGGCGACCGAAGACCACATCGGCCACACCTGGATGGTCGCGCACTTCCTGATCATCGGGTACCTGTTCGTCCAGACCCTGGTCGGGATCGATCCGGTGGCGGGCCGGCCGTCGTATCCGCTCCGACTCGTGCTGCTTCTCGCGGTCATGGCCTTCCACGCCTTCTTCGGGCTCGCCCTCATGACCGGCACGGGCCTGCTGCTCTCCGACTGGTACGGAGCGATGGGACGTACCTGGGGCGCGTCCCCGCTCGCCGATCAACAGGCGGCGGGAGGGATCGCGTGGAGCGTTGGCGAGATCCCGACCGTGATCCTGGCGATCGTCGTCGCGATCCAGTGGAACCGCGCCGATACCCGCGAGGCGACGCGACTGGACCGGGCGGCCGATCGCGACGGTGACGCGGAGCTCGCGGCGTACAACGCGATGCTCGAGGAGCGCGCCCGCCGCGACTGACCGCTAGGGCGACTCTTCGATCGTGATCGTCGACGGTCCCGTGAACCTGATGAGGTAGTCGACCTCGAAGGGCACGTCCTCGTCGAAGGCCGCGACCGATCCGTCGAAGAGCGACTTGACGTCGACGACCAGGTGCGCGGTGCCGGACGCGGTGGGCACCACCCAGGTGTCGAACCCCCGACCTGCCTCGACCCGGATGTCGGGGTACGTCACGACGGACCATTCGGGCGCCGAGACGACCCGGTTCTCGACCGCCCGACCAAACGGGCAGCCGGTGGGGAACAGCACCTTCTGCGTGACGCACTGGTCGAGGTACTCGTCGACCTTCGCCCGCACCTGCTCGACGAAGCGGGCGTTCGCCTCGACCTCGATCGTTGTCTCGAACCGCGACCCGGGAGCGTCGGCGACGATCGCCTGAGGTGCCGCGGTGAGGAAGGAGCTGTCGTGCCCGAAGCTGTAGTCGCCTGGCACGAAGAGCGCGTAGTTGACTGCGTCATCCGAGTCCTGCCCGGTGTCCGCCTGCAGCCCGTTGACGAAGAAGGCCGAGTCGTTGCTCACCGTGAGCGAGACCGTGGCGGTCGGGCTCTCGGCGAAGCCCCACTCCGGGAACAGGCCGAACCGCGTTCCGATGCGCTCGACCAAGAACTCGCTGGTGCCCGGGCCGCCCGAGGAGACCCAGGCGTACCCGACGCGGTGTAGTCCGTCTCCGAGGTCGACATCCGAGACCTGGCGCACGGATTCGAGACCGGTCAGCGCCTCCGGATCGAGCAGCGCAGTGCTCGCCTCGGTTGCGTCGACGCCCGGCAACTCGAGCGCATTCTCCGCGTCGCCGCGCGCGATCGCGTCGAGGTAGATGTGCACGAAGCTGCCGGCGCTGAAGATCGTCGCGTTGGCGAGGGCGACGCCGCCGACAGTCGCGAGCGCGAGGATGCCGAAGGCCGCGACCCAGGGGATGACCGTCCTCCGCACGGTGTCATCCTAAGTACGCTGAGGTCTCGGCCACGTGAGGACCAGGAAAGCGAGGAGGCCAGGTGCAGTTCCCCGAGCTCTCGCCCGAGCAGGCGGCGGTCGTCGCGGCGATCGAGCACACGCGGGAGAACGTGTTCGTCACCGGGCGGGCCGGCACCGGCAAGTCGACCCTTCTCGAGTACCTCGCCTGGAACACCTCGAAGCAGCTCGCGATCTGCGCGCCCACGGGGGTTGCCGCCCTCAACGTCGGCGGGCAGACCATCCACTCGCTGTTCCGGCTGCCGATCGGCGTCATCGCCGACCACGACATCGACCAGTCCGGCGAGTTGCGCAAACTGCTCAACGCGATTGACACCCTGGTCGTCGACGAGGTCTCGATGGTCAACGCCGACCTGCTCGACGCGATGGACCGCTCGCTGCGGCAGGCACGCCAGAAGCCGACGATTCCGTTCGGCGGTGTGCAACTGGTGCTGTTCGGCGATCCGTACCAACTGGCGCCGGTGCCGGGCGACGCGGACGAGCGCGCCTACTTCGCCGACCGGTACCGGTCGATGTGGTTCTTCGACGCACGGGTGTGGGACGAGGCGGAGCTGCGCATCTACGAGCTCGGCACGATCCATCGCCAGCACGAGCTCGAGTTCAAGCAGCTGCTCAACGCCGTGCGCCACGGCGCCGTGACCGCCGAGATGGCGCATCGGCTCAACACGGTCGGCGCCCGCCCGGCGCCATCCGAGGGCGCGATCACGCTGGCGACCACCAACAGCACGGTCACCCGCATCAACGGCGCCGCACTCGCCCGACTCCCGGGGCGCGCGCAGACCGCCGTCGCCGAGGTGAACGGCGACTTCGGCGGGCGCGCCTATCCCGCCGACGAGCGGCTCGAGCTGAAGATCGGGGCCCAGGTCATGTTCCTGCGCAACGACACCGGCGGCGACGCGCGGTGGGTTAACGGCACGATCGGCGAGGTCGTGAAGATCAGCGACGCCGTGACGGTCGAGGTCGACGGCGTGGACTACGAAGTCCAGCCCTCGACCTGGGAGCGGTACAAGTACAGCTACTCCGCGGCGACGAAGACGCTCAGCAAGGATGTCGTGGCCGAGTTCACGCAGTTCCCGTTGCGTCTCGCGTGGGCCGTCACGATCCACAAGTCGCAGGGCAAGAGCTACGACCGGGCGATCGTCGACCTCGGGCCGCGGTCGTTCGCGCCGGGACAGACGTACGTCGCCTTGAGCCGGATCACCGCGCTCGACGGCCTGTTCCTCACCCGGCCCCTGCGTCCGAGCGACATCATCGTCGACGAGAACGTGACCCGATTCATGTCGCGAGCGACTGCGGTTCCGGGAATCGCGGCGAATTAGGCGTTTCCGCTTGCGCTCGCCGTCTCGAGTTCGATACGTTGACGTGCTGCCGATTTGAAAGGAGGCCCCGTGATGAACACGACCATTGCATTCACCCCAATTGCGTACACGGCCGGCCCCGTCGGCGTCTTCACCGCATAGCGCGCACCTCCTGTCGTCGCTCACGGTGACGACGTCGGCGAGGCTGAGCCTCGCGATCTGGCTGCGCTCCCGACCGGACGTCATGGCGCGCCTGATCCTCGTCCCTCACGGACGCCGGACTCTGCTCTGTCGCGTCCTGCAGCGATCCCGCTGCTCCCCTCCTCCCCACCCGGGAGGACAGCTTTGAAGCGCGCGGATGAACTCCGCCGGCCCTTGAGGACACCGAAATGAATACGAATCTGCTGGATTCCCCCAGCACCACGCGCGAGCACGAACGAAGTTCGGATTCGCGCAACCGCGCCCGCCCCAGCAAACCGCTCGACCGACTCGCGATGCGTGTGGGTCTGGCCCTGCTGGTCTGGAGCCGACGCACCGCGCGTCGACTCAACGCCGAGGAGGTAGCCCTGCATCACGGGCTCACCGCTGAGGTACGACGGGAGCAGGAGAGCGCCGACACGACGCGCTCGCTCCTCGCCCCGCGATGAGAACCACTGATCGCCCTGCCCTGAACATCGGGTAGGGCGATCGGTTCTTATGCGGCGGCTTTCGCCCTCGCGAGGTCGGTGAAGAGCTCCGTGTTCAGCCGGTAGGCGAGTAGCACCTCGTCGATGACGCGCTCCTGCTCTGCCGCATCCCAGTTGGCCGCGTCGAGCTCGTCGCGGTACCGGGACTTGAACTCGGACGGGTTCGCGATCTCATCGAACAGGTAGAAGCCGATGCCGTTGGTTTCGAAGCCGAAGTGCCGCTGCATGACCTTGCCGATGTGCTGGCCGCCCGAGAGGTCGCCGAGGTATCGGGTGTAGTGATGTGCGACGAACCCGCCACTCCATCCTTCGGCGGCGATCGCGTCGATGCGATCGACGTAGCGCACGGCGGTTGGCAGCGGTGCGATCTGCGAACTCCAATCGGCGCCGAGCAGGAACTCGAGGTCGGCCTCGAGGGCCGGCATGCGGGTGAGAGCGGGGCTCAAAAACGGCACGACCGCGGGGTCGTCCGCGAACCGGGCGGCGGCCGCCTCGAGGGTCTGATAGACGAAGTAGTGCTGAGCGACCAGCGCGATGTAGTCGTCGCGGGTGCCTCGACCCTTCATGAGGTCGGTCATGAATGCCGCGCCCTCGCTGTCGCCGTGGCTGCCCCAGGTGCGCTCGCGGAGCGCAGCGGAGAAGGAAATGACGGTCAACCGGGGCTCCTCGAGGTAAGGGGACCCTAAGTCTATCGGAGGCGCGCGGCCCCTCCTACGGTCAGTGCGAGTTCGGCTCGATGCCGAGTTTCACGCAGGCGGCGCGGTAGACCTCGACGACTTCGCGACGGATCTCGGGGCGCTCCGTGAGTTCCTTCGACCAGGGGATCCGCAACTCATGCTCGTCGTCGCCGATCGTGTAACCCCAGACCCCCTCGTGCTCATCAAGGTCTGTCATCACGGCGATGACCGGCTCCACGCCGGCGAAGGCGCGCACGATCACGGCGTTGTCGTCGAGGTGGTCGTCGTTCATGTGCAACAGCACGGCGCCGACGACCTCGGGAGAGAAGGTGGCCACCACATCACGCTAACCGAGGATGATGGTTCTCGATGCGACCCTTGCTGCTCGGACCCAATCAGCCGCCGGCGCGGTTCTACCGCGGCGGCCCGAGGATCGCCGAGTTCCGCGGATCCCCCGACACCGGCGACCGCACCCCCGAGGACTGGATCGGCTCGACGACGACCCTCGCGGGGGAATCGCGGCTCGGTCTCACCGTGCTCGACGACGGCACCCTGCTGCGCGATGCGATCGCCGCCGACCCGGAAGGATGGCTCGGCGCCGATCACTTCGACCGCTTCGGTTCGGATGCGATGCTCCTGGTCAAGCTGCTTGATCCGGGTCAGCGACTACCGGTTCACGCGCATCCTGACCGCGAGTTCGCCTCCGATCTGCTCGACCACGACCATGGCAAGGCGGAGGCCTGGTTCGTCCTCGAACCAGGCGAGGTGTACCTGGGATTAAAGCGCGATGTATCCCGTGGCGAACTGCTCGACATCGTCGCCCGGCAGGACACCGAGGCGCTGCTCGGTCTGCTGCACCGGATGACCGTGGCCGCAGGCGACGCCGTCTACGTTCCGCCCGGCGTTCTACACGCAACCGGCGAGGGCGTCTTCCTCGCCGAGGTGCAGGAGCCGGAGGACCTCTCCATCCTGCTCGAGTGGCGCGGCTTCGAGCTCGATGGGGAGCGGGACGGCCACCTCGGTCTGGGGTTCGACGTTGTGATCGACGCGGTCGATCGAGTGGGGCGCTCCGACTCCGAGGTGGAGGCCTGGATCAGCCGCTGTCGGGAGGGAGAGATGCTCGAGGGCGAAGTGCTGCCCGCCGCCGCGGCGCCCTTCTTCCGCCTGGCGCACCACGACATCCGTGGGAGCACCGGTGTCGGCACGGGCTTCGCGGTCGGCATCGCGATGGGCGAACTCGTGCTCGAGACCGCCCACGGCGGATCGCTGGAGCTGCGCGGGGGCACCACCTTCGTGGTGCCGGCCGCGGTCGGCGCACTGCGCGCGGTCGGTGAAGGACGATTGCTGCTCTGCCGACCGCCGCATCCGGACGCGGCCTGAACACCCGGCTAGAGAAGGGGAGATGATGATGGCGAGTGAAATGACCACCCGTGACTGCACCGGCACGGTGCCCGAAGCGCTCGGCAGGTTGACCGAGGCGCTCGAACAGCAGGGGGTGCGGCTGTTCGCGATCGTCGATCACGCCGGTGCGGCGAGGGAGGCGGGCCTCGAACTCGACGACGAAGTCGTTGCGATCTTCGGGAACCCGACCGCGGGCACGGCTCTCATGCAGCAGGACCCTCGCGTCGGGCTCGATCTTCCGCTCAGGATCCTCTTCTGGAGCCGGGACGGCGCGACGCACCTCGCCTATCGGTCGCCGAGCTCGCTGGCCGAGACGTACGACCTCGGCGGCCTCGGACCTCGGCTCGAGAAGCTCGACGGCGTCATGCGCGGCCTAGCGGACGCCGCGAGCGGGCGCATCACTGGGCAGTGAGGCGGATGACTGGAATCTGCCGGTCGGTTTTCGTCTCGTACTGCGCGAATTGCGGGGACTCCGTAGTGATCACTTTCCAGGCACGGTCGCGTTCGGCTCCGTGGAGCTGCTCCGGGATGACGGTGACCCTGCGGCGATCGATGTCGATGGTCACCTTGTCGGGGTTGCCCGCGACGTTGTAGTACCACGCGGGGTTGCGGGGGCCGCCGCCGGCCGATGCGACGATCAGCCAGGTGCCATCATCGCCTGAGTGCCAGCCGACCGGGGTGGAACGCTCGGCTCCGGTCCGGTGTCCGATGGTGTTGAGGACGAGCACGTTCGCACCGAAGAACTTGCCGCCCTTGCGCCGGATGCGCTTGACCGCTTGCTTGTTCCCCCAGCGCATCAAGGCGCTCGCCGTCGCCTGACGAGCACCGCGCGTGCCATTGTGTGCGTCGAAACTCATGGTCTGAGACTGTCACGTCGCCGGCGCAACGAAAGCCGGCGGCTAGTCGGCGTCTCGCATCTTCTCGAGCCCGTCGAGCATGAGGTCGAGCCCGATCAGAAATTCGTCGCCGTAGAAGTATCCCGGTTGCAGCACGTGGTCGGAGGTGAGTTCGGCCAGGTAGGGGTACTCGCTCCTGGGGAGCTGGGCGAGCATGATCTCGGCCATGGCGGCCGTCTCTTCCGGTGTGGTGAACGGGAGGCTCTTCTCCTGCATCGCGTAGCCGTAGATGTAGCTGTCGATTGCCGAGAAGGCGTGGGCGGCGTTCGGCACGCTGAAGCCGCTATTGCGGAAGGTGCCGATGACCCGGTCGTGGTGCCGGAGGGTCGCTGGACCGGGGTTGGTTCCGGAATCGCGCACGCTGGTGGCCCACGGATGCCGAGCGAGGACTTCGCGGAATGAGATCGAGCGCTTACGGATGGCTGTCCTCCAGTCATCGCTGTGCGAGGGCAGTTCGATCTCCGCGAAGATCGCGTCGGCCATTCCGTTGATGAGGTCGTCCTTGTTGGCGACGTGGTTGTAGATCGACATCGCCTCCACGTTCAGCTCTTCGCCGAGGCGTCGCATGGTGAGCGCTTCGAGTCCCCCTGAATCGGCGAGTGCGACCGCGGCGTCGATGACCCGATCGCGGTTCAAACGAACCCGGGGCTCGGACGTTGCTCTTCGCGGTGATGCCATTTGGTTCTCCTGCATTTCGTGGTTGACAAACCTTACCACGTACGTATAACTTGCTTACGAGATAAGCATACGACGTAAGTATTTGAACCCTACAATGTAAGGAAGTCCTCGTGACCACTCAACTGCACGCTGCTCCCAAGGTCAAGGCCAAGGCGTTCACCCTCAACCCCCTCCATTGGTCGCAGCGCACCGGGGCCCTCGTCTCCGGCATCGCGCTGACACTCATGGTCTTCCTGGCCATCTTCGGAAACTTCATCGCGATCGAAGGTCTCGTGACCGCCGGCGATGCAGCGAAGACCGCTGATGCAATCGCGGACTCATCGCTGTTGTGGGTCGCCGGGATCGCCGCCATGTACATCGTCGTGGTGTTGGACGTCGTCGCTGCCGCCGGTACGTTTGCGCTCTTCAAGCCCGTGAGCCCTGTCGTCTCCGCGGTGGCCGGACTGGTGAGAATCGTCTTTGCCGGCTGGTTCATCGTCGCGCTGGCTCAGTTGGTCGTGGCTTTCAACAGCCTCGACAACCCTGAGGCGGCACTCGGCAACATCGAGGCGTTCAACTCGATCTGGGATACCTCCCTTGGCCTGTTCGGCGTGTACCTGCTCATGGTCGCCTACCTGGCGATCCAGTCGGGCTTCATGCCGAAAATCTTCGGGATCCTCATCGGCGTCGCCGGCTTCGGCTACATCGCCGACCTGATCGGCCTGATCTTCGTCCCGGGCTTCACCGTCGTCTTCGGCCTGTTCGGATTCATTGGAGAGACCGCGATGATCTTCTGGCTGCTCATCAAGGGCCGCAAACTCCCGCGCTCCTAACCCCCTGGAACAGGGCCGGTTACGGCCGGCCCTGTTCTCCATTTGCCGCAGAGAACAGGAAACAGAAATCATGGAAACCACAGGTACGGCCACCGGCCTCATGAAGGCAGTCGTCTCACGCAGCTACGGTCCACCGGAAAGCGTCGCCATCGAGCAGATCGCCAAGCCGGTACCCGGGGCGAACCAGGTGCTCGTGCGCAACTACGCGTCAGTTGTCACCGCCGCGGTTGTCGAGGCACGACGCGGGCCGCTGATGGCACGCCTGTACTTCGGACTCACCAAGCCCAAGTGGACCGTACTCGGCACCAACTTCGCCGGCACCGTGGAGACCGTGGGCAGTTCGGTGACCCGCTTCACAGTCGGCGACCGGGTTGCCGGCGTCAACGTCGTGAACTTCGGCGCCCACGCTGAGTACATGGTCGCGCCGGAGGACGGGGTGATCACCGTGACCCCGC
>Ga0193699_10001011_pt1 | contig 11416 bp, 9 predicted proteins | sample L3c2metaG_FD_160095 | JGI IMG/M metagenome (GOLD analysis project Ga0193699, IMG submission 160095) | Soil microbial communities from a riparian zone of the East river system, Colorado, United States - L3c2 | ecosystem: Environmental > Terrestrial > Soil > Riparian zone | place: USA: East River... | reverse complement strand
CATCCGATCATTTCCTCCAGGCGAGTTAGGGGGCGCGGCACCGGACAACGACCGGATTTCATGCGCCGATCGAGGCCAAATGGCGAGCCAGGTTACAGGCGGTTTGGCAAATCGCGCTCCAGCCTCAGGCCCGAAAAATTTTACGGCTGGCGGCGCGTGTGGAGCGGTTTGCGGCAGTTGAGTGCCTCTAAAGCCCCTCAGCGCGGTAGTTGGCGGTCGACGTTTACTGTGGCTCGTCGCCCCGGACTTGTCGGACTGACGCAACAGTTTCCGGACGACCCGATCCTTATACCGCTGGAAGACCCAGTTCCCAGCACTTCGTGGCGGGCGCATGAGTTGCCAATGTGGCGCCTGTGCACGAACAGAGAAGCCAGCAGGACTTTCAGGCTGGTTCGTGCTTCTCCTTCTCGAAACGAGGATTCGGCATGCGCGTTTTGATCACCGGTCACAACGGATATATCGGGTCAGTGCTGGCGCCGTTCGTCAGGGCAGCTGGTCACGACGTTGTGGGCCTGGACACCTTCTTATTCGAAGGGGGCACGTTCGGAAAATACGGCCCTCGGATCGATGGTATGAGGATGGACCTTCGCGACGTTCAGGTGTCGGACCTTCGCGGATTCGACGCTGTGATCCACCTGGCTGCGTTGTCCAACGATCCCGTCGGTGATTTGAATCCGCAGGTCACGTACGACATCAATCATATCGGTTCGGTGCGACTTGCCCGTCTGGCGAAAGAAGCAGGCGTACAGCGTCTGATTTTCGCTTCCTCGTGCAGCCTGTACGGCGTCGCGGGCGACGAAATGCTTACTGAGCACGCCGCGATGAATCCGATCACCGCCTATGGAGTTTCGAAGGTTCTGTTTGAGCAGGATGTCTCGAAGTTGGCCGACAAGGATTTCAGTCCGACGTTCCTGCGTAACGCGACCGCATACGGGGTCTCGCCCAGATTGCGGGCCGACGTCGTCGTCAACAACCTGGTCGGAATCGCTTTCACCACCGGAGAAGTCCTGATTCAAAGCGACGGCACGCCATGGCGTCCGCTCGTCCACATAGAAGATATCGCGCGAGCGTTCGTCGCCGTGCTGCATGCGCCGCGAGAGCTCATTCACAACGAAGCGTTCAACGTCGGCCGCAGCGAGGAGAACTATCGGGTGCGTGATCTGGGCGCGCTGGTGGAGCAGGTCGTCCCCGGAAGCAAAGTCAGGTACGCCGAGGGTGGCGGCCCGGATCCGCGCTGCTATCGAGTCGATTGCAGCAAGCTGATGCGCACTCTTCCCGAGTATCAGCCTCAATGGACGGTTCGCGAGGGCATGGAACAGCTCCGCGATGCGTTCGAGAGAAACGGACTGACTCGCGACGAGCTGCTCGGTGACAAGTACTTCCGCATCAAGCGGCTTCGGGCGCTGCAATCGGCTGGATCTATCGATGATTCCCTGCGTTGGATCTCCGCTCCGGACCTGGAGCTCGCGGAGGTCGGCACATGAAGGTCGTGATCTTCTGCGGGGGCCTGGGTATGCGTCTCCGCGAGGCAGGTGAAGACATTCCCAAGCCGATGGTGACCATCGGTCATCGCCCAATCCTCTGGCACTTGATGAAGTACTACGCTCATTACGGGCACACCGACTTCATCCTCTGTCTCGGCTATCGCGGCGATGTGATCAAGAAATATTTCCTGAACTACGAAGAGACGAGCTCCAACGACTTCGTCCTTTCCGGAGGCGGGCGCGACATCGAGCTAATGAATCGCGACATCTCGGATTGGCGAATCACGTTCGCGGACACTGGTGTGAATGCGAACATCGGCCAGCGCCTCATGGCCGTCCGCAAATACCTTTCAGGCGAACCGACATTTCTTGCCAACTACGCCGACGGCCTGACGGACATGCATTTGCCGACCGCAATCGAGCGGTTCAAATCGCGCGGAAAGATCGGCAACTTCGTCAGCATACGGCCGAATCTGAGCTTTCACGCAGTCTCTGGTTCGGCGGACGGCTGTGTACGCGAAATCAAACCTGTGAGGGAGATAGATCTCCGCATCAACACCGGATTCTTCATGTTCCGGAGCGAAATCTTCGATCACATCCGCGCTGGAGAGGAGCTTGTCGAGGAGCCATTTCAGCGCCTGATCGCGGCCGACCAGCTGCACGCGTATCCATACGACGGCTTCACCGCTTCGATGGACACGTTCAAGGACAAACAACACTTTGACGAGCTCTACGCCAAAGGCAAAGCCCCCTGGGAGGTTTGGCTCCGCGACCCATCGACGTCAAACGGCCGGCCTCCGCTAAGAGGTGAGCAGCCCGTGAAGGGTCCGGCGGCAGTGAAGTATCAAGGCGAGGATGGGTTCCTCAGTCCGCTGGCATCGTTAGCGACTGAACCCTCGCAGAAATCCGCTCTCCCTTAGTCGGCGAAAGACAGGCATGATGGTGTCAACGCCCAATCGGTCGGTTGTGGTGGGCGGCGGAATCGTCGGACTCGCCACTGCCGTGGCTATGGCAGCGAGAGGACATCCTCCCATCGTGCTGGAGGCCGAGGATCGTCTGGCCGCGCATCAGACGGGGCACAATAGCGGAGTCATCCACTCTGGACTGTACTACAAGCCGGGGTCTCTAAAGGCTCGGATGTGCCGCGCGGGACTCAAGGCGATGTACCAGTTCTGCGTCGAAGAAAACGTGCCTCACCGACGGTGTGGCAAGTTGGTTGTGGCTATCACGAAGGACGAGCTGCCGCGCCTCGCTACGCTCGAAGAAAGAGGACGCGCGAATGGCGTCAACGTTCGCCGTCTCGGCCCGGAGGAGATCAAGGAGCGCGAGCCGGAAACTGTAGGAGTCGCAGGGCTTTGGGTTCCGGAAACTGGCATCGTGAATTACTCCCTCGTGACCGAGGCACTCGCGCGCCGCCTTACGAGACTTGGTGGCGAAGTCCGACTCGGCAATCGCGTGCTCTCGATCAGGCGTGATGGGGCAGCCATCGTTTTGCAGACTACTCGCGGAGAAGTGCGCGCATCGAGCCTCGTGAATTGCGCAGGCCTGCAGTGCGATCGGATCGCCAGGCTAGCGGGTGTCGAGCCCGGGATTCGAATTGTCCCCTTCCGCGGCGAGTACTACACGTTGCGACCTGAGCGCGCGGACCTCGTCCGCGGGCTGATTTATCCCGTTCCCGATCCAGCGCTTCCATTTCTCGGCGTTCATTTCACACGAGGCATCGACGACGTCGTCGAAGCCGGGCCAAACGCGGTCCTCGCTTTCAAACGGGAGGGCTACTCGAGAATGGACGTCTCGTTGAGAGACATGGCCGACCTTGCTTTCTTCCCCGGGTTCTGGCGAATGGCTCGTGTGCAATGGCGAAATGGATTGGCTGAAACGCTTCGCTCGTTGAGCAAAGCCCGCTTTCTCGCGTCGCTTCAGAAGCTGATCCCAGCGTTGACAGAGGACGACATCGCGCCCGGTGGGAGCGGGGTTCGAGCTCAAGCGGTCGGCCGCGATGGACGCCTGATCGACGATTTTCACATCCAGACTGCGCCGGGAATGGTTCACGTACTCAATGCGCCTTCTCCCGCCGCTACGGCATCCCTTGCGATCGGGAAAGAAATCGCAGATCGGATTCTCGGGCAACGCGCGTCCGCATCGACTGCGCGGATGCATGCACCAACTCGATCGGTCGTGGGCCTGTGACGATCACAATCAATCCACCGGGATTGGTCTCTCGCTCGAGCCTGCACCGCCACGGCGAAAGCGATTCGTGCCTTGTCACGAATCGCTCCATGCTTCAACGAAGGATATCTCGATGACCACCGTCAACATTGCAGAGCCAACGACTCTCGTGTCGCAAGCAACGCGCGCGCTCCAGCGGTCCGCGCACGAGTTGATCCCCGGAGGCGCACACACCTACGCCAAAGGTGACGATCAATATCCCGAGACCGCGCCGCCCTTCATCGCGCGCGGCCAGGGATGCCACGTCTGGGATCTGGACGAAAACGAGTACATCGAGTACGGCATGGGTCTTCGCTCCGTGGCGCTTGGGCACGCGTTTCCCCGCGTAATCGACGCTGTCCGGAAGGAGCTCGCCAACGGTAGCAACTTTACACGGCCCAGCCCTCGCGAAGTGGAGGCGGCCGAAAAGTTTCTGCGCTGTGTGCCCGGCGCTGAAATGGTGAAGTTCGCGAAGAACGGATCGGACGCTACGAGCGCCGCGGTGAAACTCGCACGGTCCTACACCGGTCGAGATCTCGTCGCGATCTGCGGCGACCAGCCCTTTTTCTCGACGGATGACTGGTTCATTGGATCGACACTGATGCCTGCAGGCATTCCTCAGGGAATCCGGGACCTTACGATCAAATTCCGCTTCAACGACGCCGCGAGCCTCGAGAGTCTCTTCCTGGCCCACCCCGAACAAATAGCGTGCGTCGTTCTCGAAGCCGAGACCTCGATCGCACCGCGGGCCGGATTCCTGGCCGAGGTGCGTGCGCTGTGCGATCGGTTCGGCGCGCTGATGGTTCTGGACGAGATGATTACGGGATTCCGTTGGGATGTCGGCGGCGCTCAACGCGTCCACGATGTTGTCCCGGATCTCTCGACATTCGGCAAGGCGATCGCCAACGGTTTTGCGCTCGCCGCACTGGCAGGAAAGCGGGAGATCATGGAGCGTGGCGGGCTCGGCCATTCGGCGGAGCGCGTATTCCTTTTGTCGACGACGCACGGTGCTGAGACGCACTCGCTCGCGGCAGGGATTGCCACCATGCAGGTCTATCAGGATGAGCCAGTGATCGAGACGCTTTACCGTCGCGGGGAGCGACTGAAGCAGGGCGTCGAAGAAGTCGCGCGAGGGCATGGAGTGCAGGACTACCTGCAGGTGTTCGGTCGCACGTGCAATCTGGTCTTCGGCACGAAAGGCCCGGATCACCTCCCGTCGCAGCCATTTCGCACGCTCTTCATGCAGGAGCTCATCGCCGGCGGCATTCTCGCTCCGTCCTTTGTCGTGAGTTACTCCCACACGGATGAGGACATCGATCGCACGATCGACGCTGTGGACAGCGCCGCCGCGATCTATGCACGCGCGCTGAGCGATGGGATTTCGCAATACCTCGAGGGTCGGCCAGTGAAACCAGTTTTCCGGCCATTCAATTGAGCGCTCACGGAACGCGCGCGATTGGACGCGAGACGGGGTCATGCTAATGAGCGCGATTGCGCGTCCCGAGTCGACGCCAGATCTGCGGGCCATACCGACGGCCGCCACTCCTGGCCGAGCACCCCGCATTGGAGTGCTCTACCCATCGGGTGCTGGTAATCTCGGCGACGAGGCAATTCTGCAGGCGACCTTCGAGGCTATTCGGGCTCGGTGGCCCGACGCGGTGCTGCGAGCGTTCACGTTGCATCCGGCCAAGACTGCCGCCAACCATCGTGTGGAGGCCGAGCCACTCACTGGTGTGAACCGCCGGCTGTTCGGGGCTCCTCGGGGCGACGGTCCATTCCTGGTGCGTGCCGCGTTTGCTCTTGCCCGTCGAACACGAGGCATTCCACTGCTGGGGCGCGCAACCGGCTGGGCATCGCAGTGGATCTCCGCGCTGGTATTCGAGACCATTTCGCTGCGGCGGGCGTGGCAGTGGCTGCAAACCGCTGACCTTGTGCTCGCCTCAGGCGGTGGACAACTCGATGCGGTCTGGGGCGGCACCTGGGGACAGCCGTACGCGCTCGCGCGGTGGGCATGGCTCGCGCGTCGCGCTCGCGTCCCGTTTGCCTTCCTGAGTGTCGGATATGGCGGGACACCAACGCGCCTCAGCAGACGATTTCTGAAATATGCAGTCTCGCACGCAACTTACTGTTCCGTGAGAGACGCGGGTTCGCTCGCACTCACAAGGAAGCTGGGAATCAAATCGGAATTGTCGGTCGTGCCAGATCTCGCGTTTGCGCTGCAGCCGGCACCGCCGCTGCGCCCGCGCCGACCCGGATACGACATCGGCATAAGCCCGATGATTTACATGCGCCCAGGTAGCTGGCCGCACGAGAACCTGGCCGAGTACCAGAGATACATCGCTCTATGGACGGATCTCGTGGTCGACCGAGTTTCTCGAGGCGATCGTGTGCATCTGTTCGTGACCGACCCCGCCGACATGGACGCTGTGCAGGAAATCTGGGCGCGACTCGATGCGATGACCCGGATCCGCTGCTCAGTCGCGCACGCGGCCACACCGGACACCCTGCTGGAATTCTTTAGACGGTTGGATGTGGTTGTCTCCAGCCGGCTGCACGGTGTCCTTCTCGCGATTGTCGCTGGTCGTCCGGTATTGGCTCTCTCACACGAGCGCAAAGTGCGAACACTCATGAGTGACGCGGGTGTCCCCACGTTTTGCGTCGAGCTGACGACCGCAACTATGAGTCAGGCTGGCGGACGCCTAAGCGATCTCACGGGTCAACTCGATCCCTGCGCGCGTCGGCTGCGAGAGTATGTCGCAGTTGCAAGCGCGGCGGTGCGGCAGCAGGAAGAAATGCTGCCTCAGCTTCTGAGGACGCGATGAGCAACCAACCATTCGTCAGCGTCGTGACGCCGTTCTACAACACCGCGGACTATCTTCGCGAATGCATTGAGAGCGTGCTCTCGCAAACGTACACCAACTTCGAGTACCTGTTGGTCGACAACAAGAGCACCGACGGATCGGCGTCGATCGCCGCCGAGTACGCGGCGAAAGACGAACGCATTCGTGTCATCCGCAACCCGACGTTCGTCGGTCAGGTCGCGAATTACAACGGCGCGCTCCGACATGTCGATTCCGATGCGCGCTATGTAAAGCTGGTTCAGGCGGATGATTGCATCTTCCCGGAGTGTCTGGAGCGCATGGTCGCCGTTGCGGAAGCGCATCCCACGGCTTCGATCATCAGCTCTTATCACCTGACGGGCGCCACGGTGTGCGGCGGCGGCGTCGAATGGCCGATTGAGTGCATACCCGGGCCAAAAGCAAGCAGAATGCATTTGCTCGAGGGACGCTTTCTGTTCGGTACACCGACGACCCTCTTGTACCGCGCTGATCTGGTACGGAGCCGGCAACCGTTCTACTCGGAATCGTCACTTCATGAGGATACCGAGCTGTGTCACGAGGTGATGGCGACCAGCGACCTCGGATTTGTCCACCAAGTGCTCTCGTTCAATCGTGTCGGAAACAGCGGAATTCTTACCACTGTCGAGAGCTTCAATTGGCAGCTTCTCGATTTCTATATCACGCTGCGAAAGTGCGGATCCCTGTTTCTGACTCGGGAAGAGTTGGCCGACCGGATTCGGACCGTGCGAGCGGAGTACCTGCGACTACTCGGCGAAAGCGCGCTGCTTCGTCGCGGGCCCGAATTCTGGGCGTATCACCAGAAGGGATTGACCTCGGTAGGTGAAAGCCTTCCGTCGCGACTGACGCTCGCGCCGCGAGTAGCTCGTGCGGTACTAAAGGCAGTAGTTCGGCCGAAATGGTTTATCGAGGAACGGATTCGGCTCCGGAACGCCGGTGCGCGCCGCACTCAGAATGGCTCACACCCGTCAATGGAAAGCACATGAGGGACGCTTTGAGAGAACTGCTCCGCAACCGCGAGCTTCTTTACATGATCACGTGGCGGGAAATCAGGATCCGCTACAAGCAGTCAGTCATGGGACTGCTGTGGGCAGTCCTGATGCCGATCATCATCACGAGCGCAGGCGTAATGGTTCGTATCGTTGCTTCGAAGGTGTCCGGTCGCCCCATCACGGGCGCGGACATCGGGGGCATCGGCGTGAAAGCATTACCGTGGGCATTCTTCGTGTCGGCTCTCAAATTCGGCACTACGAGTCTCACCGGGAACAGCAGCCTGGTTACGAAGATCAAGTTTCCGCGCCTCGTCTTCCCGATGTCGTCGGTGCTGACTTCGCTCTTTGACATGGCGATCGCGATTCCGGTGCTCGTGTTTCTGTTGCCATTTGCTGGAGCACAGTGGTCAGTCACGATGCTCTGGGTGCCGCTGCTGCTTCTCCTTATGATCCTCTTCACGGCCGGGCTGTGCATTCTCTTCTCGGCGGCCAATTTATTCTTCCGCGATATCAAGTATCTCGTGGAGGTCGTGCTGACCTTCGCCATTTTTTTCACTCCTGTACTATATGATGCCAGGCTTGCGGGTCAGTGGCGTTGGGTGCTCATGCTCAATCCGATTGCGCCGATTCTTGACGGTCTCGATGGGAGCATCGTCCGTCACCAGCAGCCGGATATCGCCTGGCTGGCGTACAGCATGGGCATTTCCATTTTCCTTTTCTGGGGTGGCGTCGTGTTTTTCCGGCGGCTCGAGCCTCGCTTTGCAGAGAGCGTCTAAGGACATGAGATGAGCGAGCATTCACTTCGGTTGAATCATGTTTTCAAGCGTTTCCGGCGCGGCGAGAGGCACGACTCTCTCCGTGATCTGATCCCATCGTTGGTAAAGCGGGCGGTCAGTCGTGACCGCGAGCGGGCTCTTGCCGCGGAAGAGTTCTGGGTTCTGAACGACATCTCGTTCGAGCTGAAGAAAGGCGAGACGCTCGGCATCATAGGCCACAACGGCGCGGGCAAGAGCACGATGCTCAAGCACCTGAGCGGCATCATGGAGCCCACGCGTGGCAGCATAGAAGTGAACGGACGCCTATCGGCGCTGATCGAGGTCGGAGCCGGCTTTCATCCGGATCTTACGGGGCGCGAGAACGTGTTTCTCAACGGGGTCATCCTCGGGATGAGCCGCGCCGAGGTCAAACGCAAATTCGACGAGATCGTGGAATTTGCGGGTCTCGAGGAGTTCATAGACACGCCGGTCAAGCGCTATTCGTCCGGTATGTTCGCGCGACTCGGCTTTTCGGTGGCCGCGCACCTCGAGCCGGATATCCTCGTGATCGACGAAGTGCTCAGCGTTGGAGACTTTGCGTTTCAGCGAAAAGGGCTGGAGAAGATGCGCGCGATCGCGAAGAGTGGCGCGACAGTCATCTTCGTCTCCCACAACCTTCAGGCGGTGGCCGAGTTTTGCCAACGAGGGATTCTGCTGGAGAGGGGGCGCGTCATTGCTGACGGTCCCACGGACCAGGTGGTTCGTCGCTACCTGGACACAGCGGCAATCCACGATGACCGACCGGCCCGTGGCCCGGTACGCATTGCGAAGACGACGATACGTAGCGTCGAAGGGCAGACAGGGCGGTTCGCGGCGGGACAGAAGGCGCGAGTTTCAGTGACCCTTGACGCCATCGCGGCAACCGAGAAAGTGGCGGTAGTGATCGACGTGTTCAACACGGAATTCTATGAAGTGTTCAACACCTCGAGCGAACGCCTCGGATGTCCGCCTTTGTCTCTGGCAGCGGGAGAAAGGGCAACGTGCGACTTTGACGTTGAGCTGAATCTTGGCCCCGGAACGTATTACCTGGGCGTCTACCTGTATCGCTACGATGTTGAACGCGAATACGATCATGTCTTCCCTGCGACTTCCTTTGTCGTCACGACCGATCGTGATACTCGCGGGTCGGCAAACCTTTACCCGGCGGTCGCGCGGTTCGAGTCGGCAGCCCCTCTGGCTCTCGTGCGTGCAGTAGGGAATTGAGATTGCAGCTTGGCCGGCGCCGCGCTGCTATCTGCACGCTGCTGGCATTGATCGGATGCAGTAGCGCGAGCGAGCAGGCGCGGCTCACCGCTGTCTCGGTGTCGCCACGCGACGCGACAACAGCGATCTCGGGAGTCGTCGCTTTCCGAGCCACCGGCTCGTACGATGACGGATCGTCGCGCAATCTGACGGGCGTCATCTGGCAATCGAGCGATCAGTCCATCGCTACGATCAACTCCTTCGGTACGGCGGTAGGAATCGCTCCTGGCACGGTTCAAATTCGTGCGGAGCTCAATGGAATTCGGGATTCGACAACCATGACGGTGTCGAATGGCGGTGCCCAGTCCGCGACCGGTCCGCTACACGTGAGCGCTGCGAATCCGCGCTACTTTGCGGATCCCTCTGGGCGAATCGTCTATCTCACCGGTTCGCACTATTGGAAGAACGTGCAGGATGACGATGTGGCGAATCCCCCCGCGCCATTCGACAACAAAGCCTATCTGGATTTTCTGCAACAGCACAATCACAACTTCACAAGGCTCTGGGTATGGGAGCAGGCAAGGTGGAGCGACGAGGTTAGCTACAGCCATTGGTTCTCGCCGACTCTCTACCTGAGAACGGGGCCGGGGGCCGCCGCAGACGGCGGACAGAAATTCGACCTGACCAAGCTCAATCCCGCCTATTTCGCGCGATTGAGACAGAGGGTGATCGATGCCGGCGCGCGCGGGATTTACGTCTCGGTCATGCTCTTCGATGGATGGAGCCTAGAGGTGAAGCCGGGGAACGCCAAGGCTAATCCTTGGCTTGCGCACCCGTTCAACCAGGCCAACAACATCAACGGGATCAACGGTGACACTAATGGCGATGCATCGGGGCGCGAAATTCAAACGCTTTCGATCCCGGCCGCGACCGCGATTCAGGAGGCATACGCCAAGGCGGTGGTCGACGCGGTAAACGACCAGGACAATGTTCTCTACGAGATAAGTAATGAGAGCGATCCGTCGGCCAACGCGTGGCAGTACCACATGATCAACGTTGTCAGGTCCTATGAAGCGACCAAACCCAAGCAGCATCCGATCGGTATGACTGTGCCGTATCCGGGGTCGAACACGGACGTATTGAACAGTCCGGCCGATTGGGTATCGATGAACGGTGGAGTGGATGACCCGGTTGTCGCCGACGGAGCCAAAGTGAGTCTTTCGGATACCGATCATCTATGCGGCATCTGCGGGGACGTTGCCTGGGTCTGGAAGAGTCTCACGCGAGGACACAATCCCTTGCTGATGGACGGCTATGACAACAGTCCAGGCGTCTCCGATCCAGCCTACAATCCCGACGATCCCAAGTGGGAAGCGATCCGCCGGAACATGGGCTACGCCAGGAGCTACGCGATGCGAATGGATTTGTCGCACGCGCTTCCAAGAGGCGATCTCGCATCGAGCAAGTTCTGTCTGGCCGTCGTGGGGAGCGAATACCTGGTGCTTGTGCCGACTGGTGGAAGTGTCAGCGTCGACCTTTCCGGGGCGACAGGAACGAGGACTGTGGAATGGTTCAATCCAACAACTGGTGACACGGCTTCCGGAGGAAGTGTCGCCGGCGGTCAGAGCGTGAACCTGACTCCCCCTTTCAGCGGAATCGCGGTCGTGTACATCCACCGCTGAGCTGTACCCGTGAAGCCGGTTGCAAACACGTGTGGCGCGAAGGTAATACCACGTTGCATCCCCGCAACAGTGCTCACGATTGTGTCCCACGTAAGTTGTTATGTACCAAGGAGTTGATTGTGGGCAACGACTTGCGTTACTGCTTGCGTTTCCCTTGTGAAAACTGCCTTGGCTATGAAGAGAATTATCGGCTCG
>Ga0193699_10001010_pt1 | contig 11417 bp, 10 predicted proteins | sample L3c2metaG_FD_160095 | JGI IMG/M metagenome (GOLD analysis project Ga0193699, IMG submission 160095) | Soil microbial communities from a riparian zone of the East river system, Colorado, United States - L3c2 | ecosystem: Environmental > Terrestrial > Soil > Riparian zone | place: USA: East... | reverse complement strand
CGGATAGATCTGCATCCCGGCGATGCGGGGTTCCGAAACTGCTATCGCCATGCCCAGAAATATCCTGCCGAATCACGAGGAGGCGTTTTGCCTACGGCACCGGAATACATATAGCATTCGTGGCTGCAATGAGCCCTGCGTAATTTCGCTGGCCCTAAAACCAACTCTAACCCCACTGTGGATTTTTTGATGGCATTCATTTCAGTCGAACGGCGCACGGTATTGGCAACAATCGTGCTGATTGCCATCGCCTGCTGGCCCGCTCGCGCGCAGGAGCAGGGCCGCGGGTTTTACACGCCGCCGGCCGCCAATGCCGTTCATGCCGTGGCCGCCGAACACGGCATGGTGGTGGCGCAGGAAAAGATCGCAGCCCAAATCGGCGCCGATGTGCTGCGGCGTGGCGGCAATGCGGTCGATGCGGCGGTGGCCACCGGCTTTGCGATGGCGGTGACCTATCCGCGCGCCGGCAACATCGGCGGCGGCGGCTTCATGATCATCCACTCGGCGGAGCGCCACGAAGACGTCGCCATCGATTACCGCGAGACCGCGCCGGCCGCGATGACGCGCGACATTTTCTTAGGCGCCGACGGCAAGCCTGACATCGCAAAATCGCGCGACTCCGCGCTCGGCATCGGAGTCCCCGGCACGGTCGCGGGATTGACGCTGGCGCTGGAGAAATACGGCTCGGGCAAATTCGCGCTGGCGGATCTGCTGAAGCCCGCGATCGATCTCGCCCGCGACGGTTTTGTCATCGCCGATGACCTTGCCGACACGCTGGCGAGCGGGCAGCGGCGGCTGGCGCGCTGGCCGTCGGCCACCAAAATATTTTCCGGCGTCGACGGCAAGCCGCTCCGCGATGGCGACACGCTGGTTCAGACCGATCTGGCGGCCACGCTCACGGCGATTTCCACGCAGGGGCCGCGCGGGTTTTACGAAGGACCGGTTGCCGAAAGACTGGCGAAGGCGGTCGTCGACGCCGGCGGCATCATGACGCCGGACGATCTCAAATCGTATCAGGCCGTGACCCGCGCACCGGTGCGCGGCAGCTACCGCGGCTTCGACATCGTCTCGATGCCGCCGCCCTCGTCCGGCGGCGTCGTGCTGCTGGAGACGCTGAATATTCTGGAGGGATTTCCGATGTCCGACATGAAGCAGGGCTCGGCGCCCTCGCTGCATGTCATGATCGAGGCGATGAAGCGCGCCTATGCCGATCGCGCGCGCTATCTCGGCGATCCCGACTTCATCAGCGCGCCGGTAGCAATTTTGATGTCGAAGGCGTATGCCGCCAAACAGCGCGCCGGCATCGATCTCGAGCACGCGACACCATGGACCGACGCGCTGTCGGCGACGCCGCCGCGCGAAGGCAGCAACACCACGCATTTTTCGATCGTCGACAGCGCCGGCAACGCCGTCAGCAACACCTATACGCTGAACTTCCCCTATGGCGTCGGCCTGGTTGCCGGCGGCACCGGCGTGCTGCTCAACAACGAGCTCGACGATTTCACCGCGGCGCCCGGCGCCTCCAACGCGTTTGGCCTGGTCGGATTCGAGGCCAACCTGCCCGGCCCCGGCAAGCGGCCATTGTCCTCGATGTCGCCGACCATCGTGCTGAAGGACGGCAGACCGGTGCTGGTGACCGGTACGCCCGGCGGCAGCCGGATCATCTCGGCGGTGCTGCAGGTGGTCGTCAACGTGCTGGATTACGGCATGGATGTAGCCCAAGCGGTGGCGGCGCCGCGCCTGCATCATCAATGGCTGCCGGATGAGGTGCGGGTCGAGCGCGGTTTTGCCGAGGAGACGCTGGCCGCCTTGCGCGCCAGGGGCCATCGGGTGCTCGAGCCGCTCGGCCAGACCTCGGCCAATTCGATCGCGGTAACACCAAATGGATTGCTCGGCGCCCCCGATCCGCGTACCCGTGGCGCGGAAGCCGCGGGACAATAGACCGCGATCCGGGATCAGCGTAGGATTTCGGCCTGGGCAAACCGGCCGCCATCGACGTTAAGCGAAGGCGGCAAAAAAATCTCCGGGGAACGTCCGCCATGAGCAGCGCCGAGCCGTCGGGCGGAATCGAAATCGCGCCGATAGAAGACACCAGCCTCCTCGCCTTTTATCGCGACATGAACCTGCCGGAACGGCGCACCTTCTGGGCCTGCGCGTCTGGCTGGGCGCTCGATGGCATGGACTTCATGATCTATCCGCTGGTGATCGGCACCATAATCACCATGTGGAAGGTCGATCCTGGCACCGCGGGACTGGCGGGCACGGTGACGTTGCTGGCTTCCGCCGTCGGCGGCTGGCTCGGCGGCTATCTCGCGGACCGCATCGGCCGCGTCAGAACCTTGCAGCTGACGATACTTTGGTTTTCGTTCTTCTCGCTGGTCTGCGCCTTTGTACAGAACTTCGACCAGCTGCTGATCGCCCGCGCGCTGCTTGGACTGGGCTTCGGCGGCGAATGGGCCGCCGGCGCGGTGCTGATGGGCGAAGCGATCCGCCCGCAATATCGGGGGCGCGCGGTGGGCTCGGTGCAATCAGGATGGGCGGTCGGCTGGGGCCTCGCGGTGCTGTCGCAGGCCATCCTGTTCTCTTATTTGCCGCCTGAGATCGCGTGGCGCTGGATGTTCGCTATCGGCGCGCTGCCGGCGCTGCTGGTGTTTTATCTCAGGCGCTACGTCACGGAGCCGGAGATCGCGGCGGCTGCGCGCGCAAAACAGGCGGCGGCGGGCGACCGGCCCGCGTTGTGGGAAATTTTCTCCGGCCCGATCCTCAAGACTACGATCCTGGCGTCGCTGATGGCGACGGGATGCCAGGGCGGCTACTACGCCGTCACCTTCTGGGTACCGCGCTTTCTCACCACCGAGCGCAAGCTTTCGGTAGTCAGCTCCACCGGGTATCTCGCAGCGCTGATCATCGGCTCGTTTGTCGGCTATCTCGTCGGCGCTTGGCTTGCCGACCGTATCGGGCGACGCAACCTGTTCCTGACCTTTTCGATCGGCGCCATCGCCGTGGTCCTGTTTTACACCCAATTGCCCCTGACCAACGAAGTGCTGTGGCTGCTTGGCTTCCCGCTCGGCTTCTTCGCATCGGGTTATTTCTCCGGCGTGGGCGCGTTTCTCACCGAACTGTTTCCGACCCGGCTGCGCGGATCGGGCCAGGGCTTTTGCTATAATTTCGGCCGCGGCATTGGCGCGCTGTTTCCGTTTCTGGTCGGCGCGCTCTCGACCACGACAACGCTCGCCAATGCGATTGCGATTTTCGCAGTGGCAGCTTACGGCTTGCTCTTCGTGGCTGCCTTCGCGCTGCCGGAGACCCGCGGCCGCATTCTGCATGCGGATGCCTGAGATCAACCTGGAGTTCTCCCGATGACATCGCTCAAGGGCAAGACGCTGTTCGTATCCGGCGGCAGCCGCGGCATCGGGCTTGCGATCGCACAGCGCGCCGCGCGCGACGGCGCCAATGTCGCGATTGCCGCCAAAACCGCCGAGCCGCATCCGAAACTCAAGGGCACCATCTATACCGCCGCCGACGAGATCCGCGCCGCCGGCGGCAAGGCGTTGCCGATCCTCTGCGATATCCGCGAGGAGGCCCAGGTGATCGCGGCGGTGGATCAGACTGTCGCCGAGTTCGGCGGCATCGACATCTGCGTCAACAACGCCAGCGCCATCAGCCTCACCAATTCGCAGATGACCGACATGAAGCGGTTCGACCTGATGATTGATATCAACACCCGCGGCACTTTCATGGTGTCGAAATATTGCATCCCGCATCTGAAGAAATCGGACAACCCGCACATCCTGATGCTGTCGCCGCCGCTCGACATGAAGGCAAAATGGTTCGAGCACTCCACCGCCTACACCATGGCGAAGTTCGGCATGAGCATGTGCGTACTCGGCCTTTCCGCCGAACTGAAGGGCGCCGGCGTTGCCGTCAACGCGCTGTGGCCGCGCACCACCATCGCCACCGCCGCGGTCAGCAATCTCTTGGGGGGAGACGCCATGATGCGCGCCAGCCGCACCCCGGAAATCATGGGCGACGCCGCCTATATGATCTTCACAAAGCCGTCGCGCGAGTTTACCGGCCAGTTCTGCATCGACGACAAGGTGCTCTACGCCGGCGGCGTGCGCGATTTTGAAGGCTACCGCGTCGATGCTTCCGTGCCCCTGATGTCGGATTTCTTCGTGCCGGACGACGATGTGCCGCCGCCCGGCGTAACGGTGCGGGCGCTGCCTTCCGTTGGCGAGGCGCAGAAGTCGCGCTAGAAGCACCCGGCTCATCCGGGCGCGGGGAGACAGGCGTGGTGTCGCGGAAATGGGTGGCTGGTCTTGTGGCCGGAGTGGTGGTCCTGGCCGCCCTCGCCGTTTCCGCCGTCATCTTCCGTCCCGACCGCGCGATTCGCGTCGCGACCGGTTTTGTCGCTCACATCGTCTGCGCGAAGACTTTCGTCTCCGGTCTCGATCCGCAAACCGTATTCGCGGAGACCACCGATCGTGCCGGCATTCGTCGGCTGCGCTGGGTTTTGGGATTTCACATCGATCAGGTCGGCAAAACCGTCGATGCATCGGTGGCAGGGTTATTCGGCAGCCGCGCGGTGTTTCACGAAGGGCTCGGTTGCGTCACGCTGCACGGGTCCAAAGAACCCTATCTTCTCAGGAGCGACCTCGCGGCGTTGAAGACGCCGAAAACGCCGCCGCTGCTGCCGGAGATGGCCGGCGCCGCCATCGTCGCGCCGTCCGATCCGAAATTGAAGGCCGCCCTCGATCACGCCTTCGAAGAGCCGGCATCGCCGCCGTTTCGCAGGACCAAGGCCGTCGTCGTCGTCCACAATGGTCGCGTGATCGCCGAGCGCTATGCCGATGGCATCGGCGTCGACACGCCTTTGCTTGGTTTTTCGATGACGAAGTCGGTGATCAACGCGCTGATCGGCATCCTGACCCAACAGGGCCTTGTCACCCCATCGTTTCCCGCACCGGTCCCGGAGTGGCGGGCGCCGACCGATCCGCGCCGCGAGATCGAGGTGGAGCATCTGATGCGGATGACCTCGGGCCTCGCGCTCGACGAAACCAATTCCGGTTTCGATGCTTCCAGCCAGATGGTCTATCTGCACGACGACATGGCCGGGTTCGCGGCGAAGGCCGCCCTGATCGCCCCGCCGGGAACGCGCTGGGCCTACTCTAGCGCTACCACGCAATTGCTGGCGCGGATCATCCGCGACGCCACAGGCGGACCCGAGCAATCGCTGGCCTTCGCCTGGCGCGAGTTGTTCAACCCCTTGGGGATGCGGAACGTGACGCTGCAGTTCGACGCGTCAGGCACATTGCAGGGATCATCCGGAATGCTGGCCAGCGCCCGGGACTGGGCACGATTCGGACTGCTCTACCTGAACGACGGCATCGTCGGCAGCCGTCGCCTCCTGCATGAGGACTGGGTGGATCTTTCCGCCGCAGCAACCCTCGATACCGATTACGGCGCCGGGTTCTGGACCAATCGCAGCGAGCATGAACGCGCCAAAGGACGCGTCATGATGGGAATTCCGCGCGACGCGTTCTTTGCGTTCGGCGATCAAGGCCAGCGCATCGTTATTCTGCAGTCGCAGCAAATGGTGATCGTCCGGCTCGGCGACTCCGTCGACCCCACCGGCGACATGCGCGGTCTCGGGCGGCTGGTTAAGGAAGTGATCGCAGCGGCGGGGCGTTAGGCCGTCATTGCGAGCGAAGCGAAGCAATCCATGCCGCCACAAGGAAGAGTGGATTGCTTCGCTCGCAATGACGATGATTGATAGGCGGCCGCCGCAATTGGAACTGTCGTCGCCCGGCTTGACCAGGCGATCCAGTACGCCGCGACTTCTCGTTTATCTCAAACGTCTCTGGAATACTGGGTCGCCCGGTCAAGCCGGGCGATGACACCGGTGTTTACGCAAACGGTGCGCGCCTTTCATTCCATCTGGCCAGCTCCGAGCCGGGGCCATCCGCTACCGCCCAATCGTATAAGGTCCGCCCTTCTCCAGCGCGCGCTTGTAAGCCGGGCGCGCGTGAATGCGGTCGAGGAATGCCATCGCCCTGGGGTGACCCTGCTCAAGCCCTCCCCGCGCCGCGGCGGCTTCCAGCGGAAAACTCATCTGGATGTCGGCGGCGGTGAATTCATTGCCGGCGAACCATTCGCTTTTTCCCAGTTCGCTTTCCCAATAGGCCATGTGCTGCTTGAGTTGCGGATTGACCAGCGTGGTTAGCGCCTGGTTGGAGACTTTTCGCACCAGCGGCCGCAGCAGCGCCGGCGCACGCTTCGGCATCAGCGTGAACAGCAGTTTCAGCAGCAGCGGCGGCATCGCGGATCCCTCCGCATAGTGCAGCCAATAGCTGTAGCGCAGCCGCTCCGGCGTCCGGGCCGGCGGGATCAGGCGCCCCTCGCCATAGCTGTCGATGATGTATTCGGCGATCGCGCCTGATTCCGCGATGGTGTTGCCGTTGTCGGTAATGACGGGCGATTTTCCGAGCGGATGAACCGCGCGCAATTCTGCCGGCGCCCGCATGTCCGGCTGGCGCTGATAGCGAACGATTTCGTAGGGGAGCCCAAGTTCCTCGAGCAACCACAGCACGCGCTGGGAGCGGGAATTGTTGAGGTGATGGACGGTGAGCATGGCGATTCCCCCCAAAGGCTTTGGCGATCATTGGCGATTGGCTGCCGTGGTGACCTCGTAGCAGCGGGCGGCGAGGTTGGCGATTGGCAGGGATTGGGACCCGCCAAAATATTGCCCGGGCGATATTGACGTACCAATTTACCCGGGTATAAATTAGGCCGATCGAAAATGCAGAGTTTCTCCGATGGTTCAAACATCTCCCCCGTCCTTCACCGCTTTCCTGGGCCCGAATTGGCTGGCTTCCGGCCCCTTGGCCGAGGTCGCGATTGCCGTCATGAAGGCATCCAGGATCGCTGCCGCCCCACCGATCATCATCTTCGACGACGCCAGTGGCCGGCCGATCGATCTGGATCTGCGCGGCACCGAGCGGGAGATTGTCGCGCGCCTGCCGCAGCCTGCACCTGATCCGGAAACGCTGGTGGATCATCCCGCAGCACCTGAGCCGCGCGGCCGCGGCCGGCCCAAACTCGGCGTCGTCGCCCGCGAGGTCACGTTGTTGCCGCGGCACTGGGATTGGCTGGCGACACAGCCCGGCGGCGCGTCGGTAGCGTTGCGGAAGCTCGTGGAAGAGGCGCGCCGCACCGGCGGCGATCGCGACCGCAGCCGCGCCGCCAGGGACGCGGCCTATCATTTCATGTCGGCCATGGCCGGCAATCTGCCGGGCTTCGAGGAAGCCTCGCGCGCTCTGTTCGCGGACGACCGGCGGCGGTTTGCCGGACTGATTGCCGGCTGGCCTGACGATGTCCGCGACCACGCCGTCAAGCTGGCCTTCGGCGATCGCGCCGGCGGTTGATCCCGCAGATGTGAACCGCTAGGCTGGTTGGAATGATAGGGATCATATAAGAAGCCGCCCCATCAGGGAGAGACCGCCATGAGCACAGCCCCGCAATTCATGTTCGATGTCGGCAGCCCCAACGCATATCTGAGTCATGAGGCGATCCCGGCAATCGAACAGCGCATCGGCGTGAAATTCGAATACGTCCCGATCCTGCTGGGCGGCATATTCAAGGCCACCAACAACAAATCGCCCGCGGAAACGCTGGCCGGCGTCAAGAACAAGCGCGAATTTCACGCGGTCGAGACCGAACGCTTCGTCAGGCGCTACGCGGTAAAGCCCTATACGATGAACCCGTTCTTTCCCATCAACACCCTCAATCTGATGCGCGCCGCGGTCGCGGCGCAATTCGAGGGCGTGTTCGAGAAATACGTCGACGCCGCGTTCCACCATATGTGGGGCGAGCCGAAAAAGATGGACGACCCTGAAGTGGCGATGAAAGCCTTCACGGCATCCGGCCTCGATGCGGCAAAACTGTTCGCCCGCGCCCAGGCGCCGGAGGTGAAGGCAAAGCTGATCACGAATACCCAAGCCGCGGTCGAGCGCGGCGCGTTCGGCTCGCCGACCTTCTTCGTCGGCAAGGAAATGTTCTTCGGCAAGGAGCAGTTGCGCGAGGTCGAGGAGCTGATCGCGGGGAAATAGGTCCGTAACCCTCATGGTGAGGAGCCGCGCACTTCGCGCGGCGTCTCGAACCATGAAGGCCGATTGTTTTGCTTCATCCTTCGAGACGCGGCGAAGACGCCGCTCCCCGGGGATGAGGACCGGTGGAGAACCAAATGGAAAAACGCAACGCCACCGTCGCGGTAATCGGTGCCGGCGACTATATCGGCGGCGAGATCGCCAAGAAATTCGCCGCCGAGGGATTCACCGTGTTCGCAGGGCGGCGCGACGGCGCCAAGCTGGAGCCGCTGGTTCGGGATATCGAAGCTTCAGGCGGATCGATCGTGGCGCGCTCGCTCGATGCGCGGAAGGAGGATGAGGTCGCGGCCTTCCTCGATGACGCCGACAAGCACGCGCCGCTGGAAGTCTGCATCTTCAACGTCGGCGCCAATGTCAACTTTCCGATCCTGGAGACCACCGACCGGGTGTTCCGAAAAGTCTGGGAAATGGCGTGCTGGGCCGGCTTTCTCGCCGGCCGCGAATCGGCACGGCTGATGGTGCCGCGCGGCAGGGGCAACATCTTCTTCACCGGCGCGACCGCTTCCTTACGCGGAGGCAGCGGCTTTGCCGCCTTCGCCAGCGCCAAATTCGGGCTTCGCGCGGTGGCGCAATCGATGGCGCGCGAGCTCGGGCCGAAGAACATCCATGTCGCGCATCTGATCATCGATTCCGGCGTCAACACCGCCTGGGTGCGCGAACGCCGCGAACAGCTCTGGGGCAAGGAAGCGCTGAATAATCCGGATCTGCTGATGCCTCCGGCGTCGGTGGCGGCGTCGTACTGGCAGCTCTACCAGCAGCCGCGCAGCGCCTGGACGTTCGAACTGGAGATTCGCCCGTTCGGGGAGAAGTGGTAGAAGGGGGCGAATGGCGAATGGCGAGTAGCGAATAGACTTCCTTATTCCTGTTCCCTATTCGCCATTCGCCCCTCCCATTCGCCCTCCAAAAACAACAACAAAAGGAACTCACCCATGCGCATTCTCGTGGTCGGCGCCGGCGCCATTGGCGGATATTTCGGCGGCAGGATGCTCGAGGCCGGCAGCGATGTAACCTTTCTGGTTCGGCCGAAGCGCGCCGCTGAGCTGGCCAGCGCGGGACTCGTGATCAAGAGCCCGAATGGCGACGTCACGCTGAAGAATCCGCCAACGGTGCAGGCGGACAAGCTCGCCGAGAAATTCGACGTCGTCTTGCTGAGCTGCAAGGCCTTCGACCTCGACGACGCCGTCAAATCGTTCGCACCGGCGGTGGGGCCGCGGACCTCGATCATCCCGCTGCTCAACGGCATGCGGCATCTCGGCGTGCTGGACAACAAATTCGGACGTGAGCGCGTGCTCGGCGGCCTCTGCGCGATCGCGGCCACGCTCAACGCGCAGCGCGAGGTGGTGCAGCTCAACCCGATGCAGTCGCTCAATTTCGGCGAACGCGACGGCAAACCGTCGGAACGCGTTCGCGCCATATCGGAGGTTTTCGCCAGCGGCATCACCGGCACGGTCGCCAGCGAGAATATCGTGCAGGAGATGTGGGAGAAGTGGGTCTTCCTCGCCACGCTCGCGGCGTGCACCTGCCTGATGCGGACGTCGGTCGGCAATATCCTGGCTTCGCCCGGCGGCAGCGATTTCATCCTCGGCATGCTCGATGAATCCAGCGCCGTCGCAGCGGCCGAGGGCCACGCGCCGAGCGGACCGTTCTTCCAGCGCACCAAGGGCATGCTGACCGCGGAGGGTTCGCAGATGACGGCGTCGATGTTTCGCGACATCAAGGCGGGCGCGCCGGTGGAGGCCGATCATGTGATCGGCGATCTCATCGCACGCGGCGATGCCGCCAAGGTGCCGGTGCCAAAGCTGCGCATCGCCTACACCCATCTCAAGGCATATGAGAAGCAGCGGGGGTAGGGTCTGCGATTCAAATTGGCGCGCAGCACAGCCACGTCGTCCCGGCCTCCGAGCCGGGACCCATACGCCGTGAACTTTCGTTCCGGTCGATTGGCAGATACCTTCCGCAAATAACTACCGCCGGTGGCTATGGGTCCCGGCTCGGAGGCCGGGACGACGATTTGTAGAATACGACATCTACAAATGCGCGAGATAATGCGCCAGCGCTTCGATTTCCTCTTCGCTCAGGGGATAGGCGACATCGGCCATCGCGGCCATGGCTCCGCCGGATCGCACGCCTGACTTGTAGTCGTGCAGCGCCTTGAGCAGGTATTCCTCGCGCTGGCCGGCGACGCGGGCCACCGCTTTGGTTCCGGCATAGCTATCGGTGTGGCACGACGCGCAGCGCCGGCCCGCCGCGGCCTGCGCGCCTTTTTTCGAGAGATCGGGATTGTCGTCGGGTTTTGTGGCCTTGGGCGGCGGGAGCGAGGCAAAATAGGCGCCGAGGTTACGGATGTCTTCGTTGTTGAGCTGCTCGACGATCGGCTGCATCTGCTCGTTCTTGCGCGCGCCGGCCCGAAAGAAAACCAGCTGCCACTGGATGAACAGATCGGGCTGCGCCGCCAGCGAGGGAATGTTCTCGATCTGCGAGATGCCGCCTTCGCCGTGACAGCCGATGCACAGCTCGGCCTTTTCCTTGCCGGCGGCGATATCGGCGGCGTGGGCGAATGGTGCGCTGATAATCATTGTGGCGAGCGCAACTCCGACTAATGTAATCCGCATCCCGATTGCTCTCCTTCGTCATTGCCGGGCGCCTGTCCTCGACTTGATCGGGGATGACCTGGCAATCCATCTTTCTTGCAAGATGTGTTTTCTTCTTGATGGATGCCCGGACCAAGTCCGGGCATGACGAGCGTGTTCCACCGCTCGCGTGATGAGAATCAAAATAGAAGGCTGCGGCCACTCGTTCCCGAGCAGCCGCAGCCCCTTTTGATTCAGCCTTTACTTCTTGCTGTAGCTGATGCGGTAGATCGCACCGGCCCAGTCGTCGGCGACGAGCAGCGAGCCGTCCTTGGCCAGCACGATATCGGCCGGACGGCCGAGATAGCCCTGGTCGCCTTCGATCCAGCCGGAGGCGAAGATTTCCTGCTTGGCGTTCTTGCCGTCGGGACCGACGATGACGCGCTTGATCCGGGCACCCTGATATTTGTGCCGGTTCCAGGAGCCGTGCTCGGCGATGAAGATGTTGTTCTTGTACTCGGCGGGGAATTGATCGCCGGTATAGAACTTCATGCCGAGCGGAGCCACATGCGCGCCGAGATTAAGCACCGGCGGAGTGAATTCCGAACATTTGTGACCCATCGCGAATTTCGGATCCGGCAAATCCCCCTGGTGGCAATAGGGATAGCCGAAATGCTCGCCG
>Ga0193699_10001009_pt1 | contig 11420 bp, 8 predicted proteins | sample L3c2metaG_FD_160095 | JGI IMG/M metagenome (GOLD analysis project Ga0193699, IMG submission 160095) | Soil microbial communities from a riparian zone of the East river system, Colorado, United States - L3c2 | ecosystem: Environmental > Terrestrial > Soil > Riparian zone | place: USA: East River... | reverse complement strand
TGAGCCGAAGAGGCCATAGAGGTAGGCGCCCTTGTCGCCGAGGGTCAGCTGGAGGACGTTGCCGCCATAGCCGGCCATGATCTGCTGGGCCCGCCGGACGAAGTCGTCGAGCTTGGCGATCGCATCGTCGTCATCGTCGTAGTCGATCCCTCCAAAGCGCAGGAACAGGGGATAGGCGGGGCGCAACTCGGCGAGGAACTCGCCCCGCCCCGAGCGCAGGCGCTCGTAGACGGCCGGCAACAGCCAGGGTCGGACGAGCTCATCGGCGAGCGGCTCCGGTTCGCCCGCGGGCGCCTCGTCGACATCCACGGTCAGCTCGCTGGCAACGCCGAACGTCCTGCCCGTCGTCGTGTCGACGCGCTCCTCGCTGATCGTGACCCGATGACCGAGGGCCGCGACCGCCGAATGATCGAGGACGATCTCGCCCTTGCCGGCATGGTGCTCCGCCTCGGCGAGGTCGTCGATGAGGCGCCCGGCGAGCACATCGATGAGCTGGATCTCGGGATCGCCGACGACGAACCTGCGGGCCGCACCGCAGGCAACGGCGACCTTCAGGGCGAGCCGTACGACGGTGCCGCCCGGCGTGACGATCTCGCCGACCCGGTCCATCGCCGCCTGCATTGCAAACGCGGCGGCGGCGCCGCGCAGGCCGTCGTCGCCGTCGATCCAGCAGGTGATCGCGTCGCCCGAGAAGTAGATGACGTTCCCGCCGTAGCGATCGAGCTCGGCGATCACGGCGTGGAAGACGCGCCCCAGGTTCGCGGTGAGCTCCTCGGCGCCGCGCTGCGGCCCGAGCTCGTTGGCGAGCGCCTCGGTCAGGGGGGTGAAGCCGGAGATATCGGCGAAGACCGCAGAACCCCGGATCCGGTCCGGCATCTCGACGCGGTCGGCGAGGGCCTGGCGGCGATCGCGAGCGACGTAGGCCTCCGGGTTGTCGCGCGCGAGGTCCTCATCGGCGCCGATCGGCGCGTCGCCGGGCATGGACGCGTCCGGCTCCGGATCGGGCATGGTGACAGTCGGCTGGCCCACCTGGTCGGATTCCCTCCGTCCGATCTCGTCGCCGGCTGCGACGCCGGCACGACCCATTGTGCGTGCCCCGTCGAGTTCGCGATGTGGATGGGCTCCTCGACGTTCGATCGACGGACACGGTCCCTACAATCGGAGCCATGACACAGTCCCGTGACGGCCTGCCAGGCCGCGTCTTCCGGCGTTCCCTCGACCCGGACCTGCCGGTCGCCGTCGAGGCGCATGGTTCGACGATCGTCGACGCGGCGGGGCGCGAGTACCTCGACGCGGCCGGTGGCGCGGTCGTCGTCAACGTCGGCCACGGCCGACAGTCGATCGCCGACGCCCTCGCCGAGCAGGCCGCTCGTCTGTCATACGCCCACGGCTCGGCATTCACGACGGAGCCGCTCGAGGCGTATGCGCGCGAGGTCGGGCGGGTCCTGCCCGTCGACGGCCCGGCGATCTACCCGGTCAGCGGCGGCTCCGAGGCGATCGAGACGGCCCTCAAGCTGGCGCGTGCCTATCACCTGGCCCGTGGCGAGAGCGATCGCTGGATCGTCGTCTCCCGCTGGGGCAGCTACCACGGCAACACGCTTGGCGCGCTCGACCTGTCCGGCCGTCGACCGCTCCGCCGCCCGTACGAGGGCTGGCTGGGCAGGTTCCGCCACGTCTCGGCCGCCTACCCGTATCGGGCCGGGGACCCCGACAGCCACGCGCTGGGCGATGCCGCGGAGCTGGCGGCCGAGCTCGAGCGGACCTTCGAGGCGGCCGAACCGCGATCGATCGCGGCTTTCGTCGCGGAACCGATCGTCGGGGCGACGCTCGGGGCGGTCTCGCCGCCGGACGGCTATTGGCCGCTGATCGCCGAGGTCTGCCGGCGGCACGGTGTCCTGCTCATCGCCGACGAGGTGATGACCGGCTTCGGCCGCACCGGTCGCTGGTTCGGCCTCGATCACTGGGGCGTCCGACCGGACATGCTCGTGGCGGCCAAGGGAGCAACGTCCGGCTACTGGCCCTTCGGGTTCGTCGCGGCGAGTGACGAGATCCACGGGGCGGTGATGGGTTCCGGCGGCTTCACCCACGGCTTCACCTATTCGCACGCGCCGGCCGGCGCCGCCGTTGCTCGCGAGGTCCTCCGGATCCTCGAGGCCGAGAACCTCGTCGAGGCGAGCGCGACGAAGGGCACGCGACTGCGCGAGATGCTCGAGGGCCGCCTCGGCGGTCATCCGAACGTCGGCGAGATCCGCGGTCGAGGGCTGCTCGTTGGCGTGGAGCTCGTGTCCGACCGCTCGACCAGAGCGGCCTTCCCTCGTACGGCCCGGCTGACCGAGGCGATCGTCCGCGGGGCGCGCTCGCGCGGCGTGCTGCTGTACTCCGGCACTGGCACCGCCGACGGCGTCAACGGCGACACGATCCTGCTCGGGCCGCCGTTCGTCATCACGGACGACGAGCTGACTCGGATCGTCGCCGTCGTAGGAGAGGCGGTCGAAGAGGCCGTCGCGACAGTCGAGCCGGAGCTTGCCGCCGAGCACCCCGGACACGTACGTGCGGTGACGTAGGCGACGTTACGGCGATTGGGTGATGTCCCCTGGAGGTCGGCCCACGTAGGCTGGCGATGATGGATCTGCCCGGACAAATCGACGGCGGGGGAAGCTTCCACGCGCCCGCGAAACTGCCGCCCGAACAGGGCGGTCGACAGACCGATTCATCGATCTCGCGGACGGTGCTCATCGTGGGCGGTACCGCAACCGCGATCCTCATCGGCCTCGCCTGGTTCGATGCGCCGCGGACCGGCCTGTGGCAGAACCTCCACTGGAACATCTCGGCGATCACGGCATTCCTTGCGGTCGTCGCATCGATCGGTGCAACGGGCTGGGCCGGTCGCACTGGTCGAGCGCGGCGCATCCAGTGGTTGCAGCTCAGCGCCGCCGTCGCGATCGGCATGTGGATGCTGGCGAACATCTTCTGGACCGTGCAAGTGGCGACGAACTCGCGCGTCATCCCGTCCCTTCCGGACTTCATTGCCGCGGCCGTTCTCGTGCCCGCGGCCGTGGGCCTCGTCGCTTATGTTCGCGGTCGCCTGAGCCGGGCCATCGAAGTGGCGGTGTACCTCGACGCCGCGGTCGTCGGGACAGCGGTCTTCACCTACCTGATCATCGCCCTTGCACCGGCCGCCGATGTGCCCGGCGGGATCGGCGGACTCCTGGCGCTTGCCGCGCCGCTGGCCTACCTGACGATGGCAGGCGCCGGCCTCGTTGCCCTGCTTGCCACGGAGCATCCGCTCTCGACCCGCGGCGGCTTTCCGATCGTCGCCGGTCTCGGCCTGATCGGCGTCGCGTGGCTGACCTGGATCCTGCCCGCCTCCTCCCTGCTCGGTCAGCCCATGGCCATCGGCAGCCCGCTGTTCTCGATCGGGATCCTGCTCGTCGGCCTCGGGGCCTCCACCGGACAGGACGCGAGTGTCGTCTCGCCGCGGTACCACCGCATGGCTCCGTATCTCTTCCGCCTGATCGGGCCGTTCGCCGCCGGCCTGACGTTCCTGACGATCCTGCCGATCGGCGTCCACTCCCAGCGAATCGAGGCCCCGCTCAGGGTCGCGGTCGTCCTGACAGGGGTCCTGATCCTCGTCCGGCAGGCCCTCCTGCTGCGCGAACGGATCGCCGTGGTCGTCGAGCTCCAGGAAGTCCGGCGGGAGAACGAGCGACTCGTCGCGACCCTCCGGTCCGAGCTGGATGAGCGCGCGCGGGTCCATGATCAGCTGATCAACGCATCGCGGATGGCGGCAATCGGTGAGCTTGCCGCGGGCGTCGCCCACGAGGTCAACAACCCGCTCACCGGCGTCCTCGGCTACAGCGAGCTCCTGCTCGAGGAGATGGCGGCGGATGATCCGCGGCGGGCCGACGTCAAGACGATCTGGGACGAGGCGATGCGCGCTCGTTCGATCGTCCGCGCCCTCCGCGATTTCGCCCGCCCGTCGTCGCCGGAGATGGTCGCGACCGACCTCCCCGAGCTGATCGGCCATACGCTGGATTTCATCCGACATCCCCTCAATCGCGCCGGGGTTATCATCGTCGAGTCGCATGGCGAGCTGCCCTTGATCGAGCTCGATCCCCATGCGATCCAGCAGGTGATGCTCAACGTCCTGACCAACGCCATGCAGGCGATGTCGAAGGGCGGCACGCTCAGGGTCGAAACCTCCCGCAGCGGTTCCGACGCCGTCGTGACGATCGCCGACGAGGGGGTAGGCATGGACGATTCGATCGCAGCGCAGGCGTTCCTGCCGTTCTTCACGGCGCGTCAGCAACCCGGCTCGGCCGGGCTCGGCCTGCCCGCCAGCCTCGGTCTCGTCGAGAGCCATGGCGGGACGATCCACCTCACCAGCAGGGTCGGTGTCGGCACGACGGTCGAGATCCGCCTGCCGATCTCACACGCGACACGCACCGTGGCCGCGACTCCGGCAGCGGTCGATCCGGACGACCTCGGATGACGACCGCTGCACCCCGTCCCGAACTGAGACGTCGCCGCGACGACGCCCTTCGGGTGCTATGTGTCGACGACGAGCCGGTAACGCTCGAGCTCATGTCGCGCCTTCTCGAGCGGATGGACGCGATCGTCACGACGGCCGACGCGCCGCAGAAGGCGCTCGAGATGTTCGAGCCGGATCGGTTCGATCTCATCATCACGGATATCCGCATGCCCGACATGGACGGGCATGCCTTCCTCGCCGCCGTTCGGGCCCGTGACCCGCAGGTCCCGGTCATCGTCGCGACCGGTCACGCCTCTCTGGACAACGCCATCCGGGCGCTCCGCGACGGCGCCTCAGGGATGCTGATCAAGCCGTTCACCGTCAGCGAATTCACCGCCGAGGTGACCAACGCCCTCCAGCGCGCCCGGACCCGCCACGAGGCGATCCAGTACCGCTTCGTCACGCCCATCCTTGATGGCGTGGCGCTGGCCCTGTCGGCGGCGATCGAGGCGCGAGACATCGAGACCGGGGAGCATTGCGTCCAGCTCGGAACGTTCGGGGAGCGGGTCGCCCGTCTGCTCGGCCTCTCGGAGCAGGACCAGACGACGATCAGGATCGGTGGCTACCTCCACGATGTCGGCAAGATCGCCATCGCCGACCGGATCCTGCTGAAGCCCGGACCGTTGACCGCCGAGGAATACGAGGAGATGCAGCGCCACGCCGAGATCGGCGGGGCGATCGTCCAGACTCACGAGGCGATGACCGAGATCGCCCGCATCGTCCGCCACCATCACGAGCGGTTCGATGGCAAGGGTTATCCGGACCGGCTGCTCGGATCGGACATCCCGCTCGGCGCCCGGATCATCGCCGTCGCCGACGCATTCAGCGCCATGACGACGGACCGCGTGTACCGCGCGGCGATCCCCGTCGAGGCCGCCTGGGAGGAGCTCCGCAAGAACGCCGGCTCGCAGTTCGATCCGGCGATCGTCGAGCTGTTCGAACAGGTCGTCGACATCGACGATCTCGTCGTCCGCGAGGCGGTCGCGGCCGGTCATCGCCAGGCCGAGCGGCGCCTGCCGGCGCGCTGACCAGCGTCAGCGGCGCTGGGTACCCCGGACGAGGAGCAGCGCCCCGACAGCGACCAGCAGGATCGGCCAGGCAACGGCAGCGATCTCAGGCTTGGCGATCTCCGAGCCGCCGATGAGCACGAGGATCGTCCCGTAGAACGCCTGCCAGCCGATCCCGCCCTTGCGCCAGGCGCGGACCGCGGCGACGAACAGGAAGGCCAACCCGAAGAAGAGCGTCCCCCAGCCAGGCTCAAGCTGGTGGCCTTGGAGGCCTTCGATCGTGCCGGGCAGGGCGAGCGCCGTCAGGAAGGCACCCGCGTAGAGGGCGATCGTCCCGCGCCGCAGGACCCACACGAGGAGTGACGCGAGACCGGCCGCCAGGAGCGTCGCCGACCCGATCCTGCGGTAGTCGGGAAGCATCTGGTCGATGAGCAGGATCGCCCCGAAGACGACCAGGAAGACACCGATCCACGGCAGCCCCGGCCGCCGCGATTCATCGGGTCCCCAGCGCCAGCCGTAGACCCGCAGGTTCGGATCGGTCGGCGTTCTCGGTTCGTCCATGGGTCGAGTCTACGGCCTCGCCAGGCCCGGCGAAGGTTCCGCGGCATGACCGCCACCGTCGGCCGCCGGGCCACCGTCGGCCGCCGGGCCGCCGTCGGCCGCCGGGTCGTCCTCGACGTGGCTGAACCCGAGCCGATCGGCCAGCCGCCCGAGCGGCCCCGGCGCCCACCAGTTCCAGCGACCCATCAGGCGCATCGTCGCGGGCACGAGTAGGACGCGGATGATCGTCGCGTCGATCAGGACCGCGATCGCCATCCCGACGCCGATGCTCTTGATCGTGATCGATTCGGCGAGGGCAAAGGCCGAGAAGACCGTGACCATGATCAGCGCCGCGCCGGTGATGACGCCGGCGGTCCGGGACAACCCTTCGGCGACGGACGCCGTGTTGTCGCCGGTCCGTCGATACGCTTCCTGGATCCGGGACAGCAGCAGGACCTCGTAGTCCATCGACAGCCCGAACAGGACACTGAACATGATGATCGGGTTGCCGGCGATCGTGAACCCGGGCGACGTGAAGCCGAGGACGTTCGACAGGTTGCCGTCCTGGAAGATCCAGACGAGGGCCCCGAAGCTCGCTGAGATCGACAGGAGGGTCATCACGACCGCCTTGGCCGGGATCACGACCGAGCCGAACAGCAGGTAGAGGATGACGGCGCTCGCGAGCAGGGTCACCCCGACGGCATAGGGGATGGTGCTCGCCTGGCTCGTCATGAAGTCGGCGCCCTCGGCGGCGAGACCGCCGACCTGTGTCGTCACCCCCTCGACGGCGGTGGCGCGGATGCGCGGGATCAGTGCCGTCCCGGCGGGGCTGACCGCGTCGATCGGGCTGATCGCGTCGAGCCGGACGACCGAGCCGCGGATGTAGGCAGCCTTGAGCTGATCGCGAGCGGCGGCGAACGCGGGCGGCATCTGACTGGCCGGCGCGGTGAAGAACAGGGCCAACTGGTCGCCGGTCAGCGGTGCGCCCGTCTGCGGGTCGCGCAGGCCGCTGAACGGGCCTTCGACACGGTCGATCCCTTCGATCCCATCGATCGCATCGGCGAGCTTCCCGATCTGCCCGATGTTGGCCGGGCTCGTCGGGTCGCCATCGACGGTCGCGAGGATCGTGATCGGTGTCGTTTCGCCGGCCTTGAAATCCGTGGCCAGGGCGACCGCTGCATCGCGACTCTCGAGGCCCGGGGGCAGGGTCGACGCGTTCGGGATGCCCTGCGCCAGCCGCAGGAATGGCGTGCCGGCAACGAGCAGGAAGATCAGCGTCGGGACGAGGAAGGCGAACGGGCGGGCCATGACCAGGTGGGCGACGGCGGCCCACCGCGATCGACGCATGGCAGGCGCATCCGCTGCGATCGGCCGGCCGAGCCGGCGCCGGATCGCGGCGAAGAGACCGGCCAGGCTGAGGGAATTGACCCGCGGCCCGAGCATCCCGAGGACCGCCGGCAGGAAGGTCAGGGCGAAGAAGACCGATGAGGCGACGACGAGCGACCCACCGATCCCGAACGATCGGAGTGCGGTCGGACGGAAGAGCAGGAGCCCCGACAGGCCGATCGCGACCGCTAACCCGGAGAACGCGACGGCCTTCCCGCTCGTGGCCACGGTCGTCTCGACGGCCTGGGCGACCGTCCGGCCGCGGCGCAGCTCCTCGCGGAATCGGCTGACCATGAACAACGAGTAGTCGATCGCGAGCGCGAGGCCCAGCATGGTCGCGACGTTCTGGACGTAGATCGAGAGATCCGTCACCTGGGCGACGAGGAAGATGCCGCCGAGCGCCGTCGGGATGGTGAGGGCCGCGACGAGAAGTGGCAGCCCCGCGGCGACGACCGAGGCGAAGACCGCCAGCAGGATGAGCAGCACGAATGGCGCCGACACCGTCTCGGCCTGGATGAGCTCCTTCTCCGACTGGTGGGCCTGGTCGCGGGTGAAGGGCCCGATCCCGGCGAGCTTGTAGGTCAGGCCGGCTCCCGGCGGGTCGATCAGGCCGCGCAGCGCGTCGATCTCGTCGACCGATTGCTCGTCCGTGATCGTCAGGCGCGCGACCACGTAGGCGGACCGGCCGTCGGTGCTGATGAACCTCTCGTCGCTGGTCTGGGCGAAGCCGACGAGATCCCCGACCCGCGAATCGCTCGCGAGCCGTGACAGCGAGGTGGCGATCGCCCCCTGGACCGTGGCGGAGCGGGCGTCGCTTCCGGGCTCACCCTGGAAAAGGACGATCAGCGTGCCCCGCCCGGCGCCGAACTCATCGTTGAGACGAGCGCTGACCGCCGCCGACTCGGAGGTCGGGTCGATCCAGCCGCCGGCGCTCAGGGCGCTGGTGACCTTTGCCCCGACGACGGCGGAGGCGATCGCGAAGAGCACCGTGACGAGGACGATCGGGCGGCGGAAGCGGTAGGCGAATGCGCCCCAGCGGGAGAACAGCATCGGGAACCCCTTCGGTCGGTGTGGCGGTGGCGGCGGGCGACAGCTCGCTCTGGGTGACACCGAGACCATAAAGAATGAGCATTCGTTTTGTCAAGACTTGCAGACCACGTTCGCGATGCGTAGGCTAGGGGAGCGCCCATTCTCCAGGAGCCACCAATGCCCCGAGTCAGTCCGCAACACGAACAGGAAGTCCGCGACCGGATCGTCCGAGCCGCGATCTCGGTTTTCGCCGAGCGTGGCTTCCATCGGGCGACGATGCAGGACATCGTCCGGGCGTCGGGTCTGTCGGTCGGGGCGATCTACACCTACTTCCGCAGCAAGTCGGACCTGATCCTCGCCGGGTGCGACCTGATCACGGACCAGGAGCTCGGCGAGCTCCGCGATCGGTTGGCGTCGGTCAATGGCTACCGCGAGCGGATCGCAACCGCCGTCGGGTTCTGGTTCGACAACATCGCCGTCGAGCAGACCGAGCGCGGATCGGGCTTCCTGATCCTCCAGGCGTGGGCCGAGGCCGACACGGACCCGGCCATCCGGGAGATGCTGCTGCGTCGCCGCCGGGAGACCGTCACCGCCGTGGCGCTCGTGCTCCAGGAGGGGGTCATGCGGGGCGAGCTGCCGTCGTGGCTCGACGTCCCATCGGTCGGGCACGCCCTGGCAGCGCTGCTCGACGGTGTCCTGATCGAGGCGAGCGAGGACGGGGCGGGCTATCGCCGGTCCGATGCCGAGCGACGGATCCTGGCCCTGATCGAGACGCTTCTGGCGGCCGCGTCCGCAGAGGCGCCCACGCGGATCGAGCCCGTGCCGCCGCGAAGCTACGAATCGGCGCGGTCGTCGCGCGCCGCATCGTGACGGCCGACTCGACCACCCAGCCCGCCGTCGAGACCGTCCTCGGTCGGATCGATCCCGCGGAGCTGGGCTGGACGCTACCCCACGAGCACACCGCGATCGCGCTCTGGCACATCGCCAATCGCTGGGATTACTGGGAGCTCCGACGCGACGAGCCGGTCATCGTCGAGGAGCTCGGCAAGTTCGCCGCCGCCGGCGGTTCATCGGTCGTCGACCTGACCCTGCCCGGCGTCGGACGCGACCCGGAGTGGCTCGCCCGGATCTCACGTGCGACCGGTCTCAACGTCGTCATGGGTGGGGGCTGGTACCGCGACGCGTACTACCCGGTCGAGACGCTGATCGACCGTCGTCCGGTAGACGATCTGGCCGACGAGCTCGTCCGCGAGGCGACCGTCGGAGTGGGGGAGACCGGCATCAGGATCGGGATCATCGGCGAGATCGGCACGGACAAGCCGTGGCTGTCGGCGCGCGAGGAGCGGGTCCATCGGGCCGCGGCCCGGGCCGCCCGTCGGACGGGTCTGTCGATCACGACGCACGCCGTCCAGTCGACGGTCGGTCTCGACCAGCTGACGGTCTTCGAGGAGGAAGGCGCGGACCTGTCACGGGTCGTCGTCGGCCACGCCGATTCGAACCCGTCGCCCACCTACCACGAGGCGATCGTCGAGCGCGGCGCGACCGTCGAGTTCGACTTCCTTGGCATGAGCTTCACGCCGCTCGAGCGACACGGCGAGGGCCGGATCGTGGAGTCGATCTGCGACCTCCTGGCCCGGGGCCGAGTCGGCCAGATCCTCCTGTCGCAGGACGTCTGCCACGACTCCCAACTGACGCGCTACGGGGGCAACGGCTACGTCCACCTCGCGGAGACGTTCCTGCCCCAGCTGCGAGCGGCGGGCGTCGGCGAGGAGGAGATCCGGACGATGACGGTCGACAACCCGCGTCGCCTCCTGACGATCGGCTGAGGGCGGCCCGGCCCGCCCCTGACCGACGGAGGCTCAGCTCTCGAGGATCGCCTCGACCGACAGCTCGACGTTGCCCTTGAGCGCCTTCGAGATCGGACAGCCGTCCTTGGCCTTCTTGGCGGCCTCCTGGAAGCTCGCCTCCGTGGCCCCGGGCACCACCGCCCGGACGGTGATCGCGGACGACAGCACGGTCCAGCCACTCTCCAGCTTGTCCCCGGCGATGGCCACGGTGACCGCCACGGACGTCGGCGGGGTCCCAGCCTTGGCCAGCTCATTCGAGAACGCCATCGAGAAGCACGAGGCGTGGGCCGCCGCGAGGAGCTCCTCCGGACTTGTCACGCCGGCGGGCTCGCCGATCCGGGAGGCCCATGTGGTCGGCAGATCGGCGAAGACGTGCGTCGTCGCCGCTGTCACCGTTCCGCGACCGGTCAGGAGATCGCCGCTCCAGGTCGCGTCGGCACGTCGTGTGGTCGCCATCAGGTTCCTCCGCGCAGGGCATTCGCAGGACCGTGAGTGAATGGGACCATCGTCCCACAGCCGCCCGGTGCTGTCCGCGACGGTGGCGGGGGGTCCGGTGATGTATCGGTCGCGCTGTGGCCCAGATGCCGTAGGCGCGCCGCCGTACGATGCGACACCCCGTTCCGGGACGCCCTACCCATACCGCCGGGCGTCTCCGTCGGCCATCGTCGGGGTATGGAATTCCTCACCGCGCCCCGCCGATCCCGACTCGCCCCGCTTCTGGCCGTCGGCCTGCTCGCAGCCCTCGTGGCCGCCCCCGCCACGACCGCAGCCGACGAAACGATGACGATCACGGCCGCCGAGTCGGCCATGGTCGCGGCCCTCAACGCAGACCGCGCGGCCCTGCACCTCGTCCCGGTCCGGGTCGACACGCGGCTGATGGCGATCGCCCGGGCGCGATCTGAGGACATGGTCGCGAACGACTATTTCAGCCACACGCAGCCCGACGGTCGCTCGGTCTTCGACATCATCAAGTCGAGCGGGATCGCCTGGTTTGCCGCCGGCGAGATCATCGCCCGTAACAACTACCCGACGCTGTCGACCTCGCTCCAGGCGGCCAACCTCGGCTGGAAGGGCTCGCCA
>Ga0193699_10001008_pt1 | contig 11428 bp, 7 predicted proteins | sample L3c2metaG_FD_160095 | JGI IMG/M metagenome (GOLD analysis project Ga0193699, IMG submission 160095) | Soil microbial communities from a riparian zone of the East river system, Colorado, United States - L3c2 | ecosystem: Environmental > Terrestrial > Soil > Riparian zone | place: USA: East River... | reverse complement strand
CGTCCGCTGGTAATGTCCTGCGTATACGGGGTTGCCAACCGATGGTCTGGGTCGACGGCCAGCGTGTACCCGGCGCGGAGCTCGATGAAGTCATTCACCCTTCGGAAATAGCGGCGATCGAGTTTTATCCTTCCAACGCCGGGCTCCCGGCACAATATCTGGAGCGCGGAAACCGTCTCTGCGGTTCGGTGCTCGTCTGGACCAGAACGCAGTAGCAATCGCGGAAATTCGAACAGAAAAAAAGCCTCCCGAAATCCGGGAGGCTTCTTTTTTCTGCTTGGCGACAGCTGTTACGGCACGCGAACGCCGCAGCTTGCACCCGGGTACGTGGGCGCCGCTGTTGGGGCTGAGTCCCAATACATTCTGGTCGTGAAGTCGTCGGCACCTTGCCGAGCGACAGCCGCGTCCATATTCGCCGAGTTCACCGAAGCTTCCCGGATTGAATACTCATACCGGCGAGGCACCGTGTTGATTGTAGCATCAGGTCCAGGCGTCACCGTCGAAGGAACGCAGGTACGGCGCCACTCCGCCCATGCTTCGACGCCGTCGGTGAACAGTGCAATCCACTTCTGCTGCGCGATCTGAGTCAACCCCGCCGTGCCGGGCGTGTAGGCAATACCCGGTCGAACGAGGAAGGCAGCGATAGCAGTGGCGTCAGTTACCCCCCACTGAGCCATCGAAGCCTGGATTCCCTGGTTGTAGTACGATGCAGCAGTTCCGGTGGTAATCCAGCCGCGCTCTGCCGCCTCGGCCAGAAGGAACGAGACTTCGGCGTAGGTAAGCACGAACGACGGGAATCTCGCTCCGGTAAGCCCGGAGCAATTGACGTAGGCGCCAGCAGCGTACCCACTCTTGCAGTAGCTGCTGTTGGAGTAGAAGACCCGTCCTGGACGCGATGACTTGAGAGACCATGTCGCCGCCTCTGTCGCCGTCAGCGCGTTCGGCATCCCGGCGTACTGCGCCGGGCTGGCGGGACAACCCGTTCCAGCCGGATTGAGGAAACACAGCGTTGGCTGTGCGTAAACTGCCACACGAGGATCGTTGTACGGAAGCATTTGACCCATGAGACGATCCGACAACCTGTGATCGTCACGGGTTTGATTGTTGACTGACCACGGATTGTTATAAACACCATCGCCCGGCCAGACCATCTGCGCGTTGTCGGCGTTGGAGGCAATCAGCCCTCCAGGAGCCGCAACCGCCGCAAGAAATTGCGCCTGTGCGGTCGCCGGGTCCTTGTTAACCAGGCGCATCGCGTGCCTCGCACGGAGCGAGTTTCCAAACCGCTGCCAGCGCAGACGATTGCCGGCATATATCGGGTCTGCGGCTCCTACAGGTGCCAGCACGCTAGCGGCGCTCGCACCGGCGGCCATGGCAGTTACAGCCTCGTTCAAATCAGCAAAAAGACCTGTGTAGATGTCCTTCTGCGCGTCGTAAGCAGGCTGGAGGGTGGCGTCCGGCCCATCTCCCTTCAGAGCCTGGGAGTAAGGCACGTCTCCCCAGACATCGGTGATGTAGCCGAAGACGAGGCTGCGCATGACCTGCGCGGGGCCCCACAACATCTCCTGCTCGTCCGGCTTCCCGGCATCGATGACAGCCTGGAAGTTTTTCAGCTCCTGCGAATACGTGTTGATGAAGCTGGCATCGGTAACGGTGCCATCAAGACGCGCGTAGGAGTCCTCGTCAGGGTACTGAACCTGAGCGAGGTGCTCCGTGGTAAGCACCGGACCACGCATGTTCGTCGGATTGCTTCCGAACCAGCGCTGCATCGCAATCCGGGTCGCATAGGTGAACACCGGTGCCGGCGGGGCCGATATCGGGTTGTTCGGGTCCTGGTTGACTTTCGTCAGATCATCGGGGTTGCATGCGCTCAATCCGAGCAGCACCACCGCACCGACGCTGGCGAATCTGAAACTTCTATACGTCATTGTGTCTTAGCTCCAGTGAGGGTGGCCTTACGGAACGATGCGGAGGTTGAAGCCGATGCTGCGCGGATTCGGCGACATGTTGACCTCGATTCCCTGATCGTTCCTGCTGCTGTAAGCGAACTCCGGATCAATGTTCGGAACGTTCGTCCACATCTTCAGATTGCGTCCCGTAAAGGCGATGGTCGCGCCATGAGCGCCCATGATCTTGCCTGCCCAGCTCGCGGGCAGGTTGTACGACAGACGCAGCTCGCGGAACTTCACGTAGCCGGCGTCGTAGACGTACCGCTCGGTGTATCCGAACAGGCCGTGGTAGTACTCCTCGGCGGGGATTGCCGTGGTGTTGGCCTGCCCCGTTGCGACATCGATTCCCTGGACTATTACGCCCGGGTCATTCCAGTCGACCTCACGTCCGGGAATGCTGCTCTCGAGTACACCAGCGTACTCGCCGAACATGTTAGTTACGCTGTAAAGCTTGCCACCCTTACGGGCATCGATCAGCGTGTTGACGGAGAAATTGCCGAAGCTGAACTGATTCGCCCAGCCACCGGTCCATTTCGGTTGGATATTGCCGAGGACCGAGAGAGTACCCTCTTTGAGGGGGAAGCCACCATCTACGAGAATGTTGCCGGCAGCGTCGCGCTCATACTTGTAGCCGCGAATTGCTCCGTAAGGCTCACCCTTCCGAGCCTCGACAACCACGTCGCCGAAACCACCAGTTCCGAGAACGATCGTCGATACATCTGGGGCAAGGTCGACAACCATGCTCTTGTTCTTGGCCCAGTTGAGCGTCGTGGTCCAGTTGAACCCGGTCGATGATTGGAACGGGATGATCGTCAGCAACGTCTCGATTCCCTTGTTGCTGATTTCACCGGCGTTGACCCACTTCTTGTCGAAACCGCTGGCACCAGAGATTTCTACATCGAAAATCTGGTTGCGCGTTGACTTGCTGTAATAGCTGGCGTCAAGGCTGACCCGGCTGTCGAACAAAGCCAGCTCCGCACCTATCTCATCTGAGCGAGTGATTTCCGGCTTCAGATCAGGATTTGCCAGTCTGCTGTCCAGACTGAACTGGGGTGCAGTGCCGAATCTATTGGCATTACCGAGGAAAACCGGTACGAGCGAATACACCGGAGCATCGGCGCCCACCTTTGCCGACGCTGCGCGGATCTTGAGCGAGCTCAGGAACTTGCTCTGCATGCCGGGGAAGGCATCAGTCACCACGATGGAGGTGTTGACTGACGGATAGAAGTACGAGTTGGCTCCGAGCGGAAGCGTAGACGACCAGTCGTTCCGCGCCGTTCCTTCCAGCGTCCACCAATTCTTGATCGTGAATGCGGCGGATCCGTATATGCCCTGCACCTGCCGGCGCACGATCTGTTGGTCGATGGTTGGCGCAATCGACGCATTTGACGGGTTGTAGACGCCCACTACAAGGAGACCGGGGGTCTGCTGGCTGTTGCCGTTGAAATACTCGCGCCGGAGGTTGCCACCGGCGACGGCGTTCAGATCCAACCAGCTGGAGAGCTTGCGGTTGCCCGTAAAGGTCAGGTCAGTGTTGTTGTCGTTCCGGTAGTCGTTGGCGAAGCGGAACCCGCCGTTGTACGTCTGGTTGATGAACTGCTGCGCGCCGCGGGCGTAGAGCTGCTGGACGCCCATCCGATAAATATCCGAGCCAGTGCGAAGCTGGGCGTTCAGACCCTCGGCAAACGCGTAGTTCAGCGACACTGAGCCGATCACGCGATCGCGATCGTCCAGCTGCGGATTTTCCGCCATGACCCAGTACGGGTTGTTGTGATAGCTGTAGTTCCAGTTGTACTCACGCGTGGCTGGCCCACCGTTCGTCAGGCCGCCCTGACCGAAATTCCTGAGCGACTCGGTGTTGACCTGCCGGCCGAACCAGTTGAACATCGACTGGAGCGGGTTACGTCCTGAGTACCCGACTCCCGGGCGATTGCGTCCGGAATTGCGGATGTACTGCACTGAACCGTCGGCAGTCAGCTTTTCGCTGGCCTTGAAGGTGCCGCTGAGGTTAGCAGTGCGACGCTGGAACATATTGTCCGGAAAAATTCCGTTGATGTTGTCAGCACCCAATGAAAGACGGCCAAAGGAGCGCTCGGTACCGCCGCTCACGCCGACAGTCGTTGACCCAGTGACGCCAGTGCGGAAGAAATCCTTGACGTTATCCGGGTGAGCGATCCACGGAGTCGCAGTGCAGTTGGCTGTGCCTGCACCAGGGCTGTCGAACTGGCAAATCAGCCGTCCGTCCAGCCTCGGACCCCAGCTCTCGTCGACGCCGTCGTTCACGCCACCGTAGTTTCCATCAACCCACTCGAAATCGCCGCCGGATCCCTGACCATAAAGATTCTGGAATGAGGGAAGAATCGCCGGCTTCTCGAAGGTGAGATTTGTGTTGATCTCGGTGCGCATCCGGCCGCCCGAGTTGCCACCTTTGCGCGTGGTGATGAGGATGACACCGTTCGCGGCACGCGACCCGTAGATGGCCGCCGCGTTGGGGCCCTTGAGCACGCTCAGCGTCTCAATGTCGTCGGGATTGATGTCATTCAGCGCGTTGCCGAAGTCGAACGTCGTGGAGGTGCCGACGAACGGAGCGCCGCCGCGGTTTGCGTTGGATACGGCGACTCCATCAACCACGAACAACGGCTGGTTGTTGCCGGTGATCGAGTTCTGGCCGCGGATGATGATGTTGGTCGATCCGCCCTGGGTGCCCGGTGACGTGATCGCCACGCCGGAAACCTTTCCTTCCAGCTGCTGGACCACGTTCTGGGCGCGCGTCTGATTGAGCTCCTGCGCGCTGATTTGCTGCTGCGCCGTTCCGAGGGTGCTCTTCTCTCGCGTCAGGCCGAGAGCAGTGACGACCACGCCTTGCAGCTGCGTGGCTGCCGCGGAAAGGCTGAAGTTCTGAACTACCGGTGCGCCACTGAGCGTCGCAGTCGCCGAGCTCGGCTGGAATCCGAGGCGACGAGCCGTCACGGTCACCGTCGTTCCGTTTGCACTTACCGGCGCGGTGAAGGTGTACCGACCCTGGTCGTCCGAGAATCCGCCGACTCGCAGCGCCGGAATGCTCACACTGGCGCCTACTACTGGTGCTCCACCCGTGCCGGTGACCTGGCCACTGATGGACGTTCCCTGGGCATAAGCGACCGCCGGGGCAAGCCCGAGCGCGACGCCCGCTACCGCAAGGAAGCGAGAAATCTTACCTGTCATTCCCATACAACACCTCGCAGAGAGTGAAACTGGGATGTGGTGTGTCTCGTTTCGCATGGGGTGAGCGTAGTTCGCCCATCCAAACGAAGCGGACCATGTGCCTGCCGTGCGGAGGTCCGAGCGCAGAGTGCCTCGGCATCCACAAACGCAGTGAGGCAACACCGACGACCGCCCCAGCCCGGGCGGTCTTCGGGATGCCTATTATGGGTCTAACTTAGGATGCCGGTACGGGATAAGTCAACAAAGGGGAAAAAGAAGAGGGAGCCCCAGGGGCTCCCTCTTACATCCGTCTTTGATGCCTTCGTCCCGTCAGGTCGCGGCTGTCGCCTTCTCCGTCACGACGCGCACGTCATTGTTGAGCACCTGCATGAACCCGCCGCTGACGTTGAAGCGCCGGCCGGAGCCGGTTCCAAGCCGGAGCTCACCGTTCCCGAGCAGCGCCATCAGAGGAGCGTGCCCGGTGAGGATGCCGATCTCTCCGTCGTAAGCCGGGGCGACCACCGAGTCCGTCTCTCCCTCGAATAGCACAGCCTCCGGGGAGATCACCGATACCTTGAGCATCTGCTACGCGTTCGAGAGGCGCTGCGCGGTCTCGGCCACGCCATCGATCGCGCCCTGCATGAAGAACGCCTGCTCCGGATACTGGTCGAACTCGCCGGCGACGAGCCGCTCGAACGACGAGATCGTCTCCTCGAGCTTCACGTACTGGCCCGGGATGCCGGTGAACTGCTCGGCCACCGCGAACGGCTGCGACATGAAGCGCTGAATTCTGCGCGCGCGGCCAACCACGAGCTTGTCCTCTTCCGAGAGCTCGTCCATGCCGAGGATCGCGATGATGTCCTGGAGCTCCTTGTAGCGCTGCAGAATCCGCTGCACATCGGTCGCTACCTTATAGTGGCGCTCTCCGATGAACTGGGCGTCCAGGATTCGCGACGACGAAGCGAGCGGATCGACGGCCGGATAGATGCCGAGCTCGGTGATCGCGCGCGACAACACCACCGTCGCATCGAGGTGCGCGAAGGCCGTCGCCGGCGCCGGATCGGTGATATCGTCCGCCGGAACGTAGATCGCCTGCACCGACGTGATCGATCCGTTTTTTGTCGACGTGATCCGCTCCTGCAAGTCTCCCATCTCCGTCGCCAGCGTCGGCTGATAACCAACGGCGCTCGGCATACGCCCCAACAGTGCCGACACTTCAGATCCGGCCTGCGTAAACCTGAAGATGTTGTCGATGAAGACGAGCACGTCGGCGTTCTCGACGTCGCGGAAGTATTCCGCGACGGTGAGTCCGGTCAGTCCGACGCGAAGACGCGCTCCCGGTGGCTCGTTCATCTGGCCGTAGATGAGCGCGGTCGAGGCGAGCACGCCCGACTCCTTCATCTCGAGGTACAGATCGTTTCCTTCGCGGGTGCGCTCACCAACGCCGCAGAACACCGACTTGCCGCCGTGTCCCTTCTGGACATTGTTGATCAACTCCATGATGATGACGGTCTTGCCGACGCCGGCGCCGCCGAAGAGCCCGATCTTTCCGCCCTTCACGAACGGGGCGACGAGGTCGATGACCTTGATGCCCGTCTCGAAGACTTCGGTCTTGGGCTCGAGGTCGGCGAACTCGGGAGCCGGACGATGGATCGGCCAGCGCTCTACGTCTTCAGGAATGGGTGGACCGTTGTCGACAGGATTTCCGATGACGTTGAGAATTCTGCCGAGCGCCGCCGCTCCGACTGGCACGGTGATCGCCGAACCGGTGTCTTCGACGTCCATGCCGCGCACGACGGAGTCGGTTGACGACATCGCCACCGCACGCACCTGGTTGCGGCCTATGTGCTGCTGCACCTCGACGATGACATCTATGTCGACACCCGCGTCGGACTTCCCGCGGATGCGGAGCGCGTTGTAAAGCTCTGGCAGGTGCTCAGACTCGAATTCGACGTCAAGCACTGGACCGATCACTTGCACGACCTTGCCGATGTTTCTGGCCTTGGTCTCGGTCTTCGTCGCCTTCTTTTTCTCGGTACGGACGGCAGTAGCCATTATTACCCCTGTAGCGCAGAAGCACCGCCGACGATTTCGGCGATCTCCTGCGTGATCTGCGCCTGGCGGGCGCGGTTGTATGTGCGGCGTAGAACGTTGATCATCTCACCCGCGTTGTCGGTCGCGTTCTTCATGGCGGTGCGCTGTGCGCTCTGGAATCCAGCTTCGTTTTCGACGAGTGCGCGATAAACGGAGTTGCGCACGTAGGAGGGCAGGAGCTGGGTCAGAATCACTTCAGCCGACGGCAACAGAATGTAGTCGGGCTGAGGACCCTTGCGCTCGGGCGGCGTCACTGGCAACACGAGCTGCGATGTTGGCGGCGTCGAGAGCGCGGAGTTGAACTTCGAGTAGATGACATAGACAGCGTCGATCTCACCCGAAGCAAATCTCTCAATCAGTCCATCAACGAGCTCGGCGGCGTTCGCCACCGTCGGCTGGCCCGTGATGTCGGTCCGGCTGGAAGCCACCGCGCGACCTACATAGCGGAAGTAGCCGATCCCCTTCTTGCCGACGACGTGAAGCTCGGGCTCGATGTTCTGCTCGCCGAGCCGCGCGAGAAGATTGCGAGCCTCCTTCAGGAGATTCGCGTTGAATGCACCGGCGAGCCCGCGATTGCTGGTGAGAAGGATGACAGCCGCCTTCTTGATCGCGGCCGGCTGCCGCATGAGCGGGAAACGCTCAGCCAGCTCCGGTGTGTAGAGATTCGCGATGACTTCGGTGAGCGAATTGGCGTAGGGACGCGCGGCGACGACGCGATCCTGCGCGCGCTTCATCTTGGAGGTGGCGACCATCTCCATCGTGCGTGTGATCTTCCGTGTGTTCTCGACGGATTTGATCCGCCCCTTCAGCTCGCGTCCCTTCGCCATGATCTATTTCTTCGGCGGGTTGAACTGCTGGTTGAAGCTCTCGATACCGCGCTTCATATCCGCCTCGTTCTCCTTGGAAAGAACCTTTTCGGTGCGGATCCGCTGCGGGACCTGTGGAAACTGCTTTTCCATGAACTCGAGGAAACCTTGCTCCCAATCCTTGAGGCGGTTCACCGGAATCTGATCGAGGAGGCCGTTGGTGACGGCGTAGATAACCATGACCTGGTTCTCCACTGCCATCGGGCGGAACTGCGGCTGCTTCAGAATTTCAACGGTGCGCGCGCCCCGCTCGAGCTGCTTCTTCGTCGCCGCGTCGAGGTCCGACGCAAACGAGGAGAACGCTTCGAGCTCGCGGTACTGGGCGAGGTCGAGTCGCAGTCTTCCGGCGACAGAGCGCATCGCCTTCACCTGCGCCGAGCCACCGACGCGGGAAACGGAGATTCCGACGTTGACCGCGGGACGGACGCCGGCGAAGAAGAGGTCGGCCTCGAGGAATATCTGGCCGTCGGTGATCGAGATTACGTTCGTCGGGATGTAGGCCGAAACGTCGCCGGCTTGGGTCTCGATGATTGGGAGGGCCGTCAACGACCCACCGGCTTTCTTGATGTTCTTGCCATCGACGATGGATGAATCTTCGCTCAGCTTTGCCGCCCTTTCGAGCAGGCGCGAGTGCAGATAGAACACGTCGCCGGGAAAAGCTTCACGTCCCGGGGGACGGCGCAACACGAGCGAGAGCTGGCGATACGCGGCAGCCTGCTTCGAGAGATCGTCGTAGACGCAAAGCGTCGGCTTTCCCTCGTCGTACATGAAGTACTCGGCCATCGCGCAGCCGGAGTACGGAGCGATGTACTGCATGGGAGCGGGATCTGAAGCGCCGGCCACGACGACGATGGTGTACTCCATCGCCCCGGCCTGGCGGAGCTTCTCGACGACGGACGCGACGGTCGAATTCTTCTGGCCAATCGCGACGTAAACGCAGATGACGCCGGTTCCCTTCTGATTGATGATCGTATCGACAGCAATAGCAGTCTTCCCGGTTCCGCGATCGCCGATGATCAGCTCGCGCTGGCCGCGGCCGATCGGGATCATCGAGTCGATCGCCTTGATGCCTGTCTGCAGCGGTTCCTTAACCGGCTGTCGGACGATGATTCCGGGGGCCTCTGACTCGACCTTGCGCGTATGCTTGGCGTTGATCGGGCCCGCATCATCGAGCGGCCGTCCGAGTGGGTCCACCACTCGCCCGACGAGTTCCTGCCCTACTGGTACTTCGAGTACGCGACTAGTGCGGCGAACCTCATCTCCTTCCTTCAGCTGGAGATAGTCCCCGAGCACGACTGAGCCGATGTTGTCTTCCTCGAGGTTGAGTGCGAGGGCGGTAATTTTTTCACCAGTCTCGGAGGAAGTGACCTCCAGCATCTCGCCGGCCATCGCCTTTTGGAGTCCGTAGATGCGGGCGATTCCGTCTTTTACTTCGAGGACGGTGCCGACTTCCTCGACATCGAGCTCGTGGAGGTCAGCCGCCTCGATTTCGCGGAGGAGTATGTCCTTGATTTCGCCGGGGCGAAGGATCGTTTCAGTGGCCATGTTCTATGTGCTCTGAGCTGGGTGGCAGGAGGCTCGGAAACCCCCTTTTTCGGGCAGGTCTCTTGGCTTGTGAAATTTATCACAAGCTCCTTTCTGGGGCAACAACTGAGCATCTGGAAGAGTTGGGCCGCAGGGAATACCTGCGGACTACGGACTAACCACTACTCCGAACTGCGGACTAACTGCGGACTGACCTCATGTCCGACTTCGCGTCCTTCCCTGCGCAAATCGATCGATTAGATCAGTCGTCCGAAGCCGCGCCAGTGACGCCGGCCGAGTACCGAAGATCCTTTGCGCCGTGACTGCCAGGTGCGACGACGACGCGAAGTCGAGGATGCGGGCGATGTCCCGTATGTCGTGACCGGGATTCTTGGCGAGCTCCGCGGCGGCGATCAGTCGAACCAGGTCGATCACGCGCTTAAGGTTGGGAGCCCCGGGCTTGGCAAAATTCCGACTTAGATGCTCACGGCTCAGGCCGACGGCTTTTGCCAGGTCCTTCGTCGTCACCGGCCGTCCCGAGTGCGCGACGACTACTTCCCAGGCACTGCGCTGGAGCGGAGTGGTCAGCCCAAGCGCATGAGGTGGATCGACGAGGGCGTTGCGGAAGCGAGTCGAAAAAGCGTGAGGCGCCACCAGGTCGCGCGCCGCGTTGTCGTCGATTCCTTCGACGATGAAATCGATGAATCCCAGCGCGGCGCAGCGGGCGGCAGCCGGCGTATCTGATGGACGGAGCGGCATGATGGCAAAAAACGGCGCGCTCGGAAACTCGGCGGCGAACGCCGCAGCTTTCCACGTGTCTTCACCGGGCGCTCCGAGATCGACGAGCGCGGCGTCGACAAGCTCTCTTCGAAACACCGCTTCGAGCTCCTCGGCCGAGCGCGTCGAGATGATCTTCCACCGTCGCCGCGGGAACGCCGCCCGCACGAGAGCGCGCGCACGCTCGCGCTCGAGATGGACGACGAGCGAGGGTAGCGTCGATCCGTTCACCGCTGACGTCACGCTCAGACGCCCGCGTCCACAGTGTCCAGATCCGGCTTTCCTTCGATGAACTGTCGGACGACGGGATCCTTGGTGTGCTGGATCTCGTCGACGGTCCCGACCTGTCGCACCTTGCCCTCGAACAGCATCGCGATTCGTGAGCCGACGGTGTACGCGCTCCGCATGTCGTGGGTGACGACGATGCTGGTGACGCCGAGCTTCTCCCGCATTCTGATCATCAGCTGGTCGATGATCGCGCTCGTGACAGGATCGAGCCCGGTGGTGGGCTCATCGTAGAGGATGTACTTCGGCTGGCGGGCGATAGCGCGGGCAATTCCAACGCGCTTTCGCATCCCGCCGGAGAGTTCGGCTGGGAACTTGGCTTCGACACCCGGGAGATCGACCAGCTCCAGAGCCTCCCCGACGCGGGTCATTATCTCCTTCTCGGACATGCGCCCCTCCTTGCGCAGCCCCATCGCGACGTTGTCGCAAATGCTGAGCGAGTCGAAGAGCGCGGCGAACTGAAAGACATAGCCGATGTGGGAGCGGAGCGCGTAGAGATCGTCGCGCGTAAGCCTTGGGACTTCCTGACCGTCGACCCAGACGGTGCCGCGATCCGGCTCCAGCAATCCGACGATGTGCTTGATCGCGACGGATTTCCCGGTTCCCGAGTAGCCGATGAGAACCATGGTCTCGCCTTCCTCGACTTCGAGCGAGAAGCCCTCGAGCACTTTTTTGGCGCCGAAGGATTTGTGGACGTCGATCAGCTTTATCACATCACAAAGTTGCGCGGCCGAGGACGAAAGGTCTAGG
>Ga0193699_10001007_pt1 | contig 11437 bp, 10 predicted proteins | sample L3c2metaG_FD_160095 | JGI IMG/M metagenome (GOLD analysis project Ga0193699, IMG submission 160095) | Soil microbial communities from a riparian zone of the East river system, Colorado, United States - L3c2 | ecosystem: Environmental > Terrestrial > Soil > Riparian zone | place: USA: East... | reverse complement strand
TTTCCTTCCTCCTGGAGCTGCACCATCGTTCTCCACGAAGATTCAATGGGGACACCGGTCTCGTCGGCCCAGTGAAACTGGTACAGATCGATCCGCTCGACGCCGAGCCTGCGGAGAGACGCTTCGCACTCCCTTCTGATAGAGGCCGGCTCGAGCGAGCGCGCCGGTTCCTTCATTCGATCATTCGGATCCCACACCATCCCGCACTTGGTGAAGACGAATGGCCTATCGCCGGGCGCAAGCTTTTTCAGGGCGCGACCCACCACCTCTTCGGAGTGGCCGAGTCCGTAGATCGCCGCCGTGTCGATCCAGTTGACTCCCAGCTCGACGGCGTGATTGATCGCGGCTATCGACTCACTGTCATCCTGAGGGCCCCAGCCGAAGGACCAACCTCCGCCTCCCGTCGCCCACGCGCCAAATCCGACGCGGGTGATGTTCATGTCGGTAGTGCCGAGCTGTCTGGTAGGGAGTTTGGTCTGCATGGGGCTACGACTCCTGCAAGAAAAGTGGCAGTCGCGGGTTGACTCGAAGATTATATATCGGAAGGACGGGGCGAGGCAGGCACACTTCGCATGAGGTGGTAGAGATGCAGGCGACGAACGCGATTTCTGTCTGGCCACGGCTCGGCCTGGATGAATGGGCGCCCACCCAGACCACTCTGCAAAGGTGGACACAGATAGTCGGCAAGACCCGGCTCGCGCTCGCTCCGATGCAGAACCATTGGTGGCAAGTGGTGCTCTACGTCACAGAGCGCGGACTGACGACGTCGCCGATCCCGTATGACGCCCGCACCTTCGACGTCAGCTTCGACTTTACCAACCACAAGCTGATCGCCCGCACGAGCGACGGAGAGAGTCGAACGATCCCGCTTGTCGCCCAGTCCGTTGCCGATTTCTACGCCGCGTACATGGAGATGCTGCGATCGCTCGGCATCGAGGTGAAGATCAAGCCCGTGCCGATGGAGATGTCCGATGCCATGCGGTTCACGGAGGATCGCACGCACGCATCGTATGATGCGGACGCTGTGCACCGGTTCTGGCAGGTTCTCGTGAACTCCGATCGCGTCCTGAAAGAATTTCGCGCCCGGTTTCTCGGCAAATCGAGCCCATCGCATTTCTGGTGGGGCGGATTCGATCTCGCGTGCACCCGATTCTCCGGCCGGCCTGCCCCGCTGCATCCGGGTGGAGTTCCAAACTGTCCGGACTACGTCATGATCGAAGGCTACTCGCACGAGTGCATCAGCGCCGGCTGGTGGGTGGGCACCGTCGGTGGACCGGTTGCCGAGCCGGCCTTCTACGCGTACTCGTACCCGGAGCCGGCGGGCTGCGACGTGGCACCGATACGCCCGGAGGGCGCGTACTATCATCCCGTAATGCGCGAGTGGATTCTGCCGTACGAGAGCGTCCGCACGGCTCCCGATCCCGAACAGGCTCTGCTCGATTTTCTGCAGAGCACCTACGAGACGGCGGCTACTCTGGCCAAGTGGGATCGAAAGGCGCTCGAGCGTCCGGCAGATTGGACGCCGCCGCCGTCCGCGGCACGAGGCGTGAAGAGAGTAACTGCTAACTGAAGACTACCTGCCGGGGGCCTTGGGCGGAGCGGCCAAGGGCTACGGGCTCGGCTTAGGGGGAGCGATCAATGGAAATCAACTTCCGTCACGACGTAGATACCGTGCTGAAGGAGGCGAAGAAGCAGAACAAGCCCGTTCTGCTCGATTTCAGCGCTGCTCCCATGTGAAGCGGCTGTGCTCGGCTGGATGCCGAGGTGTGGCCTGATGAGCGAGTGGTGAAGTTTGTCAACGAGAACTTCATGCCTGCGCGCGTTCACGTGAAGGACGACGCTGAGGCCTTCAAGCGCTACGGCGAGCAATACAACGCGCACTGGACGCCGACCGTTCTCGAGCTCGATGCGAATGGCGAGGAGTTCTACCGCCTGGAAGGATTCCTCCCCAACGATGATTTCCTCGCCCAGTTGGAGCTCGGACGCGCGCACATGGACTTCAAGAAGGGGAAATGGGCCGCAGCCGAGGAACGGTTCCGAGAGATCGTCGACAACCTTCCGCAGGCGGAGGCAGCACCGGAGGCGATGTACTGGGCGGGTGTTTCGCATTACAAAGCGACGAACGACGCCGGAGCACTGAAGGAGACTGCGAAGGCGTTCACGCAGCGATACGAGGATTCGAGCTGGGCCAAGAAGGCATCAATCTGGGCGTGAAAAACAACCATATGCCGAGGAGCTGACCGATGAGAGCAAAAGACATCATGACCAAGGATCCCGAGTGCTGCCGCCGCGACGATACTGCGCAGCAGGCGGCGCGGGTGATGCGTGACCGCGACTGCGGGTGCCTCCCGATAGTCGACGATGCCGGAAGAGTGGTCGGGATCGTGACCGATCGGGATCTTGCCGTGCGTGGAATCGCGTCGGGAAAGGACCCCGCCACGAAGTTGAACGACTTGATGACGCCGGTGGCGACCTGCTGCGGGCCGGACGACGACCTCAGAGACGTCGAGAAGAAAATGGCCGAGCTTCAGGTGCGCCGCATCCCAATCGTCGACGGCGGCGGACGTTGCGTAGGGATCGTCTCCCAGGCAGACATCGCGCTTGCGAGCAGGGGCTCCGCTGTCACCGACAGCGAGATCGCTCTCGTCGTCGAGCAGATCTCGCAGCCGTCGGGCCGGGGTCGCTCACACATCGATACGGGCACTGGATTAAACGAAGCCGGGGCCACGCAGCAGTTCTAGACTTGCCGTTTCCTCTGTTCCGCCCCCGAGTCTTATTCGTCCTTCTACCATAGGAGCTCGCACCCCGGGGACTGACCTTAACGGTCAGAGAATCAAAGGAAGCAAGTGAAGAGTTTCGTAAAAAAGTTCTGTAATTTCTGCGGCGAGCCAATGCTCGAAGCCTCCACCGTCTGCAAACAATGCGGATGGGACAGGTCGCAGGACGGTCCACCAACCCAGGATCCAAAGGATCGGAAGGCGCGAATCGGCGTCGCCGCCGGCATCGCAATCGGCTACTGGGTGATGTTCACGCTGATCTCGGGTACGAGCGCCGCTGCCCGCCCGGTTCGCGCCGTGAATACGACTCGTGCCGTGATCGAGGAGCCGGCCTACACCCCCGAGCCCGTTACAGGTGAGGCGATCGCGCTGGGAACGCTACCCTCAGCCGGCGCAGCTGCGGTGGCCGCCCCGACAAAGCCTGGGAAGCTCCTCACGATCAAAGTCGCCGACGCGAAATCCGCGAGCATCCAGGCGCACGATGCACTTCAGTACGCGTTCGAGGTTCCGGAGACTGACGAGAAGTGCCAGCTCGTCGGCTCGCTTCACGGACTCGGCGGTTTCGATCGCGATCTCGAGGTGTTTCTGCTCACGGACGACGAGTACCTGTTCTGGCACGCGAACACGGCTGCAATACCCCACTCGTCGTGGGATACCGTCAGAGGCTCGGAGGCGACGCTCGCCTACCGGCTTCCCGGGGCGGGCACTTATCACCTGGTCATTTCCAACGTGATGTCGCCTGCGTCCAAGAGCGTTCAGGTCAGAGCGCACGTCAAGTGCACGCGATAGACAAGTTGTCCTAGCCGGACGAGCTCAGAACGCGGGCGCGGCTTCTTTCGCGCCTGTCGGTGTTTCCGTAGCTTGGTCACGCCCGATCCACACGTGGCCCACCCACCGACAGTGATGAATACTCCATCAGCCGTTCTGCTTTTCAGCGCCGTGATTTCACTCGGCGCCGCACTACCGCATCCGCGCGCTGATCGATCGGAGCTGTCCCCGTTGCCGCGAGCGAGCGCAAACGACAATCGCCGGCCGGCCGGCACTCTGCGCGACGGCAAGCTCGATCTCAGGCTCGAGATCGTCAACGCCCAATGGTTCCCCGAGGCGGAGAGCGGACCGAGCCTCGCGATGCAGGCGTTCGCCGAGAAGGGGCGCGCACCGGAAATTCCTGGTCCGATGATTCGCGTCCCGGAAGGGACTGAGATCCACATCACGCTCCACAACTCCTTGCCCGATTCCGAAGTCGTCGTGCACGGACTGCACACTCGACCAGCCGCGACAGACGATGTCGTGAAAATTCCTGCCGGCGGCACGCGCGAGGTGACATTCCAGTCGGGTGCGCCGGGCACGTATTTCTATTGGGCGACGAGCGCAAAGAAGCCGTTGAATTTCCGCGTCGGAAAGGACTCCCAGCTCTCCGGTGCCATCATCGTCGATCCGCGAAACGCTCCACCGCTCGCGGATCACACGTTTCTCATTGGCCTTCATAGCGACGATCCGGACAGCGCGGCGGGCCGGACGCCTCATCCGCGAGAAATCGTGGTGATCAATGGGAAATCGTGGCCGTACACCGAGCGCTTCACCTTTACCGAGGGCGATTCGGTTTCGTGGCGCGTGATCAATGCCGCCGACGGTCCGCACCCGATGCACCTGCATGGGTTTTACTTCAACGTCGATCGGAGTGGGGGAGAAGGGGTGGACAGTGTGCTCCCGCCAACTGCGATCAGACAGGCGAACACGCGCCTGTTGACGTCGGGCAGTACGATGGCGTTTCGGTTCGTGCTCGATCGCCCGGGGAACTGGCTGTTCCACTGCCATCTCGCGGGGCACGTTGATGGTTCGAGCACCGTGAACAACATCCTGCACCGACGCCCAATGGCGGAGATCGAGCGCGAGCATGCCGGTATGGATCACGGATCTCACGCGATGGCGGGTTTGATCATCGGCATTCACGTTCTGCCGCGCGGCGAGCGTCATGTTGCATCGACCAGAGAGCCCCTGCGGCTTCGGCTGCTGATTCAAAGCAAGCCCGATGGATACAGCCACAAGCCGGCAACTGGCTTCGTCCTGCAACAAGGTGCTGAGCCGAGTAAGGATTCGGTGGCGTTGCCGGGCCCGACACTGTTTTTGGAAAAGGGAAGGCCGGCGAGGATCACGATCGTCAACCACCTCAAGGTGCCGACCTCCGTGCATTGGCACGGCTTGGAGATCGAGAGCTATCCGGACGGAGTCGCGGGCTGGAGTGGGATGCCGGGCAGGATCCTTCCCGTCATTCAGCCAGCGGATTCATTCATCGCCGAGTACACGCCGCCGCGCGCGGGCACGTTCATGTATCACTCGCACGTCAACGAGCTGATGCAGACGAACACTGGGATGTACGGCGCCTTGATCGTGACGGATTCGACCCATCAGTTCGACCCTCGGATCGACAAGATCATTCTGGTCGGCGGTGGCGGGCCTGGCAGTGTGGAGCAGAGATCCACCGGCAGGGTGAACGGAACCACCACTCCGCAATTCGAGCTCGAGGCGGGGACGACATATCGGCTCCACCTGATTCAGATTCATCCGCAGGCGATGATCATGTTCAGACTCGGCACCGACTCGACGACAGCGCGATGGACTCCGGTTGCGAAGGACGGGGCCGACCTTCCACCCGAGCAATCAACGTCAAGAGCTGCGTTCGTATTGATGGGCGCCGGGGAGAACGGCGAGTTCCTCTACACGCCGGAGCGGCCCGGTCTTCAGAAGCTCAACGTCCAAACGCGATTTGCGGGGTGGCAGATTCCGGTACTTCTCTTCGTCAGGCCGTCGAAGAAAGTGGTAGCCAACTAGCTAGGGCAATTGCGGAACCCTCCTTGCAGGAACCTCGATGGCTAAGAGCTGTCGAGGAAGCCTTGAACCGCATCGTCATCAAGTGTCCGAACACCGGAAAAATGATCTATACGGGATATTCCATGGATCCGCAGACGTTCGGTGCGATCCCCATCGAGCAGATGGATCCGATCGAGTGCCCCGCGTGCCACCGGATGCATCGTTGGGGGAAAGAGGACGCCCTGTTCGAGCGTGAGGGTCCGGATCCGAAGCAGAAGAAATAGTGGGCGGCGAATCGGTTCCACTCACAGCCGACGCCAGCAGAACTACCAAACGTTTTCAATCCGCGGAAACAGAAATACCTCGACCGTTCGGGCGGAAGGATTCTTGCAGAAGTCGCCGCGATTCAGCGAGAGAATTCGGAATCAATGCTCGATAAGAGAAAAACCGAAGCCATTGCCGCCGCCCGACGCGAGATCGCCAGGCGCATCGCGCGATTCTGTACCGGCCTCTCACCCGAGGAGTTCGACGCGCTCCTCGACCGCATGGCTCACGTCCAATGGAAGTACGACACTTTGCCGAACATCGGGGAGCCTGACATTGAGAAGCAGCTCCGCGAGTTGATGGAGTAGCGTTCTTCGGCCGAGTTTCCTTCGGGCCTTTAGTTGGCGAGTATGGGACGGCCGCGAATCTTGTACAGCGCGGACTCCATTATCAGCGCCGCCGTATTCAGGCTCGGCACTCCAGTCGGTTTGAGAGTTCCTTCGTAAACGCCGGATCCCCAGCCGCTCGTGGTGCGTGCCGGCTGTACCGTTCTCACCAGCAGCTGAGTGTACGCGCTCGGGAGAACGGCATTCCACCCGAACGCAGCCTTCGTGCTGACCCAGCGAGGACGCTCGACGTACGCGTTGTCCCCGACGCCTTCGATGACGAACTGCTTTCCACGGTGGTAGATGCTGTAGTAATAGAAGTACCAGGGCGGATCCGGGAGCGCGTCCTCCGACGCTGCCGTCACGATCCCCGTCCGCTGATACCGTGCTTGCTGCGCCGCGAGAACCTGTTGCGCCTGCCGCTGCATCTCGGCCGATCGATATCCCGGCTCCAGCCCCAACATGATGAAGGGCTCGCTCATCACGCGATCGTTGCCGCGGCTGTCGGTCAGCACTCGCACACCCATCACGTTGACCGAATTGACATCGGACCGGACATCGAGTCCGTCGCGGTTCACCTTCGCCCCCCACATTGCGAAGCCACCGAGCGCATACTGCTGGTATCCGATCTCCGTCTCGGTGAACGTCTTTCTCTTTCCGGTTTTGCCATCGACGTCTACGCCCTGCAGATAACCGTCGCTCACAAGCTTCGACATGTCGAGACGTTTTACTATCTGCGTTGCGAACGGCGCGTACTTCGGATACCTGGTGGCGATGACGCGGAGCCAGATCAGAAGACGTCCGATGTCAACCGACGAATAGCCGGCGCCGACAGTCGAGATCTTCGAGGCGTTGTCGACCATGCGTCCCGTCTTCGCATCGTAGATGCGATTGAATGCCCGCCGGTCGAAGAGATCGACGCTCGATAACGTAGACAGGATGCGCCCGATGTTCGCATCGAACGTGGCGTCATTGATGAAACCGAGCTCGTGCGCGACATGATTGGCGGCGATGACCCCGGCGATATCCCACAGCGTTACGTAGGAGTACTTGGCGTGCGCTCTGGCCAGTCCCGTCGACGGCTCGGTGATGCTGTTGACGAAATCCCACGAATTGCGAGCGGCTTCGAGATAGAGCTGCCGGTCCTGGGGCGAGACGGTAGGAGTGGCGGCGGGCTGCTGAGTTGCCGGCTGAGCACCTTTACGCGGCGGAGGCGGCTGCTGGGCCTTCGAGCACGTCGAGAACGTGAAGGTCGCGCCGCTCACGAGTGCTATGGAAACAAGAATTCGTACTGAACGCATAGTCGAGGAATCAATTGGAGTGAACCTGTCGGTAGAATTACAGCAGCGCTCGCGGAACCGACTGTTGCGCTATCGTATAACGGCCGATCGCGCGCTCGTAACTAAGGCAACAAGCGTGCTGATAGATCACTTTTTCCCGAGGACTTACATGCGTCGATTCACGCTGCTGCTGGCGCTGTGTGCCGCTCCGCTATCCGCGCAATCATACGAGATCACGCACAGCTACAAGGTCGGGGGAGAAGGAGGCTGGGATTACATAATTCCCGATGCGCCCAACCACCGTCTGTTCATCGGCAGGCAGAATAGAGTGATGGTCGTCGACATGAACGATGGTCATCTCATCGGAGAGGTGAAGGGCATCAATGGAGCCCACGGAGTAGCGCTCGCTCCGGGGACCGGGCGCGGCTTCGCGACTTCAGGCGACGACAGCTCCATCGTCATGTTCGATCTCAAGACCTACAAAACCCTGGGGCGGATTCCAGCGGCGGAAGACGCGGACGCGATCATCTATGATCCCGCATCGCGGCGCGTGTTCTCGTTCAACGGCGACGCGAATTCGACGACCGTCGTCGATCCGAAAAAGGGAGTCGTGATCACGAACATCGCACTCGGCGGCAAGCCTGAGTACGGGCAGTCGGCGCGGAACGGGAATATTTACATCAACCTCGTCGACAGCAGTCAGATCGTGGAAGTCGACGCCAGGAATCTCACCGTCACTCGGCGCTGGTCGACCGCCCCGTGCAAGAATCCAGTGTCGCTGGCCATCGACACCCGGAACAAGAGGTTGTTCAGCGGCTGCCGCAGCGGGGTCATGGCCGTCTCGGATTACAAGAATGGAACTGTCGTGGCGACGATCCCAATCGGCCAGGGCGTGGATGGCGCCGGGTTCGATCCGTCGCGGCGCGACGCGTATGCGTCGAACCTCGATGGAACGCTGACCGTGATTCATCAGGATGGTCCGGACAAGTACCACGTCGTCGAGACCGTCAAGACGGGCGATCGCGGCCGCAACATGGGACTCGATCCGGCATCGCACCGGATCTACGTCGCCTCGGCGAAATTCGGTCCGGTGCCCGCTGATTCGACTGCGGCGAATCCAAGGAGGAGGCCGCGCATGCTTCCAGGCACGTTCACGATCATTGTCGTGGAGCCGATTTCGTCGCACTAGGTCTGTACGACCAAACCAATCAGCGCCGGGGGACATCCAAGCAGTGACGGTGTATTTTCTGCTTACCCGAGAAGCACGTCTCCTTCAAGACAGTTCAATGAAAAAACCCTCCCGAATTCTCCTTGCGCGTGCGGCCGCTCTCTTTTCCGCCGTATTTGTCGCGGGCGCGTGCGCGACAACGGCGACAGTCGGCAACTCTTCATCGGCGGCAACGGCATCTTCGAACCCGCTGTTCGTCGAGAGCACACTACCGTACTACGCTCCTCGGTTCGATCTCATTCGGAACGAGCACTACCAGCCGGCGCTCGAAGAAGGAATGCGGCGGCAATTGGCCGAGATCGATGCGATCGCGAAGCAAGTACAGCCGCCGACGTTCGAGAATACGATCGAAGCGATGGAGCGCTCGGGTGCGCTGCTCACGCGCGCGAACAATGCGTTCTCCGCCGTCATCGGGGCGAACACCAACGACACGCTGCAAAAAGTCGACGAAGCAGTATCACCGAAGCTCGCCGCGCACAGTGACGCGATCTTTTTGAACGATCAGCTTTACAGTCGCGTCAAGAATCTTTACGACAGGCGGGGCTCGAGCAACCTGACGCCCGAGCAGAAGGCGCTGGTCGAGCGGTACAACAGAGACTTCGTGCGGGCAGGAGCGCAGCTCTCGGAAGCGGACAAGATCCGCATGCGGGCGCTCAATCAGGAGCTGTCGAAGCTGCGGACTGATTTCACCAAGAAGCTGCTGGCGGGAACCAAGGCGGGCGCGCTCGTCGTCGACAATGCATCCGACCTCGCCGGCCTCAGCGATGCCGAGATTCAGGCCGCTTCGGATGCCGCGAAGTCGCGCGGGCTGACGGGAAAGTGGGTGCTTCCACTACAGAACACGACACAGCAGCCGGCTCAGGCCGAGCTGAAGAATCGCGCGGTACGCCAGAGGCTGTTCGAGCTTTCCACGATGCGAACGTCGCGCGGCGACAGCAACGACACGCGTGGCACCATTCGCCACATGGCGGAGCTTCGCGCCGAACAGGCGAAGCTGCTGGGATTCCCGACGTGGGCAACGTACTCGTTGGATGATCAGGGCGCCAAGAATCCGGACAACGCGATCAAGCTCCTCACCGATGTCGTTGCTCCCGCGACGGCGAGAGCACGCGAAGAGATCGCGGACATGCAGAAGTTGATCGACGCCCAGGGCGGTGGGTTCAAGCTGCAGCCGTGGGATTATCAGTACTACGCGGAACAGGTGAGAAAGGCGAAGTACGATCTCGATGAATCCCAGATCAAACCGTACTTCGAGCTGAACAGCGTACTCCAGAACGGAGTCTTCTTCGCCGCCAACAAGTTGTATGGCCTGACGTTCCGAGAGCGCCACGATATTCCAGTGTGGCATCCCGATGTTCGGACGTTCGACGTCATCGACGCGAACGGACAGCCGCTGGCTCTCTTCTACGCCGACTACTTCAAGAGAGACAACAAACAGGGCGGCGCGTGGATGAGCAGCTTCGTCGATCAGTCCGGATTGACCGGCCGGAAGCCGGTGGTTTACAACGTCGCCAATTTCTCCAAGCCGTCAGCGGGGCAGCCGGCGCTGCTCACGTACGACGACGTGTCGACGATGTTCCACGAGTTCGGGCACGCTCTGCACGGGATGTTCTCGAGCGTGCAGTACCCGCGGTTCTCAGGCACGAACGTGCCGCGCGACTTCGTCGAATTCCCCTCGCAGTTCAACGAGCACTGGGCGCTCGAGCCGAGTGTGTTCGCCAACTACGCGAAGCACTATCAGACCGGCGCGCTGATGCCGGCGGCGCTCGTGAACAAGATCAAGCAGGCGCGAACGTTCAATCAGGGATTCACGACGACCGAGCTGATGGGCGCGTCGCTGCTGGATCTGGCGTGGCACACGCTGCCGGCCGGAACCCAGGTCGCCGACGTCGACGCGTTCGAGCAGAACGCGCTCCGCCGCTACAACCTACTCATTCCGGAAATTCCTCCTCGCTATCGCAGTCCCTACTTCGCGCACATCTGGGGCGGAGGTTATTCAGCCGGATACTACGCTTACACGTGGAGTGAGGTGCTCGATGACGACGCGTACGCGTGGTTCGTAGAGCACGGCGGACTGACGCGCGACAATGGGCTGCGATTCCGGAACATGATCTTGTCGCGCGGGGGGACCGAGGACGCGGCCACGCTCTACCGCAATTTTCGCGGGCGAGATCCTAGCGTTGATGCTCTGCTCATCGAGCGGGGGCTTAAGTCGGACTCGTCTGCCAAGTAGGGGCGAACCGGGAGCTGCGAGCAGTTTCTTGTGGTGGTCGGAGTCTGAAGGCGACACTTCTGAGCACTATCGCCTCGCTCGCCACAAGAATACCAAAGCAGGGAGCCGGCAGCTTTTCAGCTAACAAGCTTGGAGCTTTCATACTCGCATTCACAGAAACTTCCAACCTGCCGTCCCAGAACGCCACCGGAAAAGCTCCCAGCTACGACCGGCTGCAAGGCTCACAGCTCCCTGCTTTGGTATTCGTGTGGTCAGCAAGGCGGTAGTTCCCAGAAGTGTCGCCTTCAGACTCTCCGCCGCAACGTGGCTGTCTTATTTCGCTGACGGCTTCACGTTCGAATCGTACCCGACGCTCGCGAGTCGACGACCGGAATGCTCATACGCCAGCGCGGGCATGTCGCTCACGCCCGTCGCGTCGATCCAGTTGTTGTAGAACTGGAACAACGCGCACACCGTGA
>Ga0193699_10001005_pt1 | contig 11441 bp, 10 predicted proteins | sample L3c2metaG_FD_160095 | JGI IMG/M metagenome (GOLD analysis project Ga0193699, IMG submission 160095) | Soil microbial communities from a riparian zone of the East river system, Colorado, United States - L3c2 | ecosystem: Environmental > Terrestrial > Soil > Riparian zone | place: USA: East... | reverse complement strand
CGAGATTGAGACGAATGCCGCGGATACCCGCCTGGTTCATGGCGTCGAGATCGGCGTCAGAAGTTTTGTCATCGATCACGGCGACGCCGCGCGCGGTCGCGCCGCGCGCTTTCATGCCGAACAGCGTGGGGGAATTGTCGGGGCCGTAGATGCTCGGGGTGACGATCACCACGCGCTCCATACGCAGCGCCTTGTGTAGCGCGGTCATTTCTTCGGGCGACGCCAGTTCCGGGGTGTAGACGCGGCCTTCGAAGAACGGGAATTTCGCAGGATCCGGGTGAATATGGGTATGGCAATCGCAGGCGCCGGCGGGAATCTCGAAATTCACTGGCGTCGCCGGCTGGGCCGCGGCCGCAAGAACGGTTCGGTTGGACATGGTCATTCCAGCTGCAATGGAGGCAGAGGCAAGCAAAACACTGCGTCGCGTCAGCATTGGTCTTCTCCCTGGTAAGTTTCTGTATTTTTAAGTTTACGGCTCTTGAAGGCTCTCGATTCGTTAGTTGATCTTCGGTGCGAACAGCTTGGCGTCGTCTTCCAGCAGCAGCCGGTCCTGCACCAGCTGCTGCGCGGCTTTTGCGATCGCGGCGGCGCGGTCGCCCTCGCTCGGGTAACGCTCGGCCATCGACAGACGCGGATCGTTGTTCTTGAGCCGCTCCTCGCGCGTTGCCGCGAATGGAATCATGGCGCCATTGTTGTCGCATAATTCGCCTTCGCCAAAGCCGGTCTTGCGCAGGTTCCAGCCGGTATGGGTGGCGGCAGGCGCTTCCAGCGTCGGCAGATGCAGCCCGGCAAGATCGCGGCCATCGGCATCGGTCTTCGGCACGAACACCGGATAGGCGGCGCCTTTCGATGGCGGCATCGTGTCGGCATTGATCAGCGTGGGCCGCGCCATGCGGCTGGTATAGGGGAAGCCGGGAATGCGCGGAAAGCCGACGTCATCGGCCGCGGGCGATACCAGCGTTCCGTCGGCGCGGCTGGGATAGCGGCTAACCGGTGGCAGCGTGCCGTTGCTGATCCACATATCGAGCGCCACGAGCAAGGCCCGCACCGGCGGCCCGGCGTTGAGCGGATTGGTCGGGAAGGCGCAGGTCTTCGCCATCTCGGATTTGGCGTTGGCCAGTGAAAAATGCTGCAGGTTCGAGAGCAGGAACAGCCTGACATTGTCGGGCATCTCCAGCGCGTTGCCTTCGGTGTCCGTCACGACCAGCGAGGCGCGCTGCTGATAGAACTCGATCTCGCTGTCGGTCTTGATGATTTTCGGGCAATTGCCGGCGGTAAGACAGCGCGCCAGAAAGCCGTCGCGCTTTCCCGTCAATCCGTCGGTGATGACCGGATAGGTGAAGGGAAAATCCGCGCCGGGATATAGCATGTCGGCATGCTGATAGGGCGACCGGCCGGGCTGGCTGAACCGATAGTTTGTAAATGTTTTCTTGCCGCCGGAGATATGCGGCATCAGTCCTTCGAACACCGTGCGGCCGGCCTCGTCGGCGTTGAAGCCGAGATAGAGGTAGTCGTGCAAATAACGGCCGCTTTGCGACAAGCCGAATCCGATGGCGCGGTCGATCCGGCCGGCGAGGGGATTGGCGGTCCCCGCCGCATCCGCGGTCTCGTTGCGAAGGAACGAGACGATGTCGCGGGTGGCGGCGAAGCCGAGGCCCATCACCTTGGGATCTTTGGCGGTGTAGATGAATTCGTAGATCGCGCCGGCGTCGAAGCCTTCCGGCCGCTTGATCGAGATTTTAGTCGGTCCTTCGAATTTCACTTCAAGGCCGACGGGTGTTGCGCGCGGATCGGCCTCGCGCTGGCGCACGCTGATCTTTGCGTGCGCGGGATCGATGTCGGCGGCGGGATAGCTCAGCGTGGCGCTGGCAGGATTATCGCTGTGGTCGAAGATGAAATCCTCGCGCGCCAGCCCGGTCACGCCGGGCACGATCGGCGGTGAAAATGTCATCCGCCCGCCGCCCGGCACGATGTCGCCCTGCCAGCCGCTCCACACGATCGTGTAGCCGCGATTCATCAGAAAGCCGTTACCGGCGTCGGCCGCCTTGGCGAGATCGTTGACCACGACCGGGTTGTCGTTGAACAGCGCCAGCCCGAGCTTGCCGCCGCGATTGAGCGCCTCGTAGAACAGGCGGCGGTTGCCGTTGGCGGCAACCGTGGGACGCAGAATCTCGACATCGGTCACGGCTTCGACCAAGCCCTGCGCGTTGCGCGGCGCGCGGTCGAGATCGACGATAACCGTGTTGTGCGGATCAGCCGGCGGCACCGCGATGGTCGCCCGCGCGACGATCCGGTCGTAGGTGCCGACTGCCCCAAAACTCCGTCCCTCGAACGCCGGCGATTCCACCCGCACGATTTCGAATTTTATGACTTTGGCGGCGGAGGGGCTGACAAACCCGATGATGCCGGCGGCCACAATGATCGCGCTCAGCCAATGCCGCATGGTGTTCTCCCCGATGTCTGCGCCGGGCGTTGCTCCGCCACGGTCTTGAAGCAGAGACTATAGAGGGAAGTGCCGCGCGGGAAGGGGCATGGATAAAGCAGTCATTGGATCTTGTCGCGATCGAATAATTCATTCGTCGCGGATCCGTCGCCGTGATCCTCCATAATTCGAAGTTGTTTTCCGCCGTCGACGACCTCAAAGAACACCTTGTCGTCTTTCGGACCCTCGCGCCAGCGACCGGGTTCGGAGGCCCAAATCACGCGATTGCCCTCGATCCTACATCGATAATCCCAAACGAAATTGTCGATCGGTCGGACGTAGCTTAAGAACAGAACGTCGCCGTCGGTTCGTGTGACACGGCCAATCTTGGGATCGCGCCCCATCACCGCTGCAATTGCCGTCCGGCAAATCGCCTCCGGCGCAAACGGCGGTGCGGCGACAGCGGGCAGCGCTAGGCACCCGGACAGGGCAAAGCCCCATACGATTTGCGAAGTCGAAAACGGCAAGCCAATCTGGATCATTTTTGGGCCTTTGGCCGTTCTGCGGCCGCCCGCTAGGGCGAGGCCGACACGGTTCTAGAGCGGACGTTATAGAGGGAAGTGTGCGGCAGGAAGAGCCAGGGCATCGGCCAATGCACGGCCAAGGCTGGTGACGCCCGCACCCGAAGCTCCCACGACATGGATGCGGCGGCTTTTCATCTGTTAGCTCGGTTGCCGCCCCGGAGAATGCGCAGCCATCGAACCATAAGCCATTAGGTTTGACTAATTACTGCCCCGAGGGCGTGCGCAGGCCGTGCCAGGCGTCGCGCACCTGATGGTAGTGCGCTTCCGGCAGATAGTCCGGGGTGTTGAGCGACAGCGTCTTGACGTCGAGCTTTCCAATCGCGCTGAGCAGCGTGTAGGACGCGATGACCCGCTCGCGCAGGGCGCCGATCAGCCGCGCCTTTGCCAGGATCAGATCCTGCTGCGAGTTCAAAACGTCGACCGTGGTGCGCTGGCCGCCTTGCGCCTCCCTGCTGACGCCCTGCAAGGCGATACCGGCGGCACGCACTTCGGCTTCGGAAGCGGCCACCGCGATCTTGGCGCCTTCATGGGCGACCCATGCGCCGATGGCGGCCGTGCGCGCCTGATTGCGGACCTGGTCGAGCATAAGGCGGCTCTGCGCCGCCAGTTCCTTGGCCTGCCGGGTCTGCGAGGCCGCGGTCCCGCCATCATAGATCGGCGCCGTCATCTGGCCGAGGATGGAGGCCTGATCGGTCCCGAACGTGCTAAGCGTGGGATCGCCGTCTCGACTGCGGCTGGCGCTGCCTTGCAGCGTGATGGTCGGAAGCAGACTGCTTTCGGCGACGCGGATGGTAGTCGAAGCGACATCGACGTCGAAGCTTGCCGCCATGACCGCCGGATGTTGCCGGAAGGCCAGTTCGGTGGCGTCCTCGCGGCTGCGCGGCAGGTAGCGATCCACGGTTTCCGCCGGCCGCAACTGCGACGGCGGATTGCCGATCACCTGGGTGTAGGTCGCCTGGCTGATCGCGAGACTGACCTCGGCGGCATTGAGATCCGCTCGCCCGCGGCTGAGCCGCGCCTCGGCCTGCGCGGTATCGGTCGGCGTCACATCACCCGCATTGAGACGCTTCTGGACGATGCCCTGGGTTTCCTGCAGAAATGCGACGTTGGCGCGTTGCGCCTCGACCAGTGACTGATTGGCCAGCACATTGGTATAGGCGGTGACGGCATCGAGCAGCACGCCCTGGCCGACATTGCGCAGGGCTTCGCGGCCGGCCTGCACCTGCAGTTCCGCGACGCGAACGCTGTTGGCGGTTTTGAACCCGTTGAACAGAGTCTGCGTCACCGTCACCCCGACGGTCCACGGTTTCAGGTTCCCGGACTGAAACGTGTTTCCCGGCAGCAGGTCGCGCACCGCCTGCAGCCCCGCGCTGAGACTGGCTACGATCTGCGGCCGATAGCCGGCCAGCGCCTGCGGCACATTTTCATCCGTGGCGCGTTGCCGCGCCCGTTCGGCATTGAGCTGCGGATTGGTCTGGTAGGCCTTGGCCAGGGCCTCGGGGAGGCCTTCGCTGCGGGCTGTGGAAGCCGCCAAACCGACGCAAACCACCACGCCAAGACAAATGCCCGATCGAAGCATGCGCCTTCCCACGTGGCCAACTTTAACGGCACGCCCAACCATATGATCCCGCAGCAACCCCGGCCGTCCGCCCCCGCCGACGGCGCCGTGTTTACTGTTTAGAGCGCGCTGCCGCCACAGGCAAACGGTCGCGCGCGCGAACTCGATTCAGTGCTTCGCTGTTGCCGGTTCGTCACATGCGAGAATCAGGCAAATTCCTCTGAAATGGCCCTTTGAACCTCCGGCCGTTCAGACATCCGGCGCCGGTGGGCGATGACCTTCGGAAACCGGGAAGGATCCACGCCGTCCTGCTCCAGCCACTGCGCCATGGTGAACAGGTAGGGATCGCAGATCGTATAGATCTCGCCCATCACCCAGGGCGCTCCCAGCATCTTGTGCTCGATCAGATCGTAACATGCCGCGACCGACTCCGGCACCTTGCGCTGCATCGCCGCGATGGCGGCCGGCTCGTCGGCCCAGCGATAGCCGCGCATGCGGTGGGCATGGGCGACATGCAGGGTCGAGCACAGATAGCTGTTGAAGGCCTGTACCAGCGCAAACGAAAAGGGATCATCCAGCGGCGCCAGCCTCGCGCGCGGAAAGCTCTGCGCGATGAAGGCGAGGATTGCCGGCGTCTCGGTCAGAATCCCCTTGCCGGTGACCAGTGCCGGCGCGCGCCCCTTGGGATTGATGGCAAGATATTCCGGCTTGCGCTGCTCTTCGGCGGCGAAGCTGATGCGCACCGTGGAATAGTCCGCGCCGGCATCCTCCAGCGCGATATGCGACGCCAGCGAACAGGTATGGGCGGCGTAATACAGCTTGATCATGGTCATCGTTCCCCGATGTGACCGGCGCTTGCCGCCGCTTCAGGCGGCCGCGCCATCGATGATGATGAAATCGGCATCCGCATATTTCTGGCGAATGGTTTTGGCGTGCTGATATTCGGGGCTGCCGTAGCAGGCAAAGGCCGTCGCGCGATCCCTGAACTCCACCACGACATTGCGTTCGCGGGCGGTGCCTTCCATGGCTTCAAATGCGCCGCCGCGCACGATGAACTTTGCGCCGAATTTCTGGAACGCGGGACCGGCCGCGGCGAGGTATTCGGGATATCGCTGCTCGTCCCGCACCGAGACGCGCACAATCCAATAGGCTTTTGACATGTCGTTCTCCTTGAGGTGTTTCCGGGCAACAGCGATGGCAGCCCATCGCGACCATGCGTCTTTACGCCCGATGCGTAATCACATAAAATGAATAATTATGATGTATCTGATCTCGTGGAGAGATGAATGGACCTGTCGGACCTGATGATCTTCAGTGCAGTGGTGCGCGAAGGCAGCGTGACGCGCGCCGCCGAGCGGCTGCATCGCGTGCAGTCCAATGTCACGACCCGGATCCGGCAGCTGGAGCAAGATCTTTCTGTCGCGCTGTTCATTCGCGAGGGCAAACGGCTGCACCTTGCGCCGGCTGGCCAGGTATTGCTCGGCTATGCCGAGCGCCTGCTGGCGCTGGCCGAGGAAGCGCGCGGCGCCGTCCAGGATGCGAGACCGCGCGGGACGTTCCGGCTCGGCGCGATGGAGAGCACGGCGGCGGTCAGGCTGCCGGGGCTGCTCAGCGAATACCACCGGCGGCATCCCGGGGTGGTGCTGGAACTGCGCACCGGAAACCCGCAGGTGCTGGGCGGTGCGATCCTGGCGGGTGAGCTCGACGCAGCCCTGGTCGCCGAGCCGATCGCCGGCGTGCCGTTCGAGAAGGCCTTCGCGTTTGACGAGGAACTGGTGATCGTTGCCCCCGCCGGCCATCCGCCGATCGGCAAGAAGGGCGATTTGCCGCGAACCGTGCTGGTTTTCGAGCACGGATGTCCGCATCGCAAGCGGCTTGAAGACTGGTATGCAAGCCGTCAGGGGATGCCGGAGCGTACGATCGAACTGGCGTCGTATCACGCCATCCTAGGATGTGTGGTCGCGGGTATGGGGATATCCCTGATGCCGAAGAGCGTGCTGACCACGTTTCCCGAGCGCAGGCGTTTGAGCGTCCATGCTCTGGCGCGAGCCGAAAACTGCGCGCAGACCGTACTGATCTGGCGCAAGGGGGCGGGATCGCCGAACGTCGCCGCTCTGCAGGAGATATTGCGGGGCCCGCGTCCCCATCAAAACAGGAAATAACAGCGATGGAAGTGTAATACTTTCGGCGCCGACGCGCGATTCCTGGAAGTATTCGGTTCGCGTCGCTCCGGACGGAAATGACATGCCGAAAAAATTCACCGACCCCGATGACATCGCCGAAGATATCATCCGCGATGTCGGGACCAATCTGGTGGTCGGGCTGCCGCTCGGGCTCGGCAAGGCCAACCATATCGTCAACGCGCTTTATGCGCGCGCCGCCGCTGATCGTGCGATCAGCCTGACCTTGTTTTCCGCGCTGACGCTGGAGAAGCCAAAGCCAAAGAGCCTGCTGGAGCGGCGTTTCGTCATGCCGGTGATCGAGCGCCTGTTCGGCGGTTATCCCGATCTCAGCTATGCGGATGCGCTGCATGCTGGCGCGCTGCCGCCCAACATAAAGGTGATCGAGTTCTTCTTCCTGGCGGGAAGGTGGCTGCACGTGCCGTTCGCGCAGCAGCATTACATTTCCGCCAATTATACCCACGCATCATCCTATCTGCTGGAACGCGGGCTCAACGTCGTCACCCAGCTGGTGGCGAAGCGCGTGCTCGATGGCGTCACGCGCTACAGCCTGAGTTGCAACACCGACACCACGCTCGAGATCTTGCGCGCCCGGGCCGAGGGCCGCGCATCGTTCAAACTGATCGGGCAGGTCAATTCCGAACTGCCGTTCATGCCGGGTGCGGGGGACCTTGCGGCCGACGAATTCAGCGCGGTGCTGGATAGTCCGGAGACCGACTTTCCGCTGTTCGCGCCGCCGGCCGAGCCGATCGGCGACACCAAATACGCCATCGGCCTTCATGCCGCCAGCCTGGTGCGCGACGGCGGTACGCTGCAGATCGGCATTGGGCAGGTCGGCGACGCACTGGCGCAGGGGCTGATCGTCCGCCATCGCGACAATGCGCGATTTTGCGAGGTCATGAAACGGCTGGCGCCGGATCCGACGGACGCCGCGAAGGAAACCGGATCGTTCGAAAAGGGTCTCTATGGCGTCAGCGAAATGCTGTTCGAGGCGTTTCTCGGCTTGATGGAAGCCGGCGTTCTCAGCCGCGAGGTCGATGGCGTCGCGCTGCACGGCGCGTTTTTTCTCGGGCCGAAATCATTCTATCGCGCGCTGCGCGAGATGACGCCGGAAGCGATCGCGCGGATCCAGATGATGCCGGTGTCCTTCACCAACGAGCTCTATGGCGAGGAGGCGGCGAAGCGGCGCGCCCGGGTCGACGCCCGCTTCGTCAATAACGCGATGATGGCGACCCTGATGGGCGCCGCGGTTTCCGATGGCCTCGAGGACGGACAGGTCGTGAGCGGCGTCGGCGGCCAGTACAATTTCGTGGCCCAGGCGTTCGCGCTTGCCGGCGCCCGCTCGATCCTCGCGCTGGAGGCGACGCGGCCGGCCGGCGCCAGGACCCAATCGAACATCCGCTGGAGCTATGGCCACGAGACCATTCCGCGGCATCTGCGCGATGTCTTCGTCACCGAATATGGCGTCGCCGATGTCCGGGGCAAATCCGATGCCGAGGTGATCGCGGCAATGCTCGGGGTGACCGATTCCCGCTTTCAGGCCGAACTGGTGCGGCAGGCCAAGGATGCCGGCAAGCTGCCAAAAAGCTTTGAAATTCCGGCGGCGCAACGCGCGAATTTTCCGGAGCGGATCGCGGCCGCGCTAAAACCCGCGCGCGAAGCCGGCCTGCTGCCATCATTTCCGTTCGGAAGCGATTTCACCGATGTCGAGCAGCGGCTGATTCCGGCGCTGCAACTGTTGCAGCAAGCGCAACGCGCGCCGCTGCGCCTGCCCGGATTGCTGTGGCAGGGATTTTTCGGCCAACCCGATGCGGCCGACGATGAATGCCTGGCGCGGCTCGGGCTCGATGCGCCCACGACACTCTCGGAACGCGCCTATCGCGCGTTGGTGAGTGCGGCGCTGGTGAGGAGTCGGGCGAGATAATCTCAACGTCGTCCCGGCGAACGCCGGGACCCATACACCGTGCACTCGCGTTTGAGCGATGTAGCAGCCGCCTCTCGTAACAATTCCCGCCGGTGCTTATGGGTCCCTGCGTTCGCAGGGACGACGAGTGGGGGGCGGCGCGCGCCGCTACCTGTTCTTGTTCACCGGCTTCCGCTTCTCGATGAACGCCGCCATGCCTTCCGCGCGATCCTCCAATGCGAAGGTGGAGTGAAACAGGTTGCGCTCGACGTTCATGCCTTCGGATAGCGGCGTCTCGAACGCGCGGTTGATGGCTTCCTTGGCCATCGCGGCGGCGGGGCGCGACATCGCCGCGACCTTTTCCGCGGCGGCCAGCGCTTCCGCCATCAATTTGTCCGCGGGCACGACGCGGCTGACCAGCCCTGAGCGTTCCGCTTCGGCGGCATCCATCATCCGCCCGGTGAGGCACAGGTCCATCGCCTTTGACTTGCCGACCGCGCGGGTCAGCCGCTGGGTTCCGCCGATGCCGGGGATGGTGCCGAGCGTGATTTCCGGCTGGCCGAATTTGGCGGTGTCGGCGGCGATGATGATGTCGCACATCATGGCGAGTTCACAGCCGCCGCCGAGCGCATAGCCGCTGACGGCGGCAATGGTCGGCTTGCGGCATCTGGCGACGCGGTCGCCACCGATGGCGGTGAAATCGCTGGAAAACATGTCGATGAAGGTTTTCGGCTGCATTTCCTTGATGTCGGCGCCCGCCGCAAACGCCTTTTCGCCGCCGGCCAGCAGGATGCAGCCGATCTTGTCATCGGCCTCGAGATCGTCGATCGCGGCGGCGATTTCCCTGAATACGCCGAACGACAGCGCATTGAGCATCTTCGGGCGGTTCAGCGTGATGATGCCGACCGCGCCTTGGCTTTCGACAATGATGTGTTCGAACGTGCTCATGGTCCACCCCCGCTGATGTCGCGGGCAATGTGCCCGCTGGCGGGATGGGCTTCAAGGGTGAACCGTGTCCCGGACGCGGTGCAGCGCTATGGCGTTGCGCGGCGTCCGGGGCACGAGATGCCTTACGCCATGAACATGCGCGCGGCGGAGGCCATGGTCAGCAGCGCGCCGAAGGCGATGAAGATTTTACCGATCAAGGAGGTCTGGTCCCAGGTCGAGCTGTCGTCGCCCCTCGCCATCACCGGCGCCGCAGGCACTTTAGCCGAAACCATCGCCAGCGTTGCCGCAGGCGGCTGGCTCTCCTGCGGGGCCGGCTTGCTCTCCTGCAGGGCGCGATCGAGATCGTTGAGTTGATCGGCGGCGACGACCTGGGCGTCGGCGGCCGGTTGCGCGTCCGCCGGACTATCCGCCGCCGCGGCCAGGATATTGTTGGCCCGCGCGGACATCGCCCTGGCGTTCCCGATGGGCGTGTCGGCGGACGCCAGTTGCGCATTGGCGTTGGCGACCGAGGGCGGAATTGCGGTTGAACTGTCGCCGCTGTTATCGGCGGTATCGGCCTCAGTGGCCTTCTTGTCGGTGGCGGATTTCAGCGCTGTCTTGCTGGACTTGCGCTGCGCGTGGCGGGATTTGGTGTACTTCTTCAGCTCGATCGGCGCGCCGGTTGCCTTGGCTGCCTGACTCGAAACCGAAGGCGTTGCATTGTCGGCGCCCTCGGCGGCGTGCAGCGGTCCTGCGAAGCACGCCCAAATTCCTGCTGCGATGATCAATGCCGAGCGCCCGCTGGCTTTGATAGTCATTGGCAATCTCCCCATGTTGCCCGCCCCCAAAACGCAAGGAGAACTCCGGGCGTGTCCGCAGCGGGGCAAAAAAAGGGAATCTTCGGGCGAGTCCGGGCGAAAGCAGGGCAGCGCTGTGGGGCCGGGCGCGCAATCCGCTACTATCCGTCCGCGAAATTGTTCTGGAATCAGGGCGGCGGGTGTCAGCCGGACCGAACGATGCTATGAGCCTGCCCGAGCAAATTTCGTCGTCGCCATTCCCGGCCGGGATGCGGCGATCCCGATGCTTCCAAGGCTCGATCACGACCTCGTGATCGACGCTTTCTAACGTAACAAATTGAAAGATCGACCGAATTGCATTGTGGGAGCGCGCGTGCGCGAACGTGAGGACGAATGGACCGGCCTGATGCGGTCGGCCATTTCAGGGGACAGTGCGGCGTATCATCGCCTGCTCAAGTCCGTCACGCCGGTGCTCCGGGCCGCGGCGCGCCGAGGTCTGGCGCGGGCCGGCCAACCGGCCGACCAATCCGAGGACATCGTGCAGGACATTTTGTTGGCGGTGCATCTGAAGCGGCACACCTGGGACGCCAACGCGCCGTTTGCGCCGTGGCTGTTTGCAATCGCCCGCAACAAACTGATCGATTCGCTGCGCCGTCGCGGCCGGCGGGTGTTCGTCAATATCGACGATTTCGCCGAGACGATCCCGAGCGAGCCTGTCGCCGAGACCGTGCCTGCGAGTGAGGTCGCAGCCCAGTTGCAGGCGCTGCCGGCGCGGCAGCGCGATGTGCTGCAGTCGATCGCGGTCGACAGCGCATCGATCAAGGATACCGCGGCCAAATTCGCCATGAGCGAGGGCGCGGTGCGGGTGGCGCTGCATCGCGGGCTTGCCAGCCTCACCGCCAAATTACGGGAACAATGAGAAATGGACACCGATCAGCTCATTCGATCGCTGGCCGCCGACAACAGCCACCGCGCCCGCCCGGTCTGGTTCGTGTTGATGCTGGCGCTTCTCGCCGCGGCGCCGGTCTCGGTGGCGATGTTCTTTACCGAGCTCGGCGTCAGGCCGGATG
>Ga0193699_10001004_pt1 | contig 11443 bp, 10 predicted proteins | sample L3c2metaG_FD_160095 | JGI IMG/M metagenome (GOLD analysis project Ga0193699, IMG submission 160095) | Soil microbial communities from a riparian zone of the East river system, Colorado, United States - L3c2 | ecosystem: Environmental > Terrestrial > Soil > Riparian zone | place: USA: East... | reverse complement strand
CTTTCGGGCCAACTGCGGGCCTGTCGGAGCGCGGCCAGCAGTTCGTCAGCGATTCGTCAGAGCACCGCGCAAGGGTCGGGAAGGGACGCGGCTGAAGGTGCCCACGAGCTCGACGACCACGACCGACCGTAACGGAAGGAACACGCATATGTTCACACCCTGTGATCTGTCGGCACGACTCGGGCGGCCCGGCGTCGTGACAGTCGTCCTAGGCGCGGCCATCCTGGCCGCCGCAAGCCCGGCTGGCGCCGCCCCTGGCGGCGCGCACGATCCCGGTGTTACTCGCATCTGGCTGTGGTGCGCCGACGGCACGTCGTACCAGACGGTGACGAATGGAACCGCTCTATTCACCCCGGCTCACGACTTGGGCAGCAACCAGGTGCTGGTGCCGACCGAGTTCGGTGCCGCCACCCTCACGGTGACTCACCCCGACGGTACGACGACGACGATCAGCGACCCGTCAATCGACAGCAAGCAAAGCGCACGACGTCAACCCGGCACCATCGCTTGCGCGTATAGCTTCTCGTTCGCAGAAGGCACCGACGTCGTCAGCGTGACGGGTGACGTGCTCGTCTTCCGTCCAGGTGCTTAGCGCCAGAGAACCGCGGCGGCTGGGTTGGCGCCGACCCGCAGCCGTCACGCGGCGCCACGTCGGACGCCACGACCGGTGACCTCGGTGAGGGCCTTCGCTGCCCCGGTCGGCAGCCGCGGGCAACTGCGTGGCGCGAGCGGCTAGGGGCGCGACTGAGGCCAGGGCGGGGAGCAGCAGGTGGCGGCACGGCGAACGGGCGCGCAGACACCCGGCGGGCTGGGCTGTTCGTCACGGTCGCCATGTTGGTGGCCACGACCGTCGCCGCCGACGGCACAAGCCATGCAGACACGAGCGAGAAGGTGACGTGGCGCTGACCGACGGCCGCGCCGACCGCGCGCCTGTCACAACCAAGCGCCCTCCCCTGACCGCGAGGGCTGACACCGCTAGTCGAAGCATCACGAGCCTGGTGGGGAGGCCCGGGCGATGCCTGAAAGCCTGGGAGTGGCGGCCGCCTGCCCCGCCAGGGCGCAGTCACATCGCGACGGCAGAAGTGCCCGATCGAACGCTGGCGGACGCGGTCGGACGAGCCGGTAACCGCGCTCTTGATGGTTGGTGAAGATAGGGGAGCGCACCCGACTGACCTCTCACTGCGCATGTCGCCGTTTCGGTTGACCGCCTTCCTGCTGCTCTTGAGGCGATGGCCTACGTCTTCGTCGTCCAGGCGTTGACCAATGAAGTGGCGATCTCACAATCTCCGGCGCCTGGCTGCCGGTATTGGGCGTTGACGTCGCCGTGCGGATCGGACGCAAACTCGACGTTTCGGAGGCTTCATGTGCCCGGCTCGCTGACTGATCTGGCTGGCTTCAAGGTCAAGGCCGCAGGTTTCCTTGCCGTCATCATGGAGACGATTGGGCAGCCGGTCTGGGTCGTGGATCCCAACGCTGCGATCCGGTTTGCGAACCCCGGCCGCGATCGCGGCTATTCACCAGCCCGCCCGGCGGCGGCACCGCCCTCCTGGTGGTGCTTCCGCTCCCCGCGGACCGGGGAGCCGCCGACTGACCAGACCGACCGGAACACTGTCAGAGAGGAGCTGCAAAGACGCAGGACCTGGCCCATGACGCAGAGGTCGCGCTCGAGCGCGATGTCCGAGCGGAGGCCCCCGTCGGCGGAGTCGTCGCCATGGTCACCGATCGTGATAGGACCGTCTACCGAGGGACGGCTGGTACGCGCCGCCTAGGTGGGGCCGATCCCATGACCACCGACACGGTCTTCGCTCTGTTCTCGTGCACCGAGGCCATCACCGCGACAGCCGCGTTGCAGCTGGTCGAAGGGGGCCCGGCTCGACCTGGACGCCCCCGCACGCACCTACGTCCCCGAGGGTCCCGGCGCCAACAGCGGCGGTAAGACGTAAGGGGGCCACGACGGCCCGGCCCGCGGGCGGCTGCCGTGCGCACCGTGCTGGCAACGCACCTGATCAACGCCTGCGATCGCCATCCACCAGGACGACGGCGAGTTCGGCTACCGGTTCATCGCCGACGAGCTGCCGGCCCGGGCATCACCGTCAGGCGCACCGGGGTCTCCCGGCTCTGCACTGCCCGCCGGTTCTGGTCGGTGTACGCCGTGGGCCGCCGGATGGCGTCCACCATCGGGTCCCGGGTCGGCTGTTGGGGCTAGCCCTTCCCTAGGCTCTACGCCCTCCCGGACGGCGTACCCGTTCGCGTGGGTGCGGCTACGGGGTGATCCGGTCAACCCAGCCGCGGTGGCAGCCGCCCCGAGCCACTGGGTGATCAGCTGTGCCGCCCGCTCACCCCGGCGTCCGGGGCCTCATGGGCGCCATCTGGTCGGCCTCGTACCCCGCGCCAGGGCGCGCCCGGCGCCGGCGACGGACCCGTCGCGGATCGGCGCGTTCCGAAGGGGGCGGAACGTGGGCAGGCGCCAGGAGAGCGCCGACCTGGGTGGGCGACTGGCCGTTGATCGACGGGGCTTCGATGGGGGTCTAGACCTCGCCTCGGCGGCTGCGTCGCCCCCCGAATGACACGCGCAGGGGAGCCAGCCTCAACGCACGGATTTGGCTGGCCTGGGAACGATCCTGAGGATGCGAAAGATCCCTCATGTTGCTTCTGTTGTGTCTGCGAGAGCTGCCGCGTAGTTTCCAAAGATGGAGGAGGGCGACCTCAGCGTTGCTGAGGCTGCCGAAGCCCTGGGTACGAGTCCCCAGACGATCCGTGCGCTGTTGCGCAAAGGGGATCTCCGCGGACGAAAGCGCGCTTGGGGCACTCGCTACGTCTGGGTTCCGAGCCGGCAGGGGGTCGACGAGTTTCTTTCGGAGCACGGGCGCCTGGACGGACATCGCCGGCGACGGCCCCAGCCCGTCATGCGACCGGAGGAAGCCCAGGGAACCGTCCCGTTCACCAGTCCAGCGGGGACGCCTCCGGTCAGTATCCCGGCTCTTCGCCCGGATGCACCCCCAGAACCTGAGACTTCGCCACAGAGACCGTTCGCCCTGCGTCCGCGCGGCCGCGCAACCGTCGTGGTCGTCGCCCTGGGTGTGCCGCTACTCAGTGCTTATGCTGCGGCGCGGATCCTTCCCGACGCCCTCTGGTTCGAGGAGCTGGGCCAGCCGGCCGTCTTCGACCGCGTCCTGGCAACGAGGATCGAACTGTATGTCCTCGTCGCGGGCACGGTTGCGTTCTTCATCGGGGCGAACCTCGCGATGGCCTTCCGGCACGGCAAGATCGCCCGGACGCGAACGGGCGTCCTTGCCCTCGCCGCGCTCTCGCTCGTCACGGCAAGCATGTTCGCCTCGTCCGCGAACGGGCACTGGCAGACGTACCTGCTTTGGCGGCACCGGCAGACCTTCGGCATCGTCGACCCGATGCACGGCAAGGACGTCGGCTTCTTCGTCTTTTCGCTCCCGTTCCAGCTCATGGTGTCGCGTTGGCTGCTCTGGCTGGTCGCGGTCGCGGCCGGCTACGTCGCGCTTGTGTACAGGGCACGCGGGGAGCTCGGCTTTCGGCCGGCTCGGGCCACCTTTGGCTCCCAGATGCACCTGGCCTCACTCGCCGCGATCTTCTTGCTCGTCGTCGCATGGAGGCTTCGCCTTGAGCAGTTCATGCTCGAGCTGCGCCAGCCCTCGTCTGGCGACCACCACAACTTCTCCGGAGCCGGTTACGTGGACGTCCACGTCCGGTTCCCGGGGCTCATCGCACTCACGACTGTCGCGGTCGTGCTGGCTGTTGCCTGTGTCGTCGCGCCGTTCGTCGCGCGAACGGGATCCAGGCGACACGCGCTGCTTGTCGTAGGTATCCCGGGGGCGCTACTCGTCGTCGGGGCGGCCCTCGTCGCGGCCTTGATCCCCGCTCTCGTCCAGCGATATCTCGTGGACCCGAATCCACTGCTCAGCGAGCGACCCTTCCTGGGACGGTCCATCGCGGCAACACGGGCCGCTTTCGGACTCGACACGATGTACGTCGAGAACTACTCGCCAGCTGGCAGCTTCAGAGCGGCCGACTTCTCGCGTGTCAGTGAGCGACTGGGAAACGTCCAGATCTGGGATGACTGGATACTCCAGGCGAGGATGCGCGAGCTCGTCACCGAAACCCCGTACTACAGCCCTCAAGAGCCGACGCTCGACGTCGTGCGGGTCGACGGGCGGCGACAGCTGACGGTCGTGAGCCCTCGCGAGCTCGACCTGCGTCTGGTCCGTGGGGGGGCCAAGACCTGGAGCAACGACCGGACGGCCTACACCCACGGGCTGGGCCTCATCCGGTTCTCGGCGACGGACACCGAGCAGAACCGAGAGCCGCGGTTGGAAGATGCGGGCCTGGGCGTCCGACAGCCGCGCATCTACTTCGGGAACCCGCCGCAGATTCCCGTGCGCCCGCAAGACGATGACGGTGATAACCCGGGCTCGAGGCCAACGACGAACACGCGAACCGCCGCGTCGTCGTGGGTTCTCATCGACACTCGGCGGCCCGAGGTCGACATCCCCGCCTCCGACGGGGCGCCGCCGGCGCCGTATCACCACGAGGGGAGCGGGGGAATCGAGCTTTCGACCTGGTTCCATCGAGCTGCGTTCGCGCTAAACCTTGGCAGCAAGGAGCTGCTGCTCTCCGACGACATCACGTCGAAGTCGCGGATCCTCCTGCACCGAGATGTGAATGACCGACTGCACACGCTAGCCCCGTTCATCCACTGGGACAGCGACGGAGTGCCGCTCACCGCGAACGGTCGGGTCGTCTTCGTGCTAGACGGCTACACCACGAGCCAGACCTATCCGTACGCCGAGCGCGTCGACCTGAGTGGAGCCCAGGTCAGCTACGCCCGTGCGTCGATCCGCGCGACGGTCGACGCCTTCTCGGGGCATGTCGAGGTCTACCTGACAGACAGGTCAGAGCCGATTGCACGCGCGTGGGCGGAGGCCTTCCCGACACTCTTTCGCCCCGAGGCCGAGATGCCAGCCGACCTGCGCAAACGACTCCGGTACCCGGCCGCCCTCTTCGACGCCCAGGCGCGCGCATACGAGCGGTTCCACAGCACCCGCCCGGATCTCTTCGTGAGCGACGCAGATGTGTGGTCACGACCAATCGCGCTGTCCGGGCCCATCGAGGTCGCGGGAGACGTTGACTTCGATGAGTCGGACGAGGATGAGCTGCGACTGATCATGCAGCCCGGGTACACGTTCTCGCCTCCGCCCGGGCGGACGATGCCGCGGCTCGTGCTCGGGACCTACTACACCCCGCGACGCGGACAGAACCTCGTGGCCACCCTGAGCGGCTGGATCGACGAGCACGGTCACGCCCGCCTGGCCGCTCGAAGCCTTCCACGCGGCCCGGTCACGCTCGGGCCTGCTCAGGTGAGCCGGCTGGTCTTCGCGACACCGCGGGTCCGCAACCTACTCGGTCTGCGGAACCTCGAGATTCGTGACCTGGAGAGGTCGTCGCTCGACACGGTTCTGCTCGGGCAACCGCATCTCTTGTTCCTGCAGGACGGGGTAGTCCAGATCCAGAGCCTGTTCGAGGGGTCGAGAGGACCGGGCGCTGCCCGCCTGCTCGGGGTGACCGCGTTCTTGAACGGTCGGGCGGGCCTAGGGCCGGACATCGCGAGCGCCGCTCGACAGGCGTTGAACAAGCCCCCGCGGATCGACGTTCTGCGGCCAGCGGGGCGGATGGCTGTGGGGAAGCCGGCGGTTCTCCCGTTCCACGTCGAGAACGCGCACCGAGAAGTCGTGACGATCACCTCGCCGGCGGGTAGCACGAAAAGGATAGTCAACGTTGCGAACGGCACCGGAACCGTCACGTGGGTGCCATCGGCCGCAGGCGGTGCTCGGGTGCACATCGAGGTATGGGGCCTGGACGGGACGCTTGTCAGCGACCGCGCGGCGTTTCGCGTGCTGAGCGCCGCACCGACCCTGAGACTGATCGATCCGCCGACCCGAGCCGTAGCCGGGCGACCGGTGCGGGTTTCGTTCAGGGTTACGCATGCAGTCGATGAGCTGGCCAGGGTCTCGACTCGCTCGGGCATCGTCTTAGCGCGGCACTACCTGATCCGAGACGGCGTGGGCGTGCTGACCTGGACTCCGAGCACGACGGGCTCTGCCGTGCTCCTGATCCGCGTACGCGGGCATCAGGGGCAAGTCGCAAACCGGTCGGTGCGCATCGCGGTCGCGCCGCGCCACCCAACGGCTGCCCCTCCAACCGTGACCCTCGTCCAGGTGCCGGATGTCGCGACGGTCGGGCGAGCGTCCCAGTTCGCGTTCCGGGCCGATGGATGCACTGAGGTGGTCGCGCGAATCGAAGGCCCCGGAGAAGATGCCCGCGTATGGCGGTTCGGTTGCCCCGCTCGCGACGCGACATTCACCTGGACGCCGACCCGCCCCGGAAGCTATCGGCTCACCACCATCGCTCGCGGAGAGGGCGGTACGTCGCAAGTTGCGACCCGGCTGAGCGTGGAGCGCTCCCGATGACGCCGCCACAGCCTCGCTCGGTTGCGGGAACGGGATGGCGGCGCGACGTTCTCGTCGCGGCCGGGTGTGCCGGCATCGGGGTGGTTGTCCACCTCGCGAGTCCGTTCCTTCCAGCGCAGCTTGCGATGGTCGGCCTCGGCATCGGGTTGATCGGCGCGGCATTCATGTTGGCGTGGGCGGCAGACGCCGGCGAAGCTGTGTTCTCGGGAGGCCTCGTTCTTGCTGCCGTCGCGCTCGCCACGGTGCTGCCTGAGTTCATCATCGAGGTTCGATTCGCCTTCATCCAGGCGACTGAGCTCGTCACGGCCAACCTGACCGGCGCGACGCGGCTCCTGCTGACGGGCGCGCTTGCGCTGCCGCTGATTGTCGCCCTTCTCGCTCGCAGGAGAGGCCAATCCGCGCCGCCGCTGATGCTCCCCGCCGACCGACGCCTCGAGCTCGCGATCCTGCTCGTCACGTCGATCTTCGCCATCTCCATCACAATCCGGGGGAGTCTGACGATCTTCGACGGTCTCATCCTGCTCGGGCTCTACGTCCTCTACACGAAGCGCGTGCAGGGCACGCCGCATGAGGAGCCCGCCGTCGTCGGAGTGGCGGCCGGCCTCCTATCGCTCCCGTCGAGGTATCGACGGCCCGCTATCGCGGCCCTCGTCGTTATCGGCGGCGCTGCGGTCGTGACGATCGCGAACCCGTTCGCCGATGCGCTTCTCGAGACGGGTACGGCGCTGGGCATCGACCCCTACCTCCTTATCCAGTCGGTGGTGCCACTGGCAACCGAGGCGCCGGAGTTCGTCGTCGTCGCTGTCCTGGTCGCCAACCACCGTCCCGCCCAGGGAATGGCCCTGCTCCTGGCGGCGCCCGTGAGTCAGTGGACCTTGGGTATGGGCTCGCTTCCCTTCGCCTACCTGGCCGGTGGAGGGGGCGTCTCGATGCCGCTCGCCCCCCGCGAGCAGCTGGAGCTGGGTTTCACCATCAGCGTGACGCTCTTCGTTGTCGCCGCCCTCGCCACACTCCGTCCCGAGCGCGTGGACGCCCTCCTCATCGCCGGAGTGTTCGTCGTTCAGATCATCTACCCCACACCGTTCGTCAGGTTCGCCGGCGCCTTCGTCCTCGTCGTCTTTGCCAGCGACCTCCTCTTCACGCGCCGACGCCTCGTCCGCCCGCTACTCCGAACGGCGTTTCGACGGAGGAGCGCTCCGGCGTAGCCGCCTGCCGACGATCGGGTTGCTACCGTCCGGTCATGAGCGAGACGTCTCCACAGCCTTCCCCGCCGGTGGCTTCCACCGAGGCCGAGTCCCTGTTGTTGGTTCTCGAGCGCAACCGGCGGACCTTCGCCTGGAAGACGTCTGGGCTCGACGAGAAGGGTCTGCGCGCGACCACGGCCGCCAGTTCGATGACGCTCGGAGGTCTCGTCAAGCATCTGGCGTTGGTCGAGGCAGACTGGTTGGCAGTCAAGCTCGCCGGACAGGAGTATGGCCCCCCGTGGGACGTCGTAGATTTCGACGACGACCCGGACTGGGATTGGCGCACCGGGGCGCTGGACACTCCAGAGGATGTCTACGCACTGTGGCGAGACGCTGTGGAGCGGTCGCGCAAGCTCGTGGCTGAGGTCATCCAGGAGCGCGGGCTCGACGGACCGGCGTCCTTCACCTGGCCGGACGGCCGCACGCCCCCCGTCCGCGCCATGGTCTTGGACATGGTTGAGGAGTATGCACGACACACGGGCCACGCCGACATCCTCCGTGAAGCAGTGGACGGTCTAGTTGGCGAAGGCGCGCCTGACGACTTCACCGTCTAAACGCCCTGAACTGCCCGTGATCGGACGTGGCTGACGAGTCTCGGCTCAGACGTAGCCCGGTCCTCACCCATGGACGCTTCGCATTGGTGGTGTTGGTGTGGTCGTCATGACGACTGCGTTCCCATGTCGGCCAGCCCCATGCCCCGCCGCTCAGGACCCCGAGGCGCCGGTGAGCTTGCCGATGAGCTCGTGGCACTGGTAGGCCCGGCGAGCGTCCTCCTCAGCGCATCGCCGGAAGAACTGCTGCGCGTCCTCGTGTCCATCGGCGTCGCCAAGGAACTTCTCGTAGAGCTGGGCTCCCTTGAGGGCGTGGTACTGGACGCTGACGAGGTCGTAGACGACGTCGTCGGTGGGCTCGTGGTGCTCGGCCATGGCTACCTCCAGGATGAGTGCGAGATGCCGGAGTACCCCTCCACACAGCTCTCACGCCCCGATCGGGGCCAGGTTCTGTGCGTGTCGTCGTACCTGCGCCGGCTCACCAGAGTGTGTAGCCGCCGTCGACGACGATCAACGAACCGGTGACGAAACTTGACGCCTCACTCGCGAGGTAGACCGCCGTCGGCGCGATCTCTTCGGGCTGGGCGTACCGCTGCATCGGCACCTCGTCGACCCAGTAGTGCCGGTACTCCGGGAGATCGATGTCGGCGATCTCGGTCTGCACGTACCCGGGTGCGATCGCGTTCACCCGAACGCCTGACTGCGCCCACTCCGCGGCGAGCGACCTGGTCAGGTGGTGCACCGCAGCTTTAGAGATGCCGTACGGCGCATGCCACTGCGGCCGATTGATGATCAGTCCCGAGATCGAGCCGATGTTGATGATCGACCCATGACCACGCTGGACCATGCCGGCGCCCACGACCTGGCTGGCCTTCCAGACGCCGTCGAGGTTCGTCGCGAACAGTCGTTGCCAGTCCTGGTCGGACAGGGTCAGGGCGTCGGCGTGAAAGCCTATGCCGGCGTTGTTGACGAGTACGTCGATCGGACCGAGTTGGCGCGTCACCTCGGACACCATGGCATTCACTTCGTCCCGGTTCGTGACGTCGGTACGTACGCTGGTGGCTCTCCGTCCGAGGGACTCGAGCTCGGTCACGACCGGAGCGCTGCGGTCCTCGTCGCGCGCCGCGATGGCGACCGAAGCCCCTGCCTCCGCGAGGGCACGGGCGATGGCCCGCCCGATCCCTCGATTGCCGCCGGTTACAACAGCTACCTTGCCGTCCATCGAGAACAGGTCCAACACGGACATGGCACCTCCTTGGGGGCGATGCAAAGGTCAGCCAGCGACCAGCAGACGCTCGATCGTCTCCGGCTGCAACCAGTTCTCGACCACAAGATGAGCGGCGCCGAGCACGCCGGCGTCCTTGGCCAATGCGGTGGTCGCGATCACGAGGTCTCGCGTCGCGAGCGGTAACGATCGTTGGTAGACCATCTCGCGTACGCCGGCGAGTAACGGGTCACCGGAGCGCGAGAGAGCACCACCGAGGACTATGACTGCGGGGTTGAGCAGGCTCGTGGCCTGCGCGACTGCTCGGCCAAGCATCCGCCCGGCGGTGCGCAGTCGTTGGATAGCTTCGGGCTCTCCCGCCATGGCCAGCGTCACGACGTCGGCCGCTGTTTCAACCGCGAAGCCGGAGAGCTTGAGATCGCGCACCAGCGCCCACCCTGCGGCGAGCGCTTCGACACAGCCGAGATTTCCGCAACGGCAGAGCGGGTCGCCGTGCCCGTCGAGCCTCATGTGGCCGATGTCGCCTGCGGCGCCCTGGGAGCCACGGTAGAGGTCCCCGCCGGTCAGAATTCCGCTTCCGATGCCGGTGCCCGCCTTGACGAAGAAGAGCGAGTCGGCGTCCGGCCAAGCCTGCCGGTGCTCGGCGAGCGCCAGCAGGTTTACGTCGTTTTCCGCGAGCACAAGGACGTCAAACTGCTGCGCGAACCAGCCGGGGACATCGAAGCCGTCCCAGCCGGACAGGACCGAGAAGCCGACGACTTGACCCCGAGCGAAATCGACCGGGGCTGGCAGCGCCAGCCCGATGCCGACCAGTGACGAGGTTGCGCATCCGAGCTCCGCGAGCAGTCCCAGCGCGTGGTCGGTGATCTGACCAAGGATCCGCTCTGGGCCGTCAGTGAGTCGCAGCTCCACAGCGCGCTCGATGAGCACCTGGGGGCGGAGGTCACTGATGGCGACCCGGGCGTGGTCTTCGCCGACATCGACGGCGATTACCACCCCGAACTCAGGGTTAAGAGCCAGGACCTTCGTCGGTCGACCGCCGGACTCCATCCGCCCCAGGGTTTCGTAGAGCAGTTGCGCGTCGAGGAGGATGTCGAGGCGCTGGCTGACGGTGGAACGAGACAGCCCCGTCGCCTGCACGAGCGCGCCGCGGGTGTTCGCTCGACCAGACCCCACCATTTTCGCGATGAGTCCGCAGCCGGCTATCGAGCCCGACCCCGGGTCGGTTCCTCGGCGACTGTCCACGTGCAACACCCACGCCTTCTACAGTCGAACGCCTTCCTTATGCCTGATCTTACTCATGCAATCAAAAGGTTTTGCTTGACAATAGACATAACCAGAAAGGAAAATCAACAGAACTAGACGTCGGGGCGGCTCCATCTCCGGGAGTCGTCGCAGCCAGGCGCAGCCCTCGGCCTCGAAAGCCGGTATTGACCGTGAGCCAACTCCTCACCGCCACGTCTGTCCCGTCGCACCACGGGTCCATCAGGTGGGCAATCGTGCCGGGGCTGATGCTGGCGATCTCGTTGACACTCACGGCCTGCGATGGCTCGAGCGGCGGCAGCCCCAGCGGCCAGGGCCTCACGAGCAGTGCGGGGTCGGTCACCATCGGCCTGGTCGAACAGCAACTGGGCAACCCCTTCTTCGGTGCCATCCTCGACGCGGCGAAGGCCCGTGCCGAGAAGATCGGCGCCAAGGTCATCACGGCCAATTCAAAGACTGCGGGCGACTCCGACACGCAGGTCACCGCGATCCAGGACATGATCAACCGCAAGGTCAAGGGCATTGTCGTGGACCCCGCGAATGCAACTGCCCTCGTCAGCGTTATCGCGCAGGCGCGCAAGGCGGGCATCCTGGTCGTGGCGGCCAACACCGAGACACAACCCGCCGATGCGGTGGATGCGACGTTCGAGACCGACAACCTCG
>Ga0193699_10001003_pt1 | contig 11445 bp, 10 predicted proteins | sample L3c2metaG_FD_160095 | JGI IMG/M metagenome (GOLD analysis project Ga0193699, IMG submission 160095) | Soil microbial communities from a riparian zone of the East river system, Colorado, United States - L3c2 | ecosystem: Environmental > Terrestrial > Soil > Riparian zone | place: USA: East... | reverse complement strand
GCAGGTCCACAGAACCGCATCAGCGCGGCGATGCGCCTGCCTTCGTCGTCGATGGCTTGCGCAATGACCCGCCACCACGGCCGCCTGCCAGGCTGACGGTCCACCCAATTGCGCAGCAGACCGCGCTCCAGCACGAACGCCAGAATACATCCATACGTCGTGCTCGGCACGATTACCAGCAACGTCTCAAGCCCAAAAGCAGCCCCGGCCCCCAGAACCTGAATCGTACGCGGCACAGGCACGAAGGCGGCCAGAATGCCCATCGCGGCCAGGGCGCCCGCAGCGCCGGCATCGAGCTCGCCGAAGCCGTCCAGCCAACGCACGATCACTTCGATGACATGACGCTCTGCACGCCTAGACGATCCTAGCCCAGGACCCGGTCGGCTTCCGCAATCGCGCAGAGGATATGATAAAACGACGACGCTGGAATGGTATCGACCAGCGAGCGACCTTGCGCGTCGAACTGGTCATACCAGCCGCCAGCCACCGGGTGCATCAGGTAATGCTGGTGCAGGCGTTGCAGCGCCGCGCGGGCGTCGTCGGCGGCGCCCGCCTCGCCTGCTTCGGCCTGCGCGATCCATGCCTTGGCCATCTCGGTCTGCGGCCAGCAGCGCCTGGTGGATTTTCGGATGTTGCCGTCGGAATCGCCCTCGTCCACCAACAGCCCGGTGGCGGGATCGCGGTAGCGCAGCGCCGAGGCCAGCAACTGCCCGCGGTGTCGTGCGGTCGGGCAGCCGGTGATGCGCTCAAAGCCTTTTAGCAGCCAGACCCATTCCGCCTGGTGGCCGGGTTCGACACAGACCGGCTCGATCCGAGACCAGTCCTGCTCGAAATACTCGCCCAGCACCTGCTTCTGCCCATCATAGAGATTGGCGACGAAGAGCCCAAACAGTTCGCCGGCCCGGGCTTGGAAGCTCTGGTCGTGGGTGGCGTCGAACGTCGCGATCAGTGCCTCGAACACATGCATCTGCGGATTCTGTCGGCGCGGCAGCGTCGCCGGCACGCCTTCCGAGTACCCGCCATCGGGCGAACGCAGAACGGTGTCGAAGAACTGCATCAGCGAATCGATTTCGGCGCGCACCTGGGCATCGCCATTGAGCTGGTAGAGCGCGGCCAACGCCAGCAACACGAAAGCGTGGTCGTAGGTGTCGCGCAGCGGATTCAGCACCGCGCCGTCGGGCGCCAGCAGGTGCACGAAACCGGGGCGGCCGTCCGGAGATTTGGCCTTCGCCAGCAGATAGTCGAGGCCCTTTCGCGCGATCTCGGCCCCTTCCGGGTACCAACCGAGCTGCGCCGCCTTGGCGAAACAATAAATCTGCCGCGCCTGCACGCGCACGCGGCGCGGCGCGGTGCGATCGGCACGGCCGTCGATACCGAGACGTTCGACGAAGCCGCCGGTCGATTGGTCCCAGCCTTCGGTGGACCACAACGGCAAGCAGTGGTCGATAATGCAAAGCTTCAGCTTCCCGACCATTGCGTCCTCTGGAACATTGGCAACCCCGTTAGCCGCCGTCTGATACCATGTGCGAGGCGGTGCGCAAGTTGGCCCGAACACACAGGATCAGCCATGAGCGACCACAACGACGCCTCGAAACCCGCAAGCCTGCTGAGCGCGAGGCCGAAAGTGGGAACGCGCCAGGAAAGATCAGCAATTGCTTTCGCCTTTGGATAGCGTGCACAAACCTTTTCTACCTCAGAATTTTGCCTTACATTACCCGTGAGGGGTGATTCGCATCATCTGAGGCTGGGTTGGCCGACGGACCTTGAAAACAAACTGAGAGTAATCCCTGTGCCAAATAGGGGATCATGTGATTTCGCAGGAGCGACCGACACTTCGGCCCCTGCGTACCTAGAGCGACTGCGCGCCAGGAAACCGGTGAGCTCATCAATGATTTCACGTGCGGCGCACTCACCGGTGGAGTTGTTGCCGATAGGCCGAACTCCTTCGATAAACCCCAGAGCCGCCAGATCTCTAGCTCTTGAGCGGTCAGCTCTGACTCAAAGCGAAGTGGTAACATTCCCTAAACGTCGCTCTGACTGGGTAGCGTTGCCTGAGACTGCACTTAGTTTCCCTCCGATCACGGTCATAACTCAACACGAATTATTGACATCGCAGGTTTGGTACGGAGCTCCTTGAACCTACAGCACATCTAGCGACACCAACCGACGTGAAATCGAGGAAATCGTCGATTGTTAAATTTAATTCACATCCCATCCGGCCGGACAAAGTGTAGGGGTGTGTAGCAGAGGCCAATGCAAGAAAAATTCCGATGAATCGTTTCGTTACCTATGCGCAGAATTTTGAGGATGTTATCCTGTGGCGCGCACTGAAACATATTGACCGGGGTTTCTATGTCGATTGCGGAGCGTACGATCCGACTCGCCACTCGGTGACAAAAACCTTTTATGATCGGGGATGGCGAGGAATCAACATCGAGCCGATTCCCTCCTTGCTGCAAGAGTTTGTCGTGCAGCGACCTTTAGACGTCAATTTGGCCATCGCAGTTTCTGACGGATCTGATGGCGCGGAACTTTACGAAATCGCTGGTACAGGCCTGTCGACGCTTGTCCACACCGTTGCGCAGCAACATATCAAAGCGGGCCTCAGTACGCGGGTTATGAACGTACCGACTACGACCCTGTCAGATGTTCTACGTCAATTTGCTCCGAGCGAGATTCATTTTTTAAAGATTGATGTGGAAGGCGCCGAGCATCTCGTTCTGAGAGGCGCGGACTTCGACAGATTTAGACCTTGGATCGTGCTCGTCGAAGCTACCCATCCGACGACGCAAATAGCGAGCCGCGCGGCCTGGGAAGAGACATTGCTCAACGCCGGTTACGATTTCGCGTACTTCGATGGATTAAATCGGTTCTATGTGGCGAAAGAACATTCCGAATTATCGAAATTAATTGCGGTTCCTCCGAACGTCTTTGACGATTTCGTCCCCGCTGATCAGATAGAAGCTGAGCAAGCTCTTGAGGCCTTCAGGCTCTCAACCTCGTGGAGGCTGACCGCTCCACTTCGTAAAATAAAAGCGATCTTTCGATTTTTGCGGGACAAAACACGCCAGGTGGTGTGCTCTAGGATCATGATGGAATGGCCCGGAACGTCAACGTCGGGCGAGCCTTACTCGCGCCTGTGCAGTTCCCGCGCCACACGAACGCCGGAGAGCGAGGTATCGGCCACCAGCGCCAGGCACTCGCGTGTACAGTCATCGACGACGGTCAGGATGCAGAAGCGACGGCCGTCGGTGAGCTGATCCGCGTCGCGTGGCGTTCGCGCCCGATCGTGCTGAAAATGCTCAGCTTCGGCGTGATAGGCCTCGGCAATACCGTGATCGATTTCGGCGTATTCGCCTTCGCCTACAAGGTCCTGGAGCTGCCGTTGGTCGCGTCCAACGTGCTAGCCAGGCTGGTTGCGGTGTCGCGCTCTTATGTGATGAATACCACTGTCACCTTTCGGGCCGACCCGGGCCGCGACTTGAGGGGCAGGATTACCTGCGCTTCGTCGTATCCGGCGTCCCAGGAGTGGCCGCAACTACTACCACCCTCGTGGTGCTGTCGCACTTTCTCCATCCTCGCCGGCTTTGCGGTCAATTTCGCCATGTCGCATTTCATTGCCTTCCATCCGCGCGTGCGACTGGAGGAGAAGCAGGCGTCGCCGCACCAATCCAGCGCCGACCTCACCTAGGTCAAAAATGCCAATAAAAACAATACCATTCGATGATCGGCGGGGTATTTGTCTTGAAAACATCGGTGATGTCACTTATGGCTTGGTCGCATGACGTCCGAGGTTCACGTGAGAAAGCGCGCATTGGTCACCGGCGCCGCTGGTCAAGACGGCTGGTACCTCATTGAACTGCTGCTGTCGCGCGGTTACGAAGTATTCGCCCAATCGAGGCGCCAGGTTGATCCTAGCCTCCGCCGGGTTTCCTGGCACACCGGCGATCTCACCGACGAGACCTTCCTCAAGAACCTGCTGTCCGTATCGAAGCCGGACGAAATCTACAATCTCGCGGCAGTGTCGAGGCCCGCATTGTCGTGGGACATTCCGATTGAGACCGCGCTTTTGAACGGCCTAGTCCCGCAGCGCATCTGCGAATTTATTCGCCGCGAACTGCCGGCGACGCGGCTGTTTCAGGCGTCCTCGTCGGAGATCTATGGCGATAGCCAGGCTCAACTGCAAGACGAGCAGACCCGGGCCAATCCGAAATCGCCCTATGGAATCTCGAAGGCCTACGCGCACCAGATCATCGGCGCCTATCGTCAGCAGTACGGGCTGCACCTGTCCTGCGGCATACTTTTCAATCATGAAAGTCCGCGTCGTCCACTCAATTTCGTCTCGCAGAAGATCGCCCATGCCGCGGCGGCGGCTTCGCTCGGCCTGACCGAAACGCACGAACTAGACGAACGCGGTAGGCCTATTCTGTCCGACGGCAAGCTGTATCTCGGCGACATCAACGTGCGGCGCGATTTTGGCTTTGCCGGAGATTTCGTCGAAGCGATGCGCCTCATCATGCAAAGCGACACGCCGTCGGATTTTGTCGTCGGAACCGGACATGCGCACTCCATCGCGGAATTCTGCGAAGTCGCCTTCAGGGTCGGCGGTCTCGACTGGACCAAACTCGTCGTGGTCGATCCATTGCTGCTGCGCAAGGTCGACAGCCACTTTACGCGGGCGGATTCTTCAAAACTTCAGTCGGAGCTGGGTTGGCGCCCGAAAGTCGATTTTCCTGCGCTGGTCGATATGATGGTGCAGGAGAGAATTCGCGTCTTGAAACTCTCGATGGCATCGACAGATGAAGGCCGCTAGCAGAACCGCACAGCGTGGCACTGTGATTCATCGATACCTGGATCTTGAGCAGAAACTGTAAGAGCTATTGCATGAACATCGGCTTTGACATTTCCCAGACGGGGTCCGGAAAGGCGGGTTGCGGGTACTATACCCACGCGATGATCAAGGCCATGCTCGTGATCGCTCCGCAGCATCACTACGCGCTCTACCCAAGCTTTGGAGATTTCTTCTTCGACGCCAAAATGCCGGTGTTGAATCCGTATAGCGGCGAGCATGTGAACTATGGCCCTCGCCACCTGACGCGCGAGACTGGGCGCGCCTTCTGGAACCAGGCTGAACTAGAAGTGGCCCTCGGCCATCCTGACATCATCCACGCCAACAATTTCTGGACACCGGTGCAGATCGCCTCCAGCCGGCTGATCTATACGCTTTATGATATGGGGTTTGCGGTAAATCCCGACTGGACCACCGAGGCCAACAGGATTGGCTGTTTCGACGGCATTTTTCGTTCGTCCGTGGCAGCGGACTGGGTCGTGGCGATCTCGGAATACTCTCGCGCGCATTATCTAAGGCTTTTTCCTCATTTCCCTAGCGATCGCGTGCGCGTCGTCTATCCCTGCTCGCGCTTTGAGGATGCAACTCAGCAGGGTTCGCCACCTGCAGCAGTGAAGCGCTTCGGCGCCGGCGAATTCTGGCTGAGCGTCGGCACGATCGAACCGCGCAAGAATCAGCGTCTGCTGGTGCAGGCCTATGCGCGATATCTTGAGGCCGGTGGACGCCCAATCCCGCTGGTGCTGGCCGGCGGCAAAGGTTGGCTGATGGAGGATTTTCCGGAATACTTGGCAAAGCTCGGAATTTCCGATCGCGTCATCCTGACCGGTTATGTCTCCGACAACGAATTGATCTGGCTGTATCGCAATTGCTATGCCAGCCTTTATCCATCCGTGTTCGAGGGGTTCGGATTGCCGGTGTTGGAGGGCATGCAGTTCGGCGCGCCGACATTGTCCTCGAACGCAACCTCGATGCCCGAGGTCGCGGGCGACGCTGCCTTCCTGCTCACGCCACACGATCCGGCGCCCTGGACGCAGGCCATGCTTGACGTCGCGTCTGATCAGGGCAAACGGCATCGACTGGCTCTTGCCGCGCGCGCGCGGGCGAAGCACTTCGATTGGGAACGAAGCGCCGCTTCCATGCTTGCGATCTACGAAGAAGCCACTCGCTCGCCGAAGCGGGCGAGCACAAACCAACCCATACGGGCGACCCGCTCATCGAGAATGTAGGCTGATGTCCAAGAACGACAGGATTTTCGTTGCTGGTCACCGCGGAATGGTCGGTTCAGCAATCATGCGCAAGCTGCAAAATCATGGCTATACAAATATCGTCACGCGCGCCCGCAACGAGCTTGACCTCGTGCAGCAGGCCGACGTCAGGACGTTCTTTGCCAAAGAGCGGATCGACCAAGTGTATATCGCCGCAGCGAAGGTCGGCGGCATTCTCGCCAACAATACCTATCCGGCCGAATTCATCTACGAGAACTTGATGGTCGAAGCCAACGTCGTCCATGAAGCGTGGCGAGCCGGCGTCAAGAAATTGCTGTTTCTCGGGTCAAGCTGCATCTATCCACGACTGGCGCCTCAGCCGATGGCTGAGAACATGCTGTTGACCGGCGTGCTGGAGCCAACCAACGAACCCTATGCCATCGCCAAGATCGCCGGCATCAAAATCTGCGAATCCTACAACCGCCAATACGGCACCGACTACCGCAGCGTGATGCCAACCAACCTCTACGGTCCGGGAGACAACTATCACTCCGAAAACAGCCATGTCATTCCCGGCCTGCTCCGACGGTTTCACGAGGCTAAGCAGAATGCTGCCCCTGAAGTGCTGATCTGGGGAACGGGCGCGCCAATGCGCGAATTCCTCTATGTGGACGATATGGCGGAGGCTTGTCTGCACATCATGGAGCTTGATCCGGACAGCTACGCGCGCAATACCCAGCCTATGCTGTCGCAGATCAATATCGGTACCGGCGAGGACCTCTCGATTCGAGATCTCGCCAAAACCATCGGCGAGGTCATCGGTTATCAGGGACGAATCGCCTTCGACACCACCAAGCCGGACGGCACGCCCCGCAAGCTAATGGATGTCGGACGCATGAAAAGTCTCGGCTGGCGACCGCAAGTCGGCCTTCGCGACGGGCTTGCCCTCGCCTACGCCGATTTCCTGGCGAGCATGAGACGCTGACGATGGCGACATCGCCCATCGTCACGATCGCGGTCCCTTCGTACAATCAGGGTCGCTTCCTCCAGGACGCGCTGACCTCTATTTTCGACCAGGACCTGCCGGTCGAAGTCTTCGTTGCCGATGCCGGATCGACCGACAATTCACTAGATGTCATCAAGACATTCGAAAGCCGGCTAACTGGCTGGCGCAGCCACGCCGATCGCGGTCAGGCCGCGGCCATCAACGAGGGCATCGCCGAAGGAACTGCCCCCTATGTAGGCTGGCTTAACAGCGACGATACGCTGCTCGGCGGCGGACTGAAACGCCTGGTCGATGCGCTGGAGCGACAGCCGGACGCGCCGGCGGCCTATGGCAAGGTGTGGAACTACGTGGAAGCTACGGAAGCGAAGCAACCGGTGTGGGTCGAGCCGTTCAGCGAACGCCGCCTTGCTCTGCGCTGCATCGTCTCGCAGCCGGGAACGCTGGTGAGACGCAGCGCGTGGGAGGCCGTCGGCGGGCTCGATGACAGCCTGCGCATGGCGATCGACTACGATCTGTGGTGGCGGCTGTACAAGAATTTCGCGCCGCTGGAATTCGTCGATGAATTCGTCGCACTCAACCGCGACCACGCTGACACCAAGACCAACACCCAGCGGCAGCTGCACTACCGGGAAGCCATGGCAATCGTCCGCAAATATCATGGAAGGGTGCCGCTGAAATGGTGGATGGCGCAGCCCTATGCGGTTTGGCTGAAAGCCGTCGCCAACGCGTTCCAGCGTTCCTGAAAACGGCAGAGCCCTGATTTCGCTCAACGCCGGACGCTGGTTTGGTTCGATCCGACTACTAGAGCTTGAAGCCGGCGCCGATGGCGTCGTCGGCGAACATCTTTACGGTTTCGAGCGAGTAGTCGTCGAGATTCTTGCCGACCAGCGAGAGCTTCTTCAGGATGTCATTGGTCACGGTGATGACCTGACATCCGATCGAGTCGGCGTGGAAAATGTTCAACAGCTCGCGCGGGCTCGCCCAGATCAGCTCGGAAGCCGGCGCGACCTTCAGCAGTTCGACCGCTGCCGCCATCATCGGCAGCGGATCCTGGCCGGTATCGGCGACACGGCCGGCAAACACCGACACATAGCTCGGCACATTCGGATCGAGTGCCGCGACGACGTCACGTACCTGGGTCAAGGTCATCAGCGCGGTGACATTCAGCTTGACCTTCTTGGCAGCCAGCTTTTCGATCAGCTTGTAGCTGGTCTCCCGCTTGGTGTTCATCACGGGAATCTTGACGTAGACATTCTTGCCCCAACTCGCGATCTCCAGCGCCTGACGCTCCATGTCCGCGAATTCGTCAGAGAACACTTCGAGCGAGATCGGCCTGTCCGGAATGGCTTTCAGGATATCGAGCGAGAAGGCCTTGTAGTCGGTGATCCCTGCCTTGCGCATCAAGGTCGGATTGGTCGTCAGACCTTTGACGAACGGCTTTGCATACATTTCCAACATGCCGGCCTTGTCTGCGCCGTCGGCGAAGATCTTGACGCTGAGGTCTTCAACTTTTTTCATGTTCGTCTCGCTCTCTATGATTGTCAGAGCTTCAAGTGTCGAAGAAACCCTGTGGTCGTATTGGATGGGCGGCGGTTCTCGGTACGCACGATCGATGAAGATGGTTCGGCTACCCGCGGCGATGCCTGCCTCGACGTCGCTGCGGCGGTCGCCAACCATGTAGCTGCGCGCCAGATCAATGTCGAATTCGGCGGCGCCGGTCAGCAGCATTCCCGGCCGGGGTTTCCTGCAATCGCAGCCGTCGTTGTTGTCGTGGAAGCAGACGATGAAGCGATCAATCGCCGGAATTTCACGCGCGATCAGGCCATTGATGCCTTCGACGGTTTCCCGGGGGGTCGTTCCGCGTGCCACGTCGGGCTGATTGGTGACCACGATCAGGACGAAGCCGCGATCCTTCAGACGCTGAAGCTGCTCGCGCAGCCCGGGATAGACTTCGACATCCTCGAACCGCGCCGGAGGGTAAGATTTGCCCTCACGGATCACCGGATGATTCAGCACACCGTCACGATCAAGAAAAATCGCTCTCGATTTCATCTGGCCGGGCTCGCGGTCCCGACCGCGGATTCCCACTTCGTCTGGTAGGCTTTTAACTTCGGGTGCGAGACCAGCAGATGCCAGACCACAGCCTGAAACGCTTCGGAATGCGGCGTCACGTTTTCTGGGTTCACGGTTGGCACGATCACGCACGCGTCAGCGACCTGGGCAGTATAGCCGCCGTCACGCCCAACGACGCCCATGATCTTGGCGCCAACGGTCTTTGCATGCTGCAGTGCCATCACGAGATTGGGGCTGATGTTCTTTTCAAGATTGCCGCCACCGACCGAGAAAATGAAAATCGCGTCCTTGGCGAGCAGCTTGCTGATCTTCAGCCATTCCACGAAGATCGTGGCCCAGCCCTCGTCATTGGTGCGCGCCGTCAGTTCCGACACGTTGTCGGTCGGCGCGTAGCATTCGATGCCCACGATCTTGCGGAAATCATTCACGGCATGGGAGCAGTTGCCCGCGCTCCCGCCGACGCCGAGGAAGAAGATTCGTCCGCCGTTAGCCTTTACCGTCGCAAGCAGATCCGCCATCTTTTCGATCGGTGCCAAATCCATCTTCCCGATGATCTCGGCCGATTCACGCATGTGCTTCTCAGCGTAACTCATTACTCTCTCCCGCCCTTGAAATAGTCCGCCGCTTCGGCGAGCCCCTTGTGTGAGCCGATTTCGTAAAACCGCTCGTGAACTTCATAACCCGCGAGTTGTCCCGACAGCGACAGCCGGTGATAAATGTCAGCCAAATCGAACGGTCCGATCGTTTTCTCGTCTACGAGAACCTGAGCCGATATGGCCCCAAGGCCGTAGTCTATGTGCATCATGTCAGACGTGGGTGCCCGCTTGTTATACTCCACAATGACGTTATCCCGAAACAAAACGTTGCTCTTGTCCCACCTGTCCGCGTTGCGCTGCACCGTCATCAGCGCAGGCTTGCCGCTGGCGAGAAAGTCCCGTTCAACGGAGGCAAAATCGATGGGAAGATAGGAGTCTCCATATAGGACCAAAAAATGGGAGTCCAGAAGCGGGAGGGCCTGCTTCAGCGCACCGCCGGTTCCCATCAAATTGGGCCAGTCCTGTGAATAGCATACCGACAGCCCACTGGCCGAGCCGTCGCCGACGACGGCCTCGATCTGATCTCCCAGAAAACCAACGCACAGCACGACGCGGCCGACGCCCTGCCGGCGCAGATAATCAAGTTGCCGCAGGATAAACGGCGTGCCCGCGACGTCCACAAGCGCCTTAGGAATCCTTTCCGTGATGGGGTGGAGTCGCGTGGCCAAGCCTCCCGCAAGGATGGCCACCGGCAGCTTCATGAGAACAGCACTTTCGTACCCTCGAAGTCGAACGCGAAGCGGACTTCCTCGAGCCCCGCCGCCGCCATGGCATGGCGCAGCTTGTTACGGTCGTTGGCGTAGAACAGCAGGAATCCGCCGCCGCCCGCGCCGACGAGCTTGCCGCCCGCGGCGCCGTTCTTCATGCCAAGATCGTACCACTGGTCGATCTGCGGATTGCTCATGCCGCCTGAGCGGCGCTTCTTGTGCTCCCAGTGTTCATGCATCAGCGCACCGAACTCGGCCGTCTTGCCGGCCTCAAGGATCGCCTTGCTCTTCAGCCCGAGCTCTTTGACGAAATGCAGGTTGGCGATCATGTCCTTATCGCTGCTCTTGGTTTTGGTGTTCTGATCCTTCAAGATCGACCCGGCACTGCGCGAGAAACCGGTAAAGAAAAGCAATAGATTGTCTTCGAGATCGAATTTTGTATCCATCGTTATCTTCAACGGCTCGACATCGACGCGGTCGTCCGGATGGAACGTAAAGCAGGTCAGTCCGCCGCACGCGGCGATATACTGATCCTGCTTGCCGATCGGCTCGCCGAGGCGATCGATCTCGATTTCGCAAGCGAACTCCGCCAGCTCCTTCGGCTCGATCTGGCGCATCCGGTGTACATAGAGCGCCTTCAGCAGCGCCGTGGTGAAGCTTCCCGATGACCCGAGCCCCGTGCCAGACGGAATGTCCGCAAGCGTCGTGATTTCGACCTGCGGCGTCTTGAAGCCGAGCATTCTAATCGCTTCGCGGATGATCGGATGCTGAACCTCGTCAATCGCACTGACATGCTCAAGGTGGGAATATTTGAGGTAGATTCCTTCCGTGAACGGCCGCATCACGTTGACGTAGACGTACTTGTTGATGGCTCCCGCGATCAGGAAGCCGCCGTGCTCGCGGTAATAGGAGGGTAGATCGGTGCCACCGCCGCCGAGACTGATGCGGAGCGGGCTACGCGTGGTGATCATATCCGGACATCCTGTAAATTTTTTCGATGATGGTCAGC
>Ga0193699_10001002_pt1 | contig 11445 bp, 12 predicted proteins | sample L3c2metaG_FD_160095 | JGI IMG/M metagenome (GOLD analysis project Ga0193699, IMG submission 160095) | Soil microbial communities from a riparian zone of the East river system, Colorado, United States - L3c2 | ecosystem: Environmental > Terrestrial > Soil > Riparian zone | place: USA: East... | reverse complement strand
TTGTCGGCCTTCGCCAGCTCGGCCAGCCGCACAATCGGCAGCGCGCCTTCCAAGAGCGAATAGGACGAGTGCACGTGCAGGTGCACAAAATCGAGGTCGGACATCGTGGCGATCAAGGTTGGCGGCTCGGAAGCCGGGGTGATTCTGTGTTGTCACCCAGAGTGAGGACGCATGGCCTCCAAGTCCACCGCGAAGGCTCCAGAACCCCGCGCTATGCCCGCTTTCCTAGGCCGCCGCCCGCAGCGGCCGTGGGCGCCCCTGAGCCCCCGTCATGCCGGCTGCGGGGCCCCGAAGGCACCCCTCAGTCCGGCCATGACTACGCAAACGCCCACACACAGCACGCTTACGCAGATACGCCACCGACACCGGAACGCACTAACCGACTGACGCAATTATAGATTACTGAAGACTTGAGACCAGATGGCGACCATGCCGACGAACAGCGACAGCGACGCCAGTGCAGCAGCCTCTTGAACCACGACCTTCAACATAGCTCTTCTCCCCAAAGAACGTAGAGAGAACATAGTTCAGGTTTTGTTCTAGAGTCAAGCGGCCCGGATTATCCCTACACGCCAAGTACGGTTGTGTGAGTTAAATCAAGGACTTGGCTCATGTTTTGCTTGATAGGCTCCGGCCTCGTACCGGCAGTGAGCATAATAGCTCATAACGCAGGACGGGCGATCTCAACCGGCCACTACCAGCCCAGCCGATCGGCTTGGGCCGCCATGGTGCGCCAGTGTTCTGCAATCTCGCGGAAGGCTGCGCGCGCCTCCGAATCGAGAGCTTTGTCCGCCGACTCGTCGGCGTTCTTTGCTCGACGCCTGAAATCGTCACTTTTTACGGACATGCGCGCTCCAACTTCCACCGGCCGGGGGCGTTTAACTGCGGGCAACAGCCGCGGTCAGCTTCAGCAGTTCGGCGGCAATCTCTCGCTCGGTGCGGCGCGCCTTCTGACTTGGCATGTCTCGCGCCTTTTCCAGACGGCGCACAGCCTCGCGAAAGCGTTTGTCGGCCTCAAGTTCCTTGGCGGTCATTGGCGACCTCTGAGTCTGTTATCGGATATAAGAGATTACCCTACATCGTTCGGGCGGCCTGTCCAAAATTGCGCACCGCTAACCTGCCACGGGGGCGCCCGTTGGATACCGACCCCTGCCCCAAAATTTAGGGGCTAGACATGGGAGAGCGATGGTGGAGAGTTCCGGGGATTGGTCACGTTGACCTAAATCCAACGAGAGCCAATTTCATGCCAAAACTAGGCTCAATGTCAGAGTCGGTTTTTTATCTGTTTGGACTAGACCCGAAGACTGGAAAAGTTAGAGGGCCGGATGGCACAGGTTTTTTCATCGCGCGCCAAGCTAATACGCGAAACAGTTACGTCCACATATATGCGGTAACAAATCGACATCTAGCAGCGGACGGAGCATCAATTATCCGCGTTAACACCGCGGGTGAAAAGAAATCTCGCCTCGTCAAGTTCGAACCCATTGATTGGCATTACCCCGATGATGGTGACGACTTGGCCGCCATTGACGTGACGGATTACATTGATCCAGGAGTTGATAATGTAATTGCCCTCTATGAGGACGTTTTTATAACACCGGAAATAATCAAGGAGTTTCAAATTGACCAAGGGGACGACACTTTTATGTGTGGTCTATTTGCTAGTCACGATGGCGGATTGAGAAACGTCCCCGTCCAGAGATTTGGCAATATATCTTTGATGCCAACGGCAGACGCTCCCGTAAGGTTACAAAATACCGGGGCTAAACTTCCCTGCTATTTAGTAGATACGCGATCGAGAAGTGGCTTTTCTGGCTCACCAGTATTTTCATTTAGAACCCGTCAGTCTGATATTAATGGTCTTCCCTATGGGTGGGATCGAGGCGCCAAAGCAAATCTAAATCCAATTATTCCACGCAATGATTTTTACTGGGGTTTGCTTGGGATACATTGCGGACAATTCTGGGATCCCGTTGAAGTTCGCAAGGAACCAAGTGAATCAAATGCATCGACAATCCAAGATGGAGACACCATCTTTATTCAAAGCGGGATGACAATAGTCATTCCGGCATGGCGAATTAGCCACTTGCTCGATTCAGAGGAGTTTGAGTTGGCCCGTAAAAAACGAGAGAAGGAATGGGAGCCGGAAGATCGTAAGATGGCTAAACCAGAGTCTATTTCTCACGACTCTTCCACCGACGCGAACCCCAATCACCGAGAGGATTTCATGCGTCTTGCAGGCGCGGCAGCGCGAAAGCAGAAACAAGACGAATAAACATTCCGTAGTGCGAGCCGCGATAGTTACGGCGGTAGTTGAACTCTCCAATATATTTCCAAGCGTGCTTGGCCGAAATGTGAACGTGCGTTCCTTTGATCGAACGCTTCAACTGTGACCAGTGACCTTCAAGCGTGTTCGTGTGGTGAATGTCGCGGGCGTATTCGCCAGCGGCGTGGTTCACGACCGAGTGCTGATAGGTCATTCCGAGATCGCTGTATGACGGATGGCCGTCGGTCGTGACCACAGTGCCAGCCGTGACGTTTTCCAGAACAATCGGCTCCATCGTGAACTTGGTATCGTCCGGCACCGGACCAGCGCGCAGATAGCCGTCGCGTTCCACCATGCCCATAACGATGGTTTTCTTGGACCGGCGCTTGCCCTGCCCCTTGCCACCTTTGCGGCGCACGCCGCCAACCCAAGTCTCGTCGATTTCGACGTGCCCCTTGAGCGGGCCGCCGTAGTCGGCGCTGGACATGAGCTTGCGGAGTTCATGGGCCATCCGCCAAGCGCACTTGTAGGTGACGCCCAAGGCCCGCTCTAGCTCTTTGGCGGCCACGCCCGAGCGGGTCGAGGTCAACAGGTACATCGCAAAGAACCACTTGGTCAGCGGCGTCTTGGATTTGTGAAAGATGGTCCCGGCGCACGGGTAAATGTGGTGGCCGCACTCTTGGCAGGCGAATGCCTTGCGAGTGTTCATGGCGTGGAATTGGGCCTTCTCGACACCGCAGGCCGGACAGGTGATTTCGGTCCCGCCGTAGTTGACCTCCATGAGCTTGGCCAGACAGGAGGCGTCATCCGGGTACTCGGCTTGGAACTCTTTGAAGGTGTATTTCATGGGCGCAGCCCCTTACCCCAGCGTGTAAGGAACCTTAGGCCAGGATTTACTTGCTGTCAAGGGATAATTGGCCAAGCGGCCACTTGCTGCCCTGCAGTTTGTAACGGGTCCCGGCTTTTTGCGACTGCGCGGTCGATGTCGGTGCGGTCCGATCGAATATGGGAACTCCCGCCATGCGATGGCGTTGAGGGTCACATTGCCGCACGCTGTCGCGGCGCACCAACCACCGGAAGAATATGAAAAAACTCACTTTGGCGATCATGCTCGCGACCCTCATCGGCGCCGTAACCATGACAACCGCACAGGCGACGCCCGGTGGTTTATCGGCCCGTCTCGGCAACGCGGCCATCGATCTGAACATGGTCGAGAACGCCCAATATATTTACGGTGGCCGCCGCTACTGCTGGTACCTTAATGGCTGGCGCGGCCCCGGCTGGTACTGGTGCGGTTATGCCTTCCGTCGGGGCCTGGGCTGGGGCGGCGGCGCGGGTTGGCACGGTTGGTCCGGTGGCGGTCGACGCGGCGCCGGTGTTCGCGTCGGCGGTCAACGCGGCGGCGGCGTTCACATCGGCGCGCAGCGGAGCGGCGGTGCAGCGGTGCATAGCGGTGGCGGCCGCGCCTTCAGTGGCGGTCACGCGCGTAGTGGCGGCGGCGGGCCAGCCCGAGTTGGCGGTGGCGGTCGCGGCGCGGGTGGTGGAAAGCACCACTAACGCCATCGCTAAGCGGGCATAGGTTTGCGCGTAATCCGGAAGGCTGCCGAGAGGCAGTCTTCCATTTTATTTGGGCATCGATCCTGTTCTGAAAGTTCTGCCGAAGGCACGATCAAATCGCTTGCCCGTTTCTGAGCGCCGCCCCCTACTCCAACTCCACCACCAGCCCGTCCTTGATCGTCACCCGCCGGTCCATCCTCGCCGCCAATTCCATGTTGTGCGTGGCGATGATGGTGGCGAGGCCCGAGGCGCGCACCAGTTGGGCTAAAGCCGCGAACACATGATCGGCGGTGTGGATGTCGAGGTTGCCGGTCGGCTCGTCGGCCAGCAAAATCCGCGGCGCATTGGCGACCGCGCGGGCGATCGCCACGCGCTGCTGCTCGCCGCCGGACAGTTCCGCCGGGCGATGATTGAGCCTGTTGCCGAGGCCGAGATAATCCAGCAATTCCAGGGCGCGCTTACGCGCCTCGCCGCGGTTGAGGCCACGGATCATCTGCGGCAGCAGCACGTTTTCGACCGCGGTGAATTCCGGCAGCAGATGATGCGACTGGTAGACGAAGCCGATCTCGTTGCGGCGGATGCGGGTGCGCTCATGGTCCGGCAGGGTCGCGGTGGCGCGGCCGTCGATAAAGACCTCGCCATGGTCCGGATGCTCGAGCAGGCCCGCTATGTGCAGGAGCGTCGATTTGCCGGCCCCCGACGGCCCGACCAGCGCCACCGACTGCCCTTGCCAGATTGCGAGTTCCGCGCCGTTGAGAATCTGCAGCTTGGCGTCGCCCTGCTGATAGGTGCGCTCGACCTGATGCAGGAACAGCAGCGGGACTTCTTCCGGCTCTTGCGTTTGTTCGACGCCCGCCTCGACCATCGCGTCACTCATAACGCAGCGCCTCCACCGGATCGAGGCGCGCCGCGCGCCAGGACGGATAGAGCGTCGCCAGGAACGACAGCACCAGCGCCATCACCACCACGGCGCTGGTCTCGGCCAGATCCATGTCGGCCGGAAGCTTCGAGAGGAAGTAGAGCTCCGGCGAAAACAGCTCGGTGCTGGTCAGCCACGACAGAAACTGCCGGATGCTCTCGATATTCAGGCAGATCACAAAGCCGAGCAAAAAGCCGGCAATGGTGCCGACCACGCCGATGGCGGCGCCGGTAATCAGGAACACGCGCATCACCGCGCCTTGCGTCGCGCCCATGGTGCGCAGGATGGCGATGTCCTGGCCTTTGTCTTTCACCAGCATGATCAGGCCGGACACGATGTTGAGCGCCGCGACCAGAATAATCAGCGTCAGAATGAGGAACATGACATTGCGCTCGACCTGCAGCGCGTTGAAGAACGTCGCGTTGCGCTGGCGCCAGTCGATCATGAAGATCGGCCTCTGGGCTGCCTCCTGTACGTCCTTGCGGTAGCGGTCGACCTTGTCGGGATTGTCGGTGTAGATCTCGATGGCGGTGACATCGCCGGCGCGGTTGAAATAGGCCTGTGCCTCCTTCAACGGCATGAAGACCATGGCGCTGTCGTATTCCGACATGCCGATCTCGAACACCGCTGCGACCTTGTAGACCTTGATGCGCGGCGTCGTGCCCATCGGCGTCACCGCGCCCTTCGGCGCCACCAGTGTTATGTTGTCACCGGCGCGCAGCGACAGCTGGTCGGCGAGCCTGCGGCCGATGGCGACGCCCTGCGCATCGTCGAAGCCGCCGAGCGAGCCCTGCCTGATGTTGTTGACGACCGAGGGCAGCTTTTCCATGTCCATCAGCCGGATGCCGCGGATCAGCACGCCCCCGGCATTGAACGGCGACGACGCCAGCGCCTGGCCCTCGACGATGGGCGCCGCCAGCTTGATGCCTTTGACGCCGTTGATGCGGGCGGCCACCTCTTCCCAATCGGTCAGCGGCTTTTCCAGCGGCTGAATCAGCAGATGGCCGTTGAGGCCCAAAATTTTGTCGAGCAGTTCTTTGCGGAAGCCGTTCATCACCGCCATGACGATGATGAGGGTCGCGACACCCAGCATGATGCCAAGGAAGGAGAACCCGGCGATGACCGAGATGAATCCTTCCTTCCGCCGCGCCCGCAGGTAGCGCAGCGACAGCATCCATTCAAACGGCGAGAAGGGCCGCGTCCCGTTGGGCTCGGTCATAGACAATTGTTTCCGGTCACGGGATTCTCACACGATTCGGGCGGATTCATGCCACGTATGGCGGCATAAGTCCTCGGAAGCACACAGGAAAACTGTGTTCGGCGGGACCGGCGCGCCGAAATCACCGCGACAACAGGTCGAGCGCCGCGGCAGGCGTCATCAGTTCCTTGGTGCCGTCGGCGCGTTTCTTGACCTCGACCTTGCCTTCGGCGAGCCCGCGCGGACCGATCATCACTTGATATGGCAGGCCGATCAGGTCGGCGGTGGCGAACTTGGCGCCGGCGCCTTTGTCGGTGTCGTCATACAGGACGTCGATGCCCTTGGCGGTGAGCCCGCGATAGAGCTCCTCGCAGGCGCCGTTGGTCGCGGTGTCGCCCTGCTTGAGGTTGAGGATCGCTACCTTGAACGGCGCCACCGCCTCCGGCCAGATGATACCGGCATCGTCATGCGAGGCCTCGATGATCGCGGCCACCAGTCGGCTCGGGCCGATGCCGTAGGAGCCCCCGTGCACCGGCACGTCGCCGCCGGCGCCGGTAGCGACCACCGCCTTCATCGGCTCGGAATATTTGGTGCCGAAATAGAAGATGTGTCCGACCTCGATGCCGCGCGCCGACACCTGCTTGTCGGCGGGAATTTTGCCGTAGGCGTCCTTGTCGTGCATGTCCGACGTCGCGGCATAGTGCGTGGTCCACTTGTCGAAAATGCCCTTTAGCTCGGCGCGATCGTCGAAGTTAACGTCGGCCGGCGGTGTCGCCATGTCGAGAAAATCTTTGTGACAGAAGACTTCCGACTCGCCGGTGTCGGCCAGGATGATGAATTCGTGGGACAGGTTGCCGCCGATCGGGCCGGTGTCGGCGCGCATCGGGATCGACTTCAGACCCATTCGCGCGAAGGTGCGCAGGTAAGCGACGAACATCTTATTGTAGGAATGCTCCGCGCCAGCCTGATCGACGTCGAACGAATAGGCATCCTTCATCAAAAATTCGCGGCCACGCATCAGGCCGAAGCGCGGACGCACCTCGTCACGGAACTTCCACTGGATGTGATAGAGGTTGAGCGGCAGGTCTTTGTACGAGCGCACATAGGCGCGGAAGATCTCGGTGATCATCTCTTCGTTGGTCGGACCAAAGAGCATGTCGCGCTCGTGACGGTCCTTGATGCGCAGCATCTCCTTGCCATAGGCCTCGTAGCGGCCGCTCTCGCGCCATAGGTCGGCCGACTGCATGGTCGGCATCAGGAGTTCGATGGCGCCGGAGCGGTTTTGCTCCTCGCGCACAATGGCGCAGACTTTGTTGAGCACCCGCAGACCGAGCGGCAGGAACGCGTAGATGCCCGCGGCTTCCTGCCGCATCATGCCGGCCCGCAGCATCAGCCGGTGCGAGACGATCTCGGCCTCGCGCGGCGGCTCACGCAGGATCGGCATAAAATAACGGGACAGGCGCATGGATTCCTTGAGAGATTCGAGGACGGCGAGCCTTGAGTGAAAGCGGATCAGCCGCCAAAAGACAAGTCCGAACGCCCGATCGGGGCCATAAATCGCCGGTGACAGCCGCGTAAAGCCGGTGTTAGGTAGACGCCTCAGGTTAGGGCGTTTCGGCTTATGCGCAGTGGCGTGAAGCGATCTTTCGGTTGGCTGGCGATCCTCGTGTTCGCCCTGCACGCCGTGCTGTCGGGCGTGGCCCTGCCCGCCGCGGCCTCGACGCTCGATCCGTTCTCGGTCATCTGCCACAGCGGCGTACAGGCCGATCCCGCCGACCAAAGCCCCGATACCCCGCAACCCGTTGCCTGCGACCATTGCACGCTGTGCGGCGCCGCGGCCGCGCCGCCGCTCACGCTCGACCGCATCGCCGCCGGACAATTGCTACCGGCGAAGCTACTGCACATGCTCCGGCCCGCTCCCGCGGCCGCGCGTGACGGGCTTTCCAGTAATCCCCACCAAGCCCGAGGTCCTCCGCAACTGACGTGAACGCACGCGGCTTTATGGCCGCGCCGATCCTCGTTTCAGTTGCAAGGACAGTTCCATGTTTCGCCTCAGGCTTTCGGCCTGCGCGTTTGTATTTGCGAGCGGCGCGGCCATTCCCGCGTCCGCACAAACCGTAATTCCCGAAATCGTCATTAACGCCCTGCCCTCCGACTTGGCGACGCCGCCGATCGTCCAGAAATTTCAGTTGCCGCAAGAGTCGTTCAGCATCACGTCGAAACGGATCGAGGAAACCATCAACCTCAAGGATCCGGAAGACGCCGTCAAATACATGCCGAGCCTGTTCGTGCGAAAGCGCAACGATGGTGACAACCAGGCGGTTCTAGCGACCCGCACCTGGGGCCTTAATGCGAGCGCCCGCACGCTGATCTATGCCGACGATCTGCTGCTTTCCGCTCTGATCGGCAACAACAACTCGGGCGCATCGCCGCGCTGGAACCTGGTGTCTCCCGATTCCATCGCGCGCATCGACTTTCTCAATGGACCCTATGCCGCCGCCTATCCCGGCAATTCCATGGGCGGCGTTCTAATCATGACGACGAAAATGCCGGACAAGTTCGAAGCGACCGCCAAGGAGACTTTTTCGGTTCAGCCGTGGAATCAGTACGGCACCAAGGACACTTATCTGAGCAGCCAGACGACCATGTCGATCGGCGACCGAACAGGACCGTTCAATTCGTTTTCGTGGCTGCTCGGCGCCAATTTTCAGTCCGGCTATATGCAACCGTTGACTTATACGACGAATGCGACCGCGCCTGCCGGCACCACGGGCACCTACTTCGCGCTGAACAAACAAGGGCTTCCCGCCAATGTGGTCGGCACCGGCGCTTTGATCCACACGCAGCAGACGGCGGCCAATCTCAAGCTCGCCTATGACTTCACCAATGCGGTGCGGGCGACCTACTCGCTGGGCATCTGGAACAATGTCCAGACCTCCAGCCCGCAAACCTACCTGACGTCAACGGCGACCGGCGCCGCCACCTTTGGCGGCGTCTCGAGCTTCGCGAGCAATCAGTACACCTGGAACCAGACCCACCTGAGCAACGCCGTGTCGCTCAAGAGCGATACGCGCGGCGTGTTCGACTACGACCTGTCGGCGTCGAGCTACAATTATCTGCAGGATATCATGCTCAATCCCTACACAGTGACGCCGACGGGCACGGGCTTCTCGCAGAACGGCAGGGTCACGCGCAATGATGGAACGAATTGGCAGAACGCCGATGCGAAGGGCATTCTGCGCCCGTCGGGTATCGGCAGTGCGCACGAGATCAGTTTCGGCGTCCACGGCGACCGATATTATTTCTACAATCCGGTTTTCGCCTCGGCAATCTGGAACAACACCTCGGACTACGGCACCGGACAGATCTATTCCGAAGGCGTTGGCGAGACGCGGACCGGCGCGCTGTGGGTCCAGGACGCCTGGCGGATCGCGCCGGCATGGAAGCTCACGCTCGGCGGCCGCCTGGAAATCTGGCGCGCCCTGAACGGCTTCAACATCAACACGATCCAAAATTCCGCGGGGGGTATTACTTCAAGCTCCGGCATCAATCAGCCCGGGCTCAGCGCAACGAATTTTTCCCCCAAAGCCTCGCTGTCCTACGACCCCAACAAAGACTGGAACATTACTGGGTCGTTTGGGGTGGCGTATCGCTATCCAACCGTTACCGAACTCTACCAAAACATCACAATCAACGGCGTGGCGACATTCGCCAATCCGAACCTGACGCCCGAGCAGGACATCAATGGCGAGTTGAACATCGAGCGTAAATGGGACGATGGCCGGGTCCGGCTGACCTTATTCAAGGAGAGGACCAACAACGCCATCATCTCGCAGTCCAACCTCGCGACCAATCCGACGACCGGCGCGCAGGCCGTTACGACCACAATCGGCAACGTCGCCGCGATCGGAATGCAGGGCGTCGAACTGTCGGCGGAAAAGGACAACGTGCTGATCGACCGGCTGCAGGTTTTCGGCAGCGTGACCTATGTCGATTCCCGCATCATCTCGGACCCGACCTGGGCGGGCACAAATCTTCTGACCGGTCTGCCGACCACCGCCGAGGGTAAACGCGTTCCCTATGTCTCGGACTGGCGCGTGAAAATCGGCGCCACCTATCGGCCCGACGACAACTGGGCCTATACGATCGCCGCGCGCTACAGCGGAAACCAGTACTCCACGCTGGACAACACCGACATCGTCCAACACGTCTACGGCGCCTTCGACAACTACATCGTCGTGGACATGAAGGTGCACTACAACGCGACCAAAAACGTCTCGTTCGATTTCGGCATCGATAACCTCTTCAACGAACAATACTTCCTGTTTCACCCTTTCCCCGGCCGAACCTACGTGGTCGCGGCAAGGTACACGTTCTAAACGCCAACATGGTTGACGCTTCAAAGCAACAACTTCAATCGTGAAAGGACCTACAATGCTTGCAAAAGCCGTTCTCGCGCTCGCCCTTCTCGTCGCCACGCCGCTCATGGCGCCCGCGCACGAATTCAAGGCCGGCGACCTCACCATCGGCCATCCTTGGAGCCGCGCCACACCGGGTGGCGCCAAGGTCGGCGGCGGCTATTTGACCATCACCAATAAAGGCCCCGCGCCGGACCGGCTGGTTTCCGTCTCCATCCCGGCCGCGGTGGCTGACCATGTCGAAATCCACGAAATGGCGACCAAAGACGGTGTCATGACCATGCGGGCGCAACCTAACGGCGTCACAATCGAGCCGGGCAAGACCGTCGCTTTCGTTCCCGGCGGCTATCACCTGATGCTGATGGGGCTGAAAGGGCCGCTCAAACAAGGCGACCGCGTCAAGGCCGTGCTGACTTTCGAGAAAGCGGGCCCAGTCGAGGTCACCATCAATGTCGAGGGCATGGGCGCACAGCATCCCGCGCCCGGTGAGGACCACTCGCAGCACAAAATGTAAGCGGGTACGGCCGAGAAGTTCGCGTTCCGCGCGAACTTGAATGTTCTTCGCAGTCAAAGCGTGCTGTCGGCAAGCTGTGCTGACGGCAAAAATTGCGACTATCGAGTGGGGGAACTCAATATTTCGCGATTGCTGCAGCGCGGCATCGAATTGTTCCTTTTTCAGGGCGATTGCGCAATGATCTGTCTGATTCATCGTGACAACGCATCGGATCGTGCTAGCCTAGCGTTATCCGAGTGTATGCCGATCCGGCACGTAAGACCGGACGACATTGCGCGGTCCAAGTCTTGGGAGGGAAGCAGTCTCTGGCGCGGGCAACCGCAGCCGCCTCGGTCACAAAAGATCAAGAGCCGGGGGTGGGACACTAAAAAAGCGATGAGCAGGGCACCGCGCCCTGCTCTTTTTTTTGCGCAACCAAGCAATCAACCAAGCAATCAACCAAGCAATCAACCAAGCAATCAACCAATCAGCGCGGCGGCGTCGATATCCGCGCCAGGAATTCGATCGGGATCAGGCCGCGCTCGTAGGCGAAAAAGAGAGTGCCAAACACCAGGGTGGCGATCAGCGTGGTCC
>Ga0193699_10001001_pt1 | contig 11450 bp, 8 predicted proteins | sample L3c2metaG_FD_160095 | JGI IMG/M metagenome (GOLD analysis project Ga0193699, IMG submission 160095) | Soil microbial communities from a riparian zone of the East river system, Colorado, United States - L3c2 | ecosystem: Environmental > Terrestrial > Soil > Riparian zone | place: USA: East River... | reverse complement strand
CCTTGCCGCGCACGAGGCGAACGAACGGTGGGTCAGCTATTCCGGCAGTCACGACGTGCTCACGGGACTGGCCAACCGCGCCGTCCTGCTCGATCGCCTCCGCGTCGCTCTCGCGCGCAAGGCAGTGCGCGAGTTGCCCGCCGACGCGACCAGCGAGGTCGTCGCCGATGCGCGGGAGGAGCATCTCGTCGCCGTCTTCTTCCTGGACCTGAACGACTTCCGCCTGGTGAACGAACGGTTCGGCCATCATGTCGGCGACCGGCTGCTGGCGTCGATCGGTCAACGGCTTCGTCAGACGGCGGGACCGCAGGCGACCGTGGCCCGGCTGGGCGGCGATGAGTTCGCGGTGCTCATCGAGCGCATCGAAGCGCCGGAGATCGCGGTGGAGATGGCGAAGCGGTTCCGCGCGATCCTCGCGCTACCGACGAGCGTCGGGAACGAGGACATCACACTGACCGTCAGCGTCGGCATCGCACTGAGCACGCCGGCGGCCGAGCTGCCCGAGCATATGCTTCGCGGCGCCGACCTGGCGATGGCCCGTGCGAAGCGGGCGAGTCGCGGGGAGCATGCGCCCGAGCCGGTGGTGTTCGACTGGAAGCTCGCCGCGGAAGTGCGGACGCGGCAGCGGCTGCAGGACGAGCTGCGGCAGGCCGTGGACGCCGACGAGTTCGTGCTGCACTACATGCCGATCATCTCGCTCACGACGGGACGCATCGCCGGCGCCGAGGCGCTCCTGCGATGGAACCATCCGGTGCGTGGACTGCTCGCACCATTCGAGTTTCTCAGCGTGGCCGAGGAGCTCGACGTGATCCTCGACGTTGGACGGTGGGTGCTGGGCGAGGCGTGCCGCCAGCTCACCGAGTGGAACGCCGGCGTGCCGACGACCGGTGCGCACCTCACGATGGCCGTGAATCTCTCGACGAGACAGTTCAACGAGAGCGGCTTCCTGGGCGACGTGACGCGCACGCTGAAGGCATTCGGGGTGGCGCCGTCGTCGCTCGTGCTGGAGGTGAACGAGCGGGTGGTGGCCCAGGACGTCGATCGGGCCGCGGGCGTGCTCGCCGGTCTCCGGACGCTGGGCGCCAGGATCCACATGGACGACTTCGGGTCCGGCAACTCGCCGCTGGGGTACCTGCAGCAGCTGCCGCTCGATGGCGTGAAGATCGATCATCTCCTCGTCACGAGGATGGACCGCGACGAGCCGGCGATGCGCCTGGTGCGATCGGTCGTGAGCCTGGCGCGCGAGCTGAAGCTGGACGTGGTGGCGGAGGGTGTGTCGTCCACCAGCCATCTCAAGGTGCTCCAGGGCCTCGGCTGCACGCACGGGCAGGGGCAGCTCTTCTCGCCGGCCGTGGAAGCGAGCGGCATCACGGCGATGCTGCGCGACCGGCCGTGGTGACGTAACCTCCACTTCCGTCGTGCTAGGGCATCCGCACGATCTTGCCCATGAAGAAGATCGTGCCCGACAGCCGCTCGCGGAGCACGACGATGAACGGCCGATCCACGCGCACGACCGGTGTCACCGGTGCCGACGTGAGGCCGATGCCGACGCTCGTCACCGCAGCCGCTTCGGTGCCTTCCTCGTTCACGTCGACGAAGGTCTTCTGCTTCACTTCGGTGATGACCAGCTCACGTCCACGTGGGGAGAGTCGCGAGAAGTCCGCCACGTTCTCGGTGAACGCGTCGCGCATGCCGAGCGCCTGCAGGTCGTCGTTGAGCGTGCGCTCCCACTCGAGCCGGAAGCGCGGCAGGTAGAGGTCGACGTTCGACTCGTGGAGCTGGTCCATCCACGCCGACCACTGCGCCGCCTGGAGCGACGCGGCGAGCGTCTCGACGCTCTGGCCCGCGCGCGGCAGCACGACCGTCATCGTGAACGCGCTGTTGCCGTACGGCAGGTCCACCGCCTCGAAGTCCGGCGTGGCGAGGTAGCCCATCTTCCCGTTGCGATGCATCAGCTTCGCGGGCTGATCTCCGGCGACACCGTGGAAAGGCGCGTCCTGGGTGGACGCCGGGTCGAACCGGTCGCGCCAACTTCCCTTGAAGTAGATCGCGTTGATGAGGTACATCACCTGCGCGGAGTCGATCTCGTCGACGATCGTCGGAATCTTTCCGGCCGTCGCTGTGCCGACCCAATCGTTGATCGTCGTCGGCGCCGACGCGCTCGAGAAATCAAGCGCGCTCACCTTGGCGCCGAACGACGCTGTCGTGGCGTCGAGGAAGGATTGGTGCACGGGGAACCCGGCGCGATACCAGATCGAGTTGGCGATACGGAAGTCGACCTGCGCATCGAGCCCGCGCAGCAGCTCGATGAGGCTCTTGTAGCCGCCGTTGATGTCCGCCTCCGTCGCCCCGCTGAAAGCGAGGGCCGAGCGCATCTGGTCGTACGTCGTGCCGGCGGCGCCGTTCATCGTCATGCCGAGCGCGAACGACGCGCTGAGGGGCGAGATGAAGACGTTGGAATCGGCGCGCTCGGGGGCGACGGTGCGGAAGAGCGAGAACGAGAACTCGTTCGCCGCGCCGACGACCTTCGTCTCGCTCGCGCTGAGCGCGCGCGGCAGGGCGTCCAGGGTGACCGGGGCGGCACCGCCGTTGGGCTCGCTGGTCGCACTCCGGCACGAGGCCGAGAGGACGAGACCGGTAGCGATGAAGTAGCCGCGAAGGGCGCGCGAAGTCGACATGAGTGATCCGGTAGCTGGAGATCGAGCGTTTCCGACAGGCTACCGGCTCAACTCGTGGCGGCGATCAGGGGTCACAACGCCGACCGCCGCCGACCGGCGACGACTACTTCGGGATGCTGACGTACGGCTCCAGCCGCGCCACCTCGGCCTTGTCCACGTACTTGCCGATCTCGCGGCGGAACTGATCCACGCTCGCCCACGGCCGGTATTCCTGAAACTCGTGCGCCATCTTGTCGCCGACGCCCGGGATCAGCTTCATCTCGGCCGGCGACGCCGTGTTGATGTTGATCGGCTTCCAGAGGCGCGCGTAGATGGGCTTGCGATCCGCCACGTGCGTGGCGAGCACCTTGTCCACGGCCATCATGTCGGCGTAGGGGCGGCCGGCGATCAGCGCGTCGGTAGCGGCGGCATTCATCCCGGGCAGCGTCATCAGCTGCTCCTTCGTCGCGGTGTTCGGGTCCAGCATGGCGCCGGCCGTGGCGATGCCGCCCGCCGTCGCCGCGTCGGTGGCCGTCACGGTGGTCGCCGAATCGTGCGGCGTGACGCCGACGCTCGCCGCGGTGGCGGAGTCGGCGGACTTCTCCTTCCCGCCGGAACAGGCGGCGAGGGCGAAGGCGGTGAGGACGGCAGCACTTCGGAACATCGAGATCATACGGTCTCCGGTTCGAGGTGAGGTCCGCGCTGCAGCGCGGGGTGACGATAGGTGTAGACGAGTCCCAGCAAGCCGATCTGCAGCATCGCGCCCGGCGCCAGCAGCGGCGTTGCACCGCGCAGGATCTTCCAGATCAGCGGCCAGCCGCGCAGCGTGTCGTCGCGCTCCAGCGCCCACTCCAGATTTCCCTGGGCGTGCAGCACCACTCCGGCGACCCCGGCGAGCAGGCAGAGACCCATCACGACGCGAAAGGCGTTCAGTGTGCGAGGATCGGGCCGTCGCCAGACGAGCGCCGACACCACCAGCGCGAGGACCAGGATCACCAACGGAGCGACCTGCCACACCGACTCGTAATGCTTCAACAGCACAAGCTCGGGGATGAGGCCCGCCACACCGATCACGACGAGGGCGAGCAGGAAACCACGAATCCTCTGTTGGGTCGCCTCTGTCGGCAATGCATCTCTCCCGGGTTCGATGACGGCGCCAACGGCATTCGGCCACGCCGCGCCGATCGGCACGTCGCTCCGGCGCGCGCGCGGCATCCAGACGATCTTAGTCTCCGGGCGTGGGCGCCGGTACGGGGGTGCCCGCGTGCGACGCCGCGCGCCGGAACCGTGCGCCGACCTTCTCGCGCCAATCGTCCAGGATCTCGTACACCGTCGGGATCACGAACAGCGTGAGCACCGTGCTCGTGATCGTGCCGCCGATCACGGCTCGGCCCAGGGGGCTGCGGAAGTCCGCCCCTTCGCCCCGCCCCAGCGCGACCGGGATCATGCCGGCGATGAGCGCGAGCGTCGTCATGAGGATGGGACGCAGACGGATCGCGCCGGCCTCGATCAGCGCGTCACGGATGGGCACCTGCTTCTGTTCATGCGTCCATTTGGCGAAGTCGATGAGCAGGATCGCGTTCTTGGCCACGATGCCCATGAGGAGGATCACGCCGATGAGGCTCATGATGTTGAGCGTGTCGCGCGTGACGAGCAGGGCGAGCACCACACCGATGAGCGACAGCGGCAGCGACGCCAGGATGGCCAGCGGGTCGAGGAAGCTGCCGAACTGCACGACGAGGATCAGGTACATCAGCATCACCGCGATGCCGAGCGCGGTGAAGATGGACCCGAACACCTCGGCTTGGTCCTTCGCCTGGCCACCCGAGTTGAGCACGTACCCCTCGGGGAGGCGGAACGACTTGAGCTTGTCCTGCACGGCGCTCGCCACGTTGCCGATGGAGCCTTCGATGTTCGCGCCGATCGTCACGACGCGCTTGCGGTCGAGGTGGTCGATCTGCGCCGGTCCCTCGCTCGACGTGATCGTGGCCACCTGCCCGAGCGGGATCACCGTCGGACCGGTGGGACCCGACAGCACGATCGGCACGCGCGCCAGATCCGCCGGGCTCTCGCGAAACGCCATCGGGAGACGCACCCGCACGTAGCGCGTCTCGCCGCTGGGATCCACCCAGTTGCCGGCGTCCACCCCGGCGAAGGCGGGGCGCAGCGCCTGCGCGATCTGCCCCACCGTCACGCCGAGCGAGCCGGCGAGGCCGCGATTGATCGTGACCTTGAGCTCCGGCTTCTGCCCCTTGGTCGAGAGGCCGACGTCCACGGCGCCAGGCACCGTGCGCACGATGCGGGCGATGGAATCGGCGAGCTGCGTCAGGATCCGCATGTCATCGCCCTGGAGCTGCAGCTGAAGGGGCTTCTGGCCGCCGCCCGGGCCGCCCGCCTCGAGCAGATAGGCCGTCGCGTCGCCGACCGAGCGCAGCTCCTTGCGCAGCCGCACACCGAACTCCTGCTGGCTGATGTCGCGCTCGGCCTTTGGCTTCAGGCGGACGTACACTGAGCCCACGTCCACGCCGCCCGATCCCGACGCACTGCCGACGGTGGCGTAGGTGTACACCACCTCGGGATGCGTGCGCACCAGCCTGGCAACCTGCTCGGTGACGACGCGGGTGTACTCCAGGCTCGAGCCTGGCGGCCCCTCGACGGTGACGGTGAGCTCGCTCCGGTCGCTGTTCGGCACGAAGCCGAAGCCGCCGAACAGGACCTGGAGCGCGATGGCACCGATGAACGATGCCGCTGCGAGCGCGATCATCATCGTGCGGTGATCGAGCGCCCACGCGATGCCGCCGCGATAGCGGTTCGCCTGGCGATCGAACCAGCGATTGAAGCGGTCGAGCGCCTGGGCGATCGGGTTGCGCCGCTCGTGCGCCTCGATCTGCGGATCGGCCCAGTAGGCCGACAGCATCGGGTCGAGCGAGAAGGAGACGAACAGCGACACGAGGACCGCCGCAGCGATGGTCAGCGCGAACGGCTTGAACCACTGTCCCGCGAAGCCACTCATGAAGCCGACCGGCACGAACACCGCGACGATGGAGAAGGTCGTCGCCGCGACAGCCAGGCCGATCTCCTCCGTGCCTTCGTGCGACGCCGTCACGTGATCCTTTCCCATCTCCACGTGTCGCACGATGTTCTCGCGCACGACGATGGCGTCGTCGATCAGGATGCCGATGGCCAGCGACAGCCCGAGCAGCGACATCGTGTTCAGCGTGAAGCCGAAGATCCACAGCGGCACGAACGAGGCGAGCACCGACACCGGCAGCGCGAGCCCGGTGATCACGGTGGAGCGCCAGGAGTTGAGGAAGAGGAAGACGACGAGCACGGTGAGGAGCGCCCCTTCGACGAGCGCCTCCTGCACGTTGCGCACGGAGTTGTGCACGCGCTGGCCGGCGTCGCGCACGACCTCGATCGTCGTGCCCTTGGGCAGGGCGGCGCGGAGCGCCGGCAGCCGTGCCATGATCGCGTCGCTCACCGTCGTCGTGCTGTACCCCTTCGACTTCACGATGTCGAGGCCGATGGCCTCCCTTCCATTGTACAACGCGGCCGATCGGCGCTCGGCTACTCCCGCCTGTACGCTGGCCACGTCGCCCAGCCGCACCGGCACGCCGTTGCGGGTCGCGACGGTGATCTGCTCGAAGTCTTCGGGACGCTCGAGACGGCCCTCGATCCGGATCGCCCGCTCCGTGACGGGGCCCGTGAGCTGCCCCACCGGCGCGGCGAGATTCTGCGCGCGAAGCGCGTTGACCACCTGGTCGATCCCGACCCCGGCTGCGGTGAGCCGGGCCGGATCGAGGATCACGTTCAGCGTGGCACTGTCGGCGCCCGCGATGTTCACCTGCGCCACCCCCGAGATGGCGCGCAGCTCGCCACCCAATGTCTGATCGGCGATCTGCGTCAGCTGCGCGGGGGTGAGGGTGACGGAGGTGAGCGCGAGCGAGACGATCGGCTGCTGCGACGGATCGAAGCGCTGGATGATCGGCTCCACGATCTCGCTCGGCAGCTGCGCCCGAACGGCCGAAATGGCGTCGCGTACATCCTGCGTCGCCTGGTCCGCCGGCTTGTCGAACTGGAAGATGACGATGATCTGGGCGAAGCCGTCGGTCGACGTCGAGTGCAGCTCGTCCAGCCCGGCGATCCCGGAGATGCGGTCCTCGAGGCGGTCGACCACCTCGCGCTCCACCTGGTCGGGCGAGGCACCTGGGTAGACGATGCCGATGAAGACGATCGGCGCGTCGATGTCGGGAAACTCGTCGGTCTGGAGGCGGCTCAAGGCCGCGATGCCGAACACGACCAGGGCGATCATCGTGACGACGGTGATGATCGGCCGCCGAATGGCGAAATCGGAGATGAACATGTGCTCAGGCGCTACGGCAACGGACGGGCCACGACCCGAGGCAGTGAGTGCCGGGGGCCGGGACGACAGCGTTGTCGTCCTGAGCGCAGCGAAGGACCTGCACCGCTTGTCGTCCTGAGCGCAGCGCCTGCCCTGAGCGAAGCCGAAGGGAAGGACCTGCACCGCTTGTCGTCCTGAGCGCAGCGCCTGCCCTGAGCGAAGCCGAAGGGAAGGACCTGCACCTGCCTGTCCCTGAACGTGCAGGTCCTTCGGTCGCTGCGCTGCCTCAGGACGACAACGGGTCCCGGTTGCCGTTCGCCGGCGCGCGGCGCATTCTTGCCGCCGCGCCCATTCCCGGAGCCTTCGATGTCTCGAGCATTGCCTCTCGTCGCCGCGCTGGTCGCGGCCGCCGCCGCGCCCGCCGCCGCGCAGTCGGTGCAGTATCAATCACCAGCCGGCGTCGTGTATCGGTCGCAGGCCGACACGGGACCGATCGCTCGTGCCGACCGGGCGCTCGCCGCGGACCCGCGCAACGTGCAGCGCTTCATCCAGCTCGGCGTCGCCCAGTCGGGCGCGCGGCAGATGCGCGAGGCGGTACAGACCTTCACGCGCGCCCTGCCTGTGGCTCCGGCCGACCCGATGCTCTACCGGTGGCGCGGCCATCGCAATCTCTCGGTGCGCAACTTCGACGGCGCGATGGCCGACCTGACGCACGGCTACGGTCTCGACAGCACCAACTACGGCATCCTCTACCATCTGGGCGTGCTGCGCTTCGTGCGCGGCGACTTCAACGCCGCGGCCGATGCCTTTGCCCGCGCCCAGCCCCGTGCCCCGGATGGAGGAGAGCTCGCCGGCGCGACCGACTGGCTGTGGATGTCGCTGCAGCGGGCGGGACGGTCCGCGGAGGCTGCCGCCATGCTCGCCCGGCGCCCCGACAGCCTGCCGGCGACGAACGCCTATATCAAGCGGTTGAGGCTCTACCGCGGAGAGATCGGACCGGACGCGCTCATCACGCCCACTGACACCGGCGACGTCGACGTCGCCACGCTCGCCTTCGGCCTCGGCAACTGGTACCTCGTGAAGGGCGACACCGCCCGCGCTCGCGAGCAGTTCGCGCGATCCGTTCGCTCGGGCGGCTGGCCGGCGTTCGGCTTCATCGCGTCCGAAGTCGAGTTGTCGCGCGCGCCCTAGCGCCGGTCGGCGTCATCGAGGGAACCGGGCCGCCACTGCGGGGTGAAAACAAATGAAGCAAGCACGTCGCTCTTTCGCGTGAACGCGAGGCGAACGCGGCCGTAATACATTGCCAGCCAATGCTTTACGTCTTGGCCGTTTGATGTTACATTTGTTTATCCTACCGTAGTCCGGGGATCGCAACCCAGGAGTAGCCAGTGTGCTCCTGCCCGCCCGCGCATCCCCTGCCCATGGCCCATCCGGAATAGGAGCTCATGCGTCCTCCCAAGTACCTCCAGCACTTCGTGGTGGGCGCATCCGCGCTCATGTTCGCCGGCGCGCAGTTCGCGCCGCACCAGAACGAGCCGGGCCCGGTGTTGAGCTCGGCAGTCGAATTCGTTCGCCCCAAGTCCGTGACGATGACGTCGGACGGCGAGGTGAGCATCCCGGGCTCCGTGGCCGCCATCACGAAGGCCGCGCTCGACGCGTTCGCCGGCGCCGTGCGTCCCCTGAGCCGGCCCGAGGCGCTCGAGAACGCGTTCAAGAGCTACTTCACCTACAAGACGGCGCATCCGAACGAGGTCCGCAAGCCGTACCTGTACTTCGTGGACTACGGGCTGCCGAGCACCACGGCGCGTGGCTACGTCTTCAACATGGAGTCGAAGAAGATCGTCGACGGCCCCTTCACCGTGGCGCACGGCCGCGGCTCGTCGACGTCGAAGTACGGCATCCCGACCCGTTTCTCGAATGCCTCGGGCAGCAACGCCACCTCGCTCGGCCTCTACGTCACGAAGTCGACGTACACCTTCCATGGGAAGGCGGGCGGGCGTCCGTACAGTTCCGTCGGGCTGCGGTTGATGGGTGTCTCCGAGGGCTTCAACGACAACGCCTTCGCCCGCCGCGTCGTGGCGCATGGGGCGCCGTACGTGACCCCAGCCAAGGCGGGCCGCAGCGAAGGCTGCCCGGCCATGGAGCCGGCGCGCGCGCAGCAGCTGCTCCCGAAGCTCGCCGATGGCGGCATGGTCTTCCTCTTCGCGCCCGACAACAAGTGGCTGTCGCGCGATCCCTGGCTCACGGCGAACGCCGAGTAGTCAGGGCATCCACGTCGTGAAAGCCGACGCCGGCTCCCGCTGCTTCGGCGTCGGGAGCTCCGCCGGCTCGCCGACGTTGACGATGGCGACGATGCGCTCGCCCTCGCGCACGCCCGCCGCGGCGCGGGCGGCGGGATCGCTCATCACGGCGCCGGTCTTGAGGGCCGTGCCCAATCCCATCTCCACCGCGGCGAGTGTGAGATTCGCGATGCCCATCATCGCGGCGGCGTAGTCCTCCTCACGAATCTCCGGATTCTCGCTCGTGACCACGGCCACCGCGATCATGCCGGGGAGAGCACGATGCTCCTCGGCCACCGTCTCGCGCAGCACGCGCGCGGCCTCGGGATCCTCCAGCTTGCGCGCCTTGCGGTCGCCGAGCGCGAGCCCGTAGGCGTAGCGGGCGTCGGGGCCGAGGACGTAGAATCGCCACGGCTGGGTCAGCCGGTGGTTGGGGCCGAGCGTCGCGGCGGCGAGGAGGGTCTCGATCTCGTCGCGCGAGACGATGCGGTCGGTGAAGCGCTTGATGGAGCGGCGGTGCCGGATGGCGTCGGTTGGTCGCATGCGTGCAACTTAGCCGATGGCGGCACGTGGATAGCAGCGTGCCTTCCGTACGACGCGAGGCCCTCGACGCCATCTTCAGCGCGCAATCCCTGCGCGCGTTTATTGCGCGCACGGACAGACGGGCGATCGTGGCGAAGTACGGGCTGTACGGCGGCGGCCGGTGACGGTGCGGCATCCGTCGCGGGTCTGTCGGGTATCGGAGGCGTGGGTTCTGTTGCGGTGGTCAGCCGCCGGCATCGGCCAGCAATGCCGTTCAAGCGGTCCCCGCTTGCACCGGCGTATACTTGGGCTGGGCAGGCAACGTAGGCACGCATCGAGTCGGATCGGGAGGGAGCGAATGGGCAGCACAGATCGCGCGGCGCGTACCGCGCTCGTCGTCCTGGCCGGAGCGCTGGGACTCGTCGGCGTGTCGTCCACCACTGATGCGCAGGAAAGGCGCCCGCGTGTGGCGCACATCGTGGACGTTCCACGCTTTTCACAGCCCATCGTGCCGTATCCCGGCGCAACCGTGGGGATCGATCCGAGCACGTACTTTCGCCAGCAGTTTCCGTTCAGGCAGCACTTTCCGTTCGATCAGCAGTTTCGGTTCGACGAGCAGGATCGGTTCGACCAGCGCCGCCGTGAGTTTCGGTCGCCGACCGTGATCTTCGTGCCGGTGCCCTACGGCGGCGGCGGTGGCTATGGCGATGGGTATGGCTACGCCACCGTGACCGACGTGAACGGCCAGCCGCTCTACACCTACTTTCACGATCAGGCGCCGAGGCAGCAGCAACAGTACGCCCCTCCCATTGGCACGCCCGATTTCAGCGGGACGCCGTACGCCGTCACCGACGGCGGTGTGATGGCTGTCGACTTCGGGAATGGCGACCGGCGCGCCTTTTTGTCCTGCGTCACGCAGGCCGCCGCGGCGACCCCGGACGGCAAGCCGCGGACGATCTTCTATCGGCCGGCCCAGGACGGTGTCATACTGCGCGCCGGCCAGCGCGGCCGGGTTCGCGGCATACCCCCCGCGGGTGCGCGGGCGTGCTACATGGTGGATCAGTATGGACGGATGATGCTCGAGTACTGAGCGTGCGGCGGGACCACGTGAGGCGTGCCGCGGGAATTCGGAACTGGGCTTCGGTTGGCTGACAGCGGCGGTGATACGTCCGAGGCAGGTCTCACGTCTGCCGACTCGATGCTGAGGCCTCGAGGCTGGTCTCGCTGTTCCGGTCGAGACAGCAGATACGTTCGCTCTGGCGTGCCGGTCTGGCATCTCGAGGCTGACGACGAGACCAGCATCGAGAGGGCAGCCTCGAGGTCGCAGGCGTGAGAACGACTCTGCCCCCGTGAATGCTGTCGTCCTGAGCGCCAGACTGTGCGAGAATGAGATGGGGAGGACGCACGGGCAGCCAAGCGCCACTGCAGTACGCGGGTGGGGGGAGACAGCCACTGCAGTACGCGGGTATACCAGTACCAGGTACTCGGACTGGCATACGGCCCCCAGGAATGCACGGACGCCGACTGGCGGCGACCGACTCTCCAAACGCGGCCCGGCATTCCTGGGGCCGGTATGCCAATCCCGGTACTGCGTACTGGTCTACCCGCGTACTGCCGTGGCTGCCCCAGGTGCAGGTCCTTCCCTTCGGC
>Ga0193699_10000999_pt1 | contig 11457 bp, 9 predicted proteins | sample L3c2metaG_FD_160095 | JGI IMG/M metagenome (GOLD analysis project Ga0193699, IMG submission 160095) | Soil microbial communities from a riparian zone of the East river system, Colorado, United States - L3c2 | ecosystem: Environmental > Terrestrial > Soil > Riparian zone | place: USA: East River... | reverse complement strand
GGAGGAGGCAAGGAAGACCATTGTCTTCGTCACCCACGGCATCACCGAGGCGGTGTTTCTCGGCACCCGGGTGATCGTGCTCACGGCCGGACCGGCGCGGATGGCGGACAATTTCCGGGTCGAGCTGCCGCATCCGCGCACGCTCGAGATAAAGACCAGCGAGAAATTCGGTGAATACACCCGACGTATCTACAAACTCTTGGGCCTGCAGTGAAACACTCCCGACCGATGAAGGATGGCCCCTGCCCGTAAGCCGTCGTGTGACCTCGATCCGCACAGGGCACCGGAAGATCAAATCGAAAAGGAAGGTGGAATGACGCAGCAACGCCTCGGCATCATCATGAACGGCGTCACCGGCCGCATGGGCATGAACCAGCATTTGATCCGCTCGATCGTGGCGATCCGCGCCCAGGGCGGTGTCGCGCTGCGCAACGGCGACACGGTGATGCCCGATCCGATCCTGGTCGGTCGGAACGAGGCGAAGCTGGCGCAATTGGCGAAGGCGAACGGGGTCACGCGTTGGACGACCGACCTCAATGCCGCGCTCAAGAACCCCGAAGATACGCTCTTCTTCGATGCGGCCACGACCAAGCTGCGGGCCAAGCTGCTGCGCAAGGCGATCGCGGCGGGAAAGGACATCTATTGCGAGAAGCCGACGGCTGAGAACCTCAAGGATGCCCTCGAGGTGGCGCAGGCCGCAAAGAAGGCCGGCATCAGGCACGGAGTGGTGCAGGACAAGCTCTTTCTCCCCGGGCTGCTCAAGCTCAAGACGCTAATCGACTCCGGCTTTTTCGGCCGCATCCTCGCGGTGCGCGGCGAGTTCGGCTATTGGGTGTTCGAGGGTGACTGGCAGCCGGCACAGCGGCCGTCGTGGAATTATCGCAAGAAGGACGGCGGCGGCATCATCCTCGATATGCTCTGCCATTGGCGCTACGTGCTCGACAACCTGTTCGGCGAGGTCAAAAGCGTCTCCTGCCTTGGCGCGACCCATATCCCCAAGCGCTGGGACGAGAACGACAAGCCCTATAAGGCCGACGTCGACGACGCGGCCTATGCCACGTTCCAGCTCGCGGGCGGCGCCATCGCCCACATCAACAGCTCCTGGTGCACGCGCGTGCGCCGCGACGATCTCGTTACCTTCCACGTCGATGGCACGCTTGGCTCGGCGGTGGCCGGCCTGCAGAAATGCTGGAGCCAGGCGCGCGTGAACACGCCGCGACCGGTGTGGAATCCGGACGTGCCCCAGCCGATCAAGTTCTTCGAGACCTGGGCCGAGGTGCCCGACGGCGCCAATTACGACAACGGCTTCAAGATGGAATGGGAGATGTTCATCCGCCATCTCTACGACGGCGCTCCGTTCAAGTGGACGCTGGTCGAAGGCGCCAAGGGCGTGCAGCTGGCCGAGGCCGGGCTCAAGAGCTGGAAGGAGCGGCGCTGGATCGATATCCCGCCGCTGAAGGTGTGATGACGCCGTTGGTGTCCCGGACGCGGTGCAGCGCGAAGCTCTTGCGTAGCGGTGCATCGCTGATCCGGGACCGCAACGTATTGGAACGATCCCGGGTCTGCAGCGCACCATTCGCTTCGCTCATGCTGCGCCGCGCCCGGGACACGAGACGCGGTAACTAACGAGGAACACGTGCCCACGCTCAATCTTCCCCTCGCCACCGGCGAGCTTGCGCCCTACACCACCAAGCCGCCGCGCCATCTGCCTGCGGCCCAGCCGCCGTTCAACCGCATTGCCTACGCCGCCGCGCATGTCGTCGCCGATCCGCTGGCCGATGCCGATCCCTGGCTCGATTGCTCTATCGACTGGGAGCGCACCATCGCATTCCGACGGCACCTGTGGTCGCTCGGGCTCGGCGTCGCCGAGGCCATGGACACGGCCCAGCGCGGCATGGGCGTCGACTGGACGACCTCGCTCCTATTGATCCGCAGAAGCCTCGCCGCCGCGCAGGATTTTCCCGGTGCCCTGATCGGCTGTGGCGCCGGTACCGATCATCTCGATCCGGGTGACGCCGTGACTCTCGACGACGTCATCCGCGCCTATGAGGAACAATGTGCGGAAATCGAAGCGCTGGGCGGGCGCATCGTGCTGATGGCCAGCCGCGCGCTGGTAAAGGCGGCGCGCACCGGCGACGATTACGCCAAGGTCTATGGCCGCATTCTCGGTCAGGTGAAAGAGCCGGTGATCATTCATTGGCTGGGCGAGATGTTCGATCCCGCGCTCGCGGGTTATTGGGGACACCGCAACCACCATGAGGCGATGGACGTCGCCGTCGACGTGATCGCGGACCATGCCGCCAAGGTCGACGGCGTAAAGATTTCGCTGCTCGACAAGGACAAGGAGATCGCCATGCGCCGCCGCCTGCCGCAGGGCGTGCGCATGTATACCGGCGACGACTTCAACTATGCGGAGCTGATCGCCGGCGACGCGCAAGGTTACTCCGACGCGCTGCTCGGCATTTTCGATGTGATCGCGCCGGCGGCGGCGTCCGCGCTCGGGGCCCTGACCCGCGGCGACGCAAAAACCTTCCATGACATCCTGGCGCCGACCGTGCCGCTGTCGCGTCACATCTTCAAAGCGCCGACACGCTTCTACAAGACCGGCGTGGTGTTCATGGCCTATCTCAACGGCCTGCAGGATCACTTCACGCTGGTCGGCGGCCAGGAGAGCGCGCGCTCGACCTTGCACCTCGCCGAGTTGTTCCGGCTTGCCGACGCCGCCGGTCTGCTCGCCGATCCCGACCGCGCCGCCGGACGCATGCGGCATGTGATGGCGACCCGCGGCGTGCAGGCGTGATGCGCGACCTGTCGAACGACCGTGCGCTCCTGTCGATCAATTCGATGACGGTGAAGCCATGGTCGCTTGTTGAGCTGGTCGAGGGCTGCGCCCGCGCCGGCATCTCCGCGATCTCGCCTTGGCGCGACATTGTGCAGGCGTGCGGCGTCGAGCGTGCGGCGAAGTTCATCCGCGCGCACGCAATGACCGTCACCGGCTTGTGCCGCGGCGGCATGTTTCCCGCCGCCGACGCGGCAGGACGACGCGCCGCGCTCGACGATAACCGGCGCGCGGTCGACGAAGCCGCCGCGATCGGCGCGCAGTGCCTCATTCTCGTCGTCGGCGGCCTGCCGAAAGGCTCGCGCGACATCGATGACGCACGACGTCAAGTCCGCGACGCCCTGGCCGCGCTCCTGCCCCATGCGCGACAGGCAAAGGTACCTCTGGCGATCGAGCCGCTGCATCCGATGTTTGCCGCCGACCGCGCCTGCGTGAACACGCTCGCGCACGCCAACGACTTGTGCGACGAGCTGGGCGCAGGCGTCGGCATCGCGGTCGACACCTATCACGTCTGGTGGGATCCCGATCTCAAGACTCAGATCGCGCGCGCGGGGGCGAAGATCCTGGCCTATCACGTCAATGACTGGCTGGTGCCGACCACCGATCTGCTGCTCGATCGCGGCATGATGGGCGACGGCGTCATCGACCTGCGGGCGATCCGGAAGATGGTGGAGAACGCTGGCTATCGCGGCCACTGCGAGGTGGAAATTCTCTCCGCCGAGAATTGGTGGAAGCGCGATCCCGACGATGTCCTGCGCGTCTGCATCGAGCGGCATCGGACGGTGGTGTAATGACCACCAGCTACGACGGCATCATCCTCGGCGCCGGGCACAACGGACTCATCCTACAGGCCTATCTCGGCAAAGCCGGCTTGAAGACGTTGGCGATCGATCGCCGGCCGGTCGCGGGCGGCGGACTGAGCACACTGGAAGACCCGCGCCATCCCGGCTTCCTGCACAACACCCACGCCTTCTTCCAGCGCGCCATCACCGCGATGCCATGGTACGGCGATCTCGCGCTCGCACGGCACGGCGCCCATTACATCGAGCCCGAACTCAACGTCGCGCTGCTCACCGCCGACGGACGCGCGCTGGAATGGTGGACCGATCCGCACAAGACGATCGCATCGTTTGCTGCGTTCAGCCAGGGCGACGCCGACACGCTGCGGCGCTGGCACGACGAGTTCGTGCCGATCGTGCGCGACATCCTGGCGCCCGAGGGCCGCTCGCCACCGCTGCCGACGCAGGAGCGGCGCGCCTTGTTGGCGCGCACCAGCGCCGGCCGGCGACTGCTCGAGGTGAGCGCACTGTCGCCGCTGCAATTCGTCGAGCAGGAATTCGAACACCCGACGATCAAGGCCGGTCTCCTGTTCTTCAACGGGTTGCGCGAGGTCGATCTGCGGCTGCCCGGCTTCGGCCATCACATCGCCGCCCTGCTGGCGAGCCCGGCCAAGGCGCAGATGTCGCGCGGCGGCTCGGCGGCGCTGGCGCGTGCGCTCGAAGGCGCGGTGCGCGAAACGGGCGGCGAGATCAGGCTGATGACCGAGCCCAAGCGCATCCTGGTCGAGGGCGGTCGCGCGGTCGGGATCGAAACCGCCGAAGGCGAAGTGATCCGCGCCCGGCGCCTCGTCGCCTCCTCGCTCAATCCGCACCAGACATTCCTCGACCTGCTCGATCCCGCGTCGGTGCCGCGCGACATTCGCGACCGGGCGCAACACTTTCAGTACAATCTGCTGGCGCCGCTGTTCGCCCTTCACCTCAATCTCAGCGAGCCGCCGCGCTACCGCGCAATCGCCGATCATCCCGAGCTGGTGCAAGCGTTCATGGTGATCATGGGGCTCGACCATGTGGACCAGTTCAGCGACATCGTGCGTCATCACGAGGACGGCAGCATCCCGCCGACGGTGATGTGGGGCGCCTGCCCGACTTTGTTCGATCCGAGCCAGGCGCCGCCGGGCCGGCATACCGCGTTCATGTGGGAGAAGCTGCCCTATCGCGTGCATGGCGATCCCGACAATTGGGACCGCCTGCGCGACGACCATGGCGGCGTGATGCGCAAGCTCTGGCAACAGCACGCGCCCAACCTCGCCGACGCGGTCATCGACTCCTTCACGCGCTCGCCGCTCGACGTCGAGCGCTGCCTGCCCAATATGCGCGAGGGCGATCTGCTGGTCGGCGCCTTTGCCAATGACCAGGTCGGCTTTAACCGGCCGTTCGCCGGCGCCGGGACGTATCGCACCCACCTGCCCAGCCTTTATCTCTGCGGATCGAGCAGCCATCCGGGCGGCAACATCACCGGGCTTCCGGCGTACAACGCGGCGCAGGTGATCCTGGCCGATCTCGGCATCGCGGCGGAATGGATGCCGGCGCCGATCGCGCCGCTCCTGGCGGCGATGTGAGAGCTGATCTGACGCGGCAAGGGTTACTCAGCCGCCACGGCGGCAGCGCGCCGCGTCGCTTTGCGTCGGGACTCCTTGCTCAAGAAATGAGCAAAATTCGCTTGTTGTATGCAATGGAATTGGCGGGCCAACAGGCGGGGAAGGGCGCGAACCGGACTTGCCGCCCGCTTATTCCAACGCGACTGAGACAGGTCGCAGGCTGCGGCCGGCATTGCGCTCGATCGGCTGGCATGCTGCTTGCTGCCTGTCGAGTGACAGGGACGGTGAAGGTGGGCGAGACGGTAGCCGCGATCGTGGAGGCGCATCGTTCGGGCGCGACCAGCCCCGAAGCCACGATCGCGCGCACCTACGCGCGCATCCGCGCCCACGGCGATCCGGCCGTCTTCATCTCGCTGCGCGACGAATCCGACGCGGGCGCCGAAGCCAAGGCAATGGCGGCGCAGCATCGCGACGAGCTTCCGCTCTATGGCGTGCCGTTCGCGGTGAAGGACAATATCGACGTCAAGGGATTGCCGACCACCGCCGCCTGTCCGGCCTTCGCGTATGACCCGGGCAAGGACGCGACCTGCGTCGCGAGGCTCAGGCAGGCCGGCGCCATCGTCATCGGCAAGGCCAATCTCGATCAATTCGCCACCGGACTGGTGGGCGTGCGCACGCCCTACGGCACGCCCCGCAACCTGTTCGACCCGGCGCTCATTCCGGGCGGCTCGAGCTCGGGTTCTGCGATCGCGGTTGGCGCCGGCCTCGTTCCGCTGGCGCTCGGCACCGACACCGCCGGATCGGGCCGCGTGCCGGCGGGACTGAGCAACATCGTCGGCCTCAAGCCGAGCCTCGGCCTGGTCTCGACCGCCGGCGTCGTGCCGGCCTGCCGCACGCTCGATTGCGTGTCGGTGTTCGCGCTCACCGTCGACGATGCCTTCGCCGCGCTCGCGGCCATGGCCGGTCCGGATTCCGCCGATCCCTATTCGCGCCCACGGCCGCTCGGCGCGCCCGGAGCGGTGCCCGCGGGTTTGCGGATCGGCGTGCCCATGCCCGGCCAGCGCCTGTTCTTCGGCGACAAGGTATCGGCCGCCGCCTACGAGGCGGCGTTGGCGCGCCTGGCCCGTCTCGGCGCCACGATCGTGGAGATCGACATCGAGCCGTTCTATGAAACCGCGCGCCTGCTTTACGACGGACCCTGGGTGGCGGAGCGCTACATCACCGCCAGCTCGCTGATCGCGTCCGCGCCGGAATCGATGCATCCCGTCACCCGGCAGATCGTTCTCGGCGGCTCGCATCTCGGCACGGCCGCTGCATTCAAGGCGTTCTACGAGCTCGAGGAGCTGCGGCGCGTGCGCGACCACACCTTCCGCGGCATCGACGCCTTGGCATTGCCGACGGTGCCGACGGTCTACACCATCGAGCAGGTGCTCGCCGATCCGATCGGGCTCAACAGCCGGCTCGGCACCTACACCAATTTCGCCAACCTGCTCGACCTCTGCGCGCTCGCCGTGCCGGCGTCGATGCACCCGCAGGGCACGCCGTTCGGCATCACGCTGCTCGCGCAGGCCGGCCACGACGCGGCGCTGGCCTCGCTCGGCCGCGTGTTCCATGCCGACACCGGTTTGCCGCTGGGCGCGACCGGAACGCCGCAGCCGCCGCTTGCGCCGATCTCCAACCTGCCCGCCGCCGGCGAGATCGCGGTGGCGGTGGTGGGCGCGCATCTCACCGGCATGCCGCTCAACGGCGAGCTCAAATCCTTTCGCGCGCGGTTCCTGGAGCGGAGCACGACGACGCCGGACTATCGCATGTTTCTGTTGCCCGGCGCCGCGCCGGCCAAGCCCGGACTGCTGCGGGTCGCCGCGGGCTGCGGCACCGCCATCGACGTCGAAATCTGGGCGATGCCGGTGGAGCAATTCGGCCGCTTCGTCGAGTCGATCCCGGCGCCGCTGTCGATCGGCACGCTGGCGGTGGCCGACGGCCGCAGCGTGAAAGGCTTTCTGGTGGAGGCCGAGGCCACGCGCGACGCCCGCGACATCTCCGCTTTCGGCGGCTGGCGCAGCTTCATCGCCGGGGAGAAGCTGCGGGCATGAGGCGCGGCACTTGATTGTTGCGCTTTTGCAACTTGGGTTCGTTTGGCCACATGCACCGCAGGTTTGGGGAGCGAGAGTGCGGGTACAGCCGCGCTCTCGTGTCCCAGCCGAGTGCAGAGAGGCGAAGCCGAACGGAACGAGAGCCGGGACCCAGCGCGACGAACCGCGAAGCGCAATATGGTTGCCGGCTGCGATCCGTCGTGTCGCCCCTGGGTCCACGCAAGTCGGGTTTACCCGACTTGCGTCGTCTAACTGCCGATCTCGGGCAAGCCCGAGATCGGTGTCTCGCTGCGCTCGCCCGGGACACGAGAGATCGACGGCGCGCGAACGAACCGTTGGCCCTTTCGGCTGCAACACGGCAAGACAGCTTGCAGCCAGCCCATCATCAGCGGAGTCCCCCACACATGACGTACGCCAGCGCTGCCAAGCCCCTGCTCGCCCGATTCGAGACCTATCTTGCGGGCGCTTTCCACCCAGTTCCGCAAGAGCGGGTCGTCGCTGGCGCAATCCAGTCGTTCTACGACTGGTTTTTTGCATTTCTCCGCAACGCCTTCATCTGCGGTGTCCTGCAGTATCTTGCGGACGCGAGCGGGAGCATTGCGCTGCAAGTATTTGCGATCATCGCCTATATCGCGCTGGCGGCTTATTGCCTGTCGTACGTCAATGTATGGGTGCTGACCCCGTTTCACTTCGTGAAGCACAAACGACTCGGATTCTGGCTCGATGCGCTGGTGACACTGGCCGTTCTGTTGTCGCTCGGCTACGTGATCCTGGCGGGAACACTGTTCGCCATCGACGAGATCGCGAAGGGCCACGCCGCGTCTCGCACCAACGCTCCTCACAATTCCGCCGTCCGCCCTCCCGGCTCGTAGCGGTGCGGGCTCAATGAACGAAATGGAATTCCAGTACGGTCGCGCCGTCCTTGACCGACGTGCGGATGCGGTCGGCATTCATCCGCAGCATGTATCCGGCCAGCCGCCGGTAGCCCGCTTCGGTCTCCATGATCTCCCGTCCGGAGGGCCGCTCATCGGGAAATTCCAGCGCCGCGCCGCGGTAGCTGATCCTCACGTCGAGGTTGAATTCGTCGAAGTGCGCTTCGATGACGATCGGCCCTTCCGGCTCGCAGTGCTCGCGGATGGCCTCGATCGCCTGGCTGATGCCGAACGCAACACGCACCATCACGTCGGGACGCGCGCCCCAGCCGCGGCCGGCCGCGTCGAAGAATTCATTCACCTCGGCGACCGCATCCGGGGCCGCCGGATCGAGCGAGAGCCTCACCCGCTGCCGCTGGCCGATGCGAAACAGGCCGTTGAGCAGCAATGCGGTCGTCGTGCCGAGAACGATGGACGAGCTCACGATCGGCTGGATGGCGTGCGGAATATCCGTGGCGAAGCTCGGGATGAGCTCCGCCGCAACGCCGCTGGAGATGCCAAGGCCGATCACGATCGTGCGCCGCGCATCCAGCATGCGCGAGGTGATCGTCTGCAGCCCGCTGATCAGGACGAAGCAAGCCGAGAACAACAGCGCCGCTCCCATGACCGGTCGCGGCATCAGGATGAGCGAGCCGGTGGCCGATGGAAGAAAAGCCAAGGCGAGAAGGATTGCGCCGATTGCAAATCCGATGACCCGGCTGCTGACGCCGGTCGCCGCCTGCAGGCCGATATTGGCCGTCGACGGCGTGAGCCCCAACGTGCCCACGAGCCCGGCGAACATGTTGGCCAACCCGTTGGCGAGCGTGCCACGGCTGATCGAGCCCATCTCGGCCCGCACCCATCCAGCGTCGTTGATCCGTTGCAGCGCCGTGATGTCGCCGATTCCCTTGAGCGTGACGGCGAGCGCCGCGACCGTGAACGGCAGGATCATGTCCGCCGAGAACGCCCAGCCGCCGTGAGCGAAATGCGGGATCGCGAACAGACGCAACTCGCTGAGCACGCCCAGCGCCTCTTTCGGCAACACCCCGGTGAGGACCGCCAGGCCGTAACCGACCGAGATCCCGACCATGGTGCAGAGCAGCTTGGCCTGGCCCCTGCCCCAGACGTTCAAGCCGACGGTGGTCATGAGCGTCACCCCCGCGACCAGCCAATAGTCGTGGCCGACCGGCTCCTTCACGCCGATACCGATCATGTAGCGGCAACCAATCGCGGCAATGCTCGTGCCGACCAGGAAGATGACGAGGCCGCCGATCTCGGGAGGGAGCAGCGGCCGGATGCGGTTCAGAATCGGCGACAGCAGGGACTGGATGACGCCCGCGACCATGGTCATGCCGAACACGAGCGGGAGGCCGCCGAATTTCAGGGCGGCAATCGAGGGCTCGAGGAAGATTGCATCATGGCACGGCGGACACAGAAATCGGCTGCCGACCGGCCCTCTCGGCAGCGACTGCAGGATGGCGGCGATACCGAGCGCTATCAGCGACAGGCTGAGCATGTTGACCGAGTCCTCGGTCGGCAGCTCGGCCAACTGGATCACGAGCGCGGGGAAGATGAGCTGAATCCGCACCAGGCCGACGTGCTGGAAGCCGCTGAACACGGTGAAGAGCGGCGGCGGAACGTCGTCGATGCCGTAGACCAGCTCTCCGGGCTTTTTCGGTTGCGCGGACGGCCGTGTGCTTCGCCACGCCTCGAGCCACTGGCTCGGATGCAACGTGCTTCTCAAGATTCGAGTCAACCGGGCCCGCCCGCCAGCGTCGGACATGCCCGTTAAGGCCGCAGCTTGCCGATTCCATCGGCTTGCGTGGGAAAGATCAGAAATTCGCCGGTGAAGCCGCCGATGTCGAATAGCCGCCTGACTTCGCCGGTCACACCGCAGAGCGCGAGCTTGCCTTCCCGTCCCGCCGCCGCCCGGTTGGCGATGAGCAGCGCGCGAAACCCGGCGCTGCTGATATAGGCGATATTCTTCAGATCGACCACGAGCGAGCCATTGCCGCCCTGCAGAAGCGCGATCAAACGATCGCCGAATCCTTTCGACGTCGTGCTGTCGAGCCGACCATAGGCCTCGACGACCATGACCTCGTCGGCGATCGCCTCCACCAGTTTCATGCAGGGCTTCCCATCCTCATTCGGCCGGCTTGCGCCTCATTGCCCCAGTCGCTTCGTCAAACGCAGGCGATTGATGCCGTCGCGGCGAGTATATGTCACCTCATCCATCAGATTGCGCACAAAATGCAACCCCACACCGCCGGGTTCGCGATCCTTGCTGGTGAGGTCGGGCGCCGGTGCCGCGAGCGGATCAAACGGCTTGCCGTCGTCCTCCACGATCGCTTCGACGTTCCCGCGGCCCAACGCAACGCGCACAAGGATCTCATGATGCCTCGCGTCCTCGTAGCCGTAGGAAATGATGTTATTGAGGATTTCGTCAAGCGCGACGTTCAGCGCGAAAATGACGGCGTCCGCGAATTGGTGACGGGCGGCGAAGTCGTCGACCATGTCCGCCACCCGAGAGATCTCGGATAGGTTGTTGTCGATCCGGATTTCACAGGATGCCGACAACCCGGCCTGCGGTGGCACCGAGGATCCAGTATTCATCGCTGCGACAAGGCCCTGGGCGACTATTCGACGCACTATAGCCGCTTGCGCGGGGTGCGCCATCGCCGGAATGCGTTTTGCTGCGGGACGGCGCATCGCAGAAGAGGCCAGACACTGAACTCGTGCAACCGCAGAAGTCCGGCGCGACCGACAACGTCACGTTTTCCCGCGCCTCTGGAGGGGCGGGGGGCCGCGCTTGCCGACACCGCGGCCCGGCGTGTACCGTGGCCTTCCCGCCCCATCAACCCGCCTCCCGCTGGCATGTACCCCGACATGTATCCTGACGTGCATCCCGGCATTCAACCCGCTACCGCGGCTTTCCCCGCGCATCCCGCGGCTTCGCCGCCGTCGCGCATTGTCGCTTGGCCGCGATCCTGCGGCCCGCATGCATCGTGTGGCCGGCGCGCCGGAGCACCCTGCTCTTGACGGCCCGCGGCATTGACGTCCGTTGCTCCGAACGAGCCGCCCCGTGAGCGCGTCACCCACCGCCGCGGTGCTGGTCGTCGACGACGTGCCGGAGAACCGGGATCTGCTCGTGCGCAGGCTCAAGCGCCTGGGCATCAACGAGGTCGAGCAAGCGGCCAACGGCATCGAAGCCCTGGCGGCGATCGAGCGCAGGAATTT
>Ga0193699_10000998_pt1 | contig 11470 bp, 10 predicted proteins | sample L3c2metaG_FD_160095 | JGI IMG/M metagenome (GOLD analysis project Ga0193699, IMG submission 160095) | Soil microbial communities from a riparian zone of the East river system, Colorado, United States - L3c2 | ecosystem: Environmental > Terrestrial > Soil > Riparian zone | place: USA: East... | reverse complement strand
GGCAAGCATAAATGACGTAAGCAACGATAAAAACGATCGTTGCCGCTTCATTGAACAGGTGAGCCAGATAGATGGACAAGGTGTGATCGGAAAAACTGGCAACACCAACGAGAAACATCAAAACCAAGAGACCCGCAAACGACCTGTCTTGTTTCACGCGGTCTTTGGCAATGAACCATACGATGATTGGAACGGCAAGGTATGCCAGCGAACTGATCGCATTGAGTGGCTCGGCCCAGATCCCATCATGGGTACGCTCACACACCAAATCGACTGAATCGAGCAGTTCGTTCAACCTGTTCTCTCCCAACCCCTCGCCCTCTCCAGCGCCCGCTTCCACTCATCCATCCTTCTCTCCGCTTCCTCGCGCTTCATTTTCGGCTCGAAGCGCTTCGCCACTTTCCATTGCTTGGCGATTTCCTCGCGGGTCTTCCACACGCCGGTGGCCAGGCCCGCGAGATAGGCGGCGCCGAGCGCCGTGGTCTCGATCACCCGCGGGCGCACGACGGGGATGCCGAGCAGATCCGCCTGGAATTGCATGAGGAGGTTGTCCGCAGCGGCGCCGCCGTCGACGCGCAGATCTTTCGATTTCTGCCCGGAGTCCTGTTCCATGGCGTGCAGGAGCTCCGCGGATTGAAAAGCGATCGATTCCAAAGCGGCGCGCGCGATGTGGCCCGCATTCGACCCGCGCGTGAGTCCGACGATGGTTCCGCGCGCATACGGGTCCCAGTGCGGCGCGCCGAGCCCGGTGAACGCCGGCACGAGATAGACGCCGCCTGAATCCGGAACGCTGAGCGCGAGTTTTTCCACGTCGACGGACTTCTTTATCAGCCGCAGGCCGTCGCGCAGCCACTGCACGACCGCGCCGCCGGTGAAGACGCTGCCCTCCAGCGCGAACTGCTTCGCGCCCGCTTGCGCCGCGCAGGTGGTGATAAGGCCGTTGCGCGAGGCGATCGCCTTGTCGCCCGTGTTGAGCAAGAGAAAACACCCGGTGCCGTAAGTGTTCTTCGCCATGCCCGCCTCATGGCAGGCCTGGCCGAAGAGCGCGGCCTGCTGGTCGCCGGCGATTCCGGCGATGGGGAGTTCCGCGCCGAGCACGTTCCTGGCGGTCGGACCGTACACATGGGAGGAGGGCAGGACTTCCGGAAGCATCGAGCGCGGCACGCGGAAGATCCCGAGCAGCTCGTCGTCCCATTCGCCGCGGTGGATGTCGTAGAGCATGGTGCGCGAGGCGTTGCTCGGATCGGTGACGTGGAGCCTTCCGCCCGAGAGCTGCCACGCGAGCCAGGTGTCGATGGTGCCGAAAGCGAGCTCGCCCCGCCCGGCGCGCGCGCGCAGGCCGGGCACGCTGTCGAGCAGCCACTCGAGCTTGGTCGCGGAGAAATACGGGTCGACGACGAGGCCGGTCTTTGCCTGTACGGTCTTGTCCAGGCCTTCGCGCTTCAGCGCATCGCAGCGCGCGGCGGTGCGCCGGTCCTGCCAGACGATGGCGCGGTGAACGGGCTTTCCCGTGCGCCGGTCCCATACGACCGTGGTCTCGCGCTGGTTGGTGATGCCGATCGCGGTGACGCGCTTCGGGTCCAGCTTCGCTTTCTTCAGCGCCGAGCGCGCACACGCGAGCTGGGTGCGGAGAATTTCCAGGGCGTCGTGCTCGACCCAGCCCGGCCGCGGGAAGTGCTGGCGGAACTCCTTCTGCGCCGAGGCGCGCGCGGCCCCGCGCTCGTCGAACACGATGGCCCTGGAACTGGTGGTGCCCTGGTCGAGGGCGAGAACGTAGCGCATGGAAAATTCTAACAGGGGCACGAACTGCTCTTATAATCACGTTCCGCCTAGGGAGGACGCCATGATCCGAGCCTCGAATCTGTTTGCAGTGGCCCTGACAACGCTTCTCGCAGTGGCGGTTCCCGCCGCCGCGCAGCAAATCGAGAGCGAGCTCGTTCTCATCACGCCGGTCGCGAGGACCCTCACCGACCCCGCGCTGGCCGAGTTCGCCAAGTACGCGAAGGAAAAGTGGAACATCGATGTGAAAACGAGCGCCCTGGCGGCCGGCACGCCGGTCGCCTACGGGCGCATCGTCGAGTGGAAGGGCAGGCCCGAGGCGGACATTTTCTGGGGCGGCGAAAGCGCGCTCTTCGACAAGCTCGCCGAGCAGAAGCTGCTGGCCAGGCTCGACCTTCCGAAAAGCGTCGTCGACTCGATCCCGGACAGCATCGGCAAGCCCAAGCCCATTCCGCTCAAGGACCCCAGGGGATACTGGATCGGCACCGTTCTCGAGCCCTACGGCCTGGTCTATCACCCGCGGGTGTATCAGCGGCTCGGCATCGAGCCGCCGAAGGACTGGGACGATCTGCTCAACCCGAAGTTGAAGGGCAACGTCGCGCAATGCGCGCCGACGCGCTCTTCCAGCAGCCACGCGACCTACGAGGTGATCCTGCAGCGCGACGGCGACGAAAAGGGCTGGGCGTGGCTCAAGCGCCTCGGCGGCAACACCGGCATCTTCACCGCGCGCAGCCGTGACGTGCCCTCGGTCGTTGCGAGGGGCGAGTTCGCGGCGGGGTTCGCGGTGCCGAGCTACATGGCGTTCGAGGATCGCCTGGCCGGGCACGACATCAAGTTCGTTGCTCCGAAAACCGCGTGGATCACGCCCGAGCCGATCGGCATCCTCGCGGGCTCCAAGCGTCCCAAAGCGGCGCTCGCCTTCATCGAGTTCATGCTTTCGGAACGCGGTCAGAGGGTGGCCATGGAGCGAGGCGTGTTCCCGATCTCGCCGAAATACCGCGTCCAGGGCAAACCCGGTTCCCAGGCGGAAATGGCGGTCGAGTTCACCGGCGGCATCCGCTCCTATTTCGACGTCGAGGTGACCAACATATACGACGACGACAAGGCTCAGGCCCGCTACGAGCAGGTCAACTCGCAGTTCCGCAAGGAGATCGAGTCCGTCGCGGAAGAATTGAAAAGGAAGTAGACGACCGAGCATCGGCCCGGATCATGCGCATCGCGGTCGAGAATCTCACCAAGCGCTTCGGGCCGCTGGCGGCGGTCAATGCGGTCAGCCTTTCCATCCAGGAAGGCGAGATGTTCACCCTTCTCGGTCCCTCCGGATGCGGCAAGACCACGCTGCTCCGGCTCCTGGCCGGCTTCTACGCCGCCGACGAAGGGGAGATCCGGTTCGGCGATCGCGTGGTCAACGATGTGCCCCCGCACGAGCGCGGTATCGGCATGGTGTTCCAGAACTATGCCCTGTGGCCGCACATGACGGTGTCGGAGAACGTCTCCTACGGGTTGAAGTTGCGCAAGGTCTCCTCGTCCGACATGGATGCGCGGGTCAAGGAGGTGCTGGCGAAGGTGGGCCTCACCGGCCTCGCGGATCGCTATCCCGGCCAGCTGTCGGGCGGCCAGCAGCAGCGCGTGGCGCTGGCGCGCGCGCTGGTGCTCAATCCCCAGATGCTGCTGCTCGATGAGCCGCTGTCCAACCTGGACGCCAAGATCCGCGTGCAGGTACGCGCCGAGATCCGCAAGCTCCAGAAGGAACTGGGCATCACCGCGGTCTACGTGACCCACGACCAGGAAGAGGCGCTCGCCATGTCGGACCGTATCGCGGTCTTCAACCTCGGAAAGGTCTGCCAGGTCGGGCCGCCCAAGGCACTGTACGAGCGGCCCGCCAACCGGTTCGTCGCCGATTTCATCGGGATCAACAACCTCGTCGAAGGCACGGTGCGCTCGGTCGAAGGCCCCGCCCTGCAGGCGGAAACGGCGTTCGGCGTGCTGTCGGCGATCCACGACGCCACGCTACGGGCCGGGGAACCGTGCGTGATCTGCATACGCCCGGAGAACGTCGCTCTCGACGGCCCCCCGGGCGGAGAGAAAAATCGCTTCAGAGGGAAGATCGCCTTCAGCGCGTATCTCGGCAACACGCTGCGCTACGACGTCGATCTCGGCGGCGGCGTCACCTTCAAGACGGACATCGGAGATCCGTGGAGCCACGAGCAGATTCCCATGGGCACGCCGGTCGAGCTGAGCTGCGCGATCGGCAGCACGCTGGCGATCCCGGCGGACTGATCGCCGCACGGCCATGGCGCAGACCGCCGCACCAGCCATCCGAGGGCCCCGCACCCCGGCGAGCGCCATGATCGGTTTCGGCCTGATCTGGGCGTTCCTCATTCTCTTCGTCCTATACCCGCTCACCCGGATTTTCTACGACGCCTTCGCCAACGAGGCCGGCCAGCTCACTCTCGCGAACTTTCAGGAGTTCTTCACGGACCGGTACTACCTGCGCTCGCTGTGGAACTCCCTGGTGCTGGGCGTGGCGACGGTCATCACGACCTCGGTGATCGGGATCGCGGTCGCGTTCCTCATCATCCGCTACGAGTTCCCCTGGCGGAATCTCTTTTCCTATCTCACGATGCTGCCGATGATCCTGCCTCCGCTCGTCGGCGTTCTCGGCTTCGTCTTCATTCTCGGCCGCGCCGGCACGGTGAACGTGCTGCTGATGGACTGGTTCGGCATGCTGCACCCGGTGAACTTCATGTACGGGACGCACGGCGTGCTGCTCGTCGAAACCCTGCACCTGTTCCCGTTCATGACGCTCAGCATCCTCGACTCGCTTTCCAGGGTGGATCCTTCGCTCGAGGAAGCCGCGCAGGTCGTGGGCGCGAACGGCTGGCGGCGCTTCCGCGACGTGACGCTTCCCCTGACCACGCCCGGCTACATTTCCGGAGCGCTGCTCGTGTTCATATGGACCTTCGCCGACTTCGTCACGCCCCTGGTCGTCGGCGTGCAGGACCTGCTCGCCGTGCAGGCCTACCTCAACATCACGCAGTTCGTCGACCGGCGCATCTTCCGCATGGGTATCGTGATATCGGTGCTGCTCGTCGTGCTGGCCATCGTGTTCGTGCTGATCGCGCGCCACTACGTCGCGCTCAAGGACTACAGCTCTCTCGCCTACTCGAGGGTGGAGCGCCGGCAGCTGGGGCCGGTCGCGCGCTGGTTTGCCGTGGGTTTTCTCGTGCTGCTCATGTTCGTATCGCTGGTCCCGCAGGCCGGCGTCGTGCTCGCCGCGGTCGGCAAGGGCTGGTCGCTCACAGCGCTCCCCGTCGATTACACCCTCGACCACTTCAGGCAGGTCAGCCTCGTGACGCCCAGGTTCATCGTCAATTCGCTGCTGTATTCCGGGCTGGCCGTGCTGATCTGCCTCGCGATCGGGGTTCCTATGGCGTGGATCATGGCGCGGACCCGCACGCCGGGGCGGGGCGCGATGGACGCGCTCACCACGCTGATCCTCGCGATCCCCGGCACCGCCATCGGCATCGCCTACATCCGCGCATTTCATTTCCCGTTGCCGGGGATCGATGTGGCGCTCACCAGCATGTGGATCATCCTTCCCCTGGTGCTCGCCGTCCGCCGGCTGCCGTACACCGTGCGCAGCAGCTATTCGTCGCTCCTGCTCGTGCACAAGTCGATGGAAGAAGCGGCCGAGAACGTCGGCGCCGGCAAGCTCAGGACGTTCAGGGACATCACCGCGCCGCTCGTGTGGAAGGGCATCCTCGTCGGCGCGATTTTTTCCTTCATCATGTCGATCCAGGAGGCGTCCGCCACGCTGTTCCTGACGCTGGGCGGCTGGGAGATGATCCCCTTCGGGATCTTCACCTACTACATCGCCGGATCGCACAGCCAGGCGGCCGCGCTCGGCGTGATCCTGATCGTGCTTTGCGCGGCGAGTCTCTACGTGGTCAATCGCGTCGCGGGAGCGCGCGTCGGCGGGTTGTTCGGGTGAGATGAGGGCGCTTGCGGAGCTCGACGCGCGCGGCGTGAGGGCCGTGCTCGTCGACATCGACGAGACCCTGACCACGGGAGGCAGGCTGACCGGCGACGCATACGCGGCACTCGAGCGCCTGCACGCCGCGGGCAGGATGGTCGTTCCCGTGACCGGACGCCCTGCCGGATGGTGCGACCACATCGCGCGCATGTGGCCGGTGGACGCGGTGGTGGGCGAGAACGGCGCTTTCTACTTTTTCTTTTCCGAAGGCAGGCTGCACAAGCGCTTCCTGGAAGACGCGCCGACCCGCGCGCAAAAGCGCGCGCGCCTGGACGGCATCGCCCGGCGGATCCTTGCCGAGGTGCCAGGCTGCGCGCTCGCCGCAGATCAGCCTTACCGCGAGACCGATCTCGCGATCGATTACTGCGAAGACGTGCCGCCGCTCGCTCTCGACGCCGCGGAGCGGATCGCGGAGTCGATGCGCAAGGCGGGACTGAGCGCCAAAATCAGCTCGATTCACGTCAACGGCTGGTTCGGCGGCTATGACAAGCTCGCGACCAGCCGCATGCTGTTTTCGGAGCGTTTCGGCCTCGATCTCGGTGTGGCAAACAAGGAATTCGTGTTCGCAGGCGACTCGGCGAACGATGCTCCGATGTTCGGCTTCTTCGAGAATTCGGTGGGCGTGGCGAACGTGCGCCGCTTCGAGGGGCGGCTCGCTGCGTCGCCGAAATACGTGACCCGCGGGGCTTCGGGCGCCGGCTTCGTCGAGCTCGTAGAGTATCTGCTGCGGAGCTGACCGGCCCATGGCACGGCGAACTCGAACGGCGCGGCTGGTGCCCCGCCGCTCATCCCTCGTTTCTGCGGTTTCGTCCCGCCCTGCTGCAGTCCGTCGCAAGGCGCTCGCTGCGCGCGTTCCGCCTGCCCTACAGTGGTGCCGCACACATACCTTGGAGGCACCCCATGAGCGCGAAACACCTGGTTCTGATTCTTGCCCTCGCCGCCAGCGCCGTCACCGCGGTCTACGCGATGCGGCATCCCGCCGCCGAGGAGGCCCTGCCGGCCGCCGAGGGCGACGTCCCGCGCATCGTGATCGTCGGCAAGCGCGAGCATGTCGCTGACCAACGGAATTAAGCAGTCGGGCTCCGGAATAGCGGCGCTGTACCGCCGCTATTCCGAGTGGCTGGTGTCGATCACGTGGAAGCGCTTCATCGTTCTCTCGCTCCTGCTGCTGGTTGTGACGGGCATGCTCTCCAACCTCCCGCCCTTCAACTGGGACCTCGCAACGAGAACGACACACGTGCCGGCGAGCCGCAGCGTCGACATCACGGTCGACGACAACGGCGTGCGGATCAAGCCCAAGCGCAAGAGCTCGCAGGCTCCCGAGATCACGATCGACGAGCACGGCGTACGCATCAAGCGCGAGGGTGATCCGGCCTCGGGCAAACCGCCGCAGGAAATCATCGTCGACGAGCATGGCGTGCGCCGCGGCCCGGACGCCGCCCAGGCGCAGCCGAAGCCGCCGACCGCTCCGAGCGCGAAGGACGAGGCGGCGGGCGTGGTCGAGGAGATCACACAAGAGCTGGCGCAGGACATCCGCCGCGAGGTGATCGACGCAATCGGCGAAATGGGCGACGAGGAGCGCGTCGTCCACGTGCGCCTGGGCAACTACCTGCCGCAGCTCGCTTTCCTCTTCATTCTGCTGTCGGCCGCGATAAAGATCGCCTACGCAGGCCGCGTGAAGGCCGAGGCGAAGGCGGCCGAAGCGCAGGAAGTCGCCGAAGCGGAGAGCCTCCAGCGCCAGGTGGTCGAGGCGAGGATGGCCGCGATGCAGGCGCAGGTCGAGCCGCACTTCCTCTTCAACACGCTCGCGAGCATCGACCACCTGATCGAAGTCGACCCGCCGCGTGCGAGCCGCATGCAGAAGAACCTGATCGCGCTCTTGCGCGCCTCGATGCCGGCGATGCGCGAGAAGGCGACCAACCTGGGCCGCGAGCTCGAGGTGGTGCGGCCTTACCTGGAAATCCTGAAGGTGCGCATGGAACAGCGCCTGCAGCCGCAGGTCAATGTGCCCGAAGGCCTGTACTCGGCCGACTTCCCGCCGATGATGCTGCAGTCGCTCGTCGAGAACGCGATCAAGCACGGCCTCGAGCCGAAAGCCGACGGCGGCTCGCTCGCCGTGAGCGCCGAGGTGGCGCACGGCAAGCTGCACGTGAGCGTTGCCGATACCGGCGTCGGCTTCGCAGGCGCAGCGACCGCGGGAACCGGCACCGGCCTCACCAACATCCGCGAGCGGCTGAAGCTCATCTACGGCGACGCGGCGGAGCTTCGCATCACGCCGAATACACCGACTGGCACGCGGGTGACCATCGTCGTACCCTATAAGGCGACATGACCCGTGCGGTAATCGCCGACGACGAACCCCTGATGCGCGAGCAGCTGCGCGCGCGCCTGGACGAGCTCTGGCCCGACCTCGAGATCGTGGCGGAAGCGAAGAACGGGGTCGAAGCGGTCGAGCAGGTCGCCGCGCTCCGTCCCGAAGTGGTCTTCCTGGACATCCGCATGCCGGTGAAGACCGGCATCGAAGCCGCGCGCGAGATCGCCGCCCTCGACGGCCGCGTGCCGGAGATCGTGTTCGTCACCGCCTACGACCAGTACGCGATCGACGCCTTCGAGCAGGGCGTGATCGACTATGTCCTGAAGCCCGCCGAGCGCGAGCGCCTCGGCGTCACGGTCGACCGCTTGCGCAAGCGCCTCGCCGCGCCGTCGCCGTCATCGGACACGCTGCAGCAGGCGCTCGCCAGGCTGGCGGAGAAACTGGAGCCGGCGTCGCGGCTGAAGTGGATCCAGGCCTCTGTCGGCAACCAGATCCAGATGATCCCGGTCGACGACGTCCTGTTCTTCGTCTCCGACGAGAAGTACACGCGCGTGCAGACCGCACAGCAGGAAGCGCTGATCAGGAAGTCCATCAAGGAGCTCCTCGCCGAGCTCGACCCGGCGCAGTTCTGGCAGATCCACCGCTCGACGCTGATCAACGCGCGCGCCATCGCCGGCATCATCCGCGACGAGCGCGGGCGCCAGCTCGTGGCGGTCAGGGGAAGGCCCGAGAAGCTGGAAGTCAGCCGCAGCTACGCCCACCTGTTCAAAGGCATGTGACCACGCGCCGGCCGGGGCGCCGGGCCGGGGTATCCTGCCGGCTTGACTGACATCAATGCGCGCCGGGGGGCGCTGCAGAACAATCCGTCCTTCGAGTCGGCGCAGAAAAACAGGCATGAAAATCCACGAATACCAGGCGAAGGAAATCCTGCGGAAGTACGGTGTCGCGACGCCGCGCGGCGTTCCCTGCTTTTCCGTCGACGAGGCGGCGAAGGCGGCGCGGCAGCTCGGCGGCAAGGTCTGGGTGGTAAAGGCGCAGATCCACGCAGGCGGGCGCGGCAAGGGCGGCGGCGTGAAGGTGGCGAAATCCGAAAGCGAAGTGCGCGAATGGGCGGGGAAAATCCTCGGCATGATGCTGAAGACGCACCAGACCGGGCCCGAGGGACAGAAAGTGCGGCGGCTCCTCGTCGAGGAGGGCGCCGACATCAAGAAGGAGCTCTACGTCGGGATGGTGGTCGATCGCGGCACGCAGCGCGTCGCGCTGATGGCTTCGAGCGAAGGCGGAATGGACATCGAGGAGGTTGCCGCGCACACGCCGGAGAAAATCCACAAAGTGTTCATCGATCCGGGCACGGGCCTGAAGGATGCAGAGGCGGACGGCATCGCAAAGAAGATCGGCATTCCCGATGCAAGCGTGCTGCAGGCGCGTGTCATCCTGAAGGGGCTCTATAAGGCCTTCGACGAGACCGATTGCAGCCTCGCAGAGATCAACCCCCTCATCCTCACCGGCGACGGCAAAGTCGTTGCGCTCGACGCCAAGATCAACTTCGACGACAACGCGGCATTCCGCCATCCGGAGTGGCAGCAGCTGCGCGACCTCGACGAGGAAGACCCGGCCGAAGTGGAAGCCTCGAAGTACGACCTCAACTACATCCAGCTCGACGGAGACATCGGCTGCCTGGTGAACGGTGCGGGGCTCGCCATGGCCACCATGGACATCATCAAGCTCTATGGCGGCGCGCCGGCGAACTTCCTCGATGTCGGCGGCGGTGCCACCACCGAGAAGGTGACCGAGGCATTCAAGATCATGCTGCGCATTCCGCACCTGAAGGCGATCCTCGTCAACATCTTCGGCGGCATCATGAAGTGCGACGTGATCGCGGCAGGGGTGGTCGCCGCGGCGAAGCAAGTGAGCCTCAGGGTGCCGCTGGTGGTGCGCCTGGAAGGCACCAATGTCGATCTCGGCAAGAAAATCCTCGCCGAGTCCGGCCTGCCGATCATCTCCGGGAACAATATGGCCGACGCCGCGCAGAAAGTCGTCGCGGCGTCGAAAGGGAAGAACTGATGTCAATCCTCATCAACAAGAACACCCGCGTGATGACGCAGGGAATCACCGGCAAGACCGGCCAGTTCCACACCAAGATGGGCAAGGAGTACGCGAACGGCGGGAACTGCTATGTCGCAGGCGTGAATCCGAAAAAGCCGGGGGAATCCTACGAAGGCATTCCGGTCTTCGCCACCGTCAGGGAAGCGAAGGCGAAGACCGGTGCCAACGTCTCGGTGATCTACGTGCCGCCGCCGTTTGCCGCCGCGGCGATCGACGAGGCGGTGGAAGCGGATCTCGATCTCGTGATCTGCATCACGGAGGGCATCCCGGTGCGCGACATGATCCGCACCAAATACAAGATGCAGGGCAGGAGAACGAAGCTCGTCGGCCCCAACTGCCCCGGCGTGATCACGCCCGAGGAGATCAAAATCGGCATCATGCCAGGCCACATTCACAAGAAGGGCCGTATCGGCGTGGTGTCGCGCTCGGGCACGCTCACCTATGAAGCGGTTGGGCAACTGATGGAGCTCGGGCTCGGGCAATCCTCGTGCGTCGGGACGGGCGGTGACCCGGTGAACGGCCTGAAGCACGTCGACGTATTGAAGATGTTCAACGACGACCCCGAGACCGACGCCGTGATCATGGTCGGCGAAATCGGCGGCTCGGACGAGGAGAACGCCGCGCTGTGGGTGAAGGCCAACATGAAAAAGCCCGTCGTCGGCTTTATCGCCGGAGTGACGGCACCGCCCGGAAAGCGCATGGGCCACGCCGGCGCGATCATCTCCGGCGGCAAGGGGACTGCGCAGGAAAAGCTTGCGGTGATGGAAGAGTGCGGGATCAAGGTCACGAAGAATCCCGCGGAGATGGGAAAGCTGCTGAAGTCGGTCCTGAAGTAACCGCCTCCGGGCCGCCATACCGGTTGCGGCGGCCTGTGGCGCAGTGGCCCGGCGAGAGTCTGGCCCGCCGGTGTGTGCGACAATTTGACTTTGTCAGGGCGGTACCCGAATGCTGGGAAACTGGTTCAACTGCAAGGAAGTGGACGAGTTCGCCGATGCGATCGTTGCCGATCTCGTAAAGCGCTATCCGCCCTCCGGCGTGGACGCCCCGGCGAAGAAGGCGTCGGAGCGGCTGAGGAAAACTCACGACGTGATATTTCGCCGGGTCGAAACGTTTGCCCGTTCGCAGCCCCTCAACCTCTACAAGAAGGCGCATCTCGGAAACCGCGTCAAATGGACGCTGAGGGAAGCGGGATATCCGGAGGATTTCGTGAGTTCTCTGTCCCACGAGCTTGTCAC
>Ga0193699_10000997_pt1 | contig 11472 bp, 8 predicted proteins | sample L3c2metaG_FD_160095 | JGI IMG/M metagenome (GOLD analysis project Ga0193699, IMG submission 160095) | Soil microbial communities from a riparian zone of the East river system, Colorado, United States - L3c2 | ecosystem: Environmental > Terrestrial > Soil > Riparian zone | place: USA: East River... | reverse complement strand
TCAACAAGGTCTGTGGCTCCGGCATGAAGGCCACCATGCTGGCGCATGACATCATCAACGCGGGCTCCGCCGAAATCGTCGTCTCCGGCGGCATGGAGAGCATGACCAATGCGCCCTATCTGCTGGCCAAGGCGCGCGGCGGCTACCGCGCCGGTCATGACCGCATCATCGACCATATGTTCATGGACGGGCTCGAAGACGCCTATGAGACCGGCCGCTCGATGGGCGATTTCGGCGAAGCCACCGCGGAGGCCTATCAGTTCACCCGCGCCGATCAGGACACCTACGCCATGGAAACGCTGACCCGCGCCCGCAAGGCGGTGGAAGGCGGCGCGTTCAAGGCCGAGATCGTGCCGATCACGGTGACGGAGAAGACCGGGCCGCGCAGCATCGCCAATGACGAACATCCGCTGAAAGTCGATCCCGCCAAGATACCCGGCCTGAAGCCGGCGTTCCGCGCCAATGGCACCATTACGCCGGCCGCCTCTTCCGCCAATGCCGACGGCGCCGCGGCGCTGATTCTGGCGAAACGCTCTTTGGCGGATCGCGACGGTCTGCCGATGCTGGCCGAAATCAAGGGCCACGCCACCCACAGCCAGGAACCGCAATGGTTCACCACCGCGCCGATCCCCGCGATCCGCAAGCTGCTCGACAAGATCGGCTGGAACGTCGGCGACGTAGACCTGTTCGAGATCAATGAAGCTTTTGCGGTGGTTGCGATGGCGGCACAGCGCGATCTCGGTATCCCCCGCGAGAAGCTCAACATCAATGGCGGCGCCTGCGCGCTCGGCCATCCCATCGGCGCCACCGGCGCGCGCCTGATCGTGACGCTGCTGCACGCGCTGGAAGCGAATAATCTGAAGCGCGGCGTAGCCGCACTCTGCATCGGCGGCGGCGAAGCCACCGCGATCGCCGTGGAGCGCATCGTTCACTAACGCTTGCTGCGTCATCTCACTCTATCGTCGCCGGGAATTCCGGACAGGAAAAATCATGATCTCCAACTGGCTGTCGGCCGCGCTTGCCCGCCGCAACATTCATTACGGCTGGGTGATGGTCGGCGTGACCTTCCTGACCGCGCTGATCAGCGCTGGCACGGTCGGGGCGCCCGGCGTATTCATCGTGCCGCTGCAGAATGAATTTGGCTGGACCACCGCGGAGATTTCCTCGGCGCTGTCGATCCGCTTCATCCTGTTCGGGCTGATGGCGCCGTTCGCTGCCGCCCTGCTGAACCGCTACGGCCTGCGCAACGTGACATTGTCGGCGTTGCTGGTGGTGGCCTCCGGGCTGGTCGCGTCGCTGTTCATGACACAGGTTTGGCAATTGATGCTGCTGTGGGGCGTCGTGATCGGCCTCGGCACCGGCATGACCGCACTAGTGCTCGGCGCCACCATCGCCGCGCGCTGGTTTTCGGCGCGGCGCGGGCTGGTGGTCGGTATCCTCACCGCCAGCGTGGCTACCGGACAACTGGTGTTCCTGCCGCTGCTGGCAAGCCTCACCGAACGTATGGGCTGGCGGATGGCGCTGGGGCTGATCTGCGTGATGCTCGGGGTTGCGGCCTTCGCGGTGCTTTTGGTGATGCGCGATCGCCCGAGCGATCTCGGACTGCGGCCGTTCGGCGACGAGGGCACCGAGCCGCTGCCGACGCCACCACCCAACACCGCGCCGATCATGGCGGCGGCACTCGGTGCGCTGCGCGATGCCGCCAGGACGCGGGTGTTCTGGATCCTGTTCGCCACCTTCTTCATCTGCGGCGCCAGCACCAACGGCCTGATCCAGGTGCATCTGATTCCGATGTGCCTCGACTTCGGCATCCCGCAGGTGCAGGCCGCGAGCCTGCTCGCCGCGATGGGCGTGTTCGATTTCGCCGGCACCATCGTGTCGGGCTGGCTGTCGGACCGTTACGACAATCGCTGGCTGCTGTTCTGGTATTACGGCCTGCGCGGGCTGTCGCTGCTGTTCCTGCCGTTCACCGATTTCTCATTTTACGGGCTGTCGCTGTTTGCGATGTTCTACGGTCTCGACTGGATCGCGACGGTGCCGCCGACGGTGCGGCTGACCGCGCAGCGGTTCGGGCCGGAACGCGCCAACCTGGTGTTCGGCTGGATTTTTGCCGGCCACCAACTGGGCGCCGGCGCCGCCGCGTTCGGCGCCGGCCTGTCGCGAACGGTGCTCGCGACCTACCTGCCGGCGTTCTTCGTCGCCGGTGCGCTCTGCATCGTCGCCGCCTTGATCATCCTGGCGATCTCTCGGCCCCTGAAGCCTGTGGCGGCGTGAAGGTCCTCATCCTGAGGAGCGCGCCCTTGCGCGCGTCTCGAAGGATGAGAGATGCGGGCTCTCATGGTTCGAGACGCGCGAAGACGCGCTCCTCACCATGAGGGATCGATAGCTACGGCCTGATCGTGAAATTCGCCGGCGGCCCCGGCGTGCGGAGCGGCTCTGCCAGCCGCGCGAACTCGCACAGCAGCGAACGGGTCTTGCGGGGATCGATGACTTCCTCGACCCAGAACCGTTCGGCCGAACGAAACGGCGAGCGCAGCTTGTTGAGGCGGTCCTCGATCTCCTTCAGCTTGGCCTTCGGATCGTCCGACGCCTCGATGTCGGCGCGGTAGGCCGCCTCGATGCCACCTTCCAGCGGCAGCGAACCCCAGTAGGCCGAGGGCCAGGCATAGCGCAGCGAGACCCGGTCGGCGGGCTGGTGCACGACACCGGCGACGCCGAAGGCATTGCGCACGATGATGGTGCACCAGGGCACCGTGGTCTGGTTGACCGCGGCCATCGCGCGCACGCCGTGGCGAATGGTCGCCGCCTTCTCGGCATCGAGCCCGATCATGAAGCCCGGGCAATCCATCAGATAGACCACCGGCAGATGGAAGGTCTCGGCGAGATCGGCGAACCGCACCACCTTCTGGCACGCGTCCGCGGTCCAAGAGCCGCCGTAGTGAAAGGGATCGCTGGCGAGCAGCAGCACCGTGCGGCCTTCCAGCCGCGCGAAGCCGGCGATGATGGAGCGGCCGAAATTCGCGCCCATCTCGAAGAATGAGCCCTTGTCGACCACGGCGTTGATGATCGGGCGCATCTTGTAGACCTGGCGCCGGCTGCGCGGCACCGCCTTCATCAGCGACTCCTCGGCCCGCTCCGGATCGTCGTCGCAGGCAATCGTCGGCGGCAGCTCATAGACCGAGGACGGCAGATAGGACAGGAAGCGCCTGGCGCATTCGAACGCCTCTTCCTCGGTGTCGACGGCATGATCGACGCCGCCGGCGCGGGTCTGGATGTCGGCGCCGCCGAGTTCCTGTTTTGTCAAATCCTGGCCCAGGCGTTTTACGACCGGGGGTCCTGCGACAAACATCGCCGAGTTCTTGGTCATCACGGAGTAGTGGCTTGCCGCCAGCCGCGCCGCGCCGAGACCTGCGACTGAGCCCAGCCCGAGCCCGACCACGGGCACGCGGGCCATGTTGGCCGTGGTGTACAAATAGGCGCGCGTCCCGCCGATGCCGCCCGGCAGGTTGGCCGCGCCTTTGGTTTCGATTGTTTTCACCGAGCCGCCGCCGCCGGAGCCTTCGATGATGCGGATGATCGGCAGCCTGAAATCATGCGCCATCTCCTCGGCCATCAGCGGTTTTGCGGAAATCGAGGCATCCGCCGAGCCGCCGCGCACCGTGAAATCGTCGCCGACCACGACCACCGTGCGGCCGTCGATCTTGCCGCGGCCGAATACGCAATTGGCCGGCGTCAGGTTGGTGAGTTCGCCGCTCGCGTCATATTCGGCGACACCGGAAATCGCCCCGATCTCGTGGAAGGTTTTTGGATCGACCAGCTTGTCGATCCGCTCGCGAACGGTGAGCCGGCCCTGGTCGCGCTGCCGCTTGACCTTGTCAACGCCTCCCATCTCGCGCGCGAACGCTTCGCGCCGGGCGAGGTCGTCGAGCTCCGGCTTCCAGTTCATTGGTATCCTCCGTCTTGATGATCTTATTATTATGGGTCGGTACCGGAAGCGGTTTTCTGTCCAGCCTGTTTGAGAAGATATCTCCGTCGGCGCCCTCCAGCATGCCGCCGACCGCGGCGCCCAATTGCAGCATCTGCGGCGCGACCTCCTTGTGCAGCCGCTTCTCGTCGAACATCGCCGACAGCAGCCCGATCGTGACCACGACGTAGGTCTGGTATTGCGGCGACCACAGCGGCACCGCGAGGCCGTTGATGTGCGGGCTCCACAGGCCGCAGGCGACGACATAGCCGTGCTCGCGCAAGAAGCGGCGATTGGCCTCAATGCGGGGCCGCAGCAGCTTGGCGCCAATGGGGATTTCACGTTCCATTTCCGTCAGCAAGGCGTCGCCGACATCGACGTCGAGCGCGGCGGTATAGGCATGGCCCGCGGCCGTGCTCGCCATCGCGATGCGGCTGCCGGTGCTTTCATGCAGGCCGAGCGCATTGGCGGCGCGCGCGAACTCGAGATAGACGAGATGAAAGCGATCCGGAATCACGAAGCCGACGGTGCCCGGCAATTGTTCGGCGACATCCTGCAGCCGCAGCCGGATCAGGTTGCGCAACTGCAAGCCCCGCATCATCGAGGTGCTCATCGCCACGGCACTTGGGCCGATGCGGTATTTCTGGTCGCGCGGCAGATAAACCAGCTGGCCCATCCGGGTCAGGGTGTGGGTCAGCCGTGACACCGTCGATCGCGGCAGCCCGCAGCGATTGGAGATTTCCAGGTTGCCGAGCCGCGCCTCATGGCCCTCGAAGCAGCGCAAGACATCGAAAGCGCGCGAAACCACCTGAATAACGTCGCCCTCACCTGCAAGATCGCTGGCGAGCATTCCCTGCTTGCTGAGCCGTTCCGAGCGTCTTCCCATGTGTTTTTTGCCATTCCGTTGTACGGAATAAAATTCCACTTGCTGAACAAGCTACCTCAGGCAATCTGCAGCCACAACTGAAAGCCGGGGGCATCCGCCCTTTTAAGATGCGTGTATTGCGATCGCGATTGCGCGCGGCGGCTGTGCCGGAGGAATGGAATGCCAGAGATCAGGATTGTGACCGAAGTCGCCGGGCGCGTTTGCGCGCTTCCCGTCGAAGCCGGCGGAAGCGTCGGCGATGGCGACGACATTGCCTTCGTCGAAGCGATGAAGATGGAGATCCCGGTCGCCTCGCCTGCCGCGGGCAAGCTCAAATCCATCCTCGTGCGCGTCGACGATGTGGTTGCAGAGGGACAGGTGCTCGCCATCCTCGAGACGTGAGGCGCTGACGTCTGCGGCATGGACTTTTGTCCGAGACGGATCCCGCGACAATCTGTCCGGCTCGCTGCTTCACGAAAATCGCGCGGACGTTGCCATCGCCATCAGGCGATGACATGATCCCGCCAACAAAAATAATTTTTCGCACAGCGAAAATATTTGGAGGGGGAACATGGTCCATCGGCTGACGGCGCTTGCGCCTGTCGTTTTCACATCGGTCGCGTTGCTGACGTCGCCCGCGGCTTACGCCGAAGACGTCAAATTGCCGCCGACCATGACGTTCACGGCGTACGACACCGGCACCGCCGGTTTCAATATCGCCGTCGCCGTCGGCAAGATGATGAAGGATAAATACGGCACCGATTTGCGGGTGCTGCCCGCGGGCAACGACGTCGCACGTCTTGCACCGCTGCGGGCCGGGCGGGCGCTGTCATCGGCGATGGGCTCCGGAACCTATTTCGCGCAGGAGGGCGTGTTCGAATTCGGCGCCAGGGAATGGGGACCGCAGCCCTTGCAGCTGGTGCTGTCCTCGGTCGACTGCAACGCCGGCTCGCTCGGCGTGGCGCGCGACACCGGCGTCACCGAGATCAAGCAGCTCAGGGGCAAGCGCGTCGGCTTCGTCGTGGGATCGCCGGCCCTCAATCAAAACTCGCTTGCGATTCTGGCGTTCGGCGATCTCAAGCAAAGCGACGTCAAGGTGGTCGAGTTCTCGAGCTACGGCGCGATGTGGAAAGGCCTGATCAACAACGACACCGATGCCGCCTTCGCCACCACGATCACGGGTCCGGCGAAGGAAGCCGAGACCTCGCCGCGCGGCATCATCTGGCCGCCGCTGCCCCACAACGACAACGCCGGATGGGACCGGGTCCAGAAGGTCGGATCGTTCTTCTTCCGGCACGTCGCCACCTGCGGCGCCGGCATTTCCAAGGAAAAGCCGATCGAACTCGGCAACTATCCGTATCCGATCTTTGTGGCGTACGGATCGCAGACACCCGATCAGGTCTACGCCGTCACCAAGGCGATGATCACCGGCTATGACATCTACAAGGACGCCGCCGCCGGTGCGGCCGGCCTCGCCGCCGACCGGCAAACCAAGAAATGGGTGGTGCCGGTGCATCCGGGCGCGGTGAAGGCGCTCAAGGAAGCCGGCCAGTGGAGCGACGACCAGGAAACCCACAACAACATGCTGTTCAAGCGGCAGACGGTGCTGGCGTCGGCATGGGCCGACTACGGCAAAGCCAGTCCGCCTTCCGACGACAAGGAGTTCCTTGCGGGCTGGATGAAGGCCCGCGCCGCGGCGCTGCAGAAGGCCAGCATGCCCAACGGGTTTGAGGAATAGCCTCGACCAGCTTCGCTTCAACGCCGGCGCGAAGCTGGCCGCACCATCTGACGGGATAGAGCATGTCGTCTGCCGCAACGCCCGCCGACTCCGAAAAGCCGGCCGCCAAACGTATTGAATTCGACGATCCCCACGGCAGCCTCAGCAACCTGCAGGAGGCCGAGGTCACGCGGGTGCGGACGTTGCGCGGCGGCTGGCGCTGGGCGCTGATATCAGCCACCGCCGTGACCATCCTGCTTTGCATCAACCAGCAGTTCTCGCTGCGGTTTTTCATCGGATATACCCAGCTCAATACCGAATATTTCTATCTGCTGATCGCGCTGATACTGCCGTTCACCTTCCTGATCTTTCCGAATTCGGAAAAGTCGCCGCTGGAGCGCATCCCCTGGTACGACATCCTGCTTTTCGTCCTGACCTGCGGCTCCGCCATCGTGTTGATGCGTCACGTGCGCAAGGCGGCGGAGGCCGGCTGGGAATTCGGCGGCGCGCCGAACACGGTCATCGTCGCCGGCCTCGTGATGTGGTTCGTGCTGATGGAGGCGCTGCGCCGCACCGGCGGCTGGAGCCTGCTGCTCAGCGTGTTTCCGTTCACCGTCTATCCCTTGTTTGCGGACGCCAAATGGCTTGGTCCGTTTCGCGGCACGCAATCGACGCTCGAGCAGGCGACATCCTATCACGTGCTGTCGGGCGAAAGCCTGCTCGGCATTCCGATCCAGGCCTTCGCCGACACCGTGATCGGCTTTCTGGTGTTCGGAACCGCGCTGATGATGACCGGCGCCGGCAAGTTCTTCATCAATCTTGCGTTCGCGATGTGCGGGACGTTTCGCGGCGGCGCGGCGAAAGTCTGCATCTTCGCCAGCGGCCTGCTCGGCATGATGTCCGGCTCGATCATCTCCAACGTGCTGACCGCCGGCACCATGACGATTCCCGTCATGAAGAAGAGCGGCTTCCGCGCCTCCTATGCCGCCGCCATCGAGGCCTGCGCCTCGACCGGGGCGGTGCTGGCGCCGCCGGTGATGGGGGCCACCGCCTTCGTGATCGCGCAGTTCCTCAATGTCAGCTACGCCGATGTCGCGATCGCGGCGATCATTCCCGCCATCCTGTATTATGTCGGCCTGTTCATGCAGGTGGACGCCTACGCCGCCCGCCACGGGCTCGAGGGCATCCCGCGCGCCGAGCTGCCCAAGGTGATGGATACGATCAAGGACGGCTGGTACTACATCTTCGTGATCGCCTTGCTGATTGTCATGCTACTGCATTTCAAGCGCGAGAGCCACGCGCCGTTCTACGCCACCGCGCTGCTGCTGGTTCTCAATCAGCTGTTTTCAAAGGAAACGCGCTGGACGCTTTCGACCATCAACAAGTTCTTCGAGGTCAACGGCCGCACCTTCGTCGAGCTGATCGGCATTCTCGCCGGCTGCGGTCTCTTGATCGGCGCGTTCTCGATGACCGGCGTGGTCTCCAGCCTCGCCAACGACCTGTTGCGGATTGCCGGTGACAATGCATTCCTGCTGCTCGGCATGTGCGCCTTCACCAGCCTCATTCTCGGTCTCGGGCTGACGACCACGGCCTGTTACATCTTCCTCGCCATTCTGGTGGCGCCGGCGCTGGAAAAGCTCGGCCTCAACCGCATGGCCGTCCACATGTTCATCTTCTATTGGGGCATGCTGTCGTCGATCACGCCGCCGGTGGCGATCGCCTCGTTCGCGGCCGCGGGTATAGCCGGTTCGCCGGCGATGAAGACCGGCTGGGAATCGATGTGGGTCGGCAGCATCATCTATTTCATCCCGTTCTTCTTCGTGCTGAACCCGGCCTTGGTGCTGCAGGGCGACAGCCCCTATTTCGAAGGGCTTGCCCTGATGGCGCTGGCCGCGTTCGGCACCCTGTTCATCTGCGGCGGCATTCAGGGCTATCAGGCCTTCGTCGGCGACCTCCGCCGTGCCGGGGCACTGGAATGGCCGTTACGGGTATTGCTGGTGATCGGCGGGTTTGTCATCGCGACGCCCGGCGGCGGCATCATGCCGCTCTCGCAATGGCAGATCACCCTGCTCGGTGCCTCGATCCTCGCTCCCACGGTATCGATCGCCCTCCTGCTGATGCGACGTCAGGCTTTGGTGCCGAGCCAGTTGCGCGCTCCGTGATTGCGCGGCAAGACTGGAGGCGATGAAACAGCTGCCTCCGGCCTTTACCGCCAGTCCCGCCCTCTGGGCCTCCTCGAAACCGCCGCTGCTCCGGTTCCTTGACCGCTGTCATGCGGATTTTTCCGCCGAAACCGGCGGCGCGGTGGCCGACTACATTCCGGAACTTGGAAAAGCCGACCCTGCCCACTTTGGCATCAGTCTCGCCACCCTCGACGGTCACGTCTATGAGGTCGGCGACAGCCGCATTCCCTTCACGATCCAGTCAATGTCCAAGCCGTTTGTGTTTGCGCTGGCGCTGGATACGCTCGGCGCCGAACGGGTGGAAAGCGCGATCGGCGTCGAACCATCCGGCGACCCCTTCAACTCGATCCGCCTCAACGCCGACAACCATCCCTTCAATCCGATGGTCAACGCCGGGGCTATCACCTGTACCGGCCTGATCCGCGAGGCCAAGGGCGATGGGGCGTTCGAATATATCCGCCGGGCGCTCAGCCGGTTTGCCGGGCGCGAACTCGACGTCGACGAGGCCGTATTTGCCTCCGAAACCGTGAGCGGCGACCGCAACCGCGCGATTGCCTATCTCTTGCGCACCTCTCACGTCCTCAGGGAGGACGTCGATGCGGTGCTGGAGACCTATTTCCGGCAATGCGCCGTCCTCGTCACCGCGCGCGACATTGCCGTCATGGCCGCAACGCTCGCCAATCGCGGCATCAATCCCGTCACCGGCGAGCAGGTCATGACCCCCTATGCGATTTCACGGACGCTGTCGGTCATGACCAGTTCCGGCATGTACGACTTCGCCGGCGAATGGATCTACCGCGTCGGCATTCCCGCCAAGAGCGGCGTCGGCGGCGGTATCCTGGCGGCACTGCCGGCGCGGCTCGGGCTCGGCAGTTACTCGCCAAAGCTCGACAACCACAGCAACAGCGTGCGCGGCATCAAGGTCTGCGAGGCGCTGTCGCGGCATTACGACCTCCATATGCTCAACCGCAGCGACGACGCCCGCAACAGCATCATCGCCGACTATGACATCGGAAAGAATCCGTCGCGGCGCAGCCGGCGCCCTCATGAACGGAAGATTCTCACCACGCATCATCAGCAGGTCCGCGTCATCGAGCTGGTCGGCACGCTGTCGTTTTCCAATGTCGATTACGTGTCGCGTCAGCTCGCGGCAAAACCTCGTCCGCAATTCGTGATCTTCGACCTGCGCCGGGTGACCTCGATGACCCGCGCCGGCGCCCGCCTGGTGGCGGAGGAATTCCGCGAACTGGCCACCCACGGCGTCACGGTGATCCTGTCCGGCGTCAAACGGGATTCGCGGGAATGGAAAGTCATCGGCGAATGGACCGGCGACATCTCGAATGTGCGCGACTTCTATCTGCTGGATACCGCGATCGAATGGGCGGAAGACCAGGTGGTCTATCGCTACGGCGGCGCGATCGATTTTCACGAGACCACCGAGCTGTCCGAACAGCCGTTGCTGGCGGGGCTGACGCCGGAGGAACTGACCGACCTGGCTTCGATCGCATCCGTCAGACATTACCGGCGCGGTGAAAGGATCGTCACATCAGGCGAGCCCGCCACCTCGCTGTTCTTCCTGCGCAGCGGCGCCGTGCATGTCACGCTGCCCGACGGCGTCAGGCTTGCGACGCTGACCGCGGGAATGGCCTTTGGCGAAATGGCGCTGCTCGAATCCCACCGCTCCGCCGACGTGCTGGCCGACATGGCCGCCACGGCCTACGAAATCCGCTTGCGGGATTTCGAGCATTTCCGCAAACAGCATCCGAGGGGCAGCGAGCGCATCATGCGAAACCTCGCGCAATTGCTGGCCGACCGCCTGATCGTCGCCAACACCAGAGTGGACCTGCTGACGGCGCACTAAAGAGGCGCCGTGAATACCGCCGTCATCCTTCGAGGCTCGCCGAAGAGGCTCGCACCTCCAGCGGTAACGGCGAAGCCGTTACGCGGGGATGACGGCGACACCGTTAGGCAGCGATGACGCGCGTGGTCGCTTCAAACCACCTGCTCGACTGGCTGCAGATCAATCCCAAACGTTTCCAGAAACTTCGACGTCATGATGTAGAAGCCGACCGAGAGCTGCAGTTCGACCAGCGCCCCCGGCGTCAGTTTGGCGGCGATGGCGTTGAAGGTCGCGTCGGTCGGCTTCCGCAGTTTTACAATTTCGTCGGTGAAGGCCAGCGCCGCGCGCTGCACCTCGTTGAAACAGGTGGCCGGCTTCCAGTCTTCCAGCGCGGCATTCTGCTCGTCGGTGACGCCGACGCCCTTGCCGATGCGCTTGTGCGCGACGATCTCGTACGGCGCCTCGCACAGGATGCCCGTGCGCGTGATCGCGAGTTCGCGCACCACCGGGTCAAGCTCGCCCTTGTGGCGGATCGCGCCGCCGAGCCGGCAATATTGCTCAAAATAGCTCGGCGAGTGCGCCATCATCCGGAAAATGTTGGCGTTGCGGTTCTTGCCCAGAATTTCGCGGGTGCGTTCGTTTGATTTTGACGTATCGCAATAGTCGATCCGGGCCATGGTTCACCTTGATTTTCAGAATTTTGGAGGCTGCTTATATCGAATGCAGGTTCCATTTCGACAGTATCCGGCTGACGAGGCCGGATCAACAGCTTGAACGGCCTTACAAATTTTCCACTGTCGAGGTCGCACCAATTTTCGATCGGCGATTTCATCGTTGCAGGTTCGCCAATCTCGTCACGTCAGAGTCAAAAAGCCGCCGCATTGCTCCTCAATCTTGGTGCCG
>Ga0193699_10000996_pt1 | contig 11475 bp, 11 predicted proteins | sample L3c2metaG_FD_160095 | JGI IMG/M metagenome (GOLD analysis project Ga0193699, IMG submission 160095) | Soil microbial communities from a riparian zone of the East river system, Colorado, United States - L3c2 | ecosystem: Environmental > Terrestrial > Soil > Riparian zone | place: USA: East... | reverse complement strand
AAGATCACCGACCTTCTGGACGAGGAGCCCGAGGTGCTGGACAGCGCCGCCGCGCGCGACCTCGACCAGGCGGAGGGCCACGTCGCGTTCGAGGGCGTCCGCTTCGCGTACGGCCGCGGGCCTGAGGTACTGCACGGTCTCGACCTCGACGTTGCCGCCGGAACGACCGTCGCGCTCGTCGGTCACACCGGCGCGGGCAAGTCGACGATCGCCAAGCTGCTCGCACGCTTCTACGACCCGACCGAGGGCCGCATCACGATCGACGACGTCGACCTGCGCGACGTCGCGCAGTCGTCGCTGCGGCGCCAGCTCGGGATCGTCCCGCAGGAGGGCTTCCTCTTCGCCGGCACTGTCGCCGAAAACATCGCCTTCGCCCGCCCCGACGTCGCCCGCCAGGAAGTGATCGCTGCCGCCCGTGCTGTCGGAGCCGACGAGTTCATCGAGCGCCTCGAGGACGGCTACGAGACGCAGCTCGGCGAACGCGGCTCGCGGCTCTCACTCGGGCAGCGCCAGCTGGTCGCGTTCGCGCGCGCCCTGCTCGCCGACCCGCGGATCCTGATCCTGGACGAGGCGACGAGCTCCGTCGACATCGGCACGGAGCGGAAGATCGAGCGCGCCCTGCGGACGCTGCTCCACGGCCGGACCGCGTTCATCATCGCGCACCGGCTCTCGACGATCCGCGACGCCGACCTGATCGTCGTCCTCGAGCACGGTCAGGTCGTCGAGCAGGGCTCGCACGACGACCTGATCGCAGCTCGCGGTCTCTACACCTCGCTCTACGGCGACTGGGCCTCGACCGCGGCGTAGAGGCATCAAGCGGCGCACATTGTGCCGAAGGTCTCGTAACCTCCGGCTCATGACTGAATCCGAATACGGCCTCCAACGCGAGGATCAGGACGCGCTCCGCGCTACAGCGGGCGAAACGGCCACGAGCCACGAGCTCGCAGGTTGGTGGATCCGGGTCGGTGCGTACCTGATCGACACCGTGATCCTGGTGATCGGGCTCTTCGTTTTGGTCCTGATCGGTGGGTTGATCAACGACGGGCTCGCCGTCGTCCTGGTCATCCTCTGGCTGATCGGCACGCTCGTCGGGTACTGGACCTACTTCGAGGGAGGCGAGTCGGGCCAGACGATCGGCAAGAAGGCAGTCGGGATCCGCGTGCGCAGCGAGACGGGCGGGCCTTGCGGCTACGGCCGCGCGTTCGGGCGCAACCTCGTCGCGCGGGTGATCGGCCTGTTCCCCTTCGTTGGCCTGATCGACGTGCTCTGGCCGTTGTGGGACGCGAAGAAGCAGTGCCTGCACGACAAGGCCGGCTCGACGATCGTCGTCCGCGCCTGACGGATCGAACGGCGGCGGCCGCGCATTGGCGCGACCGCCGCTTAGCCTCTTAGTTGGCCGGAACCACGACCGAGTTCGCGGCCTTGTCGTGCCAGGTCTGCTTCTCGCCGTCCCAGAGCATCCACAGGTAGCCGAGCAGGATCACGACGCCCGAGACGAGCGACACGAGCCAGCGCACGAAGGCGCGCCCGTAGCCGATCGGCTCCCCGTCGTCCTTGCCGACGACGCGAATCGAAAGCGCGGCGTTACCCGGCGTCTGCCCCGTCGTGCCGTGGAAGTACACGAAGTACGCGATCGTGATCAGCGTCCCGATCCCATAGCCCCCTCCGGTGCCGAGAATCGCCTGCAGGATCGCTGAGACGATCGCGAGCAGAATGCCATCGATAAACGAGGCTGCGAACCGGCGCCAGAAGCCTGCGCGCGCGCTCGTCAGTGCGACTGTTGCCTCGGTCGAATAACTGGTGTCCAACGACGACATAAGCTTCCCCCTATGAGCCTCGATCCGGAAACCGAGAAACGAATTGAACAACCTGCTTCGGACGAGGCGGAGCGCGAGACGCGCCTGACCCCGGCCGAAGCCGTGAAGCAGATGCGCATCCGGGTGCCCGTGCGCGCGAACAAGAAGCTACGCACCGTGATCGACCGAGTCAACAAGGACGATCAGATCAAGGGCTGGTGGCACGTCGCGAACGTGAACGCGGTCGCGCGGATGGAGATCAACGACCACTCGTGGGTGCACATCCAGATCGTCACGAACATCGCGCTCAAGCTCCTGCGCCAGCTGACGAAGCACCACGTCGAGCCCGCGATGGTCACCGACTACGGCATGACGCGCGACGATGCCGAGCTCGTCGTCGCTCTGACGGCCCTCACGCACTGCATCGGCATGTCGGTGCACCGCCACGGGCACGAGGACTTCAGCCTGTTCCTCGCGGAGCCCAAGCTGCGCGAGCTGCTGGTCGGGATCTTCGAGGAGCCGGAACTGACGGTGGTCGTCTCGGAGGTGCTGCAGGGGATCATCAGCCACCGCTCCGACGGCGAGCCGCTGACGCTCGAGGCCGGCATCCTCCGCGTCGCGGACGCGCTCGACATGGAGCAGGGCCGCTCGCGGATCGCGTTCGAGCGCGGCCGCGTCGGCATCCACTCGCTCTCGGCGGCCGCAATCGAAGAGGTCGAGATCACTGACGGCAAGGAGAAGCCGATCCGCATCTCGATCCGCATGAACAACTCGTCGGGCATCTACCAGGTCGACGGCCTGCTGAAGGCGAAGCTGCGCGGCTCGGGCCTCGAGCCCTACGTCGAGGTGATCGCGCACATCGACACGGAGGCCGAAAAGCGGCTCGTGCCGCTGTACGAGCTCGATCTCTAACAGTCCGCTTTCTGGCTCTGCGGCTACAATGCGGCCGCCCTGCGGGATCGTCTAATGGTAGGACGCCGGACTCTGAATCCGGTAGTCTAGGTTCGAGTCCTAGTCCCGCAGCCTTCGAAAAGCCCCGCAAACGCGGGGCTTTTGTTTTCTCTCCGGACGACGGAAGCGTGACGTCGTACACCGACGCCAAAGGGCGACGCGGAGACGCTCTCAGACCCGGCCAGCTGGGGCTCCCGCAACGACGGCGGCGTATCCGTGCCGAAGCTCCGGGCGTTGCTTCGTTGACTCGCTCCCTGAGGAGTCGTCGGGGGCGACGAAGGTTGTTGATGCAGCGAAACCTCGAACCGCGGCCAAGGAGATGAACCCATGAAGATCCGTGCGTTTCTGATCGCCGCCATCGCTGCGGCTGCAATGTGTCTCCCCACCGCTGCCCTCGCAGCGCAAACGTCATCCGACACGATCAGCGGCTACGAGTACTACGCGACCTCGACCGACGGCAGGTTCGCCGGCACGGCCGCCGGCGCACTCCCGGGCGGCTGGAACGCCGACGTGCACCACACAGCCCTTTGCCTGACCTGCACCCCCACCGCCACGATCACAGGCGGCAGCTTCTCACTGACCACCCTCCTCAACCGCGTGCCTACCCTCATCACGGGGTCGTTCACCGGCGGCACCGTCCAGGTGACCAACCCGGGCGCAAACTGCACGAACCAGACCTTCGCCGTCGACGGCATCCTCGGCAACGTCGGAACCTGGTACAGCGGCAACGGCACGGGCAACTTCGACGTCACGCTGACCCACTACCGGCGAGCGATCTTCGGTCGGTGCGTGACCTACGGGGCCTCCGTAGCTGGAACCCTCGCACTCACGTTCTGAGCACCCGCAACAGCCGGGGTAAGGCGGTCGACTTCCCGCTCGAAAGGGAAGCGGCCCTCAGCCGGCGAGCGAGGCCAGCCGTTCGATGCCTTCTTCGATCTGGGCCTCGTCGACGAGGCTGAACGAGAGGCGCACGCTGTCCGCGCCGCGGGCGTCGGGGAAGAACAACGAGCCGGGCACGATCCCCACTTGCCGTTCGACTGCACGACGAGCAAGCTCGGTCGTGTCCACGCCCGGCAGTGTCAGCCACGAGAAGAAGCCACCGCGCGGCGTCGTCCACTGTGCGCTGTCCGGCATCGACGCTTCGAGGGCCGCGAGCAAGCGCGTGCACTTCCGCTCGTAGAGCGCGCGCGACCGGGCGAGCTGCTCGTCGATCCAGCCGCGGCGCTGGAACTCCTCGAACAGGCGCTGGCCGAACGCCCCGGCGCACTGGTCTGTCGTCTGCTTGGCCGAGACGAGTCGCGCGGCGACCTCCGGCGGCGCCACGGCCCAGCCGAGCCGCACGCCCGGGAACAGCGTCTTCGAGGTCGTCCCCGCCTGGACGACGACATCCGGCGCGAGCGTCCATAGGCTGGGCAGCGCCTGCCCCGAGAAACCGAGCTCGCGGTAGGCCACGTCCTCGACGATCAGGAAGCCGTGCTTGCGCGCAAGCTCGACGAGCAGCGTGCGCCGCTCCGCCGACATCGTGACGCCGGCGGGGTTCTGGTGATCGGGAATCGTGTAGAGGAGCTTCGGCCGGAGCCCACGCTCGAGCCGCCGTTCCAGCTCGTCGACCTGCAGCCCGTCGTCGTCCAGCGGCACGACGTCGAGCGCCGCCTCGAAGCTGCGGAACGACTGGATCGCTCCGAGATACGTCGGGCCTTCGACGACGACGAGGTCGCCGGCGTCGAGGAACGACTTCCCGAGGAGCTCCAGCGCTTCGATCGCGCCGCTTGTGATCACCAGCTCGTCGTCGGCCGGGCGGCGCCCCTGGAACGCTTCGATGCGGCCGGCGAACGCAGCGAGCGTCCCGCCGAGCCCTCGCGTCGGCGCGTACTGGAACGCAGTTGCCTCGCCCGTCGCAGCGAACTCCCCGAGCAGCGCCGAGACGCGTTCGCGCGGGAACGTCGCCGGGTCCGGGAAACCGCCTGCGAACGAGATCACGTTCGGCACGCCGAGCAGCCCGAGCACCGCGGCGATCCCTTCGCCGACATCGCCACGCGTGCGAGCCGCGTACAGCGCCTCCCAGCGATCGGTCTCCGGCGTTACCGCCACGTGCCGATCGTAGTGGAGCAGGCGGGCCGGGGCGCACGACGCCCCGGCCCGATCCGATTTCAGCTCTTGACTGTCGCTCCGGCGTCCGCGCGGAAGGCGAGCCACTGCTCCTGCATGCGCAGCGCCTGGCCCGCGGTGAACCGGTCCTCGACCGTCACGCACCCTGGTCAAGGAATCAATATCGAGGAGATCGAGGAGCTAGATCGGCTCGACGGCGACGTCGCGCGGCAACTGCCGCGTGTTCAGCAGCGCCGAGCGCCGCAGGTTGCGGAGCTGGTCGGGCGTCTCGAAGCTCGCGACGACCGCCACGGCACGCGGCGTCGAGAAACCGTGGGACACCTGTCCGCGCACGAGGCCGCCGGCGATCATGCCCAGAACGAGGACCGCGCCACGGCGATGGTCGCAAGCAGGCGGCGAGGCGACCGGGGCAGGTCGAGGACCGGAGCGAGGCGCTCGAGCGGCGCTGAGCGCAGCGCGGTCGTTGAGGCGCCGAAGCCGTCAGCGACCGCGCGGCAGCCGGCGCAGCGCGCCAGGTGCGCATCCAGCAGCGCGCCCTCGAGCTCCGACAGCTCACCGTCGAGTCGCAACGACGCCAAAAGGCGGGCGCGCTCACAGCGATGACCTGATTCATTCATCAAATTCGTCAGACGAGCCTCCGAAAGATTTAGTTAGGCGGGTTATCCATCATGGCCGCCAAACCTTTAACGGCCATAAGAAAGACGGGGCCACGGCCTCGTTTCTTCCCTAGAGGCTTGATGTGGAACTGCGTGCCCGTGGGGATGGCTCAGACCAAGCAGGTCGCACGGGTCGGGCGCAGGGCATAGCGGTTCCTACGTTCAAGCCCGACCCGGGCGAGATGCGCCGCGTCTGAGCCACCAGCCACGGGTGCGCGTGCGTTTCACATCAAGCCTCTAACTAGGAGGTGACGGTCTCCGAAACGCCGAGCACACGGCCCTTCCCATCGAGCGCCCGGACCGCCACGGCGGGCGGCGGCGTCTCGAGCTGGATCGCCGTCTCGAGGCCGGTCCAGGCGTGGCCGGCGATCCTGCTCAGGTGGTCGGCATCGGGCCCGGACAGCACTTCCCAGAACGCGACGTCCGTCTTCCCGTTCCAGCTCGCGTAGACCCGGTCACCGCCGACCGAGACCGCGGGCCGCCCGCCGGGACGCCCGGCCCAGGGCAGCCGGTAACCGCGATAGGTGTCGCCGTAGGGCAGCTTCAGCTCGAAGCGGACCTTGCCGCTCTGGGAGAACTCGGTCACCTTCCGCACGCCGCCCCACCCGACGAACGCGCCGCCGTCGTCGAGCAGTTGCAGGTTGCCCTCGTAGGGCGCCGAGATCTTCAGGGGATGGACGAACGTCTTCTGGATCGCTGCGATGCGCTCGGTCTCGTCGATCTTCAGCACGAGTGGCCGCGTGAACGGCTCCAGCTTGGGGATCGCTCCATTGTCGAAGAGTGAGAGCGTTCCGTCGGCATGCAGGCGCGCATCGTGCTGGAAGCGGAACTTGACGTCTGCCGGCGGGCCGAAGTCGCTGCGCTTGCCGCCGAGCCGCCAGACGACATGGCCGTCGCGCGCGAGCAGGTAGAGCGCGCTCGTGTTGCGAGCGGAGATGAGGATGTTGCCGTCGGGCGCATCGCCGACGGAGTTGACGTGGAAGTAATCGAGCGGCCGCTTCTTCGTTGCGTTCTTCGCCGGCTCGCGGTTCGCCTGGAGCGACTCCGCCAGCGGCACGTGCTCGAGGCTGTGCCATTCGAACTTCACATCACCGGTTGCGACATCGAGCTCCTGCACGACGCTGTCGTAGACGAAGCCCTCCTTAGGACCGCCGACCGAGCTCAGGTCGGCCGGCACCTCGTGGTAGACGGTGATGTATGCCGTGCCGCGCGGCGTCAGCGTGAACTCGTGCAGATCGCCGTCGAGCCCGTCGCCCGCCTTGAGCGTCGTGAGCTCGTGGTAGGTGTCGTCGTAGATCACGTACTCGCCGCGACCGACGCCGGCCTTGCTGATCGTCCCCTGCCACCAGGTGAGCACGGGCTTGCCGCGATAGGTCTGCGTGCGGAAGTCGGTCGCCTCGAGGCCGTGCGGCACCTCGTGGTACCAGACGATGCGACCGCGGTTGTCTGCGATCACCGGACCGCTCGGCTTGTCCTTGCCGCCCTTCTCCGCCACGAAGACGAACCCGGGCGCGACACCGGCCGCGGCGTGCGTCACGGTCAGGTGGGGAGGCGTGAGCCCATCGACCGAGTGGAGCGTGCCCGCGCTCGTGACCTGCTTCGGGGCGTTGCTACCGCAGGCGCTGAGAGCCAAGACCGCGAGCGAGAAGAAAAGGACACGCACGAGCGCGCCGATGCTAGCCGGATGGTTAGTCGGCTGGGTTAGACGGCAGCGACGGCGGGCGTCAAGGCCGCCCCGAGCGCCGATTCGAGCGCGCGCTCGAGCGCGTAGAGCGGGAACGGCTTGACGAGGTACACGGCGGGCTCGAGCTCGAGCGCTGCCGCGTCGGGCGGGTAGATGCTCGTGAAGAGCACGGGCACGTTGCGCGAGCGGAGGCTCTTCGCAAGCTGCAGAGACGACGTCTCGCCGGGCTCGATCACCGCGGCGTCGACGCCGATGTGATCGACGTCACCGCCCATGAAGGCGACCGGCTCATGGCCGAGGCGGCGCACGACGAGCTCCAGCAGAGCGCTGATGTCGTCGTGCGGTTCACAGATGAGGACGCGTGCCACAGACCCAGAATCGGTGACCGTCGCAGGGATTTGGCTTCCGGACTGGTATGAACCCCGTATGAATGCCCGTCCAAGGGTCCTCGTCGTCGATGACGACGAGGACATCCGGACCCTCGTCCGCGAGCTTCTCGAGCGCGCCGGGTACACCGTCGACGAGGCGGAAAACGGGCGTGCGGCGCTCCGCCACTTGTTTTCCAACGCTCCGGCGCTCGTGATCCTGGACGTGACGATGCCGGATCTCGACGGCTACCAGACCCTGGAGCGCATCCGTGATCTCTCCGACGTGCCGGTGATCATGCTCACCGCCCGCACCCAGGAGCTCGAGAAGGTGCGTGGACTTTCCGCGGGCGCCGACGACTACGTCGCGAAGCCCTTCGGCCGGCAGGAGCTGCTCGCTCGCGTGCAGGCGCTCCTGCGGCGAACGGGCGGCAAGTCCGAGGTGCTCGAGGCCTACCAGGACGACTTCACCGAGATCGACTACGCGCAGCGGCGTGTCGTCGTCCAGGGCCGTGACGTCCAGCTGACGCCGCTTGAGTTCAAGCTGCTCGCCGCGTTCGTGCAGAACCCGAACCAGGTGCTGTCGCGCGACCAGCTGCTCGAGCTCGTCTGGGGCGACCCCTACGGCGTCTCGGGCGACCAGGTGAAGCTCTACGTCGGATACCTGCGGCGGAAGCTCGTGCCGGACGCGCCGGACGAGGCGCCGATCGAGACGGTTCGGGGCTTCGGCTACCGCTACCGCAAGACGCAGACCTAAGCGTCTACGTCCCCAAAAGCTCCTCGACCTTCGAAACGAGGTCCTGCGCCTTGAACGGCTTCGCGAGGTACGCATCCGCCCCGGCGTCCAGGCCGAGCGCGATGTCCCCCTCCTGCACGCGGGCCGAGAGCAGGATCACCTTGAGCCCGCGGAGCGCTTCGTCGCCGCGCAGCTCGGCAAGCACCTCGTAGCCCGTGAGCTTCGGCATCATCACGTCGAGGACCGCGAGCGCCGGGCGCCGGGTGCGGGCAATCTCCACCGCTTCCTCGCCGTCGGCCGCCGTCGCCACCCGGAAGCCGGCGCGCTGCAAGCGGAGCGAGACGAGCGAGAGGATGTCCTCGTCGTCGTCGGCACAGAGCACGAGCGGAGCGTCGGTCATCGGGCCACCGGGAGCTCGACGATAAACGTCGTGCCTTCGCCGGGCGCGCTGTCGACGCCGATGCGCCCGTCGTGCGCGTCGACGATCGCCTTCGAGATGTAGAGCCCGAGGCCCGTGCCCTGGATCTGCCGCTCGAGCGCCGACTGGGCGCGGAAGAAGCGCTCGAAGAGCCGTTCGCGCTCCCGGTCGGGAATCCCGATCCCGGTGTCCGACACCTCGATGCGGATCAGATCGGGGTGCGCGGTCAGCCGCACGCTCACGCGCCCGTCCCGCGGCGTGAACTTGATCGCGTTCGAGACGAGGTTGTCGAGCAGCTGCGCGAGCTTCGCGGGCTCGCCGGCGATCTCGGGCACGTCCTCCACCTCGGACTCGAGCTGCACCGAGGCGGCCTGAGCACGCGGCCTCGCCGAGTCGACGCATTGCTCAACGACGCTCCGAAGGTCGACCGGCGCGCGCTCGAGCTCGAGGCGGCCGTATTGCAGCCGCGCGGCGAAGAGCAGGTCGGTGACGAGTGCGAGAAGCCGCTCGGAGTTCCGCCCGACGATCGCCAGGTGGCCGAGCTTCTCCGCGTCCTCCTCCTCTTCTTGCAGCAGCTCGACGTAGCCGGCAATCGACGTCAACGGCGTGCGCAGCTCGTGCGAGATGCTGGAGACGAACTCGTCCTTCAGCCGGTCGATCTCGACGAGCTGCTGGTTCTGGAACGTCAGCAGTTGCTGTGCCTGCTCGGCCTCACGCCGCGCAAGGCGCTCGGCGAGCCCCGCCCGCTCCACGGCGTGCACGAGCCCGGCGAGCCGGACCAGGACCACTCCCCCGAGCGCTGCACCGCCGACCGCGATCACGAAGGCGTGGACACGGTGGTGCGACAGGCGCTCGATCAGCAGCGTCAGCGGTGCGGTCAGCGACGCGAGGGCGAGCAGCAGGAGGCGGGCGCTCGTCAGTCGTGGCAGCCGGCGGCGATCGGGCACCGCCAGGCGCGACATCGAGGGATCGAGCGCCGCGGCGGCCCACACGACGTAGGAGCCGAGCCAGAGGGCGTCGATCCAGCTGCCCCCTTCGTACGTGTCGATGGTCAGTCCGTAGACCTCGTCCGCCACCACCCACAGGGCGATGCTCACGAGCAGCAGGCGGTAGGCACGCGTGCGGCCGCCCGGGCCGACGAGCAACTGCGCGAATGCAACGAGCAGCACGACGTCCATCGCGGGATACGCCATCGCGACGAGCCGCGAGAACTCGGTCCCGAAGTGCATGTGGTTGTACGGGTCGATGAAGAACACCCATTGGACGAGCGCGACGGCGCTGAAGATGACGAGCGTGTCGAGGATCGCGGCGCGGCTCGTCTGCCCACCGAGCTTTCGCAGGATGAGGAGCACGCCCAGCGCCAGCAAGGGGTACCCGGCGAGATAGAAGGCGTCCGCGATCGACGGCGACGGCGGCTCGCGGTTCAGCGACACCTCGTAGATCGCGAAGATCGCGTCCCCTGCGACCTGGCCGAGCAGCCCGAAGGCGAAGAGCTGCCACGGGAGGCGCTCACCGCGCGGCAGGTTCCGGCTGCTCCCGACGTAGATCGCGACGACCGAGCTGAAGCCGATCACCACGTAGAAGATCGACTGGGCATCCCCGTGAGCCGGCAGCAGGAAATAGACGGCGATCGCGAGTAGCCCGGTGCCCAGGAACGCCCAGGCCGCGGGCGCGGACCGGACGCGGGCCGCGACCGCCGGAACGGCGCGGCTGGTGAGGGATGAGCTCGTCACGTAGTGCTTTTCGGCACCAATCTATGCCACCCTTCGCGCACGCCTGGCATTCCCCGAGGTTGGCGTGCGTCGAACGACCGCTCTATGCTCTTGCAGCATTCCCCTGACCCCCCAGACAGGAGGACGAGTGAAGAAGCGCATTTACGCGGGCACAGGAGTGTCCGCGCTGGTCGCCATCGTCGCGCTGGTAGCGATGGTGAGCGGGGCGGTTGCCCGGAGTGGCGCTACGCCGCTGCCGGCATCGTCGTGCTCTGCGATCCAGAATGCAGGCGGGAGCCTGCTGGTCGCCTCCGACCTGCCACTGCAGGGATCGGGACGGACACAGACTGCCCAGATGACCCGTGCGATCAAGTTCATCTTCGCGAAGCACGGCTGGAAGGCGGGCAAGTACACGATCGCCTACCAGAGCTGCGATGACTCGACCGCACAGGCAGGGAAGTGGGACTCGGGCAAGGCGTCGGCCAACGCGAACGCGTACGCACAGAACTCCAGCGTCGTGGGCGTTATCGGCACCTTCAACTCGGGCGCGGCGGAGATCGAGATTCCGATCCTCAACCGCGCGCCGAACGGCCCGATCGCCATGGTGAGCCCGGCGAACACGTACGTCGGCCTGACCCACGGCGGCGCCGGCACTGCCGCCGGCGAGCCCGGCAAGTACTACCCGACCGGCAAGCGCAACTACGCGCGTGTCGTGGCGGCCGACGACTACCAGGGCGCTGCTGACGCGATCCTGGCGAAGTCGCTGGCCATCAAGAAGGTGTACATCCTGAACGACAAGGAGGCCTACGGGCTCGGCGTCGCAACGAACTTCAGGAACGCGGCGAGGAAGCTCGGCCTGACCATCGCAGGGTTCACTGCGTGGGACGGCAAGGCATCCTCCTACGAGGCGCTCGCAGTCAAGATCAAGGCTTCCGGGGCGCAGGGCGTCTTCCTCGGTGGTCTGATCTGCGAGAACGGCGGCAAGCTGATCAAGGACGTCGCGGCCGGAGCTCCGGGCATAAAGATCCTGACTCCGGACGGGTTCACT
>Ga0193699_10000995_pt1 | contig 11477 bp, 7 predicted proteins | sample L3c2metaG_FD_160095 | JGI IMG/M metagenome (GOLD analysis project Ga0193699, IMG submission 160095) | Soil microbial communities from a riparian zone of the East river system, Colorado, United States - L3c2 | ecosystem: Environmental > Terrestrial > Soil > Riparian zone | place: USA: East River... | reverse complement strand
GGCCGCTTTTGCCGCCCGGAAGCGATCAGTAGGTCCGGTAACACCAAATCCTGCTCAACCAACCTTTGAGTTTCAATGAGATAAGAGGATGCGTATTATGGCGCATGACTGCTTGGCCACACCAAGATCGAAAGCACCGTCAGATATCTCGGCATCGAAGTAGACGATGCTTTAGCAATAGCGGAACAAGTTGATGTCTGATGTACCCGGGCAGAGCGGACATGCTCTGCCCGACCTTCACCGTCCGGTTTGTGCCATCAGCGGCCATTCGGGAACCTCATTCGATTATATATTTCGGTAGCGCCAGAGGAGCCGGTCCAGACCATTTACTTGTAAGGTCAAATGCCTCAGCCGGTGCTTTGTGCAGGTTACAAAGCAACCGCATGCTGCGCTGCCGGGCGCAGCTCGTAGAGGACCATCGACTCGATATAGAACGAGCGCTCATAGACGAGTCGGGCGCGCAAGCCCGCCTTATTGATCAGCCGCCCGAGCAAGTCGAGATCGGAATCCGACGACAGCATGACGTAAATGCTGCCGCCCGGCTTAAGGCGCTCGTGGGCCTGTTCAAACAGGGCTGCCAAGTCCCGATACTGCGGGCCGGCATGCCAGCCGCGGTCGGCGAGATCGCGGGGCTCGCCCGCATGCTTTGGCGGACTTGATAGGATCACGTCAAAGAGCGGCCGAGGCGCAAGGGAGTCGAGAAGATTCGCGCATACCGCCGTTACACAGTTGCCAAAGCCGTTGGCTTGCGCATTCTCTCGGGCTGAACGCGCTGCATTGGGATTGATGTCGAGCGCCAAGACGTTTGTGGCACCGGCGCGCGCCGCCGCGAGAGCCAGGATTCCCGACCCGGTGCCGATATCGGCCACGCTCTTACCACTCAGGTCGAGGCGGTCGATGAATTCCGCGAAATATTCGCTGCTGAGAAAGAAGCGCGGATGGAACACTGTGGGCGGGACGCTCAAACGGAAGCCTGCCGCCGGGATCGTCCGAACACTTCGGCGGCTGAGGATAACGTGATAGGAGAAGAAATGAATGAAGGCGCGCAGAAGACGGCGGAACGGCCCGTGCGGTTTCCCGCGCCGATCGAGAGCACTTGCTGGGATGGCGGCCACTTCAATGGCCTTCGAACGCGAGGCTTCTTTCATGCTGGAAAATACTCCTGTGCAGAAATCGGCGAGGAACGAAAGCCGTAGCCGTCGGTTACGGGCCGGGGCCGACAAGCCAGCGCAGCAATCCGGGCGCCTCCTCTTTGAGGCCTCTACCATTACGGGCGATACCACCCGCCGTAATAACGGGGATACACCGCGTAAGGTCTCGCGTAGTAGTACGGGTACACGCAGGGACGGTAATAGCCGTAGGAGCCCTAGTAGCGATAGGGGTACCCATAGTAGCGGTAGGGATGCCGTAGTAATACGGCGGCGGGCCGTAGTAGCCGTAGGCGCTGCTCGCAATAGCTCCGCCAATGATGGCGCCGGCGAGCGCTCCCGCGCCCCAGCCCCAACCCCCGCAAGGCACGGTAATGGCGAGCGCTTTGGCGGTCTTGAGATTGATAATGAGGGTAAATTTGCTCGCCTGCTCGATCGGGAGATCGCCGGGCTTCACGCCATGCAAAATTTTCCCGGTCGCTCCGCTCCGAAACGCCCTTGCACCGCTTGGGCCCTAGCCAATTCGGGCTTGATGTCGCCTGTTGGCCCCGAACTGGCGCCATATGAGCGTCACACGCCTGTAGGTCTTATCACCCGAGGTTAGGGATCAGGCGACCGCACGCGCCCGCGCAACAATGTCGAGCAAACCTGGCCCCGCTTCCGGGTGGTGTGGTCAATTCGGCGTGAATCAGTTTATTGCTAAAACTGAAACTGGAAACACACTCGTTTCAGAATTATCGAGGCCTACGATGACCTTGCTTGTGACCCTAAATGAGGCGGAGGAGGATCAGACTGGCACCCCTGACCTGAAGACTCTGATCGCCGTTGTTGGACTTGCAATTGAGGCCAGAATAGCCGGGATGGCAGCGATGATCGCTGATGGTGACCGGACCGCCTTTCTTTTGCGTGACGCCATCCGAAAAGGTGTGCGCGGCATCATAAGCTTTGGCGTATGCGGCGGGCTAGATCCGAAGCTCCGACCAGGTAAGGTTGTCATCGCTTCGTCGGTGTTTGCCGGGAAAGATGAAGCTTATCCAAGTGACTTCCTCTGGGCCGAGGAGCTCCTTCGGCTGATCCCGGGCGCCGGCTACTCTCCGATTGCTGGAGTGGCTTCCCCGATGACAAGTTTTGAGGAGAGACGGGACTTCCATGCCGCCACCGGGGCTGTCGCAGCTGATATGGAGTCGCAAATCGTGGCCCGAATTGCTGCCGAATTCAGAATTCCCTTTGCCGCTTGTCGCGTTGTTCTAAACCCTGCCCATCGGATACTTCCGAGAGCAGCGCTCATAAAGATCGGACCCACAGGTAAGCCTGGACTGCGTAAAATTGGAGGTTCAGTTGTTAAAGACCCACGGCAACTTCCTAGTCTTAGCCGGTTAGCCGTGGACGCTGTTATTGCGGTGCTGGCATTGCGCAGTGCCAAACAACGGCTCGGAACTCACCTCGGTTTTCCGCACCTTCGTTCACGGCCGCTCACCACTCCGACTCCTGCACTTCAAAAATAGCACCAGTCTGATCCCGCCGTCAGTGCTGCTGCCCGCACGGTGCGACGCCAACTAGCGCGAGTCCGAGCTACCAAAAGGATAAACTGGCCCGAGCCCCTGTGCGATCAGCGGTATTTCGATGGATAGGCGTCACATTTTTAGCCGCGTTGCGACCGGGCAAGTTTAACCAGACGAGGGAGCGTCGCCAAAGCTCCCCACAGAGCCACGTCCGAAAACCTCATTCGTGAACGGCGAGTTGACTCCGAGGATCAGGATGATTGCTGCACCGGCTAAAACCGCAAGATGCGATTATCCCAGTCACGCAACTTGGTCCCGAGGACAGACTGAAACTCAGGACAGAATGGCAGCCAGAACACAAGAACGATCAGAGAGGTCACAGGAAGCGCTGTCACGCTGTTCCACGAAAAAGCAACAGCGAACCTGTTCAATGTCGCCGGCCAATCGAACTGCCTGAATTCCTCTAACGCCCGTTGCCAACGTCGCGAGAACTGAAGCAAAGTGGTTTCTGCGGTGGAGCCCGCTCGCGCTGAAATGGAGGGACAGGCGAATCCGAACAGCGACGTCGGTAGCGCGCTCACGAGTCGGACTCCGGGTCGAACTTCGGCATAGCTTTCGAACCCGCACGTGAGCGCAGGAAGGCCTTGCTCACCGATAGGGCCGGCGCAGCCAAAAAGGCGGTCAAGGCGGCCCACGAAAACATGGGCCGCGGCGCGGCCGCATGGCGCTCAGGCAGATCCGCCGCCGATCCAAAGCAGCCTCTTCGTTTCATGAAGCGCCAAGCGAGCGGGTTCCACTGGCTCCAGACCTGCTCGGCCTGCGCTGCCAACAGGCCGGAGACGATTTCCGGCGGAGGTCCAAAAACCTCAGGTAGTTTGTTCGATAAATCGTCGTCCTTCAGCACGTTCCATTTCGAATATCCGCCCATCACAGGAGAGGAGAGGGCGAACACCACCCGACCAATCCGCGCCTCCCTTGAACAAAACGAACACATCGGGCAAGGTTCAACGATCGAATACAAGGTACAATCCTGCAGACGCTTTCGTTTGAGGACCTTTTGTGCCTCGGAAAGCGCCACGAGCTCCGCGTGGCGCGTCATGTCGCTCTCCGATGAAACGCGATTTGTCGCCTCGGCAATGACCTGTCCTCGAGAAACAATCAGGGCGCCGAACGGCAGCTCTCCTTTCTTCGCTCCAAGTTGAGCGACTTCAAGGCATCGCTCCATCATTTGCAAATCTTGAAGGTAAGCTTCCGGCCTGCTCATGAGCGTCAGCTGATCCATCCGAATTGACGAGCAGTCCCCCCTGGTTTGTTCAGCGCTGGCGCGACTTCGGGATGGTCGGGGCCGAGCACTTCCTCACGGATCGCCAGCGAGCGCCTGTGGAGCGGCTCGGCGTCGGTATAGCGGCTTTGGTCCTCGTAGAGCCCCGCCAGATCGTCCAACAAGAACGCGACGCCGGGATCGTCGGGACCGCTCACCTTCTCTTGGATTGCCAACGCGCGTTGGACGAGCGGTATTGCATCCGCATACTTCTCCGCGCGAGTAAGCTCTCTCGCTCTAGTCTGGAGCGCTATCGCTTCTTTATCGTTTGGTGCCGCAGACGGCATTGTCGCCGAAGCCGCCCAGAGGACCAACGCCGCAAAAACGATCGGGTTCTTTCGATGGATTCTAACCATTGGCTTCCCCGCTCAAATTCCAAGTGGAGACCAGCGATCATTTATTATGGGCTGCGCGTCTGCTGCACCCGCGCGGCCAGCGCCCGCAACTGCCGCACCGCTGAGAAGAGATCGAATGAGATCCGAGCCGCACGACCAAATCCTGCATCGCAGGATATCGAAATGGCGCGGACCAGTCAGTAGGTAATCAGAGCCTTTTCGCAACTCAGCGGGTGACGTGGCCAGGTCCGACTTCCGTTAAGGGTCAAAACTCGGACTTGGACGCAGTCGTTTGCGATGTCCGGTTTAACCCGATGAACCGACATCCCCGAGCGCCAACGTCACGTCCGAAAAGTGCCATCACCGGAAGTCAGTTGATTTCTCGTTCACTTGTCGGTGCACCCTTCCTTGCCAAAGCATCTTGGCTTTATAAGCAAGACGCCCGCGAGGTTCACCGATCGTGATTTGATCGCATTTTTGGCGTCTGTTTTGGGTTGACGGGCAAAACCAAACGTAACCTAATCAATGCCTTAAAATAGTCCTCCTGCCAGGAGGCCCTCGTGAACGAGCTCTCGGGTTACGTATTTCTGCCGCTTCGGGAGGGCGACATCTCTCTCTACCGTGGCTCTGGCAACGGCCTGGCGCCGATCCTGCTTGTTGCCGCAGAGGAAACCTCGCCCGGTTGTGTCGAGGGGCTTGAACACGAATATGCGCTCAAGGGAGAACTTGACGCTGACTGGGCGGCGCGACCGATCGCGCTGACACATTACAACGACCGCATGACGCTGGTGCTTGAGGATCCCGGCGGTACGTCGCTCGATCGACTGCTTGGCCGGCCACTGGACGTATCGCGTTTCCTGCGCATCGCGATCCCTCTCGCGGGAGCGCTCCGCCGAGTGCATGAGCGAGGCCTTATTCATAAGGACATCAAGCCGGCAAATATCCTAGCGGACGCGGTAAGCGGCGGGGTATGGCTGACGGGGTTCGGCATTGCCTCGCGTCTGCCGCGCGAGCATCAAGCCCCCACGCCACCGGAAGTCATCGCGGGGACGCTCGCCTACATGGCGCCGGAACAGACTGGCAGGATGAACCGCTCGGTGGACTCCCGCAGCGATCTCTATGCACTGGGCGTCACCTTTTACGAAATGTTGACGGGGCAGCTCCCCTTCACCGCTGCCGATCCGATGGAGTGGGTGCATTGCCACATCGCCCGGCAACCGGTGCCGCCCAACGAGCGGGTCGCGGGCGTCCCGGGGCCGCTTTCCGCAATTGTGATGAAGCTCCTCGCCAAGACCGCCGAGGTGCGCTACCAGACCGCCGCCGGTGTCGAGGCCGATCTCAAGCGCTGCCTGGCGGAATGGGAGTCGCATGGCCGTATCGACCCGTTTCTGCTGGGCGCTCACGACGTATCGGACCGGCTGCTGATCCCGGAGAAGCTCTACGGTCGGGAGCGCGAGATCAACACTCTGCTCGCTTCCTTCGACCGGGTCGTGGCTAACGGCACGCCGGAGCTTGTGCTCGTGTCCGGATATTCCGGTATCGGCAAGTCCTCGGTGGTGAACGAGCTGCACAAGGCGCTCGTGCCGCCGCGTGGCCTGTTCGCGTCCGGCAAGTTCGATCAGTACAAGCGCGACATTCCGTACGCTACCTTGGGCCAAGCCTTCCAGAGCCTTGTCCGCTCGCTCCTCACCCAGAGCGAGGCAGAGCTTGGCCGGTGGCGGGACTCACTGAGCGAGGCGTTGGGCCCGAATGGTCAGATTATCGTAAACCTCGTTCCCGAGCTGGAGCTCGTGATTGGGAAACAGTCACCGGTCGCGGACCTGCCGCCGCAGGACGCGCAGAACCGCTTCCAGATGGTGTTCCGGCGCTTCCTCGGGGTGTTCGCGCGCCAGGAGCACCCGCTCGCGCTGTTCCTCGATGATCTGCAATGGCTGGATGCAGCGACGCTTGAGCTTCTCGAGCATCTGGTCACACACCCCGAAGTGCGGCACCTGCTGCTGATCGGCGCCTACCGGGACAACGAGGTCGGCCCAACGCACCCGCTTCTGCGGACGCTGGAGTCGATCCGCGCGGTCGATGCGAGGGTGCATGAGATCGTGCTGGCGCCCCTCAAGCTCCACGATGTTGGCCGGCTCATCGCCGATGCGCTCCACTGCGAGCCGGTACGCGCGCGGCCATTGACGGAGCTAGTCCAGAAGAAGACCGGCGGCAATCCATTTTTTGCAATCCAATTCTTCATCGCGTTGGCCGACGAGGGGCTGCTCGCGTTCGACCCAGTCGCGTCGGCGTGGCAATGGAACATCGATCGCATCCGGGCCAAGAGTTACGCCGACAACGTGGTGGACCTCATGGCAGGGAAGCTGAAGCGATTGTCCGCCACCACCCAGGAAGCCCTGAAGCAGCTCGCCTGCCTGGGCAATGTTGCTCCGATCGCCACCCTGGCCCGGGTTCACGGCGAATCGGAAGAGGCGATGCACGCGGCACTCTGGGAAGCGATCCGCGCTGGCCTCGTGGTCCATCAGGACAACGCCTGCAGATTCATGCATGACCGGATCCAGCAGGCGGCGTACTCACTTATTCCTGAAGCGCAGCGTGCCGAAGTCCACTTGCGCATAGGCCGCGTGCTGCTGGCGAGCATGACGGCAGACGAGCTCGCCGAGGACCTGTTCGATGTCGCGAACCACTTCAATCGGGGCGCAACGCTTCTAGTCGACCGGGACGAGAAAGCGCAGGTGGCGACGATCGAGCTGCGCGCCGGGCGAAAGGCCAAGGCGTCGACGGCCTATGCGTCCGCGTGTATCTATCTCGTGGCCGGCATGGCCCTGCTCGACGAAAGCGACTGGGACAGCCACTACGATTTAACGTTCAGCCTGTGGCTCGAACGCGCGGAGTGCGAGTATCTGACCGGACAGTTGGCGTCGGCTGAAGCACGGCTCTCGTGGCTGTCAACCCGCGCGCGGACCATCGTTGACTCTGCCGCCGTCACCTGCGTGCGCCTCAATCTCTACACCACCTTGGACCATAGCGACAGCGCGGTCGAGGTAGGCCTGGACTATCTGCGGCGAGTCGATGACGGACGGTGGCCGCTGCACGCGACTGCGGAGGACGTCCGTCAGGCTTATGACCGGCTGCTGCAGCGGCTCGGGTCCGGCTCAATCGAGTCGCTGGTCGATTTGCCACTGATGACTGATCCCGACCGGCGCGCGACCATGGATGTGCTCACGATGCTCACGTCGCCGGCCCTTTTCACCGAAGAGAATCTCTTCCGCCTGGTCGTCTGTCGCATGGCGGCCCTCAGCCTGGAGCATGGCAACAGCGATGGATCATGCCTCGCCTATGCGTGGCTAGGCAGTGTGCTGGGGATGTACTTCGGAGACTACCAGGCAGGGTTCCGCTTCGGCAGGCTGGGCCTGGATCTAGTCGAGCGCGGGCTCGACCGGTTCAGAGCGCGTGTCTACCTCGTTTTTGCCGTCCACGTCGTTAATTGGACGCAGAACCTGTCGATGAGCCGTGACTTGCTGCGGCGGGCTTTCGCGGCGGCGCAGGTGACCGGTGATCTTTCCTATGTAGCCTATAGCTGCGTCGACCTGGTCACCAATTTTCTCGCCTCCGGAGATCCGCTCGGCGAAGTCGAGCGGGAGGCCGAGAATGGACTCGAATTCGTACGGAAGATGTCGTTCGGACTCATCAGCGACTGTATGACGGGGCAGCTCAGGCTCATCCGCATGCTCCGTGGACTGAGGCCGGCCTTTACATCCTTCGATGGCGCGGAGTTCGACGAGGGCCGCTTCGAGCAACGTCTGGAGAGCAAGCCCCAGCTGGCCTTTGCCGCCTCGTGGTATTGGATTCGCAAGCTGCAAGCGTGCGTTTACGCCGGTGACTACACGTCGGCGGTTGCGGCTGCATCGAAAGCTGAATCGGTGCTTTGGACGACGCCGACGCAATTCGAGCGCGCTGAGTACCATTTCTACGCGGCGCTTGCGCGAGCGGCGTATTGCGAGATTGCTGCGGCCGAGGAGCGGCCCCAGCATCTGGCAGCGCTGGCATCGCATCTTAAGCAGATAGCGGTCTGGGCACACAACGGTCCTGCAACGTTCGCAAACCGGGCGGCATTGGTCGGCGCCGAGTTCGCGCGTCTGGAACAGCGGGTACTGGACGCCGAGCGCCTCTACGAACAGGCCATCCGCTCGGCCCGCGAGCAGGGCTTCTTCCAGAACGAGGGCCTGGCCCATGAGGTAGCCGCGCGCTTCTACGCGGCGCGCGGCTTCGATACGTTCGCCCGCGCGTATCTGCGGGAGGCGCGGCGCTGCTATTTTCGCTGGGGCGCATTCGGCAAGGTGCGGCAGCTCGAACAGCTTCATCCGCATCTCCGCGACGCACCAGTCCCTGCATCACCCACCGCCACCATTGGCGCGCCCGTCGAGCAGCTGGATGTCGGGACGGTAGTGAAGGCCGCGCAGGCGGTGTCCGGTGAGATCGTCCTCGGCAAGCTCATCCAGACGCTCCTGCGTATCGCGGTCGAGCATGCCGGCGCCGAGCGTGGCCTGCTCATCCTGTTCCCGGGCGACAAGCCTCGGATCGCGGCGGAAGCGACGACCGGCCGCGGCCAGGTTGAGGTCACGCTGCGCCAGGCGGCCGTGTCACCGACCGAGCTTCCCGAATCCGTGCTCCATACCGTGATCCGGACGCGGGCGAGCGTGATCCTTGATGACGCTTCGGCGCAGAATCCGTTCTCGGCGGATGAGTACCTCTGTCAGAAGCACGCCCAGTCGGTCCTCTGCCTGCCCTTGGTGAAACAGACCAAGCTGATCGGGGTGCTCTATCTCGAGAACAACCTGGCATCGCACGTGTTCACGCCTGCCCGGATCTCGGTACTGGAACTGCTGGCGTCGCAAGCGGCTATCTCGCTGGAGAACGCCCGTCTGTACAACGATCTCCAGGAACGGGAGGCCAGGATCCGCCGTCTGGTCGATTCGAACATCATCGGGATTGTAATCTGGGATGTTCACGGCCGGATCATCGAAGCCAACCAGGCCTTTCTCGATATTGTCGGATATGCCCGGGAAGATCTCGCCTCGTTGCGATGGACGGAGCTGACGCCGGCCGAATGGCGCGATGTCGACGACCAGGCCTTCTCAGAGCTAAATGCGGTTGGAACTGTCAAACCGCGTGAGAAGGAGTACTTTCGCAAAGACGGCAGCCGCGTGCCGGTGCTGGTCGCCCGCGCGCTTTTCGAGTGGAACCGAGATGAAGGCGTTGCCTTTGTGTTGGATCTAACGGAGCGCAAGCATGTCGAGGGGGCGTTGCGCGACGCGCAAGCGAACCTGGCGCATGTCGTGCGCGTAACAACCTTGGGCGAACTGGCGGCCTCTATCGCGCATGAAGTGAACCAGCCGCTCGCCGCCGTCGTCGCCAACGGCGAGGCCTGTCTGCGGTGGCTCGACCGCCAGACTCCCGACCTGGACGCCGCGCGCCGCTCGGTGGAATGGATCATCGACGACGGCAATCGGGCGGGTGAGGTGATCCGGCGCGTCCGGGCGCTCGCGAACAAGACCGAGATTGAGAAGGTGCCGCTCGACGTCAATGAAATCATAAGGGAGGTCATCACGCTGGTGCAGCGTGAGCTAATCAGCCACCGGGTGTCGTTGCGAATGGAATTGGCACCAGCCCTACCTACGGTGTTGGGTGATCGGGTTCAATTGCAGCAGGTGATCATCAACCTGGTGATGAATGGCATTGAAGCGATGCAATCGGTCACGGATCGGCCGCGCGAACTGGTGGTCCGATCAGGCCAGGACCAACCAGGCCAAGCGCTCATCAGTGTGGCGGATTGCGGCGTCGGGATCGCCGCCGAGAATGTGGACCGGCTGTTCAACCCCTTCTTCACCACCAAATCCGGCGGCATGGGTATGGGACTTTCGATCTGCCGCTCGATCATGGAGGCCCATGGCGGCCGGCTGTGGGCCACGGCAACCGTGCCCCACGGCGCCATGTTTCAATTCACGCTGCCGGTGAACGCAGACACTGCGTCGTGAGGTTGCGCGCGTAAGCCGTCCAAAGAACAGAAGGCGGCGCGCCCGAGCAGCGTCGCAGGGATATCGATGCCGAGTGCCTTGGCGGTCTTCAGGTTGATGGCCGGCCCTATGCCGCTTGATGTCTCAGTTGGGTCAAAAGCTGAAGTCAAACCGCCCCGCACCCTCGTCCGCTCTAACCTCAACAGCGGACATCACGCACCAGGGCTGCGAAGTCCGGAAAGTGCCATCACCGGAAGTCAGTTGATTTCCCGATCACTTCGTCGGTGCATTCTTCCTTGCCCAAGCATCTCGGCTCTATAAGCAAGAGGCCCGCGAGGTTCTCATCTAGCCACAATATGGCACCGATCGCATTTTTGGGTGCCTGTTTTTTGGGTTGACGGGCAAGAGCAATCGTAACCTAATCAATGTGCTGGACTAGTCCTCCTGTCAGGAGGCCCTCGTGAACGAGCTCTCGGGCTACGTATTCTCGTCGTTGCGGGACGGCGACATCTCTCTCTTCCGGGGCTCCGGCATCGGGTTGGCGCCGATCCTGTTGCTTGCCGCAGAAGAAAGGTCGCCCGGTTGTGTCGAGCGGCTTGAACACGAATATGCGCTCAAGTCCGAACTTGACGCCGACTGGGCGGCGCGACCCGTCGCGCTTTCGCACGATAACGGCCGTATGACGCTGGTGCTTGAGGATCCCGGCGGTACGCCGCTCGATCAACTGCTTGGCCGGCCCCTGGACGTATCGCATTTCCTGCGCATCGCGGTCCCGCTCGCGGGCGCGCTCCGCCATGTGCATGAGCGTGGCCTCATCCATAAAGACATCAAGCCGGCAAATATTCTGGTGGAATCGGCAAGCAGCGGCGTGTGGCTGACGGGGTTCGGCATCGCTTCGCATCTGCCGCGCGAGCGCCAAGCCCTCGCGCCGCCAGAGGTGATCGCGGGCACGCTCGCCTACATGGCGCCGGAACAAACCGGACGGATGAATCGTTCGGTGGACTCCCGCAGCGATCTGTACGCGCTGGGTGTCACCTTTTACGAGTTGTTGACCGGCTCGTTGCCCTTCACCGCAGCTGACCCGATCGAGTTGATCCACTGTCACATCGCGCGAGAGCCCGTCCCGCTGGGCGAGTTTGCAAGGGCGGTGCCGGCCC
>Ga0193699_10000994_pt1 | contig 11485 bp, 17 predicted proteins | sample L3c2metaG_FD_160095 | JGI IMG/M metagenome (GOLD analysis project Ga0193699, IMG submission 160095) | Soil microbial communities from a riparian zone of the East river system, Colorado, United States - L3c2 | ecosystem: Environmental > Terrestrial > Soil > Riparian zone | place: USA: East... | reverse complement strand
TCCACGTCTTGCCGCCGTCGAACGAATAGCCGAGACCGCACGACTGTCCCGGGCCGTAGTCGTTCCACGCTGCGATCAGGTTGTCCGGATTCGTCGGATTGATCGCGATGTCGACTTCGTTGTCGCCGTTCGAGTCCGGTCCGTCGTTCGAGATGTTGGCGAGCGTCTTGACGCTCGAACTGGTGCTGCTCGCCTGAATCGGCAGGACGACGACCGCCGCGCAGGCAAGCACGGCCACGAACCAAAGACGTCTCATCGTTTACCCCCTTGACGCATCGGCGCGGAGCTCCTGTGCTCCGCTCAGCCGACTATACGACAGCTCTCTGCAGGAACGAGGCCGTATGGGGATCGTCTCAGAATAGGCCGAGAAGAAGCCTCAGAGCATCGTCGACCTCGCGCAGATCCGCCGCGGCGAGGTGCCCGGCTGAGCGTCCGAGGCGCTCACGGTCGACGCTCGTCATCTGATCGAGCAGGGCCCGTGTGCTGCGTCCGCGAACCGTAATCTCGGGGCGGTATTCCGCCGACTGGGCACTCGTCGAGGTCGGAACGACGACCACCGTGCGAAGCCACCAGCCGCTATCGGACTGTACGACCACCGCGGGTCTCGTCCCTTTCTGCTCGTGGCCAATCGCACCGCGCGATCGGCGAAGGCTCACTACTTCTCCGCGGCGGACGTTACGGCTCGTCAAAGAAGTCGCGGATCTCCGCGATGAGCGCACGGTCTTGAGGGTCGTTCGCCAGCCTTTTCGCGTCCGCGGCCATTCGTTCGTAACGCGCGGCACGCGACGCGGCGATCAAGGCTGAACGAATCGCTTCTGACTGCGATGTTCCGTCACGTACGAGAAGTTCAAGGGCGTGCTGAGCCTCTGCGTCGAGCCGGACAGAGATTGCCTTCTCGGCCATCACCTCAGAGCGTATCACGTTTGTCATACGCCGCTTAGCTCAGATCGGGCCTCCCCACCTCGGCCAGGAGGTGCACGCATGCCTCCTGCCACACGTCGTCATCCTCTGCTCGGTCCGGCAGCCGTTCCGACGCGAGTGCCCTCAACTCGACCGCGAGGTCGGGCATCGACTCCGTTGCGAGCTCGCCGAGCCGCCCGAGGCGCGTGCGGATTGCGGCCCGACGCTCGACCGTGCCGAGCCGCTCCGCCGGCGGACACCGCGCGGCATCAGCAAGCGCCTCCTCGATCTCAGCGGCAGGAACGCCGGCGTTGCGGGTTGCGAGGATCGCGACGCGAACGGCAAGCGCGCGCCGGTCGGCCGGCTCAACGCGACCGAGCGCCTCTTCGATGCAGCAGAGGCAGAAGAACGGGTGGTCGGCGCCCGCGAGCTGCATCGCGAGATGGCGCACCACCTCCCGCGCCACCTCAGAGCGCGGTGGGTCGCGATCGAACTCGGCGAGCGCCTTCGCGGTGCCCTGCTCCCAGCCGTCCTGAACCGAGAGGCGCACGAGGCCGTCCCGGACCATGCCTTCGAGCTCGGCATCCCAGATCCGTTCGACCGCTACGTCGGTGAGTCGCTCGAGCTCAGGCCCCTTCGCCCAGACGAGCATCGCGTCGGCCAGCTCGTCGAGTGCCGGCGGGTCCGTCTCGGGATCGATCCCGATCCCGACGGAGACCGCGAAGTCCCACGCGTCCGGCTCGAAGACGTAGTCGTCGAGCAGGAATTCGAGGTCGGTGTCGTCCATCCCACGATCGAACCACGCAGCGTCGCCGGTGTCATCGGCTGTTTCGGACAGGTACCTGTGACAATTCTGCAACTCACGCGTCCCACAGAGCAGCGTAGGCTCGGCGTATGTCATCAACGACCTCCGTCGCCGAAGTCGTCGCCCGCATGGAGTCGACCGTCTCCACGCTCCCGCAGAGCGACGGTGTCGCCTGCTTCACGCGGCTCTATCTGGCCGTGACAACGGGAGTGCAGGAGCGGCTCGCGGGCCTCGTCTTCGCGGATCCACGCTTCCTCGCGCAGCTCGACGTCGTATTCGCCGGCCTCTTCTTCTACGCGCTCGAGTCTGCGACCGGCAACCGATCACAGATGCCGCGCGCGTGGGCGCCGCTCGTCGAGGCACGCTCCGCGCGCGGGATCGCTCCACTGCAGTTCGCGCTCGCGGGCATGAGCGCGCACATCAACCGCGACCTGCCGGTCGCACTCGTCGCGACCTGCGTCGAGTTCGGCATCGAGCTCGAGGAAGGCTCGCCCCAGCACGCGGACTACGTGCAGATGAACCGGGTGCTCGCAGAGGTCGAGGCGAAGGTGAAGTCGCAATACCTGAGCGGCTGGTTGAACCGCGTCGACCGGCTCGTCCACCGCATCCACCGAATCGACGACGTCGTCGCCATGTGGAACGTCGCCCGCGCGCGCGACGCGGCCTGGGTGAGTGGCGAGGCGCTCTGGGCGCTGCGCCACCAGCGGGCGCTCTCGGCGCGCTATCTCGTCACGCTCGACCGCACGGTCGGGCTGACTGCGCGCGGCCTGCTCGTGCCCGCAGACACCTGGCTGCAGCGGCTCGCCCGCGCGCTCCGGCGCGCCTAGGGCGTCTAGTTCATTCCATTTCGAGCCGCTCGTAGGCGAGCGTCAGCTCTTCCATCGCAACGTCGCTGCAGAGCGCGTTGAACGGGCCGCTCGTGTGCTTGATGATCCGCGCACGGACGAGCTTCCAACTCTGGACCACCGAGCTGTGCTCCTCGTTCTGCAGTTGCACGACCACGTTTCGTATGGCGTTGACGTTGCCGTTGCGGATGTCGTTCAGCCATTCGTAGAGGTCGAGCGATCCGATCACGCCGCGCCGCAGCGTCACGTCCGGGTAGCGCGCCAGGCCGGTGAGCTTGCGGACCGCGTTCTCCTTGTCGTTGCCGTTCCGGTACTCGACGACGTCCACCGACATGCCGATGCTGCTGCATTCCTGGAAACCCGCCTGCGGTCCCTCCGTGACGCCGTTGCCGAGATCGACCAGGAAGTTGAATTGCGCGTACGGGCGCTCACGGAGTACGGCCATCTCAGGCTCCTTTGGTTGTGGTGCGTGTAGGCGGTCGTTTCGACGGCTCCAGCCAGACGAGCTCCTCGTAGGCGAGCTCGAGCTCCTCGATTGCGACGTCGGTAGCGGAGGCGTTGAACGACGGGCCGGTCCAGCGGCACGGCCAGGCACCCTCGAGCCGCCAGGAGTTCACGATCTCGCCACCCGCCGACCCGAGCTGGTGAATCGTGACCTCGCGGAGATCGGCCTTCCCGCGCAGGATGTTGCGTCGCCAGTCGTAAAGCTCGGTGGATTGCGACAACGCGCGCCGCAGCACGATCGTCTCGAAGCGATGCGCGCGCTCCTCCGGCGGCAGCGCCGGGTCGGTCGCGGAGCTGAGCGGCCCGACCTCAGCGAACCCGAGCTCGCGCTTGCCGATCAGGACGCGGAAGTGACTCGTCGCGTAGAGCGGCTGTTCGCGCGCGGGCATCTCGAGCCGACGCTACTCCATCCGCGCCGGCTCGAGTAATGCGCCGGGGTTAGAGGGTCGTCTGCGTCGACGCGCCGGCCGCGGCAGGCTCGCGATCCGACGCCGGGCCGCTGTCACTCGGGCCGTCGGGCGCACCCATCACCTTGTCCAGCACGGCGTCCCGCAGGCTCGGGACCGCGGCGACGACGAGGCCGGCGCCGGTCACGAACAGGACGATGTTCCGCACCTTGTGGCTGCGGTGCTTTTCGATCCGTCCCTTCGCCTTCTGGAGCTGCGAGACGGCCTCGGCAACCTGCGTGCGCAGCACCGGATCGGAGCCGAGCCGCGCGGCGAGTCCCATGAGTCCGACCCGGCGCCGCGCGCGCTTGCGGGCGGCCGCTCCTGCAGCGATCGCAGCCAGGAGCCGTTCCCGAAGCTTTTCGTCGTGGACGAACTGGTCGATGTACGGCGATGCTCCGTCGAGTGCCTCGCTTGCGACTGTCGTCGCATCCTTGCGTCCAAACATGAGTTCCTCCTCGAAGTTCTGTGCTGTCTGCCGGACGCCCCCGCCGCCGACCCCCACCTGGTTCCTTGCTGAAGTCGCCCCGAGCTAAACGCGGGGTTTGACTCTCGCAGGAGGCTGTTCTAGCTTCGATGTGCAGACTCGACGAGCGAAGGAGCGGCCCAATGCGGGACGCAAGCCCATCGCTGCGGCCAGGTACTCCCGGTTCGAGGGGATCGGTGGATGTCGTACGGGTGCAGCTCCGGCTCCTCGACGCGTTCGAGGTCGTCTGCGACGGGCACACCGTGCGGCTTCCGAGCATCGCGCAGCGGCTCGTCGCATTCGTCGCCCTGCATGAGCGGCCGGTGGAGCGAGGCTACGTCGCCGGGATGCTCTGGCTCGACACGCCCGACCAGCGCGCCGCAGGCAACTTGCGCACGGCGCTCTGGCGTGTTCAGGCGCGGGCCCGCGGGCTGCTCGACGCGAGCGGGCACCGACTGCGCCTCGAGCCCGGCGTTCGCGTCGACTTGCGCGTTGCCGAGCAGTCAGCTCGGCGCGAGATCGGTGGCACGGAAACGTCCTGCGAGGTTGGGCTGTTCACCGGCGACCTGCTTCCCGACTGGTACGACGACGACTGGCTCCTCCTCGAACGCGAGCGCTTCCGCCAGCTCCGCCTTCGTGCGCTCGATGCGCTCTGCGCGCGCCACCTGCACGCCGGGCGGCACGGCCAGGCGCTCGAGGCCGGGCTCCTCTCACTCGCCGGAGAGGTATTGCGCGAAAGCGCGCATCGCGCGCTGATCCGCGTGCACCTCGCCGAAGGGACGCCGTCGAGGCCCTCCGCCAGTACCGGCTCTGTCGCCGCCTGCTGCACGATCAGCTCGGGATCGAGCCCACGCAGCAGCTGCTCGACCTGATCGGGACTCTTGACGAAGTGAAGACGAACGGGTGACGATGTAGCTCTACGTTAGGGGGCACGTTGAATCTGCGACCGGAGGAGACCGCCGCAGTCCTGGTGATCAGGGCCTGGCACGAACCGGGCACGGAACCAGGCAGCGTTCGAGCGCGATTGACGCAGACCGCCGACACCGACGCACCCGGCTGGGAGCAAACCGCCGCAGATGGCGAAGAGGCGATCCTCGCCGCTGTGCGCGACTGGCTGCACGCGTTCCAATCCGAGCGGTGACGTTCAGGTGACGCGCGCCCGTTAGACCGGGCGTATGCAGACCACACGCATCGTCGTCGCGTCACTCGCGACCTGGCGTCTCGCCCTCCTCGTCGCCGAGGAAGACGGCCCCGGGAACGTCATCGCGCGCGCACGCGCCCGCGCCGGCACGAGTCCCCTCGGCGAGCTGATGGACTGCTTCTACTGCCTCAGCCTGTGGGCCGCCGCGCCGCTTGCGCTCGTGACTGCTCCTCGCCGTCGCGACGTGCCCCTCACCTGGCTGGCGCTCTCGGGCGCCGCCTGCCTGCTCGAACGCACGACCTCGATCCCGGAGAAAGGAGCCTGGAATGTGCTGTGGGAAGCACCGGCAAGCGGCGGCGGATCCGACGCAGCCGAGGCTGGCGAGCCCGACAACGCGGCGACGACGGCGGAGACATTCCGCTGACAGCCGCATCAATACGACCCAACCTGCGGCAAGGAGGACGAACTGAACGATGCCGCCAAAGCCTGAGTCCAGCGACAAGCTGAAGCTCCACTTCGTCGACGCGCCCGAAGGCGAAGAGGCGCCGAAGCTCGCGGTCTACGCAGTCGACCGCGCGGGTACGACCGTGCACCGCGCAGAAGTCAGCGCAAGCGGCGAGGCGACGCTCCCTGCCTCCGCGCTGAAGAAGGCCGAGCAGGTGCTCGTCGGCCCCGTTGCCAAGGACGCCGGTGAGCTCGACCGTTCCGAGCTGCTCAGCTTCCACAGCGCGCACATCAAGGACGTGATCGCCCAAGGCGCCGTACTCGAAATCCCGATCGGCAAGCTGATCCCGTTCCGGCGCTGCGTCGACGGCAGCGTCCAGCGGTGCCTGCCGTACCCCTGGTTCATCGACTCCCTGGTCACGAAAGCAACGTCGGTCAAGCTCGCCCTCGAGAAGAGCGAGATCGCGCACATCGCGCTGATGAACGTCGCCAAGGCGCACGACGCGATCCTCGCCCGCCCGCCGATCAGGCCGCCGTTCTTCCCGCGCTGCACGCGCGTCTGCGACGGCCTCGTCCTCGTCTACCGCCGCACGTGCTGCTGCGAGCCGTGGATCATCGAGGACCCGCGGCTCGGCGACCTGATCGACCGCCTGAAGGAGATCGCGCATCAGCGGCCGCCGATCAAGTGGCCGCCGGGGCCCGATCCCGGCCCGATCATCAACCCGCATATCGGGCCGGGGCCCGATCCGAGCCCGATCGACCGCCTGCCGTTCTTCACCGGCGCCACCCTCGACGAGGCGTCGCTGCACGTCGAGCAGGACGTCCACCACCTCGAGACCCTGAGCGGCGTCGAGGTCGCGGACTACGTCTCGGAGCGTGCGTACCTGCGACCGTTCTGGTGTCACTGCGGAGCGGCGCAACTCGTCGGTCAGGGGCCGATCCACCCCGACGGGACGTTCCGCATCTGCTGGCGCGAACCGCTCATCCGGCTGCGTCCGTGGTGCCACGACGAGTACGCGTTCGTCGTCCGGCAGCTCGTGAACGGCGTGACGGTGACGATCTACGACGGGCTCGCCGCGCATCAGTGGTTCGACTCGCCGAGCGGCGTCAACCTGACGAGCTACGACCCGCGTGCCGTCGTCTGTCACGACGACCCGTTTCCGACCGAGAACGGTGCGTACGTCGTGCTCGAGCACGTCGGGGCCGCCCGCAGCTACCGGCTGAAGACGCCCGCACAGGACACGTGGGACGGCGTGCAGGCACCCGCCTACAACGACGGCCTGCTCGATCCCGCCGCCAGTCCGGCCGCTGCGAAGGGCACCTACCTCGACTCGAACTGGGGCGGCACGCTCGCGCTCCACTATCACTTCAGCGAGTCGATGAAGACCGTCGGTGCGCGCTACTACCGCGTCAGCGCGATCCGCGCCGACGGGTCGGGCAACCCGACCGGGCCGCGGACGACGTTGGCCTCGTCGCTCGGCTGGCTGTACTACGAGGTCGCCGGGCCGAACATCCTCGTCCAGGCCGAGAGCCTCGGGCCGCTCACGGTCGGGAGCGAGAACAACCTCTACCGGATCCCCTACGACGCCGATCACGACTGGCAGGACGACCAGTACCACGGCTACCTCGACACGACTGTGCTCGACAACGACCGCTACCTCGTGATGATCGAGGTCTTCGACAACTCCGGGAACAAGCTCCGTCCGAACGGCTCGGCCGGACAGGGGACGGACGTGGCGTTCACCTACCGGCGGTGGTCGCAGCCGATCGGGCCGCTCGACAACGTGCCGTTCGCGGCGCTGACCCACATGTTCTGGTGGGACAACCGACCGTCGGTCGCGCACATCGAGGACCTGCGGCTGAACGGGCTCGGCTCGTCGGACGAGTGCCAGTTCCTCGTCGGCACGGCGAGCTCGACGTTCAGCTCCGGCTACCGGGCCTTCCACCAGAACGAGCTGTTCATCCTCAACCACTCGATGTGGTGGCGGCGCGGGCTTGGTGGGCCGAGCGGCACGCTGATCAACTCGCCCGACAACGCCGGCAAGCCGCCGGCGCCGGTTGCGGTCTCGCCCACGGCGACGTTCGCGGCGATGCTCGGCGCGCACAACCGGTGCAGCTTCTCGCTCAACCTGCACGTGAACGTGAAGACGAATAACGGTTCCGGCGTGCTGTCGTACCTCGACGCGGACGATCAAGCGGCGTTCGCGCTCGAGGACTGACGCAAAACCTGGGGTGGCGCGGTCCCTCCCGCGCCGCCCCAGTGAGTTCAGCCGGCCACATCAGATAAGATATGGCCATGCAGACAGCCGGTGCGCTCCTGACCGCCGCCCGCCGGCGCCACGGCCTGAGCCAGAGCCAGCTCGCCGCGCGCGCGCGCACGAGCCAGGCCGCGATCTCGCGGATTGAACGCGACCTCGTCTCCCCGTCGGTCTCGACGCTCGCCAACCTGCTCGATCTGATGGGCGAACGCCTCACGCTCGAGGCCGAGCAGATCGACTACGGCCACGACCGCACGCTGCTCCAGCGAAACCTCGAGCGGACCGTCGACGAGCGCATCGATCACGGCGTCGCGTTCTCGAACTTCGTACTGCGGAATCGCGGAGCACGGAATGCCGGTTGAGTTCCAGCCGAAGTCCCTCTTGCGGTCGTTGAACGCGCACAGCGTCGACTTCGTCGTGATCGGCGGGCTCGCCGGCATGGCGCGCGGATCGTCGTATCCCTCGTATGACCTCGATCTCGCATATGCACGAGACCGTGACAATCTCGAGCGACTCGCAGCGACACTCCGCGAGCTCGACGCCACCCTCCGCGGTGCCCCGGCTGGACTGCCTTTCCAGTTGGACGCGAAGACTCTCTCCGAGGGGCCGAACTTCACGTTCGACACCCGCTTCGGCCCGCTCGACATCCTCGGAGACCCAACGGGCGCACCACCTTACGAGCGACTCCGGGAAGGAGCCGGGGAGAAGCTGCTGATCGAAGGAGAGCCGGTCGCCGTCGCCTCGCTCGACCACCTGATCGCGATGAAAGAAGCGGCCGGCCGCCCGAAGGACAAGCTGATGGCGACCGAGTACCGCGTGCTCTCGGACGAGCTGCGCGCACCGCCGAAGCCGTAGGAGCTGAATCGGGCGAATGCCGGTTATCGTCGGGCAGATGCCGCCCGACGCGATCACCTTCCGCGCAAGCCTCGAGGGCTTCCCCCGGGTGAAACGCGAGGTTGCCGTCCGGAGCGACCAGACGCTCATCGACCTGCACCGGGTTCTGCAAGAGGCGTTCGCGTGGGACGATGACCACCTCTATTCGTTCTGGCTCGACGGTGAATTCTGGGGAAGCTCCGAGTCCGAGTACACCTCTCCGATAGAGATCGAGCCCGGTCAAAGGAGCGCCGACGTCGAACTTGGCGGTCTCGGGCTGCTCACCGGTGCGACGATCGCCTACATCTTCGACTTCGGCGACAACTGGTCCGTGCTCCTGACCGTGCTCGCAACGGCTCCGGCCGACGACGGGCCCTATCCGAGGGTTGTCGCAAGCCACGGCGAGGCACCGCCGCAGTACGAGGAAGAAGAGGACGACGAGCCCGAGACCGAGTAGGGGTCAGAACGGCAGAAGCATCCGAGCTCGGCCGTCCCAGGAGTTCGATGCTCGCATCGAGGACGATCACAGAGCCCCGGAGCGGAGCTCGTCGAGCTCTTCCTTGAGCTCCTCGAGCGTCTCGGGGACGGGCATGGGCTCGGCTGCGAGCAGCGCTTTGGCGGCGCGTTGTTTCTTCGTGAGGTCGGCAGGCAGCGCCGCGTCGATCGCATCGCGGATGACCTCGGCGACGGAGAGCCGGCGCTCTCGCGCGACTGCTTGGAGCTGGCGGTAGCGCGCATCGTCGATCAGGATCTGCAGGCGGCGATTCAACCGTGGCATGGCTACGAGAGGCCCAATCCTGCCTCCATCGTCAAGCCGAGACACGCCTGGATCCAGATCAGGTCGGAGCCGGCGTCGGTCGACGCAGATTCAACCGCAAGCGCCTGCAGCTCCTCCGCGAGGAGCGGTACGTGTTCGGCGCTCCCCTCCGCAAGCATCCGGGCCCATTCACGCACGGCGGCGCGTCGCTGCTCGGTCGCGAGCGCCTGCGCGAGCCGGACCGCCCCATGCTCGACCGCGCCCTCCCTGTGCAGCCCAAATGCGTCGGCTGCTCGCGCACTGCGCACGATCGCCGCGCGAAGCTCGTTGGGAGGAATGCGGGCCGCGATGAACGCTCCGCGAGCCGCGAGCGCCGCCCTGGATGCGCGATCGTCCGGCGGTGTTGCCTCGAGCTCGCGCTCGAGCGCCTCGAGCGCCGCGATGTTCTGGTCGTTGTGGTCGAGCAGTTCGGCCAGCACGCGCTCGACGACGTGGCGAGCGAGCTTGCTCGTGCGAACAGGCTGTTCGAGGTCAGTTCGGGCGAGCTCGAGGACCGCGAACTTTCGCTCGAGCTCCGCGCGGAGCATGGCGATTCCATCGAGCGCCGCAGTTCGCAGCGGGCCGTCCCACACGTCGGGCAGCACGAGCTCGCGCTGTTTGTCGATCGTCCGCCGCGACTCGCCGGAGAGCACCGCAACCGCGACGCGAGTCAGCCGTTCGCGATACGGCTCGAGCTCGATCTGGAGCGGGAGCACGGAAGCGAGTTCCGCGCAGTCGGCGGCGGTGAGCTGCATCTCTCCATCGAAGCAGCGCGACGACGGGTTGTCATCGGCCATTTCGGACAGGCACCTGTGACAACTTCGCAACAACGGCGGCTGCTCAGTGGAAGGCTCGGCCGCCGTTCACCCAGATGTCCTGCCCGGTGACGAAGTCCGCGCCCGGGCCGATCAGATAGAGCAGCGTGCCGACCATGTCCTCGGGCTGCTGCTCGCGCGCGAACACCCGCTGCGCGGCGAGCGTCGGCGCCATCTGCGGCTGCCGGTTGTCGTAGTCGCGGTCGAAGGCGATGTAGTCGGGAGTGAGCGTGTTCACCGAGATTCCGTGCGGCCCGAGCTCGCGCGCGAGCGCCCGCGTCAGGCCGACGATCGCCGACTTGGACGCGATGTAGTGCGCGAAGCCCGGCGGTGCGGTCGGCACCGTCATCGAGGAGACGTTCACGATCTTGCCGCGGCCCGCGCTCTTCATCGCCGGCACGACCGCGCTGCTGCAGAGCCACGTGCCGCGGACGTTCACGTCGAAGCAGCGCGCCCACTCCTCGTCGGTGATCTCCTCGAACGGCCGCTTCACGATCGCGGAGTAGTAGGCCGCGTTGTTGACGAGCGCGTCGATCTGGCCGAAGCGCTCGAGCGCCGCCGCCGCGAGGTGCACCGTCGAGGCACGGTCGGTGACGTCGACCTGCACGCCGAGACACGAGTCGCCGAGCTCGTCGACGACCTCCGCCGGATCCGCGAGGTCGGCTGCGACGACCGCGTACCCCGCCGCCGCGAGCGCGCGGCAGTAGACGCGCCCGAGCCCGCCCGCGGCGCCGGTGACGATCACGACCTCGCTCACGCCGGATCCCACCGAACCGGCAGGCGCCGGAAGCCGCGCGCGAAGAAGATCTCCTCGCGCTCGCCCGGCTCCGCGCCGGGACGCAGCCCGAGCAACCGCTCGAGCAGCAGCGGCAGCGCGACGCCGAGCTCGAGCCGCGCGAGCGGCGCCCCGATGCAGAAGTGAATGCCCTTCCCGAACGCGAGGTGCTTGCCGATGTCTGCGCGCTGCGGCTCGTAGTCGTCGGGCCGCGCAAACACGCAGTCGTCGCGGTTGGCCGACGCGAAGTGCGCCATCACGCGCGCACCGCGCGGCAGCGTGACCCCGCCGATCTCGACGTCGCGCGCTGCGATCCGGAACAGTCCCTGCGCGGGCGCCTCGAGCCGCAGGATCTCCTCGATCGCCTTCGGAGCGATCGCGGGATCGAGGAGATGCTCGCGCAGCGCCGGGTGGGCG
>Ga0193699_10000993_pt1 | contig 11487 bp, 7 predicted proteins | sample L3c2metaG_FD_160095 | JGI IMG/M metagenome (GOLD analysis project Ga0193699, IMG submission 160095) | Soil microbial communities from a riparian zone of the East river system, Colorado, United States - L3c2 | ecosystem: Environmental > Terrestrial > Soil > Riparian zone | place: USA: East River... | reverse complement strand
CCCTCGCCAAAAACGTCGAATTCCTGCGCCGCCTGCCAAAGGTAAACAAAATCACCGGCTTGGGAGATTTTGGGCGGAACCTGACGCAAAATCTGCGCAGCCCGCTGGTCGAAACCACCGGCTTTGGGTCCAATCCCGGCGGTATCAAGATGTTTTCGTTCGTGCCGGGCAACCTCCAGCAGCCGCCGGCGCTGGTCGTTGTTCTGCACGGATGCGGCCAGACCGCCGCCGGCTACGATCTCGGCGCCGGCTGGTCCACTTTGGCGAAACATTACGGCTTCGCGCTGCTGATGCCCGAGCAACAGTCGTCGAATAACGCCAACACCTGCTTCAACTGGTTCAATCCGGAAGACACCGCACGAGACAGCGGCGAAGCCTGTTCGATCAGGCAGATGATCGCGCGCATGGTCAGCGATGTCGGCATCGATCCGCATCGCATTTTCGTCACCGGGCTTTCCGCCGGCGGCGCCATGACATCGGTGATGCTCGCAACCTATCCCGAAATATTCGCGGCCGGCGCCATCATCGCAGGCCTGCCGTTTGGTGTTGCGACCAATGTGCGGGAAGCATTGAGTGGAATGTTCCAGTCGCCCTCCCGCCCCGCCGCCGAGTTGGGAGATCTGGTGCGCAACGCTTCGGATCACAAAGGCCCATGGCCGAAGCTTTCGGTGTGGCACGGCAGCGCCGACCGCACGGTCAATCCCGCCAATGCCGACGAGATCGTCAAACAGTGGCTCGACGTGCATCATCTGCCTGCGGCGCCGATGTCGGAGGCCGATGTCGACGGCTATCCCCGCCAGGTCTGGTGGAACGCGGACGGCGAAACCATGGTCGAATCCTACACCATCACCGACATGGCGCATGGCACCCCGGTCGGCATCGCCGACAATGACGAGCGATACGGCGCGCAAGGCGCGTTCCTGATCGAGGCGGGAATCTCCTCGTCGTATCACATCGCGAATTTCTTCGGCCTGACCGAATGGATTCGCCAGCCGAAGAAGGTTTTGAAGGAAGCTTCGAACGGCGCACCGAAGGAAGCCGCGAAAACTGCGTCGGTGCCCGCCCGGGCGCCGGATATGACCGCGATGCTCTGGCCGCTGGCGGTGCCCGCCCGCCTTCCAGAACTACCCCGTGAACCGCGACGTCGCGCGATCGACGTCGGCGCCGTCATCACCCGCGCACTCACGGCCGCGGGCCTGATGAAATAGAATTAACCACGGCATCCATCAAAGCCGCACGCGTTTCCCGTTCCGGCGCGGCGGCTGACGACGCCGCGCGGGCAACCGCGATTTTGTTCCGCCCATCAAAAATATATTTGGAACCAAACGCATTCCCCGCGCGTTTGCTGGGCTTGTGACAGGCGGTTAAGTTCCGGCTGCTAATTTGGGCTGAACTAACCACCGATCATCCCTGATGTTGAAGGTCAACAAACCGGTTTCTGCGGACTTCCTCGCCGGCGGCGGGGAGATGGGCGCGTTGACGCGCGCGTATGACTGGTCGGCAAGTCCACTGGGTCCGCCGGACACCTGGCCGCAAAGTTTGCGGACCACATTGCGGATTCTGCTCAATACCAACCACCCGATGTTCATCTGGTGGGGCAGCGGGCTCATTCAATTTTATAACGATGCCTATCGCCAGACCATGGGACCCGAGCGCCATCCGGGCGCGCTCGGCCAGGGTGGACGGGAATGCTGGGCGGAGATCTGGGACGTCATCGGTCCCCAGATCGAGCAGGTGATGGATGGCGGCGGCGCGACCTGGCATGAGAACCAACTCGTTCCGGTGACACGTTACGGCAGACTGGAGCAGGTCTACTGGACCTATGGCTACAGTCCTATCGACAACGGCGGCGGCGTTGGCGGTGTCCTTGTCGTTTGCCGTGACGTGACGGAAGAATATCTTGCCTCTGCCGCGCTGCGCGAACGCGAAGCCGAACTGGCGCGGGTGCAGCAGATCGGGCGGATCGGCGGTCTCGAAGTCGACCTGCGGACCGGTTTCCGCAATCGCCGGTCGCCGGAATATCTGCTGATCCATGGGCTGCCGCCGGATGCGGTGAACGAAACCCATGAAGACTGGGTCCGGCGCATCCATCCCGACGATCGCGAAGCCACCGAGAAGAAATTCCGCGAGGCCGTCGCGGGCACGGTCCGCGATTACACCGTGCAATACCGGATCGTCAGACCCAGCGATGGCGAGGTGCGTTGGATTTCGGTCAGGTCCACCATCGAACGCGACGAGAACGGCAGCGCCATTCGCCTGGTCGGCGCGCACAGCGACGTCACCGAGCAGGTGGTGGCGGAGCAGGCACTGCGGCAGAGCGAAGCGGAGTTTCGTACGCTCGCCGAAGCCGTACCGCATCACGTCTGGACCGCGAAGCCGGATGGATCGCTGAACTGGTTCAATCCGAGGGTCTATGAATATGTGGGCTCCAGCCCCGGCAAACTCAACGGTGCCGACTGGAGCCGGATCGTCCATCCGGACGATATTCCGAATGCGCGCGCGGCATGGACCCGGGCCATTGGCAGCGGCGACGCCTATGAAGTGGAATTCCGCCTGCGCCGCGCAGATGGCGCGTTCCGCTGGTTTCTCGGACGCGCGGTGCCGGCGCGAGACGAGCAGCGCGAGATCATCCGCTGGATCGGCACCAATACCGACGTGCACGACCAGAAACTGATCGCCGGCGAACTCGCCGAATTGAACGCGACGCTGGCGCAGCGCGTCGAGGAAAAGACCCGGGAGCGCGACCGGATCTGGAACGTGTCGCAGGACCTGTTGCTGGTCGCCGATCGCAACGGCATCTGGCGGACGGTCAATCCGGCCTGGACCCGAACGCTCGGCTGGAGCGAGGCCGAATTGCTCAACCGCAACTCGGAGTGGCTGGAACATCCCGACGACGACGGTGTCACCGGCGCGCAGATGAGAAAGCTAGGCGAAAGCGCATCCACCGTCAGGTTCGAGAGCCGCTTCCGGCACAGGGACGGATCCTACCGCTGGCTGTCATGGACCGCCGTGCCGGATCAGGATCACATCTATGCGGTGGCCCGCGACGTCACGGCGGAAAAGGCCGCGGCCGAACGGCTGAGAGCCACCGAAGAAGCCCTGCTGCAGTCGCAGAAGATGGAAGCGGTCGGGCAATTGACCGGCGGGATCGCGCACGATTTCAACAATCTGTTGACCGGAATTGTCGGATCGCTCGACCTGATGCAGACCCGCCTCGACCAGGGCCGCACCGAGAACGTCTCGCGCTACATCAACGCCGCGATGACGTCGGCGAACCGCGCCGCCGCGCTCACCCATCGGCTGCTGGCGTTTGCGCGGCGGCAGCCGCTGATTCCGAAAAGCGTCGATGCCAATCAACTGGTGGTGTCGCTGGAGGATCTGCTGCGCAGGACGATCGGCGAGACCATCGATCTTGAAATCACCGCCTCGGACGATCTGTGGGGCACGCTGTGCGATCCCAATCAGCTGGAAAGCGCGCTGCTCAATCTCGCCATCAACGCACGCGACGCCATGCCGGATGGCGGCAGGCTCAGCATCGTCACTGGGAATGTGCGGCTCGATGGCGTGACCGCGGACACCCCGGCGCTGGCGCCGGGCGATTATATCTGCATCGATGTCACCGACACCGGAACCGGAATGAGCGCGGAAGTGGCGGCGCGGGCGTTCGATCCGTTCTTTACCACCAAGCCGATCGGGCAGGGCACCGGGCTCGGGCTTTCGATGATCTATGGATTTGCCCGGCAGTCCAACGGCCACGCCTCCATCGACAGCAGAATAGGCCAGGGAACGTCGGTCAAACTTTATTTGCCGCGTCATCTTGGCGACATCGCCGCCGAGCATGCATCCGCCGTCAAGGCGGCCGAGCATGCCGCCACCGGCGAGACCGTGCTGGTGGTCGAGGATGAACCTGTGGTGCGCGGGGTGATCCTGGAGATGCTCGGCGAGCAGGGCTACCGGACCCTGGAGGCCGTCGACGGACCGTCGGGCCTGCGCATCCTGCGCATGGGCGAGCGGATCGACTTATTGGTCACCGACGTCGGCCTGCCCGGCATGAACGGCCGCCAACTCGCCGATCAGGCGCGGGAAACGCGGCCCGATCTGAAAGTCCTGTTCATCACCGGCTATGCCGAGAGTGTGGCGATAGCGGACGGTTTTTTGCAGCCCGGCATGGAAATGATCACCAAGCCGTTCGACCTCGACAATCTGTCGCGGCGGATTCGCAGCATGGTTTCAGGGTAGAGCCGTCTCCGCGATCAGCTCCATCGGCGTGACCACGACCTCGCCGCCGGCGACCTGCCGGGTCTTTTCGGTATAATGCTTGAAGAACTCCCGCGCCTGCAGGGTCTTGATCGCCTGCTCGTCGACCGCCGCGGCGAGATGGGTGTAGCCGGAATCGTCGCGGTTCTTCAGGCAGCGGTAGACGATCTTTCCCTTCAGTTCGGGATCGCGGTCGAGGGCGGAAATGAACCGGCCGATTTCCTGATGCCACGCTTCCGTGGTGCCATTGGCAAACTGATATTTGATCATGAAATGTTTCATCGGTTGCTCCCTGGCGAACGATGCCGGTGATAATCTGGCCCCCTTGGGAGCAAGAACGCAAGTATGGACAAAAATGATACTATGGACTCTCTCGCGCTTGCGGCGCGGTGAACGTATCGAAGGAGAGCGGACATGGCGAAGGCGAAATCGGCGCTGACCTGCGGGTGCCCGGTCGCGGCATTCCAGAAAATGATCAGCGGCAAATACAAGCTGCGGATCGTCTGGGATCTGAAGGATGGCCCGCGACGCTATGGCGAGATCAGGACCGGGCTGCTGCGCGGATCGGACGGAACCCCGGAAATCGCGCCCCGCGTGCTCAGCCGCGAATTGAAGGCGCTGACCGAGACCGGGCTGATCGACCGCAAGGATTTTGGGGTCGTGCCCCCCAAGGTCGAGTATCGCCTGACCCGCAAGGGCAAGAGTTTTGTTCCGGTGATTGCCGCGATCCGCAACTGGGGGACACGCCACCTTACGCAGGCCAATGTGGTTGAGATGGCCGCGGCGGAATAGCCGACGCCGCAGGTCTGACCCATCACGGCAAATGGCTAAAGGCCGGTGCCGGCGCGACGGGTGGCTTTCACATCGCGCCGGCGAGGAACGGATTGGTCATCCGCTCGTGGCCGATGCTGGAACCGGGGCCGTGGCCGCAGATGAAGTCGACATCGTCGCCGAGCGGCAGCAGTTTTCTTGTGATCGACTCGATCAGCGTGGCGTGACTGCCGCCGGGCAAATCGGTGCGTCCGACCGAGCCGCGGAACAGCACGTCGCCGACATGCGCGAAACGCATTTCCTCGTTGTAGAACACAACACTACCCGGCGAATGGCCGGGGCAATGCAGGATGTCGAAGGTCAGTTCGCCGATGGAAACCTGCTCGCCTTCATCGAGCCAGCGATCGGGCCCGAAATTGCGCACGCCGGTCATGCCGAAGCGCTCGCCGCTGCTGACGACATTGTCGAGCAGATATTTGTCGGCGATATGCGGGCCCTCGATCTGAACTTTCAGCGCGTCGCGCAGCTCGGCGGCGCCGCCGACATGATCGATATGGCCGTGGGTCAGCCAGATCTTTTCGACCGTGACATTAGCCTCTTTGATCGCGGCCTGAATCTTCGGAACGTCGCCGCCGGGGTCGATCACCACGGCTTTTTTGGTGGCTTCGCACCAGATCAGCGTGCAGTTCTGCTCGAACAGCGTCACCGGGATGATGACGGCGCCGGCTTTCGCCTTGGTCTCGGTTTCCTGTGTCATGTCGGCACAATGCCGATTTTTCGCGGCCCGCCAAGGAAAAGATTCGTGAAAGATTCGGGCATTTTCCGCCGGATATGGCCGGCGGCCGATGGCGGCTAGGTCTCGGACGGCTGGTCCTTGGAATTCTTGTGGTCGCTCTCCGCCAGGCGCTGCAGCGCCACCACTTCGCGCAACCATTGCCGTTTGGGTTTGGCCGGAAAGCCGCCCCAGAAGGCGCCGGCGGGGATGTTCTCGTACACGGTCGACCGTGACGCCGTGATCGCGCCCTTGCCGACCGTGATGTGCGGGATAATGCCGGTGCGCGGTCCGAGCACCACGAAATCCTCGAGCGTCACACTGCCGCTCAGTCCGGATTGCGCGACGATGATGCAATGGCGGCCGACCACGCAATTGTGGCCGATCTGGCAGAGGTTATCGATCTTGGTCCCCTCGCCAATCATGGTAGCGCGGATGCCGCCGCGATCGATCCGCGTTCCCGACCCGATCTCGACCTCGTTGCCAATGATGACGCTGCCGACCTGCGGAATCTTGACGTGGCCCGCGGCGCCCAACACGTAGCCGAAACCGTCCTGGCCGATATCGCATCCGGCATGGATGATGACGCGGTCGCCGACATGGGCATGGCTGATCGTGCAGTTGGCCCCGATCGCGCAATCGCTTCCGATCCGGACGCCCGGGCCGATCACGGCATGGGCGCCGATCAGTGTCCCGGAGCCGATGGTCGCCGATGGTCCGATCACCGCGAATGGATCCACCGTGACGTCAGCCGCCAGCTGCGCCGAGGGATGCACCATGGCGCCGGGCGAGACGCCGGCGGTGCCGAACAGGGAAGCCGGGCGCAGCGCGCCGCTATAGATCTTGCGCGCGACGGCGACAAAGGCGTCATACGGCTTGCGTATGCGCAAGACCGTCACCCCATCAGGAACATGCTGCGCGAAGCGATCGGGCGTCAGCACGGCGCCGGCCTGGGTCGACTTCAGCGCGGCGATGAATTTGGCTTCGGAAACGAAGGTCAGGTCATCGCCGCCTGCCAGGTCCACCGGCGCGATGCCGATCAGGCGGCGGGAGAGATCCGCGCCCTCGCATGGCTCAGCCCCCGTCAGCGCGGCGATCTCGGCCACGCTCAAACTTGCTGCGCGCGAAAAAAAACTGAATTCGACCACGTCCCCGCCCCCTCAGGCCGAACCACGATAGCCCGTTCAGCAGGCATCCCCAAGCCGAATCCACAACTGGGGCGGGTTTTCGAGGCTCTGGACACGGTCGAGGGAACCGCTGTTCCCGTCGGTCATGCTGATGTCGCAGTGTTCGATGATATGCGTTGGACTGAACCGGTCGGTAGTTCCGGCGTTGCCCCGCGCACCGCAATTTCGAAAGAATGATTTCCAAGATGGATCAAAGCGACGAATTCTGGTGGCGGCACGGCATATTCTACCAAATCTATCCGCGCTCGTTTCAAGATTCCGATGCCGACGGGGTCGGGGATATCAAGGGTATCATCGACCGGCTGCCCTATTTGCAGGCGCTCGGCGTTGACGCTGTCTGGCTGTCGCCGATCTTCCCCTCGCCGATGGCGGACTTCGGTTACGACATCTCGGATTACACCGGCGTTGATCCGCTGTTCGGCACGATGGAGGATTTCGACGCCCTGGCAAGCGCCGCGCATGCCGGCGGTCTCAAACTTATCCTCGATCTCGTACCGAACCACACGTCCGATCAGCATCCCTGGTTCATCGAAAGCCGCGCGTCGCGCGATAATCCGAAGCGGGACTGGTACATCTGGCGCGATCCGGCGGCGGATGGCGGGCCCCCCAACAACTGGATGTCGGAATTCGGCGGCAGCGCCTGGGCCTATGACACAGCGACCGGGCAATATTATTATCACGCGTTCCTCGCGGAGCAGCCGGATCTGAACTGGCGCAACGCCGCGGTGCGCCAGGCTATTTACGATGTGATGCGGTTCTGGCTTCGCAAGGGCGTCGATGGTTTTCGCGTCGATGTGATCTGGCACCTGATCAAGGATCAGGAGTTTCGCGACAATCCGCCCAATCCCCATTTTCGCGACGGCCGGCCGCCGCACGAACAGATTCTGACGCGGTACTCGACCGACCAGCCCGAAGTACACGACGTCATCGCGCAGATGCGGCGCGTGGTCGACGAGTTCGGGTCTCGCGTGCTGATCGGCGAGGTCTATCTGCCGCTGCACCGTCTGGTCGCCTATTACGGCAACGACCTCGCCGGCGCGCAGATGCCATTCAACTTCGCGCTGTTGTCGACGCTGTGGAGCGCGCGCTCGATCGAGAAGATCGTCGCCGACTACGAGCGCGCCTTGCCTTTTGGCGCATGGCCGAACTGGGTGCTCGGCAATCACGACCGTCCACGGGTCGCCAGCCGGGTAGGGCGTGAGCAGGCGCGGGTCGCCGCGATGTTGTTGCTGACGCTGCGCGGCACGCCGACGCTGTATTATGGTGACGAGATCGGCATGCGTCAGGTGGCGATCGCGCCCGATCAGGTGCGCGATCCCTTTGAGAAGAACGTGCCGGGCATCGGCGTCGGCCGCGACGGCTGCCGGACGCCGATGCAATGGGATGCGACGCCCTTCGCCGGCTTCTCGGCAACGCAGCCATGGCTGCCGCTGGCGGACGATTTCGCGCGGGAAAATGTGGTCAATCTCGACGCCGACGCGCGATCGATCCTCAGCCTTTACCGGGCGCTGATCGGCTTGCGCAAGCAATTGCCGCAACTTGCGACCGGCACCTACGAGCCGATCGCAGCCGAAGGGGACATCCTGCTCTATCGCCGGCGCGATAACGATGGCGGGGTCGTCATCGCGCTGAACCTTGGCGGCGAACCCGTTTCCATCACCTCGAGTTCGATCGCCTACGGCGGCGAGGTTCTGCTGTCGACGTTCCTGGACCGGCAGGGCGAGAAGATGGAAGGCGTCCTCGATCTGCGCGGCAATGAAGGCGTAATCATCGGCGCGTCGCCCGGCAGATGACTGTCGTCCCTGCGAAAGCAGGGACCCATACGCCGCGGCCTCGCGGTGATGCACGGTTTCTGACACCTTCCTTACAACGTGGCCCTGTGGTTATGGGTCCCTGCGTTCGCAGGGACGACGTGGGTGAGAGCGGAGAGATCACGCCGGATGACTGGTCTTGCCGGTCGCGTCGGTGTCGATGTCGCTGCGCTTCAGCAGATAATCGAGCCCGCCCACCCGATACCAGCGGTACGCATAACCTTCGAGCATCAGTGTGTGTTTGCCGCGGTCATTGGCGTGGCTGTGGTCTTCCGTCAGCAGGTTCACCAGAAGCTTGCCCGCCTCGCCTGAGAGCCCAACGGCAAACGAAACCTCGCGCGGCTTCTCATCGAGATTGTGCACGAACAACACTGAGTTGTTGCGCCAGTCGTACCGGATCACCAGCACGGCGGGATCGCGCGCCGCGATCACCCTGAAATCGCCCCAGCCGATCTCCGGGACTTCCTTGCGCATGCGGATAATGCGTTCGGTCCAGTTCAGCATCGAATTGGGATCGCGGCGCTGCTTGGCGACGTTGATGTGGTCGTATCCGTAAGGCCCCTTCTCGATCACCGGCGCGCATGGCTTGTCGCTTTCCGTAAAACCGGCATGCGGCTCGGTCGACCATTGCATCGGCGTGCGGGCGCAATTGCGCTCGGGCAGATCGAGGTTGTCGCCCATCCCGATCTCGTCGCCATAGCGGATGACGGGCGTTCCCGGCAGCGTGCACATCAGGCTATAGGCGAGTTCGAGGCGCCGCCGGTCGCCACCCAGCATCGGCGCGAGCCGGCGCCGGATGCCGCGATCGTAGAGTTGCATGTTCTTGTCGGGCCCGAATTTTTTGAAAACCACGTCCCGCTGCGCCTTGGTCAGCCGGCCGAGGTCCAGTTCATCGTGGTTGCGCAGAAATAATCCCCACTGCGCCGTGGCGGGTCGGGGCTTGGTGGCGTTGAGAGCCTTTGCGAGTGGCCGGGAATCAGAGGACGCCAATGCATAGAATAGATTCTGATTGACGTAGAAATTGAACATCATGTGCATGCGGTCGCCGTCATCCCCGAAATATTCCATGTCGGTTTCGGGCAGCACATTGGCTTCAGCCAATATGATGGCGTTACCCTGCCGCCACTGCAGGAATTCGCGGAACGAGCGCAGCATGTCGTATTGCTCGACCGGCTTGCGCACTTTCGGGCCCTTGGTCGAGATCACGAACGGCACCGCGTCCATGCGAAACCCGGATACGCCGAGTTGAATCCAGAAACCCATGATCTTGAGGATCTCGGCCTGCACATGCGGGTTCGCGGTATTGAGGTCGGGCTGGAAGTCATAGAAGCGGTGGAAGAACCACGCGCCGGCTTCCTTATCCCGCGTCCAGGTGGATTTCTGCACGCCGGGAAACACCATGCCGGTGTTGGCGTTGGCAGGTTTCTTGTCGGCCCAGACATACCAGTCGCGATAGGGCGAATCCGGTGAACTCCGCGCGTCGCGAAACCAGGGATGGGCGTCGGAGGTGTGATTGACCACGAGGTCGATGATGACGCGGATGCCGCGCTGCGCGCAGCCATGGGTGAACTCGACGAAGTCGCCGAGTGTGCCGTAGCGCGGATCGACGCCGTAATAGTCCGAGATATCGTAGCCGTCGTCCTTGCCGGGCGAGGGCTGGAACGGCATCAGCCAGATCGCGGTGACGCCGAGGCCGTTCAGATAGTCCAGTCGGCGCAGCAGGCCCTTGAAATCGCCGATACCGTCGCCGTTGGCGTCCATATAGGTGCCGACGGAGAGGCAATAGAACACGCCGTTTTTGTACCAGAGGTCGTCGATCATGCTCGGGGCGGCCTTCTTCGGTCCGCCCGGGTCGGTAGCGGCCGGAGGATAAGCGGTGAGAGGATGATGGGGTTCCGCAAAAATCATCGTCGTCCTGGCCCAGCGAGCGAAGCGAGCACGAGCCGGGACCCATAGCCACCGCTGTTAGAAATTAAAAAAGGCCGCCGCGGCATTTTCCAACCGCGACGGCACGGAGTATGGGTCCCCGCTTTCGCGGGGACGACTCGTGGAGGGTGTCCGCTAGGCCAGCAAACTACCGCTTGATCTGCGCCCTCAGCGTGTCCTCGACGACGAGGTCGAACGACGACGCCTGCGGCGGAGCCTTGTCGCGCGCGTCCGCGACGAACTTGTCGCGTTTTGCCACCAGTGGGGCGAGTTTCTCGTTCAATTCATTGCGCTGCTTCATCTGCCTTTTCAGCTCATCGACGCGCTGCTCCGGCTTCATCGCCCGCAGACTGGCCGGCAATTCGTCGTCCTTGACGGCGGAAAGTTTTTGCCGGCCCGCCGCGACGTCGCTGACCAGGTCGCCGTCGCCGGTGACCGCTTCCGACGACACCCGCGCGCGTTTGTTGAGATAGCTCGCCATCTCGGAGGCCTGCACCGGCGCCGCGGCCGCCACCTGTGACAATTGCCGGGTCTTGTCTTCGGTTCGCTTCTGCATCGGCGCCGGACCGTAGGGGATCACGGTGCCGTTGATTTCCCGCTGCAGGATAATGATGTCCTCATCATAGGGCGTCTCGATGATGACCACCTGGCCGCCGTCCTGCGGGATCGGAATGAAGCGGCCGTTGCCGTTCTGGGCGATATCGCGCCACACCCGTTCGGTGTCGCGCGCATTCCCGGCCAGCACCGCGTTAACGATGATGTC
>Ga0193699_10000992_pt1 | contig 11488 bp, 4 predicted proteins | sample L3c2metaG_FD_160095 | JGI IMG/M metagenome (GOLD analysis project Ga0193699, IMG submission 160095) | Soil microbial communities from a riparian zone of the East river system, Colorado, United States - L3c2 | ecosystem: Environmental > Terrestrial > Soil > Riparian zone | place: USA: East River... | reverse complement strand
AACGCGTTCACGCATTGATTGGTCGCCTCGTCGACCTGTGCTTTGGTCGGATTCATCAATGGGCAATGCGGGGGAATCTGACGTGGGGCCACGTAAGCACGCGCTGTGCGTAGCGGGCGGGCGGGCATCGCGCTTTTTCGGTGTTCGCGCGTAGGCCCAGAGGACCCGGCGGACGGCCTTCGAGAACCCTCGGCGCAGGCGATGGGAATGCATCTGGTCCACAGCGGACCCGTGGTCACGCACCGATTGGCCTCTGGCGCGCAGCCGGCGGGGCAACAGGTTTGCGCAAACGCGGGCGATATCAGCGCGTATGCCAACACTAGGATTGCCAGCTTGAGATATCGCATTGCCGTCCTGCCATTCCGCTCCGCTCGGGCGGCGTTGTGCGCTTGAGGGGCGGTTGCCGCCAAAGGGCCCCGTCTTGCGGAGCGCGCAAGGGACGGGGACACCTGCTGGCGGCGGGTGTTGCCACGCACAGAGAGAGGACCCCGCCGCAAATGGTCAACGCGGAATTTCTAAAACGCGTTCCTACCCTTTAAGGATTACCATCATCGTTTAATGCGAACGTTCAGGCGCGCGCTCGATTGACAGGGACCGGCGGTGACGGTCTGGCTATGCAGGTTGAGATTCCGGAACATGCGGAGGCGCGTTTGGTCAAGGCAGAGGGGATATTCAGGGAACTAGGTGCCAAGATGCAGGCGTTCGCTGCGACCGACCGGGCTGCCGCTCGCGTTCTTCGCGCGTTTGGAAGTGCGAGCTTCGGCGACTAGGTCAATCCCGCGCCGGAATGGTTTCGCTAAAAACTCGGAAATCATCCACCCGACGACGCCGGATAACAGTCCGAAACCTATGGACCAAAACGACTGTATAATACCTCTTCGTGAGAACAAAAAATGAAACCGCCGTGTCGCGTCCGTGTCGCATCGACTGGACGGTACTAAACGGGAAAGCCGGATATCAAAGGGTTTTCTTCAATACACAACGCGACACGGATTTTTCGAGAACAAATCACGCATCACGTTGAAATTATTGGCGATCCCAGCAGGATTCGAACCTGCAACCCACGGAGTAGAAATCCGTTACTCTATCCAGTTGAGCTATGGGACCGTAACTTCAGGACACTTGGCATCTCCTTGGCATCCATAGCACTGCCAATATGAAAAATCCGCTTCCCGGCCAAGCCTGTTCCGAACCCTTTTTGGTGACCAAGCGACAAAGCCAGGCGGTGGGCCGTTGCGTTCGGTCCGCCCGCAACGCAATGCTGCGCCGCAGCCGGCTGCCGGCGGAGTACAAGGACCCGTTTTGGCAATGTCGTATGCGACTTTTTCGCTACCTTGTTCTGACGACATGAGTCCGTCACCTTTTCGCGCATTTCTATTGGATACGCGGCGTTTGTCCGCGCAGGGAGCTCCATCATGATCGGTTTGGTTCGCGCCGCAGCACTTTGCGCAACGCTGGCGCTTGGCCTGGTCTCGGCACAGGCGGCGGATAAGGCCTTCAAACGCGATGATCTGGCCGATTCGGCGGTCAAGCTGGAAGCCCAGATCAAGAGCGAGGCCGGGGCGGTCGCCAAAACCAACGCGACCCTGAAGACCGACGCCGACGCCGCCTTCAAGCGGCAGGATTTCCGGACCGGCCTGCAAATCCTCGGACAAATCGCCACCACGGCGCCCGAGGACAGCGCCAACTGGCTGCGGCTCGGCCGCGCCATTTTCCAGATCTGGCCGAAGAACTCCAGCGAGCAGACCTTCCTGCTGGAGCGCGCCTCGACCGCCGCCTACATCGCCTATCAGCGCGCCGGCAATGCCGGCGAAGAGGCCGATGCGCTGGCGGTGCTCGGACGTTCGATGTCCGAGCGCAAGCTGTGGCGCCCGGCGCTGGATGCGCTGCGGCTGTCGCTTGATCTGCGCGAGGTCGCCGAGGTTCGTGGAAGTTACGAGAAGCTGCGCGACGAGCACGGTTTTCGCCTGCTGGACTACACCGTCGATTCCGACTCCGCTTCGCCGCGGGCCTGTTTCGAGTTCTCCGAAGACCTCGCCAAGCGCGTCGACTTCGCGCCGTTCCTGGCGCTGGCGGGCAGCGACAAGCCGGCGCTGACGGCGGAAGGCAAGCAGCTCTGCGTCGATGGCCTGAAGCACGGCGAGCGCTACAACGTCAATTTGCGCGCCGGGCTGCCGTCCACGGTCAAGGAAACCCTGCCGAAATCGGCTGAATTCAATATCTATGTGCGCGACCGCAAGCCGTTCGTGCGCTTTACGGGCCGGGCCTATGTGCTGCCGCGCTCCGGCCAGCGCGGCATCCCGCTGGTCAGCGTCAACACGCCGGCGGCCACGGTGAATGTGTTCCGGATCGGCGACCGCAACCTGATCAACACGGTGGTTGGCAGCGACTTCCAGCGCGCTCTCAGCAAATACGAGCTTTCCGACCTCGGCGACGAGCGCGGCGTGAAAGTCTGGTCCGGGGAACTCGCGACCGCGACCACGCTGAACCAGGACGTCACCACCGCGTTTCCGGTCGATCAGGCCTTGGGTGACCTGCAGCCCGGCGTCTATGTCATGACGGCTGAAGCCAAGGGACCGGGCAGCGACAGTGACGGCTCGCTGGCGACGCAGTGGTTCATCGTTTCCGATCTCGGCCTCACGGCGTTCTCCGGCAATGACGGCATCCATGTCTTCGTCAATTCGCTGGCCTCGACCGACGCGGTCGGCAAAGCCGAGGTGCGGCTGGTGGCGCGCAACAACGAGATCCTGGCGACCCGCAAGACCGACGAGTCCGGTCACGTGCTGTTCGAGCCGGGGCTGGCGCGCGGCGAGGGCGGTCTGTCGCCGGCGATGCTGACGGTATCCGGCGAGAAGACCGACTACGCCTTCCTCAGCCTGAAATCCAACGCCTTCGATCTGTCCGATCGCGGCGCGTCCGGCCGCGCCGTGCCGGCCGGCGCCGATGCCTTCGTCTACGCCGAACGCGGCGTCTATCGCTCCAGCGAAACCGTGTATCTCACAGCACTTGTGCGCGACGGCCAGGGCAACGCCGTGACCGGCGGCCCGCTGACGATGGTGATCGAGCGCCCCGACGGTGTCGAGTTCCGCCGCGCCGTGCTGCCTGATCAGGGCGCGGGCGGCCGCAGCCTGGCGGTCGCGCTCAATTCGGCGGTGCCGACCGGCACCTGGCGGGCCAAGGCGTTCACCGATCCGAAGGCCTCGCCGGTCGGCGAAACCACTTTCATGGTCGAGGATTACATCCCCGAGCGAATCGATTTCACCATTACTGCCAAAGACAAACAGATCAAAGCTGATCTTCCTGTAGAGCTTAAGGTGGATGGTCATTTCCTCTATGGCGCGCCGGCCTCGGGCCTGCAGCTGGAGGGCGACATGCTGGTGGCGCCAGCCTCGGGTCGGCCGGGTTTCGCCGGCTACCAGTTCGGCGTCGCCGACGAGGAGACCGCCAGCAACGAACGCACCCCGATCGAAAACCTGCCCGAAGCCGACGCCAACGGCGTCGCGACCTTCCCGGTCAGCCTCGCAAAGCCGCCGTCATCGACGCGGCCGCAGGAAGCGCAGATCTTCATTCGCATGGCGGAAGCCGGCGGCCGCTCGGTCGAGCGTAAGCTGGTGTTGCCGGTCGCGCCGGCCGCGGCGATGATCGGGGTCAAACCGCTGTTCGCCGACAAGAGCGTCGCGGAAGGCGACAAGGCCGGGTTCGACGTTGTGTTCGTGGCGCCCGATGGCAAACAGCTGGCGCGAGATGGGCTGCGCTACGAGCTGCTGAAGATCGAGTCCCGCTATCAGTGGTACCGCCAGAGTTCGTCCTGGGAATACGAGCCGGTCAAATCGACCTCGCGCGTGGCCGATGGCGATCTGACCGTTGCCGCCGACAAGGCGTCCCGCGTGACGCTGTCGCCGCAGCCCGGCCGCTACCGTCTCGACGTCAAATCGACCGAGGCCGACGGCCCGCTGACCTCGGTGCAGTTCGATGTCGGCTGGTATTCCGATGGCAGCGCCGATACGCCGGACCTGTTGGAAACCTCCATCGACAAGCCGGAATACCAGTCCGGCGACACCATGGTGGTGTCGGTCAACGCGCGCTCCGCCGGCAAGCTGACCATCAACGTGCTCGGCGACCGGCTGCTGACCACCCAGACCACGGACGTCAAGGAAGGCACCGCGCAGATCAAGATTCCCGTCGGCAAGGATTGGGGCACCGGCGCCTATGTGGTGGCGACGCTGCGCCGCCCGCTCGATGCCGCGGCATTGCGGATGCCGGGGCGAGCGATCGGCCTAAAATGGTTCGGGATCGACAAGAAGGCCCGTACGCTGGCGGTGACCCTGTCGCCGCCGGCCCTGGTGCGGCCCGGCACCACGCTAAAACTGCCGGTCAAGCTCGGCGGCCTCAATCCGGGCGAGGACGCCAAGATCGTGGTGGCCGCGGTCGACGTCGGCATTCTCAATCTCACCAACTACAAGCCGCCGGCGCCCGATGACTACTATCTTGGCCAACGCCGCATGACCTCGGAGATCCGCGACCTCTATGGGCAATTGATCGACGGTATGCAGGGCACCCGAGGCCAGCTCAAGACCGGTGGCGACGCCGCCGGTGCGGAACTGCAGGGCAGTCCGCCCACGCAAAAACCGCTGGCGTTGTATTCCGGGATTGTCACGGTTGGAGCCGACGGCTCGGCCGAAATCAGTTTTGAAATTCCGGAGTTCGCCGGAACCGCGCGCGTCATGGCCGTGGCCTGGACTTCCACGAAACTCGGCCGCGCCACCACCGATGTCACGGTGCGCGATCCCGTGGTGCTGACGGCGACATTGCCGCGTTTTCTGCTCAACGGCGACAAGGGCACCATGAGTTTTGACCTCGACAACGTCGAGGGCACGGCGGGCGATTACACCGTCAGCGTCAAGGCGACGGGGCCGCTGAAGGTGACGGGCAATCCCGCCACCACGGTAAAACTCGCCGCCAAGCAGCGCACCTCGATGTCGCTGGCGCTCGATGCCGGCGGCGCCGGAACCGCGCAACTCGACGTCGATATCAAGGGACCGAACGGACTGACGCTGGCGCGCCACTACGCGCTCGACGTCAAGGCGGCGACGCAGATCCTGGCGCGCCGCTCGATCCGGACCTTGGCAAAGGGCGAAAGCCTGACGCTGACGTCGGACATGTTCTCGGACCTGGTGCAGGGCACCGGCGGCGTCTCGCTCTCGGTCAGCCTCTCCACGGCGCTGGATGCCGCGACCATCCTGAAGGCGCTCGACCGTTATCCCCATGGCTGTTCGGAGCAGATCACCAGCCGCGCGATGCCGTTGCTCTATGTCAACGATCTCGCGGCCGGCGCGCATCTGGCGATGGACACGGCAGTCGATCAGCGCATCAAGGATGCGATCGACCGGCTGCTGGCGCGGCAGGGTTCGAACGGGTCGTTCGGGCTGTGGTCGGCCGGTGGCGACGACGCCTGGCTCGACGCCTATGTGACGGACTTCCTGACCCGCGCCCGCGAAAAGGGATTTGCGGTGCCGGACGTGCTGTTCAAGAGCGCGCTCGACCGCATCCGCAACTCGGTCGTGAACGCCAACGAGCCCGAAAAGGACGGCGGGCGCGATCTCGCTTACGGCCTCTATGTGCTGGCCCGCAATGGCGCCGCACCGATCGGCGATCTGCGTTATCTCGCCGACACCAAGCTGAGCAACCTAGCGACCCCGATTGCAAAATCGCAACTGGCGGCGGCGCTGGCGCTGGTCGGCGACAAGGGCAGGGCGGAGCGGGTCTATGCCGCAGCGCTCGATGCACTTGCGCCGAAACCGGTCATCGAGTTCGGCCGGGTCGATTACGGCTCGGCGTTGCGCGATGCCGCCGCACTGGTTTCGCTGGCGAGTGAAGGCAATGCGCCGCGGGCGACGCTGACGCAGGCGGTGCAACGCGTCGAAGTGGCGCGCGGGCTGACGCCTTACACCTCGACCCAGGAAAATGCCTGGCTGGTGCTGGCGTCGCGGGCGCTGGCCAAGGAAACGCTGACGCTCGATGTCAACGGCAGCCCGGTCAAGACCGCGCTCTACCGCAGCTACAAGGCGGCCGAGATGGCGGGCCAGCCGGTCAAGATCACCAACACCGGCGATGCGCCGGTGCAGGCGGTGGTCTCGGTTTCCGGCTCGCCGATCACGCCGGAGCCGGCGGCGTCGAACGGCTTCAAGATCGAGCGCAGCTATTTCACGCTCGACGGCAAGCCGGCCGATGTATCGAAGGCCAAACAGAACGACCGTTTTGCCGTCGTGCTGAAGATCACGGAAGCGAAACCGGAATACGGTCACATCATGGTGTCGGATTATCTCCCGGCAGGCCTCGAGATCGACAATCCGCATCTGGTCTCGTCCGGCGACACCGGCACGCTGGACTGGATCGAGGATGGCGAGGAGCCGGAAAACACCGAATTCCGCGACGACCGCTTTACCGCGGCCATCGATCGCGCCAGCGACGACAAGGCGGTGTTCACGGTGGCCTATGTGGTGCGCGCGGTATCTCCAGGCAAATACGTGCTGCCGCAGGCCTATGTCGAGGACATGTACAACCCCTCGCGCTATGGCCGCACCGGCACCGGTTCGGTCGAGGTGCGTCCGGCGAAATGAGCGCGCCTGCTTCACACACTCCGTCGTCATGCCCGGGCAAAAGCGCGAAGCGCGTCTTCGCGCAGATGACCCGGCCATCCACGACTTTGGTTGCGGCGGAAAAGGAAGACGTGGATGCCCGGGTCAAGCCCGGGCATGACGGTGTGAGAAAGCGAGGTAGGCTTCGCCGGTTTGCTGTTGCTTTCGCAATCATCGCGGTTGTGGCCATTGCGACCGGCGCTTGGGTCATCTCACTCGGCCCGCTGCCGCTCACGCAGGCCCAACAAGTCTCCGCCACCATCGTCGACCGCAACGGCAGACTGCTGCGGGCCTATGCGATGGCCGACGGCCGCTGGCGGCTGCCGGTCGATGCCAGGACTGGCGTCGATCCCGGTTACCTAAAACTGCTGCTGGCCTATGAGGACCGGCGCTTCTATTCCCACGCCGGCGTCGATCCGCTGGCGCTGGGCCGCGCCGCGCTGCAACTGGTCACGCGCGGCCAGATCGTCTCCGGCGGCTCCACCATCACAATGCAACTGGCGCGACTGATGGAGCCGCGGCGCGAGCGCTCGGTCTACGCCAAGCTGCGGCAAATGGTTCGCGCGCTGGAGATCGAGCGGCAATTGACAAAGAACGAGATACTCGACCTCTATCTGGCGCTGGCGCCGTTCGGCGGCAACCTCGAGGGCGTTCGCGCCGCCTCGATCGGCTATTTCGGCAAGGAGCCGAAGCGGTTGTCGCTGGCGGAATCGGCGCTGCTGGTGGCGCTGCCGCAATCGCCGGAAACCCGCCGGCTGGATCGCCATCCCGATGTCGCGCTGAAAGCGCGCGACCGCGTGCTCGATCGCATGGTCGAAGATGGCGGCGTGTCGAGTGAAGACGCCGTTCAGGCCAAGGCCGTGCCGGTGCCGCGCCTGCGCAAGCCGATGCCGATGCTGGCGCCGCATTCCTCGGATCAGGCCATCGCGACCGTGAAAGCCGCCCCGGTGATCAAGCTGACGCTGGATGCCAGTCTGCAGAAGGTGCTGGAAGCGTTGGCGCGCGATCGCGCGGTCGCATTGGGTTCTAATGTTTCGGTCGCCTTGATCGCCGTGGACAATGAAAGCGGTGACGTGCTGGCGCGGGTCGGCTCATCAGATTATTTCGACGACCGCCGCGCCGGGCAGGTCGACATGACCCGCGCGGTGCGCTCGCCGGGATCGACGTTAAAACCGTTCATCTACGGTCTGGCTTTTGAAGACGGCTTTGTCCATCCGGAGAGCCTGATCGACGACCGGCCGATCCGTTTTGGCTCTTACGCGCCGGAAAATTTCGACATGACGTTTCAGGGCACGGTGCCGGTGCGCAAGGCGCTGCAGCTGTCCCTGAACGTGCCGGCGATTGCTTTGCTCGACCGCGTCGGCGCCAGCCGGCTGTCGTCACGGCTGAAGCAGGCCGGCGTCAATCTGGTGCTGCCGAAGGACGAGGCGCCGGGCCTTGCGATGGGTCTCGGCGGCGTCGGCATCACGCTGCAGGATCTGGCGCAACTCTATGTGGGACTGGCGCGGCTCGGAAACACAAGGCCGTTGCGCGAGGTCATGACCGCGAGGGATGACGCGCGCGACTCCCTGCGGCTGATGGACCCGGTCGCGGCCTGGCAGATCGGCAACGTCCTGATCGGCACGCCGCCGCCGGAGAACGGCGTGCACAACCGGATCGCGTTCAAGACCGGCACCAGCTACGGCTATCGCGATGCCTGGTCGGTCGGCTTCGATGGCCGCATCACCATCGGCGTCTGGGTCGGACGTCCCGATGGCGCCCCGGTGCCGGGACTGGTCGGCCGCACCGCCGCGGCCCCGATCCTGTTCGATGCCTTCGCCCGCACCGGAAAACTCCCCGCCGCGCTGCCAAAACCGCCAAAGGGCACACTGGTGGCGAGCAATGCAAAACTACCGCTGCCGCTGCGGCGGTTCCGGCCGGTCGGGGAACTGGTGCGGAACGGAGCCGAGCAGGCGCCGCGCATCCAGTTTCCGTTGAATGGCTCGCGGATCGACGTCGATCGCGCAAATGGAGCGCAGTTCTCCGCGATGCCGGTCAAGGTCGCCGGCGGCGTGCTTCCGATGACCATGCTGGTCAACGGCGTGTCGGTGGGCGAAATCGACAGCCGGCGCCAGCGCCTGGTCGATCCGCCCGGTCCGGGCTTTGCGCGATTGACCGTGATCGACGCCACGGGCGCGGCGGACACAGTCGTCATCCGAATTCAATAGACCCTCGCTAACCGGTTGTCGCGATAGCGGTTTCGGCGTATGCGGAACCGATGGTCGAGACCTATGCCCGCCCCCGATTTGGAGCGCCGCGCGAGCCGAAGAACCGGGTGAATCCGGGCAGCCGGCTGGCCGGGATGATCGATTTTGTGGCGGCAAGCCATGCCCGCGCCGCGGCGTTCCTGATCCTGTGCGGTCTGCTGCTGTTCCTGCCGGGATTTTTCAACATCCCGCCGATCGACCGCGACGAGGCGCGGTTCGCCCAGGCGACCAAGCAGATGGTCGAATCCGGCGATTTCGTCGACATCCGCTTCCAGGACGATGTCCGCTACAAGAAGCCGGTCGGCGTCTACTGGCTGCAGGCAGCCGCGGTCGAAACCGCCTCGGCGCTCGGCCTGCCGCGGGCACAGGTCCGCATCTGGCTCTATCGTGTGCCGTCCCTGATCGGCGCCATTGGCGCGGTGCTGTTGACCTACTGGACGGCGCTGGCCTTCGTGACGCGGCGCGGCGCCATCTTCGCCGGGCTCATCCTGTGCAGCTCGGTGTTGCTGGGCGCCGAAGCGCGGCTCGCCAAGACCGACGCCATGCTGCTGCTCACCGTGGTGGCGGCGATGGGCGCGCTGGCGCGGGTATATTTGTCCTGGCAGCGGGGCGAGGATCCCGCGCACCCGCCATGGTCATGGCCGATCATCTTCTGGACCGCGCTGGCCGGCGGCATCCTGCTCAAGGGACCGCTGATCCTGATGTTCGTGGCGCTGACGATTGGCACGTTGGCGATCCTCGACCGCTCGGCGGCATGGCTGTGGCGGCTGCGTCCGGTCTGGGGCCTGATGTGGATGCTGGTTCTGGTGCTGCCGTGGTTCGTCGCGATCTTCTGGCGCGCCGGCGATACGTTTTTCGCCGATTCAATCGGCGGCGACATGCTGAGCAAGCTTGCCGCGCAGGAATCCCACGGCGCGCCGCCGGGACTCTATCTGCTGCTGTTCTGGGTGACATTTTGGCCGGGCGCGGCGCTGGCGGGAATGGCCGCACCGGCGGTGTGGCGGGCGCGGCGGGAGCCCGGCGCACAGTTTCTGTTGGCGTGGCTGATCCCGTCCTGGATCGTGTTCGAACTGGTGCTGACCAAACTGCCGCATTACGTGCTGCCGCTGTATCCGGCGATTGCGATCCTCACGGTCGGCGCGCTGGAGCGCCGCGTGCTGTCGCGGTCGTGGCTGAAGCGGGGGGCTGCCTGGTGGTTCGTGATTCCGGCCGGGGCTTCGGTGATGGCCGTGGTCGGCGCGATTGCGCTGACGCGCCAGCCGGTGTTTCTGGCCTGGCCGTTCGTGGCGGCATCGCTGATCTTCGGGCTGTTCGCATGGTGGCTGTACGAGGACGGCCGCGCCGAACGCTCGCTGCTCAACGCCGTGGTCTCGGCGATGTTTCTGGCGATGGCGATCTATGGCGTCGTGGTGCCGGCGCTGACGCCGCTGTTCCCGAGCGCCGAGATCGCGCGCGCGCTGCGCAACGTGGTCTGCGTCGGGCCGAAAGCCGCCGCCGCCGGCTTTCACGAGCCAAGTCTGGTCTTCATGAACGGCACCTCGACGCTGCTGACGGACGGATCGGGCGCCGCGGATTTCCTGGGGCAGGGCAGTTGCCGGTTCGCGCTGGTCGAGCAGCGCTCGGAGCGCGGCTTTGCCGCCCGCGCCGAAGCGATCGGGCTGCGCTATAACGTGGCCACCCGCATCGACGGCTACAACATCTCGCAAGGCAGGGCGATTTCGATCGCCATCTTCCGCTCCGAAGGTACGGAATAAGATGTCCGCTCGGGCCGGTGCTGGCGCTTCATCGAATTATTTCTCCGGGCTTCTGCTGGTAGCGCGGCAGTCGACCGCGCAACTCGTGCGCTCGCCCTCGCATTCGCGGCGGGCCGAGGCGGCGCGCCGATCCGCCCGCCATGGGTTGCTGCTCTCGGCCGGCGTCGCCGCGCTTGTCATAGCGCTGATGTATGCGCTGGATGCCACCGAAATCGGCTGGATGCCGCCGCGCGGCACCGCCAGCCTTTGGCCCATTCGCATCCTGACCGACTTCGGAAAGTCGGCCTATGTGCTGTGGCTGTTGTTCGCGATGCTGGTTGTCGTGGCACTTGTCGCGTCGCGACTGCGTGGAACCTCGCGATCCCTGCTGCTCGGCCTGGGGACACGGCTGCAGTTCGTGTTCTTCGCCGTGCTGGTGCCTGTGCTGACAGGTGAACTGATAAAATGGATGGTCGGGCGCGGCCGGCCGTTCGTCGGCGGTGAAGCCAACGCCTTCAACTTCGCGCATTTCGCCGGCACCGAGGCCTATGCCAGCTTTCCCTCGGGGCATGCGATCACCGCAGCCGCGCTGGCTTTCGCGGTGGCAGCGCTGTGGCCGCCGGCGCGGATCGCGATGATCGTATATGCGGTTCTGATCGCGCTCAGCCGCCTGGTGCTGCTGGCGCATCATCCGAGCGACGTGGTCGCGGGCGCGCTGCTTGGCGTGGTCGGTGCGATGGCGGTGCGATACTGGTTCGCCGCGCGCCGCCTGGGGTTTGCCATCCGTCGCGACGGCACCATTGTGCCGCTGCCGGGCCCCTCTTTGGGGCACTTCAAAAGGGTTGCCCGCGAGGCCGCAGCCCCATAAGAA
>Ga0193699_10000990_pt1 | contig 11491 bp, 14 predicted proteins | sample L3c2metaG_FD_160095 | JGI IMG/M metagenome (GOLD analysis project Ga0193699, IMG submission 160095) | Soil microbial communities from a riparian zone of the East river system, Colorado, United States - L3c2 | ecosystem: Environmental > Terrestrial > Soil > Riparian zone | place: USA: East... | reverse complement strand
CGGCCCAGAGCACGGTCATAGCGGCGACTGCGCTAAAGCTTTTTGCCAGCGGGAACAGGAGCAGCACGAGCCCGGATGCGATCAAGGACACCCGCATCACAGGCAGCGCGCCAATTCGATCACTGAGGCGTCCACCGATCGGGCCGAACACGATCGCCGACGCGCCGTAGACCGCGAGCATGGAACCCGCTCGCGCGAGGGAGAAGCCCAGCTCGCGTGTGAGGTACAGCACCAGGAATGGGAGTACCATCATCCCGGCGCGGTTGATCAGGTTCGTTGCGAAGAGGAGCCACACCTCTCTCGGCAATCCACCAAGCCCGCGCCAAGGATTCAATCGCGAATCGGCCAACGAAAACGGCCACCTCTTCGGTGGCCGTCTCGTTTCTCGAACTGTCGGCTCAGTTGTCAGGCCCATAGTGCGCCGTGCAGGAATCGAACCTGCAACCTAATGATTAAGAGTCATTTGCTCTGCCAATTGAGCTAACGGCGCTTGCGGTCGCTTGGCGCGCCAGGAGGGAATCGAACCCCCGACCCACAGCTTAGAAGGCTGTTGCTCTATCCAACTGAGCTACTGGCGCGTAACGACGCGAAAGGTAGCGGTAACGATGACCTGAATCAATCGCCGCCGGACGCAAGACTTTCGGCCAGAACTCGCTGTAACTTGCGCGTCACCTCGCCTGGCTTACCGTTGCCAACCGGCTTGTTGTCGAGCGTCACCACCGGCATTACATCGGTCGTCGTCCCTGTAAGGAATAGCTCGCTCAGTTGCGGGATCTCGCTCTCCTGGAGCGGAGTCTCATCCAGATCGACGCCGAGCTCGCGAGCAAGCTCGCGCAGAATCGAGCGAGTAACGCCGGGAAGAATGTGGTCATCGCACGGATGCGTGCGCAGCGTGCCATCCACGACGCCGAAGAAATTCGTCTTCGTTCCTTCCGTTACAACGCCATCGCGAATCAACATTGCCTCGAACGTTCCCCGCTCCTTGGCAGCCTGGGAAGCGAGCACGTTGGGAAGGAGATTCAACGTCTTGAGGTCGCATCGCCCCCACCGAAGGTCGGGATGCGTGATAGCGGACGCGCCGTTCTGGGCCAGATCCGAATAGGGCGTGAAACGCGCCACCGAGATGTAGACCGTGGGCGGAATCTCGGGCGGAGGAAAATTGTGCGCGCGGGTCGTGGCTCCGCGGGTGACCTGCATGTACAGCGTCGCCTCGCCCTGGAGCAGCCCATTCTCCTCGAGAAGGTGGCGGCCGATTTCGGTCAGGCTCTCCGGTGAATCCTTGCCGGCGAGCGAGATCCGGATTCCCTCGAGGCTACGCCGCAAGCGTTCGTTATGAAAACGGGCGGCGAAAGGCCTTCCGTTGATTATGCGGAGAACCTCATAAACGCCGTCGCCAAAAACAAATCCGCGGTCCTCCACCGAAACTCGCGCCTCGGTTCGCGGGACAAAAGCGCCGTTCACGTAAACGATGTCTTTGGATGCCATGGGTCGTGATTAGTGGTTACGTGGAAAATACGCAATCATGAACTTTGGCACCGAATCCGTCAGCCAGTCTTGCTACCGGTTGCGGTGTAGCCGCAGGCGGAGAATACGGGAAGGAACCCCGCTGCCGGGTCTGTGAGCGTACCGGTAAAGGTCCCGGTGGATGTAATGGTGCCACGCAGCTCCATCTCGGCGCCTGCCGTTGACGTGAGGAACAAATCGGTGATCCCAGTGCCGAGTGTAATCGACCCGCTCAGGGAGAGAGAGGCGGTAGACACAGGGCTCTGCCAGAAACTGGAGGTGCTCAGTGTTCCATCGGCAAGCACATCCAAATGAGTGGTTACCGCCTGTCCGTTGGCGAGCGATCCCGACGCACAGGCGAGGGCGCTCTGGGTGACGACAAAAGACCAGTTGCCGGTGGCCTGGGCCTGGGTCAATCCGCCCGATCCCCCAATGCCAAAGAGGAACGGGTCTGTGCTCTGCTCGCAACCCGCTGTCATGACCACGAGGCTTAGGGCAATGGCGATCGATCGCACGTGAATCCTCCGAAGTGTACGCGTAGATTGCGCTCTGGGCGGGAAAGGTGCAATTCGTTTGCCCACGAGTTCTACGTGCCGAAACCGTTGACTGCTGGTAGCGTACAGTGATTTAGTGGGTACACCAACAGAGACCAAATGCCACCAGATCCGAACCTTATCGTCCACGAAGTATTCTCATGGGTCGTGCCTGGGCTCGTTACGATCATCCTGGGCTATCCGATCGTGCGCCTGATCACGAAGTGGCTCGAGCCGCGGCCAGTCCCGCCGCGCGAGCTGAGCTCCATAAATGGCAGGCTGGAGCGTATCGAGGCGGCGGTAGACGCCATCGCAGTCGAAGTCGAGCGTATCTCGGAATCCCAGCGATTTACGGCTCGATTGCAGTCTGAGCACGTGGCACCCCGGCTGCCTGGACCGCCCGATTCCGCCAGGACGCAATGAAAAAGGGAGCGCCTTCCGGCGCTCCCTTTTTCGCATCCTATGAGATCAGGCTGATTACACGCAGGTAATCACACCATTGGTCATGTCACAAACTTTCGCAGACTGCGAGTGCGTTGCGGTCGCGCTCCATGAGGGCGGCGGGCCGGCGACGTTGACGGCGACGATCGTGACGTTCTGCGACGGCGTGAACCCCTGGAGAGGCGCAGCCATCGTCGCGGTACCACCGAAGTACGCGCCGCCGTTGTCGGCAGCGTACTGCTCTTCGTAGGTCGCGAGGTTGCGCAGGTCGGACTTCATCTGCGCGACATAAGCCTTGTCCTTCGTGTTGGCAAACTTCGGAATCGCAATCGCGGCCAGAATACCAATGATCACGACGACGATCAGAAGCTCGATAAGCGTAAACCCCTTTTTGTTGCTCATTTATACAATCTCCTGACTCGTTTGGCGGCGGCTGGGCGCTTCCGTCGACACTCAAAAGACGGGGCGTTTCGCTCGGTTGTAGCCCCTACTAAAGCAAGCTCGTGGCCACACGATGACGGAAAGCTAAGTGCATAGTATGTATAGGTATACGCGTGTCGTATGATGTAGCTTATGAGCTCAAAATGCTGCAAAATGCGAGGCCAAGCGCAATCTGCTTGGAGGTGTTTTTCTCCCCAAATTGGACGTCATTTTGGGACCTAAAAAGTGTTCTCATAGCCTCAATACAGGTCCCGGAAACCACGGTAGATTGACGGGCAGCCATTGGAGGGCGAGTGAGATCGAGTAGGGTCACGGCCGACGTCCGCGCGTTTTTCACGTCGTACTGCACCGCGTTCATTCGCCAGGATGTGCCGGCCATCGTCAGGCATTTCGCGGACGTCGTGCACGTCGCGACCGATGTCGGGGACGACGTCAATGTGCACGTCGCTAACGGGGCCGAATGGCGGACCACGATCGAGCGCATCCTGGAGATGTACCGTGCCATCGACGTGGGATCGGTGGTTGCGACTGGTCTCGCGACCGATCCGTTGTCGGCGAGGTTGGTTCAGGCGCGGTTGCGTTGGGCGCTAAGCGACAAGGCCGGGAGCCCACTCTACGAGTTCGACGCTATGTATACGCTGGCGCGGCACACCGAGACCTTTCGAATCACGGCAATAGCACACAACGAGATTCCGGAATACCGCCGCTGCCTCGCCACGTTGGAAGGCGGCAAGAGCGTGAAGGCGGCAATCCGAAAGTCGTAGCGAAGGAGCGGCCGCTGCCGAATGGCGATCAGAGCGTCCATCGGAGACCTCTGCCCATTGCATCACGAAAAACCGCGAGTATCGTCTGAGCATGGAAATGTCGCGTGAATCGAGCCTATCGACGGGTCAGGAACTCCCGTTTTCCGACGACACAAAGATTCCGTCGGCTTCCACCACCGTCGAGTCGCACGCGGCTGCCGCCACCGCCGAGTCGCATGCGGCCGAGCTGGAGCGCCTGAACGAGGAGATTCGACGCGTCGCGATGCGTGCTACCAGACTTCTGGAGGTGACCACCGCGCTCTCTGAAGCACAGTCGGTCGAGGATGTCACAGCGGTCGTGCTCAACATGGGGATTGCGATGGTCGAAGCCACTCGCGGTGTTCTGGTTTCTGTTGAAGGCGATCGGCTACGGTTGCTGGGCACGCGCGGCATGAGTGCTCGCCTCGAAGCGCAGCTCGCCGTGCTGAACTACGAGATGGAAGTTCCCGTCGTGCACGCTCTGAGAAAGGGGGAGGTAGTCTGGATCGAATCGGGCGAGGAATTTCGCGAGAGGTATGGAAGTGCCTACCAGGGCTTCGAAGAGTTAGGGGATATGCAGACCTACGTCGCCGCTCCGCTCGTTCATGCGGGTGAGACGGTCGGAGCCCTGGCTCTCCACTTCAAGGAGGCCGCGGCGGTCGGTGCGTCCGACCGCACGTTCACATTGTTATTGGCTCAGGCTGCGGCGACCGCCCTGCACCGCGCGCGCACCTACGATTCCGAGCTCGACAAACGCCGGCGCGCGGAGCTGCTCGCGCAGGCCCGCGAGGATGTGCTGGGAGTCGTCGCGCACGACTTGAGAAACCCGTTGAATCTCATTCAGATGACCGCCGAGCTTATGATCGACGAAGAGCTGCCGTTGGCTCGGCGAAAGGAACTCCTCGGCATCGGGATGCGCGCGGCCAAGCAGATGAATCGGCTCATAGAGGATCTCCTCGATACCGTTCGGCTACAGGCAGGGCGGTTGTCACTCGAGCTCGAGATCGTGGCCGTGGAAACGATTTTCAGACAGGCGGAGGAGACGTTTCGACCGCTCGCCGAAAAACGCATGCTTCGATTCGATGCGGACTCCGACAACGGAGCGGCGGTGCGCGCCGATCCGACGCGGGTGGCGCAGATCGTGGGCAATCTCATCGGCAATGCGATCAAATTCACGCCGGAGCACGGCTGGGTGCGACTGCGCGCGCTGCGCGAGGACACGCAGGTCGAGTTCCAGGTGATCGACGATGGGCCCGGCATTCCGGCTGACAGCATGCCCCATCTTTTTGACAGCTTCTGGCAGGCGCGGCTGAGCGACCGGCGCGGCGTCGGCCTCGGACTCGCGATCGCAAAAGGCTTCGTGGAGGCGCACGGCGGGCGAATGTGGGTTGAGAGCACCGTCGGTACGGGAAGCACGTTCCATTTCACATTGCCCGCGGCTGCGATCGCGTGATGGTCGCGAGAGCTGTGCTCTTCCGTCCGTAGCCGTGAGTCATGCGAGGTCGATCTCACCGAACGATTGAGGTCGCCGGCACCGTCTGACAATACACTCGCGGAATGCGCGCGCACTTAGCGCGACTTTCGGCTTCAATTACGCGCAATTCCCCTACGCGTAATCCACGCCGCGACAACAATGAAGCGCATCCAAATCGTAATCGGACTCTTGAGCGGTGCAGTTGCCGTGGGTGGATTCACGCAAAATCGCCTCGACTCAACCGCAGGGAGCCGCACAGCTCCGGACTCGGTCGCCCCATCGAAAGCGGAGGACATCGTCACGCAGGCGTCCATGCGCAATGTCAATTTTTACCTGATGCCGAACGGCGCTCTGCGCATCCGGAAGTTGCGCGGGACCGTCCGCTCGTTGAACGGAGGGCCGGTCCTATTCGACGACAAGAACTCTTTCGTAATACATCTCACCTACGCCGAGATCGGTCTCAACGGGACGGACATCACGACGTTGATGAACAAGTACATCTTTGCGTATCCTGGCGCACCACTCAAACGGCTCAAGGTGCACACCTCGGGCTCCCAGGTCGTTCAGACGGGAATCATGCACAAGATTCTCGACATCCCCTTTAGCATCACGGCGGACGTATCAATGACGCCGGAAGGATTGATTCGCTTGCATCCGGTGAAGACGGAGATACTGGGCGTCGATGGTGACAAGCTGATGCGCGCCTTCGGTCTCAGCTTGCAGAAGATTCTCGACCTGAGCAAGGCAAAGGGTGTGACCGTGAAGGGGAACGATCTTTTCCTCGACCCAGTGAAGATTCTTCCGCCGCCTGCGATCGAGGGGCATGCAACCGCAATAAGGGTCGACGGAGATCAACTCGTCCAAACTTTCGGCACGGTCGCCGAAGCGACGCCTCTTCCTCAGCCGGATACCGCGGCGTCTTCCTTCATGTTCTTCAAAGGGGGCACGCTGCATTTCGGCAAGCTTCTCATGCTCGATGCGGAAATGCAGATTGTCGATCTTCGGCCGACTGGTTTTTTCAACTTCGATCTCGACAGGTACAAGGAGCAGCTGGTCGCGGGCTATGAGCGGACTCTGCCGGATCTGGGGTTGGAGGTTTACATGCTTGGCCTCGAGAAGCTTTCGAGCGCTGGCGCAACGACAGCACAGTTGCCCAGGTAGGCTATTCACCCGATTCTTGTCCCGCTCACTGAAGGTCGAAATCGAATCGCTGCAAAGTGCCCGGGGATGACAGCCCGGCGCACCATGGTTGCCTTGTCCAGAGCGCAACATCCCCGCCGAAGATCTGCCCATTTCCTGGGACGCCCTTCCAGCTGATCTTGAGATCCATTCCGTCGCGCACGTAGGTGACCGCATAGGCGCTGTCCTCGGCCCCCACCAGCACTGAGTGATCGCTCTCGTGGCGGATCTCGTAATGCGCATTGAACACACCCGTTCCGTCGGCGTCGAATGTCAGGGTGCCAATGGTGAGAAATGCCGTATTAACGTCTGGAGGCACCAGGGTTGGATCGGCCATCGTTGACGTGTAGCACGGTTGACCGACTGGGCCAAAGGCGATTTCCTTCAGTCCGTATGTGCCGGTCACGGTTGACGTGTGATCGGTGGGGACATCGATGCCCAGGCAGCCGAGCAAAACGGCGATCAGCCCAAACAGAATTGTTCTCATGATCGATCTCCTCAAGGGTTAACACTCGTCGCGAACGCCACCTAATAATCGCTCATGCCTCGGCCACCGTCGAATCGTAGGCCGTAGTTCCGGCGCTCTCGTTGAGCTTCGAGTATGTCGCAAAACGGCCCGACACCGCAAGATGATGTCAGGCCGTTAATTACAGAGTCGGGGCGCCCGGATTTGAACCGGGGACCTCCTGCTCCCAAAGCAGGCGCGATACCGGGCTACGCTACGCCCCGAAGTGACCGCAAGTTACTATAGCCTGCCTTCAGCGCGCAACGCGGCGATAAGCGCGCGGAATGCACGAGCACGGTGACTTCCCGCCGCCGTGTTCTTGATGGACGATTCGGCGAAAGTGCCTCCCAGTTCGGGCGCCTCGAAGTATGGATCGTAGCCGAAACCTCCGGTGCCGCGGGGGATCGTGAGCACCCTGCCTTCGATCTCCCCCCGACGCGTTACTTCGCCGACGGCATCCTTGAACGCAGCGACCGAGATGTAACGTCCGGCATCGGTGAAGCGTGGCCCCTGCTCCGCTCTTGCCGCCCGCATGCGAGCAAGCAGCTTCGCGTTGTTCGCCGCGTCGAGCTCTTGTCGCTCGAGATCCTCGCGACCCGACCAGCGCTTGCTGTACACTCCTGGCTCACCATTCAGTGCATCGACGCACATGCCGGAATCGTCGCCGAAGGTGGGCATACCGCCGGAGAGATCGAAGAAGTAGCGCGCTTTAGCGAGCGCGTTTTCCTCGAAGGTCTCGAACTCCTCCAGATTGTTTTCGCGCGCAGTCTCCGGAATTCCCAGCGTCGTGAGGTCAACTGCCTCGAGCCCGAATTCCGAAAAGATCTCTCGCAGCTCGCGGAGCTTCCCCTCGCTGCGAGTTGCGAGAAGGAATCGCCTCGCCATCACTCCGATAGGGCTTTGATCTGCGCGGCGTCGAGCGAGCGGATGCCGGAAATCGCGAGCTCGAGAAGCTGGTCGAGCTGCGCGCGATCGAATGTCCCGTGCTCGCCGGTCCCCTGCACCTCGACGAACTTCCCTTCACTGCTCATCACGACGTTCATGTCGACCTCGGCACGCACGTCTTCCTCGTAGTCGAGATCGAGTCGCGGTTCGCCATCGATCACACCGACGCTGACCGCGGCCACACGTCGCTTGACCGGTGTGCGAGCGAGCTTGCCCGTCTCCACCATCCAGTTGAATGCGTCGACGATTGCGACCGATGCGCCGGTGATCGCGGCGGTGCGCGTTCCTCCGTCGGCGACCAGGACGTCGCAATCGAGCTTCACAGTGAACTCGCCGAACTTGAAGTCGTCGAGCATCGCGCGGACACTGCGCCCGATCAGCCGCTGAATCTCCTGAGTACGACCACCGAGCTGCGCCCGCTCGCGCGAGGTGCGCGTCCGGGTGGCGCGCGGGAGCATCGCGTATTCGGCCGTCATCCAACCTTCGCCGCTGCCGCGCTTCCACCCGGGAACGCCGTCCTCGACCGACGCGGTACACAGCACTCGCGTAGCACCGAAAATGATGAGGCACGACCCCTCGGCATAGGGAGCAACGCCCCGCTCGAAAGTGATAGGTCGCAGCTCCGAGACGCCGCGGTCAACGCGCTTTGCTTTAACTGTCTTCACTGAGTTTCCGAATGATTGCGGTGGTGGAATGCCCCGGCGTGAGCGGGATGACGAGGACCCGTCCTCCCCAACTCTTTACCTCGGCGGCGCCGACGATCGTGTCTTCCGAGTAATCTCCGCCTTTGACGATGACGTCGGGACGAAGGTGGCTGACAAGATTGAGTGGCGTATCGTCGGGGAAAATTACGACGAGGTCGACGCATTCGAGCGCGCCCAGGATGTACGCGCGCTCGGCGTCGGTACGTACTGGTCGCGTTGGACCCTTGAGGCGCCGCACCGAATCATCGCTGTTGATCCCGACAACGAGCGCGTCCGCGCTGTTGCGCGCCGCGGTCAGAACGTCGATGTGGCCGGAATGAAGCAGGTCGAACACGCCATTCGTGAAGGCTACCCGTCCCTTCGTTGCAGCTCTCCACCGTTCTGCCTGGGCCCACGTCGCGATTTTTCCGGCAGGATCCCGAGGCTTCAGAGTCCGCTCGTGACTGACGGGTGGAAATGGATCACGCGCTCCTTCTTGAGCGGAAGCGCGATGATTTCGTCGTAGTCGCTCGAAATCGTGATGGTGGCCGGGGTGCGCTGGATCGTGATCAGCTCCGCGCCCGGCGGGAGCTGGAGAGTGTCGGCAAGTGCAGAAAGGCGCGTGGTGATCTGGGCGTCGGTCTTGTCGCTCGAGAATCTCGCCTCCTGCCCCATCGCATCCTTGAACTCATAGAAACGGAAATAGGCCTCTCCGAAATCCACCGCGAAGTAGGCCGCCACCGCGAGTATGAGGATCGGCAGCAGGCAACCGATTCTGCTCTCTCCGCGACGATTCACCACTGCGACTGCGCTCCTTCGATCAGCGTGTTGACGATGCGATCAATCGCCTGCTTTCTGCCAAGCGGCTCACCACGCTCCTCGTACTGTCCTTCGGCGACCAAGCCCTTTCGCTGCCAGAGGGGTTTGCCAGTCACCTGGTCGATCAACTCGAGGTCGACGACGAGCTGCAGAAGGCGCTTCGCTGTGGTCGCCTGCTTGTTGTTGGCGTTGAATCCAATTGGGATGTCGGTCTCGTACCGCTGAATCGTGCCGCGGACGATGGCGGTCGCCTTCGCTTCAGATGCGTCGCGCAAGCCGAGTCGGTCATGCAGCTGCGTGCGGAGAGCTTCTGTGAGCTCGCGCGGCAGCTCTGGTGTCGCAGTCTGGTTCTCGAAAGGAACGATCGCTACCGTCCTTATGTGAGAGGGCAGCCCTCCTCCCGTAAAGCCGTACGGGATGCAGGCGGTCAGTGCAACCAGGACAACACTATAAGCTCCAAATCGACGCATCGAAAGATCCAGGTTCGTCTCGCAGAAACGTCAGGTCGAGCCGACGTCTTGCTCCAGGCGCCTCGTACGTGAGCACTCCATTGGCGCCACGCGTAAGGCTTTCGGTGATCTTTCCACCCGAGATGTGTTGGAGTTCCACCAGAGTGTCACCCCGAATACCGACTCTCCATTGCACCGGACGACCGACATCCGCCCGGAGCAAATCGCCGTCGATAACGACGACGGTATCAGGAAGTGCCGGGATCGCGAGGCGGCCGAGCACCGCCCACATCATGGGCGATGGGGGAATGTAACGGCGCGCGAGCTCGGCGTGTGGAGATCGTAGTGAATCGCCGATCAGGACAGCCGCGCCAGCACCTAGCCCTCCACCCAGGAAAAAATCGAGTCGCGCACTGTCCGGCGAAGCCATGCGGACCGATCCGTCGCCTCGAGCCGCGATATCTCCCTCTTGGTAATCCCACTTGAAGACGAGATGACGGTGCCCAGGCGGCAGCGATAGTGATGGTAACGTCCGATCCGGCGCGGGCACTCCCTTGAGAGGTGACGCCCTTGGGACGCAGCCGATAGCAGCGGCGAGCACGAGCAGCGCGACGCGTTTCATTTGGGATCGATGCGAGTGATGAGGTCGCCCTGTACGAGCTTGTCCAGGACGTCGTACCCGCGAACCACCCTGGCGAAGACCGTATAGTGTCCGTCCAGATGCGGCTGCGGCGAATGAGTTATGAAATATTGACTGCCGCCCGTGTCGGGCCCCGACAGCGCCATCCCAACCGCACCCCGCTCGTAGCGCCGGGGATTCATCTCGTCGCGTATGGCGTAGCCTGGTCCACCATTTCCGTCGTCGCGTGGATCGCCGTCCTGTGCGACGAAGTTCGGAACCACGCGATGAAAGCGCGTGTTGCGATAGTATCCCGATCGCGCGAGACTGAGGAAATTCCAGACCGTGATCGGAGCGTCAGCGCCGAACATCTCGAGGTGGATGCTTCCTCGTACCGTATTGATCGTCGCAGTAGCGGGCTTGCCGGCATATGTCGGCATCACAATCGTCCTCACGATTTGCTCGTACCACGCGCTCGGCCTCGGGGTAGCCGCGGCATTTCCCCAGGCGGACCAGACGGGGATCGTTTTTCCTGCCGCGCGCTCCAATGGATCGGCTGGCACCGGCGTCCCGGCGAGCTGAGCACGCCAGGTCGTATTGAGTGACGTGCTGTCTTTTTTCCAGAGCACTGCGACGTACTGAATCGCCGCAAGCCGTGCGTCGTTCGCCGAATCTCGTCCAGCCTGACTGTAGCTGGTCAATACCGCGCCGAGGTCGACGACTGATGGCCGATCCGCGAGGGAGCCGATTACGGTCGCGCGGACGTAGAAGTCCGGATCCCGAAGCCCGTTTACGAGGAGAGCGTGGACGCTGTCCTCGAGCGCCATCGTGACGGGCGGCGCGAGCGCGCCATACGCCGCCTCGCGCACGCGCGGATCGCGATCTCGGGTGAGCGGAGACGCGCGGGAGATCGCAAATGATCGATCGAGAGTGTCGCCGGCTGCCGAAGCCACTGCGGCCCGGAGGCGCCAGTCGTCACTCGCTGCCCATTCTGCAAGTTCTGGAGGACGCATACCCGCGCGCGCTGCTGACGCCAGGAGCGACGAGCGATAGACGATCGATGTGTCGCCCGACCACAGACTTCGGAAACCAGCTGTGTCTTTCGACAGAACGATTCC